>WNFN01233350.1_pt1 | contig 10670 bp, 8 predicted proteins | sample 5400161 | NCBI WGS metagenome assembly WNFN01 (sample SAMN13153353, study PRJNA577476) | soil metagenome | isolation source: 80 cm saprolite on Douglas fir-dominated hillslope | place: USA:California | collected 2013-09-17
GGCGCGCGCGGCGGCAAGCTCGCGCGGGCGCTTCATCATGGCGGTCAGCGGCGGCCGTACCCCCTGGTCGATGCTGCGCGCATTGGCCGCCGATGAGCTGCCCTGGCCACAGGTGCACGTCGTTCAGGTGGACGAGCGGGTCGCGCCGGCGGCTGATCCTGATCGAAACCTCGCGCATTTGCGCGCGAGCCTACTCGATCGTGCGCCGCTGCCCCCCGATCACATCCACGCCATGCCGGTCGAAGCCGCGGACCTCGATCGCGCGGCCGAACAATACGCCCGCACGCTGCGAGAGGTGGCAGGTTCCCCGCCGGTGCTCGACCTCGTCCATCTCGGCCTCGGCCCAGACGGGCACACCGCATCGCTCGTGCCCGGAGATCCAGTCCTCGACGTCACGGATGCGGACGTCGCAGCGACCGGTTCCTACCACGGCCGACGCCGGATGACCTTGACGTTTCCGACCATCAACCGCTGCCGCCTCGTGTTGTGGCTGGTGACCGGCGGTGAGAAGGCCGCGGCGCTCGTGCGCCTGCGCGAGGGCGATCGGTCCATTCCAGCCTCGCGCGTGCGTCAGGATCGCTCGTTGGTGCTCGCCGATCGTGCCGCGGCCGAACAGCTCGGCAATAAGGAAAAATTGGAGGCGCAAGAATGAGTGCTATGGCCAGCCCCGCGCTGAATTCGCCCCAGTCGATGACCGACGCGCAATTGGACCAATTGTCGATCAATTGCATTCGCACGCTGTCGATCGATGCGGTCCAACAAGCCAAATCCGGGCATCCCGGCACGCCGATGGCGCTGGCGCCGCTCGTCTACACGCTCTGGAACCGCGTCATGCGCTTCGACCCGCAGGACCCGATTTGGCCCAACCGCGATCGGTTCGTGCTCTCCAACGGTCATGCCTCGATGCTGTTGTGGTCGGTGCTGCACCTCACCGGCACCCGCGCCGTGAATGCCGAATATGAACGCCTCGGGCAACCCGCGGTTTCGCTCGACGATATTCGTCACTTCCGCCAGCTCGGCAGCAAGGCTCCAGGTCATCCCGAGTACCATTTGGTTTCGGGAGTCGAGGCGACGACCGGGCCGCTCGGGCAGGGCGTTGCTACCAGCGTGGGCATGGCCATCGCGGAGGCGTGGCTCGCCAACCGCTACAATCGCCCCGACTTCGAGATCTTCGGCTACAACATCTATGCGGTGTGCGGCGACGGCTGCATGATGGAGGGCGTGAGTTCGGAGGCCGCGTCGCTGGCGGGGCATCTCGCGCTGGATAACCTCTGCTGGATCTACGACAACAACCACATCACGATCGAAGGCAACACGCGCATCACCTTTACCGAGGACATCGCGGCCCGCTTCCTGGGTTACGGATGGAACGTCCTGCGCGTGGGCGACGCCAACGATATCGACCGGATCGAGCACGCCTTGGACGTCTTTCACAAGACCAAGGATCGCCCGACCTTCATCATTCTGGACAGCCACATCGGCTACGGCTCGCCGCATAAGCAGGACACCGCCGCCGCTCACGGCGAGCCGCTGGGTGAGGAGGAGGTACGCCTCACCAAACGCGACTACGGTTGGCCTGAGGACGCCAAGTTCCTCGTTCCCGACGCCGTGCGCGCCCATTTCGCCGCGGGGATCGGCACCCGCGGCGCGCAGTCCCGCGGCCGTTGGACCGAACTGTTCGCGGCTTACCGATCGAAATATCCGCAGCTCGCGACCGAGATCGACTTGATGCAGCGGCGTGAGCTGCCGGCCGGATGGGATCGCGGGCTTCCCGTCTTTCCCGCCGACCCCAAGGGCATCGCGGGTCGCGACGCGTCGGGCAAAGTGCTCAACGTGCTTGCGCAGAACATCCCCTGGCTCATTGGCGGCTCGGCGGATCTCGGTTCGTCCAACAAGACGCTGCTGACGTTCGAGGGCGCCGGCGACTTCGAGCCGGGCACCCCCGGCGGCAGGAACCTGCATTTCGGCATCCGCGAGCACGCCATGGCCGCCGCCGTCAATGGGCTCTCGTTGTCGAAGCTCCGCGCCTTCGGCGCCACCTTCTTCATCTTCAGCGACGAGGACGGCCCGACCCATCAGCCGGTAGAGCAGCTCGCGTCCTTCCGCGCCGAACCCGGCTTGGTAGTGCTGCGGCCGGCGGACGCCAACGAGGTCGTCGAGGCCTATCGCTACATCATGCAACTGCGGCACGAGCCGGCGGTGCTGGCGTTGTCGCGTCAACCGCTGCCAACATTGGACCGCAGCAAGTACGCGCCTGCATCTGGCCTCGCGCGCGGCGCCTATGTGCTCGCCGATGCCCCCGGGGGAAAGCCGGAGGTGATCCTCATCGCGTCTGGCAGCGAGGTCAGTCTCTGTGTCAATGCCCACGAGGAGCTACTTGCGGAGGGCATTCGCTCGCGCGTGGTCTCGATGCCGTCCTGGGATATTTTCGAGCATCAAACGCAAGCGTATCAGGACAGCGTGCTGCCGCCCGAGGTCACGGGGCGCGTCGCCGTGGAGCAGGCCTCGACCTTCGGTTGGGAACGCTATGTCGGCAGGTCGGGCCGCGTCATCGGCATGAAGACATTTGGCGCGTCGGCCCCGCTCAAGGAGCTGCTGCGAAAATACGGGTTCGAGCCCGAGCGCGTCGCCGAGGTCGCGAAGGAGTTGCTCGGCAAAGGGAAGAAGAACTGAAGGGCGTGCAAGAGCAGGCTGGGATGCGATGGACAAAACGATCGTCTTCCTGTTCGACGTCGACAATACGCTCATCGACAACGATCGCGTGCAGGCCCATCTGAGCGAGCACCTCGAGCAAACCTACGGCGCCGCGACCCGCGACCGGTACTGGGAAATTTTTGAGCAGCTGAGGAGCGAACTCGGATATGCCGATTACCTCGGCGCGCTGGAGCGCTACCGGACGGAGGATTTGCACCGTCCGGAGGTGCTGCGGATGTCGGGCTGGCTCGTCGATTATCCGTTCGCCGATCGCCTTTATCCTCGCGCGCTGGATGCCGTGAGGCACGTGCAGCAATGGGGGGCCGTCGTCATCCTCTCCGACGGCGATGCCGTGTTCCAGCCGCGCAAGGTGGAACAATCCGGTCTGTGGCACTTATTCGAAAATCGCGTCCTCATTTACATCCACAAGGAGCAGGAGCTCGACGATGTGGCACGTCTCTACCCTGCGGACCACTACGTCCTGATCGACGACAAATTGCGAATCCTGTCCGCGGTGAAAAAATTCTGGGGTGAAAGCGTGACGACCGTGTTTCCGAAACAGGGTCATTATGCGCTCGACTCCAAGGCACTGGCCGAGTATCCACCGGCCGATATCGAGCTTGCCAATATCGGCGATCTGCTCAACTACGATTTATCTGCCTTCCTGCAGAAGAATTGAAAGACAGGCGTCACCTACGCGTACGCAGGGGAGCGAGAGGCGGCCACCTTCGCTTTGTCAGGGGCACACGATGGAGAGAACGCATGACATTCACGGTCAGGAGCAACAGTTTCAAGGACGGCGATTATCTCGCCAACACCCATATTCTCTCCGCTGACTTTGGCTTTGGCTGCGCGGGAAACAACCAATCGCCGCATCTGGCGTGGTCGGGAGCACCCGCCGGCACGAAGAGCTTCGCCGTCACTTGCCTCGATCCGGATGCGCCCACGGGCAGCGGGTTCTGGCACTGGCTGGTGGCGAACATCCCGCCGAATGTTACCGAGCTTGCCGCCGATGCCGGCAATCCGAAGGCCCCGCAGCTGCCACGGGGAGCGCTGCAGACCCGTACTGACTTCGGCACGCCTGGCTATGGCGGTCCCTGTCCACCGGCCGGCGACCATCCGCACCGTTATCTGTTCACGGTTTTCGCTGTCGGGACCGACAGCCTGCCGGTGACGGCGGATACCTCAGCCGCGGTCATCGGCTTCCAACTGCATTTCAATACGCTCGCCAAGGCGGCGATCATGGGCCTCTATAGGCGATGACCGTACCTGCGAAAGAGGTAGCGGCAGCGACCAGCACAGTGGAGCAAAGGCCCTCTGCCAAGATCACCGGGGCCGGAAGCCGCTCGCGCAAGTCTCGACCTTAATCTTAATCCCGCATCAGCTTGTCGAGCGTGATCGGCAGATCGCGCACGCGTTTGCCGGTCGCATGATAGACCGCATTCGCCACGGCCGCCGCGACGCCGACGATGCCGATTTCGCCCACGCCTTTGACACCGAGCGGATTGATCTCGTCATCCTTCTCTTCGACGAAGATGACGTCGATCGCGTGCACGTCCGCATTCACCGGCACGTGATAGTCGGCGAGATTATGGCTCATGAAGCGCCCGAACCGGTGATCGGTGACGGTCTCCTCATGCAGCGCCATGCCGATGCCGCCGACCACGGCGCCGAGAATCTGGCTACTCGCGAGCTTCGGGTTGAGGATGCGGCCGGCCGCCACGGCGCTGACCACGCGCGTGACCCGGATGACGCCAAGCTGCTCATCGACCTTGACCTCGACGAACACCGCCGAATGCGTCGAATGCGAGTATTTGCTGCGCTCGTTCGGCTCGGCGCTGGCTTCTTTTTCGATCCGGTCGGCTTTGCCGGCCCGCATCGCGTCTGCGACCGAGACCTCCCGGCTCTCGTCGTCCCTGTGCCGGATCTTGCCTTCGGCGAACACCACGTCGTCGAGCTTCGCACCGGCGAGCGGCGATCGTGCCATCTTCTGCGCCAGTCCGAGCAGCTCCTTCTGGACGGCGCGACAGGCCGCGTGAATGGCAGAGCCGACCGATGAGACGGTGAACGATCCGCCTTCGACCGGCGCATCCGGCAGCGCCGAATCGCCGAGCTTGGCCGTGACATTCTCGATAGGGACCCCGAGCATCTCGGCGGCGAGCTGAGTCATCCACGTATAGGTCCCGGGGCCGATATCGGCGGTCGCGCTTGCGATCTCGACGCTGCCATTGGCGGTCAGCACCGCCTTGGCGCTCGCGGGCATCTGCATCGCTTCCCAGATGCCGGTCGCCATGCCCCAGCCGATAAGCTCATTGCCATCCCGCATCGAGCGTAGCTGGGGATTGCGATTGGACCAGCCGAATTCTTCCGCGCCCTGTCGATAGCATTCGCGCAGCTGCTTGCTGCTATAGCGCCGATCCTCGATCTGGTCCTTGTCCGAGTAGTTGATCAGCCGCAGCTCGAGCGGATCGATGTCCGCGGCAGAGGCGAGCTCATCCATCGCGCATTCGATGGCATAGGCGCCTTCCGCTCCGCCCGGCGCACGCATGTCGCAGGGCGTGTTCTGGTCGAGCTTGACGAGCCTTTGACCGAGATCGGCGTTTGCGCACCGGTAAAGCAGGCTCGACCAGTTGACGAAATTGCGCTGGAAATCTTCGAATTGCGAGGTCATCGAGACTGCCTCGTGGCGGAACGAGGCGAGGCTTCCGTCCTGATCGGCTGCAAGCGTCATTTCGTGCACGTTCGCGGCCCGATAGCCGAGCGTGAACATCTGCTGGCGGGTCAGCGTCACCCGCACCGAGCGCTTGAGCGCGCGCGCCGCCAGCACGGCGAGCGGTAATTCATATTGCGGGCGCAATCCGGATCCGAATCCACCTCCGACGTAGGGCGACAGCACGCGCACTTTGTCACGCGGCATCCCGAACACGCCGGCAACGTAGTTGCGGCAGTTCTGGGGTCCCTGCGTCTTGTCGAAGACGGTAATGCGGTCGTCGTCCTCCCACACCGCCGTTGCCGCGAATGGTTCCATGGGATTGTGATGCTCAACCGGCATGCGATATTCCGCTTTGATCCGCACGGCGGCCTGCTCAAACGCCGGCGCGGGATTGCCGCGCGCGACGGATTGGGCCGGGTCGCGCTTCGAGAGCGCGCCGCGTTTGCGTTGCGCCTCGAAGTCGGTGACGTGCGGCTTGCGCTCATATTCGACGCGGATCAGCGAAGCCGCAAATCGCGCGATCTCGAACTCCTCCGCGACGACCAGCGCCACCGGCTGGCCGCTGAACAGGATTTTGTCGTCATAGAGCGGACGGAAGGGCGAACCGGAGGGCGCGACCTCGTCGTTATATTTCTCGTGCGACGACGCAAGCTTAGGTCGATGCTCGTGCGTGAACACGTCGAGCACGCCGTCGACCGACAGCGCATCCGCGGTATGAATGCGCTTGATCCGCCCTTTGGCAATGGCGGACGACACCACGCAACCATGCGCCAGGCCGGACACGTTATATTCGGCGGCGTATTTCGCAAGTCCGGTAACCTTCGCGCGCCCATCGATGCGAGACGTCGGCTTGCCGAGGTAGCTGGTTGCGGTCATGGCGCTTTACCTCGCTCACTTGATTCGTTTGTCCGCTTGCGACTGCGGAGTTCCCCGCGCCGCCTGGGTCAGCGCACGCAGGATGCCGCGCCGCGCCAGCTCGATCTTGAAGTCGTTGTGGCCGAAGCCGCGTGCGTCTCGCAGCACGGTGTCAGCCGCATGCAGGAACGTCTCGCGCGTGGCCGGCGCTCCATTGAGCTGCGCTTCGGCTTGACGGTCGCGCCACGGCTTGTGCGCGACGCCGCCGAGCGCCAGGCGTGCCTCTTTGATCGTGCCGCCCTCGATGTCGAGACCGACCGCGACTGAGACCAGGGCGAACGCATACGACAGGCGGTCGCGGATCTTCAGATAGGTATAGTTGGCGGCAAAGCCTTTGGGCGGCAACTCGATTGCCGTGATGATCTCGTCCGCTCGTAGATTGCTGTCGATTTGCGGGGCATCGCCGGGCAGGCGATGGAATTCCGCGAACGCAATGCTGCGCTGGCCGTCTCTGCCGGTTGCCAGCACGCGCGCTTCCAGGGCGGCGAGTGCCACGCACATGTCGGAGGGATGCGTGGCGATGCAGTGCTCGCTCGTCCCCAGGATCGCGTGCATGCGGTTGATTCCCTCGATCGCCGAGCAGCCGCTGCCCGGTTCGCGCTTGTTGCACGGCGTGGTCGTATCGTAGAAATAGAAGCAGCGCGTTCGTTGCAGGAGATTGCCCCCGGTGGAGGCCATGTTGCGCAATTGTTGCGAGGCGCCGGCGAGAATCGCGCTGCTGAGCAATGGATAGCGGTCGATGAGCCGCGATGGACGCGCAACATTCTCCTTCATCAGGTCGATCAGGTTGGTACCCCCGGCGATGAATTTCGCGCCCGGGTCCGCTGCAATCTGGCGCACGGCGTCGGCGACGTCGCTTGTGCGCGTATATCCGAAATTGTTCATCGTTTCGCCTCCCCCGATTTCCCCGTGGCTCTGCCGGACATGACGTCCTGGATGGCGGCCACGATGTTGGGATAGGCACCGCAACGGCAGATATTGCCGCTCATCAGCTCGCGAATTTCATCGGCGGTGTGCGCCTTGCCCTCGGCGATCAGCCCGGCGGCGGAACAGATCTGGCCGGGGGTGCAGTATCCGCACTGGAAGGCGTCATGGTCGATGAAGGCCTGCTGCAAGGGATGAAGCGTGCTTCCTTGCGCCAGGCCTTCGATCGTCGTGACCTGTGCGCCATCCTTCATGACCGCGAGCGTGAGGCATGAGTAGACGCGCCGGCCGTCGAGCAGAACAGTACAGGCGCCGCATTGGCCGTGGTCGCAGCCCTTTTTGGTCCCGGGGAGGTCGAGATAGAGGCGCAGCGCGTCGAGCAGCGTGGTCCATGGCGCGACTGCCAGTTTGCGCTCCACGCCGTTGACATGAAGCGTGATCGTCGTCTTGGCCGGCACCGGATGTTTTTCCAATCCCTTGCGAGCCACTGAGGATGGTCGGGCCATCGGGAGTCTCCAGGCCGATGCTATCCGCTAAAACGGATGCGCCGGCGTTCGTGTGGAAGAGGACTTTCGTGTCAACGGAGGGATCGTCGAATTTGTTCCAGACGCATGCGAGTAAATGCGCGGCAAGATCTCCATGCCCCCGGTGAATGCCCCCATTGAGTCGCACCGTCTTCGCTCGGCGTGTTCGAGCCCCCGATACCGCCGTGATTCTTTCCGCTGTAGCCTAATGCACAGCACTTCGGCCTGCTTTGACGATTTTTGCTGTGACCGTTCCAATCTTGCGCAAATGGCCGGCGGTATGGTTGGGATTGCATAGCCAGCGCCACCTCGGCCTGGGTGCGAACGACTATGCTCGCTGTCGGTTACGAACCGGCGGAGGCCGAGTGTTGGCGGTATGACCGAATGCTGCGCTAAAGCGGATATTGCGTCAGAATTTCCGAAAACCCTGAGTAGAGAAGGGCCGCGTGGCTCTCCTGCCCCTCAGGCGCTGGCCCGTACGTCCGGCTTGGCGCCCTCCCGCCACATGGCGATGACAGCGGCCATGATCGCTGGTCCGACAAACAATCCGATCAGGCCGAACGTCTCCAAGCCGCCAAAGATGCCGAGGAGAACCCACAGGAAAGGCAGGCGAGTCGACGCACCGATCAGCGCAGGGCGGACGAAATGATCCGCGACGAAGACCACGATTGACGCGAACACAAAAAGTAAGACGGCCGCGGTGATGCGGGATTGCATAACGAGGGTGAAGCAAGCGATCACAAACACCATCGTCGCTCCGAATGGAACCGTTGCGAGAAGCGCGGTCGCGAAGCCGAACAGAACGGCGTGGCTCACGCCCGCCACCGCATAGCCGAATCCGAGCGCTGCTCCCTCCGCCAATCCAACCAGAACAAGGCCATTGACCGTTGCACGAATTGCAACAATGGCTTCCTCGCCGAGACGCTCCCCCGATGGCCCGAAGAGGCGATCGGCGATGATTCGGCCTTGGCTCGTGATCGCTAGACCATCCCGGTAGGCGAAGAGAAGCGTCAGCAACGTAAATGCCAAGATCACCAAACGGTTGACTGCCTCGCTGCCGAGACTTCGCGTCCAGTGAATAAAGTCCATGGATTCGGCTCGCCCCAAGAGCTCCTTGACTGCGTCCGGATCCGCCAGGTGATCCTGCCACCACGACGCCATATATTCGCCCACAAAGGGAACCTGTGGCACCCAGACCGGCGTGCCCAGTCCAACTTCCCTAAGCTCTTGCAGCGTTCGGACGACGACCAGGGCTTCCCTCGCCATTGCAATGGCCAGGACGATGAGCGGGCCGACGATCAGAATACCGACGAGCAGCGTGAGTGAAATCGCGGCGCTCGATGAGCTCATACCTTTGCGGATCAACCATTCGCGGGCGGGCCACGTTGCAAGGGCGAGCACACCGGCCCATGCAAGCGCGGGCAAGAGCGGTCGCAAAATCCAAATCGCAAGCAGTACCAATAGGGCGACGAGAAAGACGCGGCCGAACAACCGCAGAGACGATGACTGCTCCATGAGAGGCCCCCCGCTTCGATCCCTCAAGTCTCGCCGAGAAAACGCTTGGGAATAAAAGCTCGCTGCTGTGCCTGCTACGGTCTTACCTGATCGAGAAGCGTTTGCGCCGCAGGACTTGCCGGCCCTGGTCGTCGCGCTCGATCTGGTGAGTTGGCCCTGAAGCCAGCTGTTGCTCCCCAGCGGCGGCCAGCTGCCCGCTCTCGCGCAGCGTCTTGACGTAGCGCGCGGCGTCGGCGACCGCCGCCGGATTGGGCGTTCCGCCTTCGATCGACTTGACACCGCCGCGTGTATCGAGCGCGACCGATAACGACACCGGAATGGGTGCGTAGATCGTTTCGCCCCCCTCGACATGGACGGGGTGGAGCTTGTTGGCGTCGACCTCGAGGCGTCCATCCGGTAGTTCGCGCTTGACCGCGACCGACTCGAAGCCGTGTTTAGCTAACTCCGTCTTCAGCGCCTTTTCCTCGATGCGCGGCATTGGCCCGCCATTTTTCGGCCCCCGAATTCCCCTCGCCCATCATATAGGTCCCAAGAGTGCGTTCTCAACGGTGGCAACCCCCGCAGTCGATGCGAACCCGGCGCAGCACCATCTGCCGTCCTTCGCGCCGCAATTCGTGGGTATGGGTTTCGTGGGTCAGCGGAGCGGATGAGCGTACGACTTCGGCCGCTGACTTGCCCGCTTTCGCGACCTTGAGTCGCCCCCGTCGCAGCAGATCTTCGAAGAAGGACTTGGCGGCTTGATCCTGGGCCGGCGCGGGTGCCGGCCCGACGGCAAGCGCCGCGCCGGCAGCCTCTAGGCGCTTCGGCTCCGCGGCGGCATAGACCACGATGGAAGGGACACCGAGGCCATACTCGGCCACGGAAAGTTGCAGCCTCGGTAGCGTCGTCGATTCCGTGCTTGCCGCGAGGGCCGCGGCGCGCACTGGCGCGTGCGTCGCGGCCACTGCCATCGACGGCGCCAAGATACCGTGGCGGACGAACCCGCTTCGGAGCGGCGCCTCGTAGCCTTGAGCCGAGAATTGGGTGGCGGCAACACCGAGCATGGTGGCGGCAACCTGGCTGAAAAAGGTCGGAACAACGGACGTGGCGCGGATGCCTCCGACCAGAATCACAGCGATATCTTGGCTGACTTGCAGCAGCGCAGCCTCGTTCTTCGTATCCTTCATGGCCAGCATGCCGGCCAGTCCTTCGAAGAACGCGCCGGTGAAGACGCGCGAGAAGGAGTGCGGCTCCGAACTGAGCGCCGTCGCCGGCGCCATGGTCGGGAGCGTGTCGGGATCCCGGTAGAAGAAGGTATTCACTGCATTGCGCAAGCAGTCGGCCTCGACCGCGGAAGGAACCGATTGCCTGATGGCCCAGCCGAGCTGTTCCGCCAACCGTGACAG
>WNFN01051273.1_pt1 | contig 10669 bp, 8 predicted proteins | sample 5400161 | NCBI WGS metagenome assembly WNFN01 (sample SAMN13153353, study PRJNA577476) | soil metagenome | isolation source: 80 cm saprolite on Douglas fir-dominated hillslope | place: USA:California | collected 2013-09-17
TGTTGCCGGTCGGGCTGTTGGAAACGGACTCCACGTCCTGGAAGCGCTTGAGCCCGTCATTGAAAAAGGCCAGGATCCCGGGAACGTCGTTCGCCAGCACCGAAGGGAGTGCTGCGCCCGTACCACGGTTGCCACTCTGAACTCCAGGATCGGTTTGAGCGGATGCCACTACAGCGAGGAACAGCACCGCCAAAGTTGAAACGGACGCGAGTCTTGCTGTCTTGATCACGACTCCTCCTTTGTAAGTGTCTTCTTCTTAACTGTGCAGACCCTATTTCTGCATCCTGGTTGAAACATCTTGGCATTGACATCCTCGGGAAATGTACTGTGCCTTACCCTTGCCCGTGGCATGCGACCGCGCCGGGGACAGAACTTTCCCCACGGTTTTCAGACGATGTAGCGAAGGCTGGCTCCCCTCAAGGAGAGAACATCAAAGAAGAAGCAGTCGACGCGACAGTTACCGCGATGAACGGGCGGAGAAAACGAGTGGCTGCCCTGCCCGCCAGGGGGATGGAGTTTCTTGAGCGGAGCATTGCTCCTCCTTTCAGACTGGTGCTGATAGGGCTTGGGATCAGAAATGGCGCGAAGTACTCTGCGGACCTCCGGACGTTGCAGGTGCAGGGGCGTCCCGATTTCCGCGTGTGCGTCTTGTAGCGTAGATGCGTGTTAACACAACAAAAATCGTGTGGAAGTTACGGAGTCAGAACAGCCGATACTACCCCGACTCGACATAAACCATTTTTTTCTTGTTTATACGCGCGATGGTTTCGGATCATCGCCCTTCATTCGGGCCTCGAAAACTTTCGCGGTTGTTCTGAAAACCGGAATTACCTCGAGCCCACGAGGTTGTTGAGGTAACTTATCCTGTCTCGTCACCTATTGCGAGTTCCGGAGGACTTACAACCCATGGCTCTCGCGTGCGGTAGAATCATCCTCGAAACTGGGGATGGTTCCTGGCATCGAGCAGATTTCCGTTTCCGTCTGAACCCCTGCTTTTTCGTCAGCCCGCCGGTTCGTATGAGAACGCACACCCTCGCCCTCGGCGTTCTTCTTCTACTAAGCACCGCCCCTGCTGCTCAATCGCAGTCCATTCCTCGTCCCACCGGTCCCAATTTCGTGATTACCGTCGCCGACGAAAACGGAGTCGCCGTTCCCTCCGCCCGCGTTTTTCTGCAAATGCAAAATTCTTCCCTCGTCCGCTGCGAAACTGATTTTTCAGGAAGCTGCTCCTTCTCCCGGCTGCCTTCCGGCGACTACCGACTGCGCGTCGAAAAAGAAGGCTTCTATGCCCTCGATCTGCCCTCCCTTGCAGTCAGTGCCGGGGCCCGGTTCGAACTCTCTCTCTTCCATGTGCAGGAAGTTCGCGAAGTCGTCAACGTGGTGGAGTCTCCTCCCGCCATCGATCCCGCACAGGTCTCATCGCAAGAGAAACTCAGTGGCCTCGACGTGATCAACATCCCCTATCCCGCGGCGCACGACTACCGCAACGTTCTCAATTTCATTCCTGGAGTCGTTCAGGCCGGCTTTGGCGGGATTCACATTGCCGGCGCGCAGACCTATCAGACGCTAACTCTGCTCGATGGCTTCAACATCACTCAACCGGCCAACGGTCAGATCTTGGCCCGGGTCAGCACCGACGCCTTCCGGTCCATCGAAGTCGAATCGTCTCGTGAGTCCGCCGAATACGGCAAGGGTTCCGCCGGCCTCCTCAGTCTGAACACGGGCATCGGCGACGATCATTTCCGCTTCGCCGCCACCAACTTTCTCCCCTCATTCCAGAACAAAAACGGATGGCGCGTCCGCGACATACTCCCCCACTTAACTTTTTCCGGTCCTCTTCGCAAAGGAAAGATCTGGTTCTTCAATGCCTTGGATGGCGAATACGACAACTTCATCTTCACCGAGTTGCCCCGCCACGCCGACAACGATCACGTGCTGCGTGTCAGCAATCTTTTCAAGCTGCAGGCCAATCTCTGCAACCGCAATATTCTTACTCCAAGCTTTCTCCTCAACCATCTTCACGACAATTATGCGTTCCTTTCGCCCCAGAGTCCGCAGCAGGCGAACCCAGCTGACACTGAGACCGCCTACATTGGGAGCCTGAAAGACCAGCACTACTTTCCCGGCGGCCAACTCCTCGAAACCGGATTCGCCTTCGACCAATACGACCTCGAACTGACGCCTTACGGCACTCTTCCATATTTCACCAATACGATAACTGCTGGAGGAAACTACTATCTCGCCGAACAAACCAGGGCCCGCCGCTGGCAACTCCTATCCAATCTTTATCTCCCGCCCCGCCACTGGTACGGCCGTCACGATTTCAAACTCGGCGTGGACCTCGACCGCATCGCCTATGACGCTCAATTCAATCGCCAGTCCATCTCCTTCCCACCGCCGCTCCTCTTCACCGCCAGTTCAACGCGGAAGTCAGCGCCTACCTCCAGGATCGCTGGCTCCTTACCGACCGCCTTCTCCTCGAGCCCGGTCTGCGCTTCGACTGGGACGAAATCGTTCGTCACCCGCTGTTCTCCCCCCGCCTTGCCGGAACCTATGTCCTCGACAACTCCGGCAACACAAAATTATCTGCCGGAATCGGCATCGTCTACGACGCCACTCCAATCTTTCTCATCGCCCGTCCCTTCACCGGAACGCGCCAGGATACCTTCTACGCCATCAATCCCGCTTGCGTAACGAATGTTCTCTGCAGTCCCGCTGTCGAGGTCACCGGCCCCGTCACCACAAGTTTCGCCGCCGACACTCTTGATCTCGAGGCTTCCCGTTTCCTGAACTGGAGCGTTGGCCTCGAGAGGAAGCTTCCCGCCGCCATCTACATGAAAGCCGAGTTCCTGCAAAAACGCGGCTCCCACGAATTCGTCTACGACACGCTCAACGGCGCCAGCAGCGGCACCTTCGTCCTGCAGAACACTCGTCAGGATCGTTACGATGCCCTCCAGTTCACCTTCCGCCGCAACTTCCGTGAGAGCTACACTCTCGTCGGCGCTTACACCCACTCCCGCGCCCGCTCCAATCAAGCGCTCGACTTCAATGTCGACAGCCCCATCCTCAGTTCGCAGCAGCCCGGTCCCTATCCTTGGGACACTCCTGATCGCTTTCTCTCCTGGGGCTACATGCCCTTCTTCAAACTTCCTTGGATCAAGCGCACCGAAATCGCATATTCCCTCGAAGCCCGCACCGGCTTCCCCTTTAACGTGACCAATAACAAGCAACAACTTGTCGGCGAACCCGACTCTCACCGCTTCCCCGAATACTTTGCCCTCAACCTCCAACTGGAGAAACGCTTCCACATGTTCGGTTATTACTGGGCAGTGCGTGGTGGCGTGAACAACATCACCGGGCATCGCAATCCCTTTATCGTGAACAGCAACATCGACTCCCCTCAATTCCTAACCTTCAGCGCCTTTCAGGGACGCTACTTCACCTCCCGCATCCGCCTCCTGGGCCGCAAATAATCCGCCAGGTTTTCGTCCCGGCATTTGTTTAGTTCGGCGCTTATAATAGGGGCTTGGTTTGTCATCCCGAGGCACCCGCTTTTGGCGCCGCGGGACCTGAGCGTGTCGCGCGAACATTCGCGTGTTCTTGGCGCGAATATGAATTGCGCGTCTGACACGCATCCTTTTTCACTTGCATCGAAAATTCACATCCCGTCATCTCTAACACCTGGAGGATCAATCATGGCTCATGAATTACCCCCCCTGCCGTACGACTATGCGGCACTTGAACCCGTCATCGACAAGCAGACGATGACCCTGCACCACGACATGCACCACGGCGCCTATGTGAAGAACCTCAACGCCGCCCTGGAAAAGCATCCCGAGCTTGGTAAGAAATCCGCTGAAGATCTCATTCGCGACCTGAATGCCATCCCCGAGGACATACGAGCCGCCGTCCGCAACAATGGCGGAGGCCACGTGAACCACTCCATGTTCTGGAAGATCATGAAGCCCAAGGGCGGAGGCGATCCCACCGGCCCCATCGCCAACGTGATCACCAAGGCGTTCGGCAACTTCAAGGATTTTCAGGCCAAGTTCAGCGATGCCGGCGTCAAGCAGTTCGGTTCCGGATGGGTCTGGCTCGCCGGCAAGCCCGGTGGCGAAGTGCAAATCCTCAGCACGCCCAATCAAGACAACCCCATCTCGCAGGGCCTCTACCCCATCTTCGGCAACGATGTCTGGGAGCACGCCTACTACCTGAAATACAACAACCGTCGCCCGGAGTATCTGGCCGCTTGGTGGAACGTTGTCAACTGGGACGAAGTTAACCAACGTTACGAAACCTTCAAATCCGGCAAGGCTGTTCACGAACCAGCTCTGGCCCACCGGTAGGTTCGACAAAAGACAAGAAAAAAGGCTCCCGCGTGTTAGGACGCGGAAGCCTTTTTCTTTTGCGAAATGTTGACGGCTGAGAAAAAACCGCTGTTAATTTTGCCTTGAAAGGGCGCGGCTTTAAGCCGCGCCGTAAGTACAGCAAAATGACCGCGGCTTTAAGCCGCTGAGGTCACTTTTTAGAAGCCTTACGCCGCTGTCACCGTCGCAAACTCGTCCGGGCGGTTCTCGAATTCCGTTTGGCACTCCTCCGAACAGAAAAAATATTTCTTCCCGGCAAACTGCGTGTGAAACTCGGTCCTGTTCTCGTCCACTTTCATGTCACAAACCGGATCAATCGCCATAGACTCCTCCTTGCAAATTTTTGGTCTGCCTTCGTCCCATCCCTGTGCAAGGACCTTTCCTTTCTATTCCGACTCCAAGTAGCTGATCCCGTTCATCTTCTACCACGCGCAAACTCCTCTGACGAAGGCCTCGGGAAAATTCTTCCAGCGCCGTGCACCTAATACCCAGCACGTACTTCGCAACTCCCCTTCCATTTCGTCGAAAGCTACGGTGTCACCGCAGTTTTCTCAAAGCATTTTTTGATGGTTATCGTCCCGAGGCATTCTTAAAGGAGTGTCATCTGAAGATTTTTTTGAACAGCTGTCATCCCGAGCGAAGGGAGAGCCTGCCCTGAGCGTAGTCGAAGGGGACCTAGGTTTTTCTGGATGTCAAAAAGCTCCTTCTGCTGACAGGAGCACGCTGATCACTGCGGCGCCATCTCCGCTGCGCCGCAAGAGTTCGAACAACGCCTCCTGAACCGGTTTTCGACTCATTCCCGGCAACAGAACTAAGCCGCCTTCTCGCTTTTCTTAATCCTCCGTGTCTCCGCGCAAAGCTTTTCTTCGCGCCGCAATTTCTACAACCCTGACCCCGGCAGCGCCAATCCACACAAAAACAACCAACTGCTTTCTGCATTTCCTGTGCGCCCTCTGTGGATATTCCGGCTGCCTATGCTGCCAAATTCTCCTTCCCAAAAAGGGCCGAGGAGAAAACCATCGCCCCCACACGGCTTAGCAGCACCTTTCCAAGGTCCTTCTTGACCCATGTTTATCCGGCACAATCCCCGATCATTCTTTTCTTCAATTGCACCAAAAATACTGAATTGACCGCGTTCACTTTCGCTCGTACAGTGACCTTCGCTCCCACAAAAAATAAAAATAAAAAAACGGGACGCAGCTTTCAGGGGACCAGCGATTTCAGCACGCGGAGTTCTCAGTCAACAAGCAAAATTCAATTGTCAAAAATCCAACCGGATCGGCGCGTCATGAAAGCAGCAGCCTGGAAGACATACCGCACAAGATTCTTAGTCAAGGCAAAACAACTCAACTCCGATCTCAATTTCACCGACTCCCTCGGCCGCCAGCATTCCGGACGCCGCGGTGATTACCTCGTCGAGTCTTCCGATGGCGTGCTGCGCATCGCTCCCCAACAGATTTTTGAAGACATTTACGTGCCCATGGCACTCATCGACGAAGAAGACATAGCCGGCTTGGACGATGGGGCACGCGTCCGCCGCAAACTCCCACAATCCTGCCGCGAGCGCCGCCTCTCCGGAGACAGTGCCAGATTTAACTAGCTGAGGTTCAACTAGCCGACGTTCAACTAGCTCGTTGTGGAAAACGAACTCGCCAACCCGCATCAAGGCCGTCATTGCTGGAGATACAACCTATGGTGTTTCCCTCTTGACAGGCACAACCTGCGGGAGTAACGTTGCACTCCCATAGGGTGGATTTTCGCCCCACGGGAATGGGGCGATTTCCGTGTAAATCGAGTAAACGAAGAAGAGAGTACTCAGAAATAAAACCGCGGACGGCGTCAGGCCAGAGGTGACTTGGTGCCGCCGCTTAACCATAGACCCAGCCCCTCTGGCGTCAGGCTTCTCGATCCGTAAGCCCGGCGCCTGAGGTCTGGGACTCAGCGCTTTTGCGGTGGCCGTTCTCCCGATCCTCCCCCGGGAGTGCGACAACTCATTGACAACAAGATATTTGTACCTGTCCGCCCGCAGGAGAAAGAAGATTTCCCCTCCTGCAGAGCGGCAACTCAGGAGCCCGAAAATGGAAGGTCTATCACGCCTCGTCACCGAGTCCTTGGCCCGGCATGGCTTTGACCGCCCCGTGGATTACCGTCGGCTGCACTGGTCGCGGTGGTTCCGCTGCGAGTCTCCCCATAGTCTCCTGTTCGTTCCCAGCAAACCTGGAATTTTTGTCCTCGCCGAAGAGATCATGACTCCCGGCTACAGCGGCGCAACCGACGGACGCCGCATGCTGGCGGTCCTCCAGTTCAGCGAAGACGACGACATGGCCTTCGTCCTCGACCGCATGTTTTCCCGCGAGAACCCCATGCGCGCCCGGTTGGCCTCCGGTCGAGTCTTCGTCCGTTTCGTCGTGATTGAGGACCAAACCCAGCGCCGCAGCATTTGTGGCGCCCTCAACCAGTGGCTGATTTCCTCCAGTGATAACGCCTCCGGCATCGGAGCCCACTTCGCCACCTCCCTGGAACTGACCCCAGCCGCAGATGACGGTGTAGGGCGGACACTTCTGTCCGCCAACGCCGGCACGACCACACTACCGGCACAAACCAGATCGTCAGAACCTGGCACGGATTCTGCACAAGCGGCTCCGCAATCGTCGGCTCAACATCTCGACTCCGGTGCCGCCGCCAACCTTCACTGTCCTTCCCCCCTGCCCTCCGGCTTCTAACGGAGGACTGAGGCATTTGATTTCGTAGTAAGGCACAGCATCTTAAGACACGGCATTCAATTGACTTAAGAACGGTATTCAATTGAGGCACGGCATTTGGTTCGTATCAGGGCATGGCTTCACAGGCCGCACAAAAGCTTTGGTCTTTGATTTTGCCTTGAAAGGGCGCGGCTTCAAGCCGCGCCATGCGAACTACGAAAGGAATTGCGGCTTTAGCCGCTGAGGTTTCAGCCCCGAAAGGGTGCGTAAGAAACGATCTTTACAACGAGCAAGTCAGAATTCAGAACCCCGATTCCCGCATCCGCCGCCCCCAGACGCCCGAATCGGCCGCAAGGCGAATAGAATCTAATATATGGAGAGATCGATGTCCGACATCAAAACCATCACTACATCCCCGGTTGCTAGCGTTTCCGTGCCCCCGTCCACCCCTGTGACTAACGCCGTGCATAAGAAAAGGGCCCCCGGCCTCTCCTTTGGCCGTTTCTTTACCAAGCCCGGAGTCTCCCCCTACGACGAACTCGAATGGGAGCTCCGCTTGGCCCAGATCACGGATGCTCAGGGCAATGTGATCTTCGAGCAGAAGGACGTCGAGATCCCCAAAGACTGGTCCATGACCGCCACCAACATCGTGGCCAGCAAATATCTGCACGGCAAAGTCGGTACGCCAGACCGCGAGACCGGAGTACGCCAGCTCGTTACCCGCGTTGCGGAAACTATCCGTGACTGGGGATTGTCCCAGGGTTATTTCAAGACGCCGGAAGACGGCGCAACTTTCCACGACGAGCTTGTGCACATCCTCGTTCGCCAGTACGCCGCCTTCAACTCTCCCGTCTGGTTCAACGTAGGATGCGACCGCATCGAGCCCAACTCCGATGCCCGCAACTGGCACTGGAATCCGCAGACCCAGCAGGTCGAGTTCGGAGTTACTGGTTACAAAACGCCGCAATGCTCCGCCTGCTTCATCAACTCGGTAAAAGACTCACTGGATTCCATCCTTACGCTGGCGAAGACCGAAGGCATGCTCTTCAAGTGGGGCAGTGGCACCGGAACGAATCTCTCGACGCTGCGTTCCTCAACGGAAGGCTTGAGCGGCGGAGGAACTGCCAGCGGACCGCTCAGCTTCATGAAAGGATTCGATGCCTTCGCCGGCGTCATCAAGTCCGGAGGCAAGACTCGCCGCGCCGCCAAGATGGTCATCCTCAACGTGGACCATCCCGATATCGTTGACTTTATCGAGTGCAAGATGAAGGAAGAAGCCAAAGCCCACACGCTGGTGGCTGCGGGATACGACGGCTCCTCGCCTGATTCCGAAGCCTACTCCTCCATTTTCTTCCAGAACGCCAACAACTCCGTCCGCGTTACCGACGATTTCATGTACGCCGTGCTCCGCGACACCGACTTCTCCACCAAGTCAGTCAACGACGGCCGCGTCATGAAAACGTACAACGCCAAAGATCTGCTCAAGAAAATTTCCGAAGCCACCTGGCATTGCGGCGATCCCGGCATGCAGTACGACACCACGGTGAACCGTTGGCACACCTCGAAGAACACCGCGCGCATCAACGCCAGCAATCCGTGCAGCGAATATATGTTCCTCGATGACTCGGCTTGCAACCTCGCGAGTTTGAATCTTCTGAAGTTCGCGCCCAACGGCTCCTTCGACGTCGAGGCCTACCGCCACGCCGTCGACGTGCTCATCACCGCGCAGGAAATTCTTGTTGACAATGCCGGATACCCCACAGAAATGATCATGCGCAACTCGCATGACTACCGCCCACTGGGATTAGGCTACGCAAATCTTGGCGCGCTGCTGATGGCAGCCGGACTCCCCTATGACTCCGATGCCGGACGCGACTACGCCGCCTGCGTCACCGCCATCATGTGCGGCGAAGCCTATCTGCAGTCCTCGAGAATCGCCGAACAATGCGAGCCGCTAACCCCGGCCACCGAAGCCACAAAGAAAAATTTGGCAGAAACAAATCTAGGAGCCGGCATCGGCAGTGCCGGAAGCAGCAATGCTCATGTGGGGACAGCCGCCTCGGCTGTCCAGCCCGAGCGAAGCTCGGCGATGCCCGGCGGCGCCTGCCCCGGCTGGTACATCAACCGCGAACCGTTCCTCGACGTAATCCGCATGCACCGTGCCAGCGTCAATAACATCAACAAGAACAACGTCCCCACCGCCCTCTACGAATCCAGCAAGCAATGCTGGGACGAAGCCCTGGCCCACGGCGAAAAGCACGGATACCGCAACAGCCAGGTGACAGTACTAGCCCCCACCGGCACAATAGGCTTCATGATGGACTGCGACACAACTGGCGTGGAGCCGGATTTGGCTTTGATTAAGTACAAAAAACTGGTGGGCGGCGGGATGATCAAGATCGTGAACAACACCGTGCCTACGGCGTTGTTCAAGCTGGGATACGATCACGATCAGGCGAATGCGATTGTCAGTTACATTGATGCGACCGGGACGATTGAAGGGGCGCCGCATATTAAGGACGAGCATCTGGCGGTGTTTGATTGCTCGTTCAAGCCGTCGAAGGGCACGCGCTCCATCGCTTACATGGGACATCTGCGCATGATGGCGGCTACGCAGCCGTTCATCTCCGGGGCTATATCGAAGACGGTCAATCTACCGGAGAACGCGACGGTTGAAGACATCATGGAGGCTTATCTCCAGGCGTGGAAGCTCGGCCTGAAAGCCGTAGCGGTGTACCGCGACGGATGCAAGAAGTCACAGCCACTTTCGGCGGCGGGGACCAAGACCGCCAACTCCAGTAAAGATGACTCGCGGGCAGGAGTGCCCGCGCCACACGAAGAAGAAAATCTCAATGCGCCGCCGCGTGCGGTGCGGCACAAGCTGCAGGAAGAGCGGGCGTCGATCACGCACAAGTTCAAGGTTGGCGACCACGAGGGCTACATCACTGTCGGGCTCTATCCGAATGGCGAGCCCGGCGAACTGTTCATCACCATGGCCAAAGAAGGATCGACTGTCTCGGGCTTGATGGATAGCTTCGCGCTGGCGGTCTCGATCGCGCTGCAACACGGAGTGCAACTCCGCCTGCTATGCGAGAAATTTGCGCACACGCGCTTTGAGCCCAGCGGGTGGAGCGGCAATCCCGAAATCGGCTATGCCAAGTCGATCATGGACTACATCTTCCGCTGGCTGCAGATGCGTTTCCTGACCGGCCAGCAGCAGATGCTGTTCGAAAATCTGCGGCTGCGGCCGGCGGGCACGCCGAGTCCCGAAGGCATGGGAAGTCAGGATGCGGCGTCCGGCATCCGGCGTCCGGAAACCGGGAACCGCGAGCCGGGAGCCGGCTCCATCCACGCGGCCGACGCGCTGGCCGGAATCATCGACCTGGGCGACGCTCCCAGTTGCAGCTTCTGCGGCGGCATCATGACGCGCAATGGCAGTTGCTACCGCTGCGGGAGTTGCGGGAGCACGAGCGGGTGCTCGTAAGTTAGTTTCGCTTCAAGATCAAAATCCCCGCCCTGTCCCTGCAAAGGACGCAGGGACAAGGACTGATTGGATAAGAGCGAAGGCTCGATTCGGACCCGGTATTCTTTGGTTTGAGG
>WNFN01259233.1_pt1 | contig 10669 bp, 7 predicted proteins | sample 5400161 | NCBI WGS metagenome assembly WNFN01 (sample SAMN13153353, study PRJNA577476) | soil metagenome | isolation source: 80 cm saprolite on Douglas fir-dominated hillslope | place: USA:California | collected 2013-09-17
GTCGGTGTCGCCGGCGAATTTGGCGTTCCCTGTGCAACGGAGGGGACAGGCGCCGGGCCTGAATTCCGCGCGGCGGCGGTGTCCACAGCCGGCTTTTCGGCTGGGGTCGCGGGCGCAGCCGCCGCCACCGGCGACACCACCGGAGCAGCAACCGGATTTTGCGGCGTGGACTGGGGCTCAGTCGCCGCCGAAGCGGTGGCGGCGACTTGCGGCAATGCCGCTGCGGGACTTTGTCGCGCAATCGCGCCGGTCACGGATTCCAGTCCCTGTTCCAGAACGGTGACGCGAGAATACAGCCGGTCGCGGTCACCATTGAGCGTCTCAATGGCCGACGCCAGCCGCCGCGCCTCGTTCTGGCTTTCCTTGGCGACGGACTGGATTTGCTGCGACTGGCGCGCCAGATCGGTCCCGGCCACCTGGTCGCGGTGCAATCCGATCGATGAATGGTTGCTCATCACCGCCACGATCACAGCGCCGACCGATGCCGCCGCCCACGATCCGAGCCGCCACAGCGTGCGGCGGTCGAAATTATCCTCCTCGGCCAAAAGACCGGTCAGGAATCCCCCGGTGTTTTCGGTATCGAAGCTGCCGGCCAGGTGGTCGGAATCCTTTGCCATAGGACGTTCTCGGCCCTCCTGAGGCCTTAGCCGAATCAGACGGCAAACATTAACAGGAATCGTGCTGCGATCCGGAATCCGGGGCGTTTTCCCGCGCGACGAACAGGTTTCCATCGGGAGCGAAAACGCTTTATGACGACCACGGCGCAACCTTCGCCACCATACTGTAAGGATTCGGATGACGGGCAGAACCAGCCTCACGATCGTGCTCGCGGCCGGTGAGGGCACGCGCATGCAGTCCGCGATGCCGAAGGTCCTGCATCCCGTCGCCGGCCAATCGCTGCTGGCGCATGTGCTTGACGCCGCCCCAAAGGGCGCCGGCGCCTCGCTCGCCGTCGTCATCGGACCGGACCACCGGGCTGTCGCGGAGGAGGTCAAGCGTCTGCGGCCGGATGCGACGACCTTCATTCAGCGCGAGCGTCTCGGCACCGCGCACGCGGTGCTCGCGGCCCGGGATGCCATCGCCCGCGGCGCCGACGACCTGCTGGTCGTGTTCGGCGATACGCCGCTGATTTCGGCCGCGACATTGGCGCGCATGCGTGCACCGTTGAAAAACGGGGCAGCACTGGCCGTGCTCGGCTTTCAAGCCGCCGATCCCACCGGCTACGGCCGGCTGCTGTTTGAGGGCGACCGGTTGGCGGCGATCCGCGAGCACGCCGACGCGACGCCTGCGGAACGTATGACAAAACTCTGCAATGCCGGCGTGATGGCATTCGACGGCCGCAGGGCGCTGGAAGTCATCGAAAAAATCGGGAATGCCAACAGTAGGCGCGAGTATTATCTGAGCGACGCGGTTGGCGTCGTTCGTCAACTTGGACTGGAGGCCGTTGTGATCGAGACCAGCGAGGATGAAGTGCGCGGCATCAACACCAAGGCCCAGCTCGCCGAGGCCGAGCACGTCATGCAGGCGCGGTTGCGCAAGGCAGCACTCGAGGCCGGCGTGACGATGGTCGCGCCCGAAACCGTCTACCTCGCCGCCGACACGACGTTCGGCAACGAGGTGACGATCGAACCCTTTGTGGTGATCGGTCCCGGCGTCTCGATCGCCGACGGCGCGGTGATCCATTCCTTTTCGCACATTGTGCAGGCATCGATCAGCAAGAATGCGTCCGTTGGCCCCTATGCGCAGCTGCGGCCGGGAATGTCGCTGGAGCAGGGCGTCAAGCCCCCGAAAGGCAGCTAGCTCCTACAGCCCGGAAAATTTGTGATCGATGAGACGAAAAGACTTTTGCAACACTATCCGCCAGGAGCGGATTTTTCCTCGAAATAGCTCGTCACACCCGCTAAACTGAACGAATAGGCTGGAATTTTGCTCTTTTCGGATCGGCGAAGGAGGCATTAAAGCAATAATCGCGCAAGGAGGAGGAAATGGATTCTCAAAAGGCCGATAGGTCTGTGACCTTGACGTACGATATCGAAGGTGGTGTTAAACTTTCGCCTCCAAAGCGTATCGAACTCAAGGTCACGAGCCAGCTTGCCGGCGCGTTCGCCAGAGCCACTGAAGTCAATCTAACAACCTCGACACAAATCTCGTTCACCTCGCTCTTGACCGGAATGGTCACGGGATCGGACCCGGTCTCCTTATGGCTAAAACAGGAGCTCGAGCATTACGACGCGACTGCACAAAAGATAGCGGGCAGGCGATCTCGGACATTTGACGAGGCGTCGCTCGGGCATATCGACCCCGCGAGCTTGGGGAACGAGCTTACGATATCTGTATCCGCTCGGCGAGCGATCGAAAAGGCTCAAGCCATCGTGGCTGAGCTCGAGACCGATCGGGTGCTGGACCTCAGGCATGTCGCTGCTGCCTTTCCGATTCTTCCAGACTGGCATGAGGAGGACTTTAAAGACCTCGGCATCGACCGGCTCGCTTGGTGTCGCGCGCTGGGTGGGTACATGGCAAAATCGTATCCCGCGGAGAAATGGTACTGGCGAAAATACGCGGATCGCGCCTCGCCCGTTCCGCTCACGTCCTTCAGCGCGGACGTTTATACCGAAACGGATCTATTGGGGATTGATCGCTCCGTCGACGCACTTGCGCTCCTGATTGCGTCTGCCCGGACTGACACGCCGCTTTCGATCGGCATATTCGGCGAGTGGGGTTCCGGTAAGTCTTTCTTCATGCACCATCTCCGCAAGCGGATCTGGACGCTCGCCAGCCGCGAGCAAGACCGAACCGCCAAATGGGAGGAGAAACGCAAGAACGGAACGGCCAGCGCAGAGGATGAGCCGCTCTATTATGGAAGAGTGGCCCAGGTCGAATTCAATGCCTGGCACTACAACGAAAGCAATATTGTCGCGAGCCTGGTCGATCACCTGTTCCGGAATCTCAAGGTATTGCCAAACGCTACGACCAGAGAGCTCGACGAGCAGCGCGCCACTGTGCTTGCGCAGATCACCGGAACGGAAGTTGAATTGAGCAAAGCCGCCACGGAAATCAAGCACGCGAACACTCAAGTGGAAGACGCGCGCGCTCAAGTGCAGCGTGTGACTGAGGAAGCCAAGGCCGCACGAAAGGACCTCGACACATTGGCCCAGAGAGCCGATGACTCCCGCTCGCAGGCCGAGAATGCGCGCCGGGACCTGGAAGTCGCCATCGAGCGGTTAGCAACAGGGGCCAATACCCTTGATGCAAGTGCATTCCTGGCAGTCGCACTGAGCCCGGTCACCGAATCGCCTGTCTTTCGCGAAGCCAAGAAGACTGCCGAGACTTTTGCGTCGGCCTTGACAGATTGGCGGACCTTCGCGGCGAAACTTGCCTCGCCCCGCGGGGCTGCAGTGGTTGCTATGTGTCTTGCGGCTCCACTCGCCGCGTGGCTCGTCAGCTCGCTTGACAGCCTTTGGGCAGCCGTGACTGGCGTCGTGACGACCGCCACCGCCAGCCTGTGGTCTGTCGTCGCCTTTGTCCGCGAACGTCGTAAGGAATTTGACGCAAAACTGAATGAACTGGAGGCGGAAGAGGCCAAGCGCCTGCAAGACAAAAAAAATCAGCTCGGGCAGAAAAAGAAGGAGGTGGAGGCGAGCTGGGATGAAAAGCTTTCTTCGCTCCGCGGCAGGCTGGAGGAGCAGCGGGTAGCACTCAGCAAACGCGAGGCGGCAGCGGCAGCCGCACTTCAACAGCTTTCCGAGCGCACGAAAGATCTTGATGCGAAGGTCAATGAGCGCACTTTGGCAGAGAAGGCTCTGCTCGACCTCGAGGCGCGGCTGAAACAACTTTCGAGCGCACTCCTGCTGGACGAGTTCATCAAGAGCCGATCCGGGACCGATGAATACCAAAAGCAATTGGGATTCTTGGCTCTTGTGCGTCGGGACTTCGAGCGACTTTCTGATCTCATTGCTGCGGCCAACGAGGAGTGGCGGTCACCGTTCAAAAACACGCCACCACCATCGATCAATCGAATTGTTCTCTACATCGACGATCTCGATCGGTGCAAAGTCGAGACGGTCATCCATGTGCTCGAAGCGGTTCATCTTCTTCTGGCTTTCCCATTGTTTGTTTGTAGCGGTGGACCCTCGATGGATCGAGGACTGCCTAAAGCAGAAGAGCAAGGACCTGTTTGCCCCCAAAAAGGACGAAACAGAAGAGACCGCACTTCACGTCACAGTCGGCGACTACCTTGAGAAAATCTTCCAAATTCCGATTTGGATGTCCCCGATCGAGAGCCGGCGGCGCGCTGAGCTCGTGAAGAATTTGCTCGGTACAACGGCTGCGCCGCCGAAAGCCTCCTCCGCGCCCGCACAAGCCAATGGCGAAGCGGCAACGCTGCCGGAGTCAGGGGGCTCGGCCAGCCTAAAAGGCGCAAGAGCCGCAGACGGATATCAGCTAGCCATCGAGAAGGCTGAAGGTACTCCTGACCCCTTGCGAATAACGCCTGAGGAAGCTCAGTTCGTGGATCGTGTTGCACCGCTCTTAAGTGACAAGCCGCGAGCGCTCAAGCGTTTCGTCAACACCTATCGGCTGCTTAAGGCGAGCCTACCGGATATCGACCGTGAAAACTTTGTCTCCGACGGTCCGTCTAGCCCGCACAAGATCTGTATCAGCCAGCTCGCCTTCTTCACCGGACAGCCACGTTTGGCGCCTCTTCTTGTGAGCCAAATCTCGGCTGACACCGGTCAGACCACGCTGGCGGCTTGGCTCGTCGCACAAACTGGAGATCCTCGGAAGCGGCTGGAGCCTGCCCTAAAGCTCATTCCTGAAAGCGACCGGATGAGTCTGGAAGCTTTTCGGGCGTGGCTGCCCGACACCGGCAAATATCTGTTCCATCTGGATACCGTAAAAGCGGGCGCGCCGAAGAGACGCTCCCAGATACGAGTGGCAGCCAGCTAGCTCGCTGAACAGAACTCCCAATTCTGTTCGGAATGAACGTTCGCGCAAGGCTGGGCAACCTTGTTCCGAAGCACGGATTTGCAGTTCCGCCGCTAGCTAACGCAGACCAAGAGCGAGATCAACGCGCTGCGGCTGATTGGGCGCGGGGCCATGGATCGGGATGTCGCCCGCAAGCTCGGAATCTCCCGTCAACCGCCCGTGAACATGTCGAGAAGGCGAAGATGAAACTGGAGGTTTCGACCCTCGCCGAGGCCATCGCCATCGCGGTCTCGCTCGCGGATCGTGGTGCCTTGAAGACGACGGGCCTCAGGCTTTTGAGCCGAAACGGTGGTCGACTTGACCGAGGATCGAAATCAGACGAAAAAACCTAGTGATTTCTGGTCGGAGTGGCAGGATTTGAACCTGCGACCCCTGCGTCCCGAACGTAAATAGCTCTCGAAAAGATCGATAAAAACAATCATCTTTGTCTGCGATTGACCACCATTATCGCCGTTTGTTCACGGGGTTTCGGTGGTCAATCGGTGGTCGGCCGTACAGACGTAACCTTTGGCTTTTCGATGAGACTGAGAAACAGCTAGCTAACGGCTGGCGCCGTCAAGCTGTCAGCCCTCGTTCTCAAGCGGCTGTATGCGAAGGCTTGGATGCTCCTTTTCCAACCGGGTCTGGCGTCGGGGGCTGCAGCTTGGTATCGGCGCCAAGTGCGGCGCGTATCATCCGTGCAAGATCCGACTTGCGATACGGCTTGGCGAGCAGCAGCACCCCGGCATCGAGACGGCCGTAGTGGATGACAGTATTTTCCGTATAGCCAGATGTGAATAATACGCGCAGCGATGGCCGGCGTCGCCGCGCGGCATCGGAGAGCTGACGGCCGTTCATCGATCCCGGCATGATCATGTCGGTGAGTAGCAGGTCGATGGTCTGCGCGCTGTTGATGACGACAAGCGCCGCGTCCGCGTTGACCGCCGACAGCGCGACGTAACCCAGGCTTTGAATTTGGCCGACCACGAACGTTCGCACCAGATCATCGTCCTCAACGACCAATATGGTCTCATCACCGCCTTCGAGGATCGAAGTGCTGGCCAACTCGTCCGTGATGGGTTGAGCGAGACCTGTCGCCTGCGGCAGATAAATCCTCACCGTGGTGCCAAGGCCTGCCTCGCTGTAGATCTTGATATGTCCATTGGACTGTTTGACGAAGCCATAGACCATGCTGAGGCCGAGGCCGGAGCCCTTGCCGACGTCCTTGGTGGTGAAGAAGGGCTCGAAAACGTTCTCCAGAATGCCGGCCGGAATGCCGTGACCGGAATCGGTCACCGCGATCAGAACATATGGCCCGGCTGTGACTTCGCTGTGGATGCCGGCGTAGCTGTCGTCGAGGATGACGTTGCTGGTCTCGATGGTGAGCTTGCCGCCGTCCGGCATCGCGTCGCGGGCGTTGAGCGCGAGATTGAGGATCGCATTGGTGAGCTGACTGGGATCAATCAGCGCGCGCGCCGTGTCGCCAGACAGCATGATCTGGACCTCGACCTGTTCGCCCAGCGTCGGCCGCAGCAGATTGCTTGCTTCGATGACCAGTGAATTGACATCGACCTCCCGCGGTTGCAGCGGCTGCTTGCGGGCGAACGCGAGCAAGCGCTGGGTCAGATCGGCGCCGCGTTCGGCCGCCTCGTCGATCATCTTCGCAATGGTGACGAGTTCCGGCCGGTCGGCGACGGCTTCCGCCAGGATTTCGATTGTCCCGGTAATCACGGTGAGAATGTTGTTCAGGTCGTGGGCGATGCCGCCGGTCAATTGACCGACCGCCTCCATTTTCTGCGACTGACGAAGTTGCAGATCGGCGGCGTTCTTTTCATACAGCAGACGGTCCTTCTCCTCGACCAGCGCCTTCATGACATCGACGGTGACCTGCAGGGCCGCTCCCCGGGAGGCGGTTGACACGGCTTCGGCCAACACGTTGGCGAACCCGGTGAGAAAATTGATGTCATGCTGGTCGTAATCGTGCCGCCGATTGTTGTCGATCTCCAGTATGCCATAAGGCTGTTCGTCGGTGCCCCTGATGATGACGTCGATGATCGAGACGATGCCGTGCGCGGCATAAAACGGTGGCAGGTCGGAATAGGTACCTGTTTGTAAATCGTCGCAGATCGAAGGTTGCCCGGTGGTGAAGGCGCGCCCCTGCGGCGAACTTAAGTCTGCGCGCGACACGACATCACCGACGACGCCGTCCTGCCAGCCGTAGCCGGCGACAATGAGAAGATCGTTCTGCTTGGCGCGGTATTGGCACACTTTGCTGAAGGGCGCATTGAGGCCATCGGCGCAGACCCGGACAGCTTCAGCCAGGATCTTCGACAGATCCCGCTGGCGCAGCGCGAAGCTGCCGAACTGGGCGATGGCCGCTTGCTGGCGAAGCAGCTTTTGGACTTTCGCGGCGTCGTCGGTCATGCTGTGGTTGCCACAACCCACTCAGAGGGACGGCGGGTCAAACGAGGACAAGTGATCTCGGGGATTGGAACGCGAATCGACCAATACCTTATCTTCAATTCAAGATAGAAGCTGATCTGTTTGGCTCAGGGTAAGCGAGCACCACAAGCTGTAACCGCGACGGGTTTCCGCAAGCATCTCACCGCGATCGACGCCGGCACATTCGGCGGCTCGAATTCGTCGCTGGGCCACGCCGGGTGAAATCGGCGGCGCCTATGTCGGTTCGAGGATCACAAGCGGTGTACCCGGCGATGCGCGGGCAGTGGAGCAACCCGAACAGGCGAGGCGGCTGGAGGTGGCGAAGCTGATTTCGCGAAACGAAAACCCGCGACAAGACGTCGAAAACCAGCTAACGACGGGCCTTGTTAAGCTTTCGGCTTAACCCTGTCGCAATCCGCAATAATTATTGAGTATCCGGCGATCTGCGATTCTCGTTAAGAATTGACCACGTCGTTTTCTGAAAACCTTTCGACGATCTGGAGATATTGATCCGCATGTGCGGCATTGTCGGCATTCTCGGACGCGCTCCTGTCGCGGAGCAACTGGTGGATTCGCTCAAGCGCCTTGAATATCGCGGTTACGATTCCGCAGGAGTCGCCACGCTGGAAGGCGACCATCTCGCGCGCCGCCGCGCCGAGGGCAAGTTGAAAAACCTCGAAGCGCGATTGAAAGCCGAACCGCTCGCCGGTCATACCGGCATCGGCCACACCCGCTGGGCCACCCACGGCAAGCCGACCGAGAACAATGCGCATCCGCATGCGACCGATCGCGTCGCCGTGGTTCACAACGGCATCATCGAGAATTTTCGCGAGTTGCGCGAAGGTCTGCAGAAGAAGGGCACGGTCTTCAAAACCGAGACCGACACCGAGATCGTTCTGCATCTCGTCGATGATTTTCTCAGCCAGGGCTTCAAGCCGGTCGACGCCGTCAAGGCCACATTGTCGCAGCTTCGCGGCGCCTTCGCGCTCGGCTTCATCTTCGCGGGTGACAATGATCTGATGATCGGGGCCCGCAATGGGCCGCCGCTCGCGATCGGTTACGGCGAGGGCGAAATGTATCTCGGCTCGGACGCCATCGCGCTCGGCCCGTTCACCGACACCGTCGCTTATCTCGAGGACGGCGACTGGGTCGTGTTGACGCGCAACAGCGCGGTTATCCACGACAAGAACAACGCCATCGTTCACCGCGATGCGATCAAGCACAGCGCCACGACGTCGCTGGTCGACAAGGCGAACTATCGCCACTTCATGGCCAAGGAAATCCATGAGCAGCCGGAAGTCGTCGGCCACACGCTGGCGCGCTACGTCGACATGGCGACCGAGCGCGTTTCGCTGCCGCTGCAGCTTCCGTTCGATTTCAAGGACATCCAGCGTATCTCGATCGTCGCCTGCGGCACCGCGAGCTACGCGGGTTCCGTCGCCAAATATTGGTTCGAGCGCCTGAGCCGCGTACCCGTGGAGACCGATGTCGCCTCGGAATTCCGTTATCGCGAGGCACCGCTGCGCAAGGGCGATCTTGCGATCTTCATCTCGCAATCCGGCGAGACCGCCGATACCCTGGCGGCGCTGCGCTACGCCAAAGCGCAGGGCGTGCATACGCTTTCGGTGGTCAATGTCCCGACATCGACGATCGCGCGCGAAAGCGAGACCATGCTGCCGACGCTGGCGGGTCCGGAGATCGGCGTCGCTTCAACCAAGGCCTTCACGTGCCAGTTGATGGTGCTGGCCGCGCTCGCGGTGGCCGCCGGCAAGGCGCGCGGCGAATTGTCCGATGCCGACGAAATCAAGCTCGTGCATGGTCTGGTGGAAATCCCGCGGCTGATGGCCGCGGCGCTGACCATCGAACCGCAGATCGAGAAGCTCGCGCGCGACATCGCTAAATCGAAAGACGTGCTCTATCTCGGCCGCGGCACCAGCTATCCGCTGGCGCTGGAAGGCGCGCTGAAGCTGAAGGAAATCTCCTACATCCACGCCGAAGGCTACGCCGCTGGCGAACTCAAGCACGGGCCGATCGCACTGATCGACGAGAACATGCCGGTCGTTGTGATCGCGCCGTTCGACCGGGTGTTCGAGAAGACCGTCTCCAACATGCAGGAAGTGGCGGCCCGCGGCGGCAACATCATCCTGATGACAGATGCCAAGGGAGCCGCGGAAGCCACCATCGAGTCGCTGGTCACGATCGTCCTGCCCGACATGGCCGCGACATTTACGCCCATGGTCTATGCCATCCCTGTGCAATTACTGGCCTATCACACTGCCGTCATTATGGGCCAAGTCACTGGTTGCCAAGTCACTGGTTGCCAAGTCACTCGATACCAGCCACTTGATACCAGCCCCCTTCAAGTCTTCAAAAATCTGCTAGAAGACTTAGCTAGTATCACCTCATGGCTATTTCGCCTGACCTGGAACCCGAATGAACCGCGACGACCTGCCTCTGCCCCCGGCCGCAGTCCCACCGGACACCCACAGCGGCTTCATGGCCCGATTCCGGAACTATTTTCTGACCGGTTTGATCGTCGCTGGCCCGATCGCCATCACCTTTTATCTGACGTGGTGGTTCGTGACCTGGGTCGACGGTCTGGTCCGGCCGTTCGTTCCCATCGCCTATCGGCCGGAAACCTATCTGCCGTTCGGGCTACCGGGCTCCGGGCTCATTGTCGGCGTGGTTGCGCTGACGCTGCTGGGCTTCCTCACCGCCAACCTGATCGGACGGACGCTGGTCGATCTCGGCGAGCGGCTGCTCGGGCGGATGCCGGTGGTGCGCGCGATCTATCGCGGCCTGAAGCAGGTGTTCGAGACGCTGTTCTCAGGTTCCGGATCGAGCTTTCGCCGGGTCGGTCTGGTCGAATTTCCGTCGCCGGGAATGTGGTCGATCGTGCTGATCTCGCAGGCGCCGAGCGTGGAGATCGCCAACAAGCTTCCCGGCCAGGAGGAGCACATCTCGGTGTTCCTGCCCTGCGCCCCGAACCCGACCACGGGTTTCTTCTTCTATGTGCCCCGGAGCAAGATCATCGAAGTCGAGATGAGCGCCGAAGACGCCGCGACCCTGATCATGTCCGCGGGCGTGGTGCAGCCCGGCTCCGATCCGCAGAAGAAGATCGCGGCACTGGCCGGAATGGCAAACGCCGCGCGGGTCGCGAATGAATCCTCGCTGCAGCCGGTGCCGGCGAAGGTGGATTGAAGTCTTCATCCCGGCCTCTCGTCATTGCGAGGAGCGCAGCGACGAAGCAATCCATTCTTTCTTT
>WNFN01026366.1_pt1 | contig 10668 bp, 11 predicted proteins | sample 5400161 | NCBI WGS metagenome assembly WNFN01 (sample SAMN13153353, study PRJNA577476) | soil metagenome | isolation source: 80 cm saprolite on Douglas fir-dominated hillslope | place: USA:California | collected 2013-09-17
AAGACCGCCGATGAACTGCCACTTACACCTACTCCTGCTGGCGACCTCGCTTCTATGGATATTTCCCTCCAGGAGACGCTTGACGAGCTACCCGCCGTTCTTGCCAGCGAGCTTGCTGATACGCCTATTTCCCGGCAGGAAGCGCCTGGCGTGCTCCCCGCCGCACCTGCTAGCGAGCTCGTTTCACCAGCACAGCAGGCCGATGAGGATCTTTCTGCTCTTCCTACTGGCGAACTCGCTCCGGCTCCGGCCTTTGCACTGCCGGAGCCGGAACGGCGCTCGACGCCTCGACCAACGCCGCCAGAGGTTCGGACGGCCACGCCCCTGCCTCCTGTGCGCTTCAGGAAACGTGTACTGGCAAGCCGCGAGAGGATACTGCTCATCGCGCTGATCGTGGCGCTGGTAGCGCTAGCCGGGAGTGTGGGCGCGTTTGCCCTGACTCGCCAGCACACGCCCACGAGCGCGCAATGCGCCGGGCTGGCCGGCTGCACGAACGGGAGTGCGACGAGTATCCACGGCAAGCCCACGAGCCTGACTTTCTCCGGCGTGGCTACGGGGGTTATGCTCCTCGTCGCGAAACCCGCCTGCCGGAACGCGAGCGCGGGGGAGCAGCGCACGCTGACAGTCACACTCTCCGGCACAATCGGCGATAAGCTCTATAATCTCAGCTTCGCCATCGAGCACTATACCGGCCCCGGTGTCTACAGCGAGGCAGCGCCCACCGTGATCGTGCTCTTCGGTCTGCCCGGCGCAAGCATAGCCAGCGGCTGGAGCAACAACGCTACCCCAGGCGCCGGCCACATCACAGTCGACCAGGGCGAGCAGACAGGCACGATCGCCTACACCCTGAGCAGCGCCGGCGCAAATGTCACCACCCAGGTCCAGGTCAGCGGCAACTGGACCTGCGGGAATTAGACATGAGTGCTCCTGAAAAGGATGAACGAGCCATTGGGGCCGGCGGAGCCGGTCCCAATGGCTCGTTCATCCTTTTCAGGAGCACTCATGTCTGACTTTCACAAGGTTGTGACGTGTATTTAAGAGGACACTGTGCTATGCTGAAGGCAAATAGAACTTTTCTCTCCTGTTGGGTTTTTCTGAATAGACTAATCTCAAGCAGCAAAAAAAGGATGAGTACATCATGAGTAATACAACGGTCATCTATCCAATTGTGACAGCCCTGGTGAAAGCTGAGGAACTCATCGGGCCAGGGCGCAGCTGGCTGGCGACAAACCAGGCGCAGGAACGTTTTCTCAAGGAATCCTTCGAGCCTTGCCGTAAGGAGAGCGGTTCGATCGCTGAAATCGAGAGTATCGCGTCCTTTCGGGCGGAGGAAATCAACCGTTTTTTGAGTAAACGGGGTTTCAAGATCCAGTTGCGACCATTTGCACAAAGTACGCAATGGAAGGAATTTGGGGTAGCCAGCGTGCTGGATCTACTGGTCAAATGGCTCAAGCCGGGGAAGGCGACAACGCTGAAGACGAGCGACGGGCAAAGCTATGCGGCAGCGCGCCAGGATACGGAGGTGAGCAGCTTCTACCGGGCGGCAGGGCATGACTATCCCATCGCGCAGCTCAAGACAACTTCCAGCGACCTGGTTTCTATCACCCGACTGGACAGCGTGGCAGCGGATTTTGATCTGCTGCACTACACACGCCAGCTTGTGGACTCGATCGAGCCTATTAACGACTATAGCGGCGTGGTGTTCCCGATGGTGGATCTGAAGCAGGAGGTGGATGTGAGCTGGCTGATCGATCTGGAGAGCAGCGCTGCCAGGGGGGCGCGCGCCAAAAGCGCCTTTGCGGCGACGATCGTGCAGGCAGCGTATAGGATGCCCAAGCCCGATCTGATCATTGATGGTCCCTTCCTGATCTGGTTTGAGCGCCCGGGTCTGAGCGAGCCGCTTTTTGTCGGGCATATTACTAAAGAGGATTGGAAGAATCCTGGGGAGCTATGATTTTTGCTTCTTCTGAAAGAAAATGAGAAAAATTTGCAATTTTTCCATTTTCCTTCAGAAGGGGTAGAAATGGGATGTTGAGGGTAAAATGCTGTGTTGATCCACGACCAGAAAAATTTTCAATTTTTCTGGTCGTGGATCAACACAGCATTTTACCCTCAACATCCCATTTCTACCCCTTCTGAATGTTTTGAGGGAGGGAAGACTCAGGTGTGCATCCAGATGCGCTGGGTGGTGCTGCTGGCGGTTTCCCAGATGAGCACGCCGGAGAGGGCTTTGCCGAGGGCGGTGAGGGCTTGCTCGATCTGCTCTGGTGGCGGCATGACGGTTTCGCGCCAGATGAGCAGGAATTGTACGCGGCGCGCCGGGGCAGTACTGAGCACAGGCACGGAGGCTCAGGCGGCGCTGAGCAGGATGTTTCTGGAGGCTTATGCACTGTGTTCGGACCTGGACATGACGGGGCTGGCGGATTGAGACAGTAAGGGCATTTCGGCTCCAGGGCGATGTAAAAGTCATCATCGCGTACACAAGCTGGCGGGCCATGGCCCGCCAGCTTTTGTACGCGATGATGTAGGAGAGAGAGACCTGAGATGGATTCTTTTGAAAGTCCTGGAGTGCTGATTAATAGACTGGCTCATGCGATGGCTCTCGAAATGGAGCGCCGGCTCAAAACTGCTGGCGTGACCTTATCTCAATGGTTTGTGCTCAAGCAACTCTGGCGGCAGGAGGGGAGATCGCAGGTGGAACTACAAGAACTCCTCGACCTTGAGAGAGCGACCGTGAATGGGTTGATCCAGCGTATGACACGCTCGAAGTTGATAGAGTGCAAGCCCGACCCGAGCGACAGACGCGTGCAACGCATTTTTTTGACCGAGCGAGGTCGAGCGTTGAAGCAGATAACCCCATCCTTTGAGGAGGAGGTAAACGCCCGCACATTGCAAGGCTTTTCCGAGGACGAGTACACGTTTTTCATGCGTCTCCTCACGCGAGCGCTCCACAACACGACGAGGAAGTAAGCTTAGAGAGGCTTTTTGGCTCTCCAATTGATTTGCATGCAAACCAGATAAGCCGAATGATTCGGCTAGAGAAAGGATGACTATATGAACAAGAACAGGACCACCCCACAGCGACTCTACCTGATGCATGTAGCAGCCATCCCACAAAGGGACCTCCCTTTTGTCTGTTATCTCGTTCAAACTGGCGACGGCACCAATATTCTTATTGATAGTGGTCTACCCAGTGCAGTGCAACCTCCACCGGGAATGCCAATGCCCGTTATGGGGCAAGACGTGCTGGAGCAGCTTGCGCTGCTTGGCCTGCACGCCGCTGATATTGATCTGCTCATTTGCACCCATTTCGACGCGGACCACTCAGGCCATCATGCTGCATTTACCAATGCCGAACTGATCGTGCAGCGCCAGCATTACGAGCTAGCGCACAGCGGCCACGCACGTTTTAGCGGCACCCGTTCGCAGTGGGATCATCCCTCCTTGCGTTATCGCTTAATTGACGGTGATACCCAACTCCTCCCCGGACTGGAGTTGATTGAAACCAGCGGGCATGTGCCTGGGCACCAGTCGGTTCTGGTGCGTCTTCCCGAAACCGGCCCCGTGCTCCTGACCATTGATGCGGTCGCCCGGCAGAACTCCTTCACCCCTGAGAGAGATGCTGGTCCTATGGACATGGATGGAGAGATGCTGCGCACCAGTACCCGCAAATTGCTCGCAATAGCCCAACGCGAGCAGGTGTCCTTGACCATCTTTGGGCACGATGGCGGGCAATGGCAAACGCTCAAGAAAGTCCCTGACTTTTATAGCTGAGAGCTTCTCCTTAGGTTTCAATTCCAAAGGTTTCAATTCCAAAGCGGAGCGTACACAAGAAGTGAGCGAGAGCCTTCCCTTCTCTTTTCAGTATACCCGCGAATCCAAATAGGTCTTGTCACTTTGCATTAGGTAGAAAAAGTTAAGAGGATATGCTGTAAGCATATTTTTCTTCTTGTATCTTATGCTCTCAGCTTCGTATACTGAGAGCAATGCTCCGAGATAAGACGGAGCCATACCTATGAGAAGAAAGAGAAGCACGGATGAATACGCACATTATTGACAACCTTCGACGCGCCTATGACGCGTTTAGTCGAGGTGATATCCAGGGTGCAGTTGATGCCGTTAACCCGGACCCAGATATTCTCTGGAGCGAACCTGAAAGCTTCTATGCGGGCGGAACCTATCGGGGACCTCAAGGGGTCGTTGAATATCTCACCCTCTCCTATGAAGCTTCTGAGAAAGTCCAGAGCTTGCCCGAAGAGATCCTCGAAGTTGGGGACAAGATGGTGGTCTTCGTGCACTTTCAAGCCTGGCCAAAGGGAGGCGGTCAGATGAGAGAAGGCCACATTGCCGATGTCTATACGGTTCACGATGGCAAGATTGTGCAGATGCAAGCCTACAGTGATCCTCAAGAGGCACGCGAAGCTGTTGGGCTTTCGCCTCAGCGCTAAACATCCCTTTTTGGGGCTCAGCTTGCTCGCAGTTGTTGGTACATCGCAGTTCACGAGCCTTGTGCAGGCGCGGGCTGCTGGACGCTGATCTGGATGGCGCTGGCGCTGGCGGGCAATCCGCTGGAGGTGCTGAATTGCGCGCCGAGGATGCCGGGCTGGCGCAGGAGCAGGGCACGAGCGTCAGCCTGGCTTTTGCCGGCGATCTGACCGGCAAGGCTGCGCAGGGCTACGGACGTGAATTGATAGACCCAGAGGCCCTGCGCGTGAAATTGCACGGACGGACGAGCGGCTGCGCCCTGAAAGGTGCGCGTGGCGAAAGCCTTCGTGATGGCTACCTGCCCATCCAGGGCGTAGGCCGCGCCCAGCGTGGGGTCGTCGCGCGCTTTCCGCTGGAGGCTGTTTGTGAGGCTCTGGTAAGCGGCGGCGTTGTCGTAAACGAGCACGCTACATGTGACCGTGACCTGGACCCTGGTCTGTCGGGCCAGCGCCCCGGCCTTCGGGTTAGCGCTGGCCTGCGAACTGCACTGCGGCTGCCCGGCGACGCGCTCGCTGGTCTTCACCTGCTTCTGCAAATCCTCCTGCGCCGCCGCCTGTCCCTTCGCCATCAACGGCTGCGCGGCCCCGTCAATGTCCTTCTGCTGGATCATGCCGTTGGGCTGCGGGTCCTCACCATTGGTAAAAGCGGAGGTGTTTTTAATAACAATACCTGTTACACAACAAGGTTTGACAATATCAAGAACAGGAATATTTCCTGCTATACCGGATTTAACAGCAAATCCTACAACAGTGATACTGGCAGGTGGGACAGCAGGGACTATAACGGTTTCATGCCATGAGAATTGAATACCCGCATTATCTGTAACAATTACAGGAGAAACTGTTATAGGATTAGAAGTATTATTAAGCAATGTAAATATGCCGGTTGCTTGTTTGCCCTGTACTGCCCCCGTCGCGTTCGCGGTAGCAGTCTGGGTAGAAGTAGCATCAAGCTGGTGGCCTGGGATTTCGTTGGGAGCTGGCTGGCTACCGTTGGTGAGGATGATGAGGGGGGTGTCTTGCTGGACGAGTTGGGAGCGTGGTTGGAGGATGACTTTGACACCGGGTGCGCTGGTGAGGTTGAGCAGGGCGCTCTGGAGGTTGGGGGCGAAGAGGATGGCCAGGAGCAGGGCTAGCAGGGCTGGCACGCCGAGAACGACTACGAGCGGGAGGCGGCGGCGCGGGCCGCGTGGGTGAGGCAGAGATACACGCGGTGGTATCCCTGTCCCACGACGCGGGCGGCGCGCCGGCACGGCGGGCGTGCGCGGCACGCCTGCGACAAGTGGCGCGAGCTGCGAACCCGCGCCGGAAAGGGGGTCTGGAGTGGAACGGTGCGCGACCGCCGGACGGCGCGGCGCTGTGGCTGGCTGGCCGCTGAGCGAGTCGGGATAGGCTTCGTCGTCGAAGGCATCATACGCGGCTGGCGAGGACGCGCCATAGCCGTCACGCGTGGAAGTGTAACGGCTATCCGGCCCGGCGGGATCATCCTCGGACTGGCGGCGACTGTCCGGCCCGGCGGGGTCTGCGCCGCGCTGGCGACTGCGGCGGCGGGTGACGGGATCGGGCTGCTGGCGGCGGGTGTGTGGCTCGTCGTCCTCGAACGCGTAGNNNNTGCTCCACGTCGCGGGCAGGCGAGCGCGGGGCGGGCAGAATGGTTGAGCCGGAGGAACTGGCCGCCGGGCGCTGCGTGGGACTGGCGCCGCCGGGCGCCTGACCCGCCCCTGGCAAGCCCCCACCTGGCGCGGTTTCGTAGGGCGAGTTACCACGCGGGCTCGGCTCGCGAGCGACTCGCTCATCACCTCTGCCGCGCGCCTGCTGGCTCTGGCGGATGGCCTGTTCGTCCCGGCTCGCCTGCGCGGGATCAGCGGCGGACTGCCAGGTAGAGGAGGCAGGGCGCGCGGGCGCAGTACTGAACCGCGTGCCGGAGAATGGGAAAGCGGCACGCGGCACTTCGCCAGCGGGCGGAAGCTGCTCGGATGCCTCGTCATCAGTCGGATTTGGCGGCGTCAGTATACTGTGAGTAGAAGGGGACAGGCGGGCCGGTAACGCTTTCTGTTTCTCTCTTGCTATCCACGGCGCAGATACCGGCCCTTCCTCCACCTGCGGCTGCTCCTCGTCTGGATGCGAGGCAGATCCGCCGGGAGGCTGCCCCTGTAGGCCAGCCTGGCGAGACCTCTGCGGCTGCTCCGAGCCGTCATATGGCCAGGTCTGGCCAGCATTTTGCCAGAATTCGCCGATGAACGGGAAGGTCTGCGCGTTGCTGGTCAGCACGAGTTCGAGCGCCTCCCAGTATTCACGCGGCTGGCGATAGCGTTCCACCGGCTGGTCGCGCAGTGCCCGCAGGATGATCTCGTCGAGCGCGGGCGGCAGTTCGGGATTGACCAGGCTGGGCCGCGTGGGCATGGGCATCTGCCCCTGCACGACGCGCGGGATGTCCTGGAGAGTGCGGCGAAAGGGCAAGCTGCCGGTGCAGAGCAAATAGAGGATCACGCCCAGCGCGAAGATATCGCTGGCGGGCAGCGCGCGGCCCTGGAACTGCTCAGGAGCCATATAGGCCAGCGTGCCGCCGTGCGCGAAGGTGTGATGCGAGGCTTCGACCTGCACGGCCAGCCCGAAGTCGCTTAACACCACCTCTTCTGGCCCGCTCTCTGGCCGGCGAAAGAGCATGTTCAGCGGCTTGAGGTCGCGATGAATTACCCCGCACTCGTGGGCGTACTGCACGGCATCGCAGAGCTGGCGGAAGAGGGCGAAGGTGGCCGAAAGCGGGAAAGGCCGGCCCGGCGCCAGGCGCTTCTGCAAATCCCCGCCGCGCGCGTATTCGCTGACCATATAGAACAACACGGAACCGCTGGCCGCGTCGATCAGTTCAACCTGCAAACTCTCGTAGACGCGCAGAATATGCGGATGCTGCCAGTGCGCGATCTGAGCCGCTTCCTTCATAAAGCGGTTTAGCGTCTCCTGGTCCAGATCGTCGGACTTCAGAATTTTCAGCGCCACTTCCCGCTGCTCCCGCTCATCCCAGGCCAGGCAGACATCAGCCATCCCGCCGCTACCCAGCATGCCGTCCAGCCGGTAGCGCCGGCCCAGATACTCCACAGACTGTCCATAGCGCCAGAGTTTCATCGGCACTCTCCCAAATACTCAAACTGCGTTTGCATGTCATTTGTGAAGAGAAAAATTGGAAATTTTTCTCTTCACAAATGACATGCAAACAAAACGTATGGAACCGGAATCTCGTCTTATGCGGGTCGTTGCTAGATTTTTGTAATGTGCAATTAGGAGTATGACATTGGATTGAAAATTTTTCAAGCTATCACAGGAAGAGGGGACAGGTGTATCAGAAAATTTGGAGGCATGCTCCAGAGGTGAGAGATATGAATCATCCAGAAGTGGGCAGGTTGTAGAGGTTATCGTAGATAACCTCTACAACCTGCCCACTTCTGGATGATTCATGTTCTATCCTTTTCCCCAAAATTTGCACCACTTGTTTATAATAAAGGTGGCGCGGCGTGTGAAGACGCAAAGCATAGTCGCGCCAGTGGAATGGAAACATTGTAGTTGAACGTTCCTTGTAGTCCCGGAGCCTCGTAGTATCATTCTCTGGAAGTGTCTCAGGACAGTGATTGTCCTGACTGTGGAAAGCGATGGCTTACATGACTCGCAACAGGAATGAGCAGGATGCTCAAACTGCTTCATCTCCTTTTGGATACGCAAATCACGTCGCACCCCAGATTGCGCAGCCTGCCGTTACTCAATTACCCCCCGTAATCAGCCTGCCCCTGTTGCTCCGGCAACCCCTGGCGGAGCCGAGCTGGATTGTACCCGGACTGCTGCCGGTGGGTGTGTCGCTGCTGGCCGGACCAGCGCGGGTGGATAAAGCGCTGCTGGCGAACCAGCTGGGATTGAGCGTGGCCACGGGCACGCCTTTTCTGCACCGTTTCCCCGTGCGCCAGGGACGTGTGCTCTACCTGGCCCTGGCTGAGAGCCGCGTGCATGTGCGCGGGCGTGCCATAAACCTGCTCAACAACCAGCACTCCCCGGAGGCCTTTCACGTGGCCTTCCAGTGGTCGCCCTTCCGCCAGGGAGGACTGGCCGATCTGGAGGATACGCTGGCACAACTGGAGGGGCCGCGCCTGGTGATTGTCGATCCGCTGGAGTTCGTCCAACCCCTGCGCGGCGATAACGCGGGCTATGGCTACCGCGCGCGCCAGTTTACTACGCCGGAGGCCGCGCTGAGCTTCTTTGTGCCCCTGCACGAGCTGGCCACACGCTACGACCTGGCTATGCTCCTCCTGCATCACCTGTCTGACGACTGGCCCAACAGCCGCCGCGATCCCCTCGCAGGGCTGAGCCCCACGGGCCTGACCGCCGCCAGCGCATGCAACCTGCTGCTCACCACACGCGCCGACATCCACACCTGCGAACTGCACTACGCGGGCGTCCACGTCGCCGAGCACCGCCTGCGCCTCACCTACGACAATGCACGTGGAGAATGGAGGGAAGAACCAGAATAGATTTTTTGATGTAATTCCATAGAACACAGATGAAAGAGGGGAATTGTCAATTCCCCTCTTTCATCTGTGTTCTATGGAATTACATCAAAAAATCTATTCTAATCGATGATACTCGTTTTCAAGCCTGAAGGTTCAGCCGCTCAAGCAGGTCCGCGTGCAGTTGGGAGGTCGCGGCAGCGACCAGCGAGAAGCCCTGGTGCAGATTTTCGATGGGCGGCAACGACTGCCCGTGACGATCAGTGACCGTGCCTCCAGCTTCCAGTACGATCGCGGCGCTGGCCAGGAACGATTCGCCGGTGATAATATCGCCGATGTCCACGTAGGCATCATACGCGCCGCTGGCCACATAAACTACATCCAGGGCAGATGTGCCGCTACGCCTGACTGCGGCTGGCAGGATCGTGGCGCTAAGAAGATTGCGCATCGAAGCTGGCTCGCGCTGGTCCAGATTAAGACCGAGCAGGCAATCCTCGTAGCGCGTCTCTTCGCTGGTCTGGCAACGCCGTCCGTTGCAATAGGCTCCGCGCCCGCGCTCAGACTGGTATACCGTACCACTGTACAGTTCGCCGACCAGTGCCCACTGAACATGTTCAGGTGTCACCGGGGCCTCCATCGGCAGCACGGCCAGCGCTACACAGGCCGTGGAAATGCCGCGCGCCACATTGGTTGAACCGTCCACGGGGTCCACGACAATGCGATAGACCGGCTTCTCAGCAGTGCGCAGAACGGGCCGCTCCTCGGTGATCACCTCGAAGCCAAAGCCACTGGCCGTCAGCCCGTCAATAATCAGGTCCTCAGCCTCGCGGTCAAATTGCATTGTGGTGTGCTCATCGGACTGCGAGAAAACCTGGTGACGATTGAAGCCCTCCGATTGCAGGTATCCCCGCACCTGGCGAAAAAGTTGTTCGAGCAATTCTAACATAGTCTTTGTGCTGTCACCCGGCCTGGCAGGACACGCCGGGCCTCCTATCTAGTGTTGATAATCGCAATAGTTCACTGGCATTATAGCATACAACAGGCATATATCTTGCCTCCCCAGCGCCGTTTGCTCAAAGAGAGATTTTGTGAGATATGGCCAGAAATTTTTGCGCGCAAAAATTTCTGGCCATATCTCACAAAATCTCTCTTTGAGCAAACGGCGCTGGAAAGTGCCCTTGTACCCAGATTGGGGAACGATGACTCGCCAGACCGGGAAATAAGAGGAATGTGAGCAAAGTCAACGCGGGGATGTGAGATAGGCAATATTATAAGGTAGCCAACTGTGATAAGATAGGGACCATATATTTATATATGTGGTTAGATGAATTGAGTGTGCCAGAAAAAAATTTCACCAGGAGGAAACCCATCTCATGAAATGTCAGGTCTGTCAAAGCGAACTTAATCCAGGATCGACATTCTGTACAAATTGCGGTACCCCAGTGCCTTCTAACCAGTATGGCAGCCCGGCGTCGCCTTCGTCGCCGAATCAGGGTATCCCGCCAACGATGCTGGCTTCGTCAACACCGCCGCCTGATCCCTATGCTACCCCCTACAACTCGCCAGGCGCGCCCGCCAACCCGTATGGCGCACCGGCCAGTCCATATGGCATGCCATCAACTAACTATGGCGCGAATTCCGCGCCTCCACCACCAGGCTCGCCCTACGGCGCGCCTCCGACAGCTCCCTATGGC
>WNFN01177844.1_pt1 | contig 10667 bp, 10 predicted proteins | sample 5400161 | NCBI WGS metagenome assembly WNFN01 (sample SAMN13153353, study PRJNA577476) | soil metagenome | isolation source: 80 cm saprolite on Douglas fir-dominated hillslope | place: USA:California | collected 2013-09-17
CCGGTCCGGCAGCCACCCGTCCGGTGACAGTCCTTCAGTGCCGTCATGAGCCACAAGATGATCACATCACAAGATGATCATTTAATGCAAGGCCATTGGCCATCCCGCCAGCCGCCGGGCGGATGCTCTCCGCCATTGCCAGCTGAGGTTCCGGCCCTCATTTGGTAACAATGCTGCTGAGCTCATTTTCGCCGGCCGCGCAACTTTACACCACACCTTCCTTCCAGCAGAAGCACGCGGCGGTTCCGGGCAGTGGAAAAGACGGATCGCCCGCCGGACTCACCGCCTAGCTCGGGTCACCCGTCCGCCCCAATCAGCCCGCCACCTCCGGTTCGCAGGAGCGTCGGGTGAGGGCGCCACCAGCCGGTGCTGCGTTTGAGACCTCTGCAAAATGTCCCCGAACTCGTCTTCAAGCAGGCAGCCTGGGTCATGGCCGGCTACGAGCTTGAGACGGACCAGCCTGAGGTCGCCCGGTCGATCCCGGGGCTGATCGCGGACGCGAAGCAGCGGCTCGAGGAGATCAGCTTCGTCACCGGCAGCGGAACCGCGGCGACGGGCCCGGCCGGGGTGATCACCCGGGCGACCGTGGACGGCAACGTGGCCGTGCTCACCACGGCGAACGCGCCGGGGGTGTTCTCCCTCCTGGCCAACCTGCTGGTGCGGTTCCGGGTGTACCCGTCGGCTAACCCGTTCTGGGCGGCCAACATCGCCGTGATCAATGCCTTGAGGGCGATCACCCCGTTCACCGCGGCGACCGCGTCCATCGTGAACGGGTCCAGCTTCGCGGCCATCTCGTGGCCGGGGTGCGCGGCGCGGAGCTGGCCGAGCAGGTCAGCTACCGGGTCGCCGATCTCGTGGACGTCGCTCTCATCGTGGTATTCATTCATCAGCCAGGGCTCCATCCTGGTCAGGCCCCCGGATCACGGCGTTCACCCGCCGCCGGGGGCCGCTCCGCTATCTGCGGGCACCACCGACACTACGCATGACACGCTCTGACGCGCTAGAGCACGCGGCGACGGATAGGCGCATGTCACCGCGACGTAACGTGTGCCGCATGACGGAGCGCGCGGGCCCGGTGCCGCCATGGGTGCAGGTCACGGCCGCGCTGCGGGAGCGGATCCTGTCCGGGGAGCTGGCGCCGGGGGCGATGGTGCCCAGCATCGTCGCGCTGCACCAGGAGTACGGGATCGCCAAGACGACGGCCAGGAAGGTGCTCGCGGCGCTGCGCGAGGAGGGGCTGATCGTCACCACCCCGGGCTGGGGGTCATTCGTCGCCGAGCGCTGACGGTCCCTGGTATTCGCTCGCGTGTTCGACTAGGTTGTGCCCTGTGACCGGGGCCGCATGTGTAGTAAATCCAAGTCCGGTTCCCGGCGGCCGCACGTACCATGCCGGCCCCGACACCTACCCCGTGTAACCGACCGCGGGCCCGGCCCCCATTGGCCGGGGCCCGCAGTCGGCACCAGGCGTGCGTCGGGCGGCTGGTGAGGAAGGCGAGTCGGGGAGGGAGGGAGCACAGCAGATCATGGGATGGGACAACCCGCCGCTCCCGTGGCGCGAGCTCGAACGGCGCCTGTCGTGGGCAAATCCCGCCGGGAAGCCGACGGGCGGCAGCGGAAGCGAAACGCAACCAGAACCGGACGCACGGCGACGGCCCGGCGTGGGCCGAGCTGCACTGCCACTCGTCGTACAGCTTTCTCGACGGAGCCTCCAGCCCCGAGGAACTGGTCGCCGAGGCGGTAGCGCGCGGCCTGGAAGCGCTGGCCATCACCGATCACGACGGCATGTACGGGGTACCCCAGTTCGCTCAGGCGGCCGCCCGCCTCAAGCGGGCCGGCATCCGGCTCGGCACGGTCTTCGGCGCCGAGCTCAGCATGGACCTGCCCGGCGGCCAGGGCGGCGTACCCGACCCGGTGGGCAGGCACCTGCTGGTGCTCGCCCGCGATCCCGAGGGGTACCGGCGGCTGTGCCAGGTGATCAGCGCCGCGCAGCTCAGAGGGGGCGAGAAGGGCCGGCCGGTCTACGACCGGGACGAGCTGGCGCAGGCGCACGACGGGCACTGGGTGATCCTCACCGGCTGCCGCAAGGGCGCCGTCCCCGCGGCGCTCGCGACGGCAGGCCCGCAAGCCGCGGCGCGAGAGCTGCGGGCCCTGGCCGGCACGTTCGGCCGCCAGAACATTGTCGTCGAGCTGACCACCCACGACCAGCCGACCGACGACGAGCGCAACGACGCCCTCTACGAGCTGGCCCGCCAGGCGGAAACAGCCGTGATCGCCACCAGCAACGTGCACTACGCGTCCCCGCCGGACGCCAGGCTCGCTCAGGCGCTGGCCGCGATCAGGGCCCGCCGCAGCCTGGACGAGATGGACGGCTGGCTGGCCGCCTCCGGTGCCGCCTACCTGCGGTCAGGCGCGGAGATGGCCCACCGGCTGCGCCGCTACCCCGGCGTGCAGCAGCGCACGGTCGAGCTTGCGGCGGAATGCACGTTCGACTTCCACGTGATCGCGCCGAAACTGCCGGACTCCCCGGTCCCCAAAGGCCACACCGAGGCCACCTGGCTCCGCCAGCTGGTCATGGACCGGGCACCGGAGCGGTACGGCCCGCCCGAGGCGGAACGCCTCGAGGGGGCCTACGCCCAGATCGCCAGCGAGCTCAAGGTCATCGTGGACCTGGGCTTCCCCGGCTACTTCCTGATCGTTCAGGACATCGTGCAGTTCTGCGAGCGGAACGGCATCCTCTGCCAGGGCCGCGGATCGGCCGCCAACTCGGCGGTCTGCTATGCGCTCGGGATCACCAGCGTGGATCCCGTTCGGCATGGCCTGCTCTTCGAGCGCTTCCTGTCGGCAGGCCGGGACGGGCCGCCAGACATCGACCTGGACATCGAGCACCAGCGCCGGGAGGAGGTGATCCAGTACGTCTACGACAGGTACGGCCGGCGGAACGCCGCCCAGGTCGCCAACGTGATCTCCTACCGGCCGCGGATGGCGCTGCGGGACGCGGGCCGGGCGTTCGGTTACGAGCCGGGCCAGCTGGACGCCTGGGGCAAGCAGGTGGGCCCCCGTCCGTATGGCCCCGGCCAGCCGATCCCGCCCGATGCTGGTGTCCCGCCGGCCGTCACCGCTCTCGCGGCCAGGATGCAGCGCCTGCCCCGCCACCTGGGCATTCACTCCGGCGGGATGGTGATCTGCGACCGGCCGGCGGGGGAGGTATGCCCGGTGGAGTGGGCGCGGATGCCGGGTCGCACCGTGCTGCAGTGGGACAAGGACGACTGCGCCTACGCCGGGCTGGTCAAGTTCGACCTGCTCGGCCTCGGCATGCTGACGGCGTTGCGGGACTGTTTCGAGCTGGTCGAGGCGCACCACGGCCAGCGCTGGAGCCTGGACTCGATCCCGCAGGAGGACCCCGGCGTCTACGACATGCTGTGCGAGGCGGACACGGTCGGCGTGTTCCAGGTCGAGTCCCGTGCCCAGATGGCCACGCTGCCGAGGCTGCGGCCGAGGGAGTTCTACGACCTGGTCGTCGAGGTCGCCCTGATCCGGCCGGGCCCGATCCAGGGCGGGTCGGTGCACCCCTACATGCGCCGCCGGCACGGCGACGAACTGGCCGATCTGCCGCACGAGTCGATGCGCTCCGCGCTTGCCAAGACCCTTGGCGTGCCGCTGTTCCAGGAGCAGATGATGCAGCTCGCGATCGACTGCGCCTCGTTCACGCCCACCGAGGCCGACCAGCTCCGGCAGGCGATGAGCTCCAAGCGCGCGCCGGAGCGGATCGAGGAGCTGCGCGGGCGGCTGCTGGCCGGGATGGCCGCCAACGGCATCCCGGCCGGCGTTGCCGAGGACGTCTACGTCAAGATCCTGGCGTTCTCCAGCTACGGCTTCCCCGAGTCGCACGCGATCAGCTTCGCCTACCTGGTCTACGCCAGCGCGTGGCTGAAGTGCTACTACCCGGCGGCGTTCACCGCTCCGCAGGCACGGCGTTCAGGTCCGCGGCGTCGACGTCAACGCCAGCGCCGTGCTCGCCACCCTCGAGAACCCAACATTCACCAGTCATAACGGAAGTCCGCCACGTGGCACCGCAGGGGCCGAGGCCGCCGGGGGTGACGCTCCGCGGGGCGATGCCGTGCGGCCAGATGCTGCAGGGCCTGATCCGGCGGGAGGCAAGCCCGTGGCGGGCCAGCCTGCGATCAGGCTCGGCCTGTCCGACGTGCGTAACCTCGGCGCCGACCCGGCCGCCGCCATCGTGGCCGGCCAGCCGTACCGGGATCTGGAGGACTTCGCCCGCCGCACCCGGCTGCCGGCTCCGGCGCTGGAGGCGCTGGCCACGGCGGGCGCGTTCGGCTGCTTCGGGATCAGCAGGCGCGAAGCGCTGTGGGCGGCCGGGGCGGCGGCCACCATCCGCGCCGGGCAGCTACCCGGAACCACCCCGGGCTTGGCCGCTCCGCCGCTGCCGGCCATGACGGCGGCCGAGGAGACCTTCGCCGACCTGTGGGCGACCGGAACGTACGGCACCCACCCGATCGAGCACATCCGGCCCGATCTGGCGGAGCAGGGCGTGATCGAGGCAGAAGCCCTGCGAACGGGCCGGCCGGGCGCGAACGTGACCGTGGCCGGGCTGGTAACGCACCGGCAGCAGCCGGGGACCGCCCGCGGGGTGGTGTTCCTGAGCCTGGAGGACGAGACCGGGATGGTGAACATCATCTGTCCTCCAGCCGTCTGGGAGCGCCACCGCCGCCTGGCGATGGACGCGAGCGCGCTGGTCGTCTTCGGCCAGGTGGAGCGCCTGGACGGGGCGGTCAGCCTGCTCGCCATCCGGCTGCGGCGGCTCCGCGTGGTCGCCGCCGCCCGCAGCCGCGACTTCCGCTGAGTGGCGGGGGGAGCGGTTCTCGGGCGAGGAGTAGAGCCGTTCGGCTTGCCCGACGCGTTAGCGATGACTAACGTGTTGTGGTGCCAGACCTGATAGCTGCGGTGGCCGAGCCGAGTCGGCGGCGCCTGCTGCAGCTGCTGGGCCACGGAGAACGAACGGTGACCGAGCTGGCCAGCAATTTCACGGTGAGCCGGTCGGCGATATCTCAGCATCTGGGTGTACTGGCCGAGGTGGGGCTGGTGGCCAGCAGACGAGAAGGAAGGTTCCACTACTACCGCTTGAATCCCGAGGGCATGACGGCCCTGCGGGCTGAACTCGACTCGTTCTGGACGCGTGAACTAGATCAGCTCATCCGTGATGCGCTCGCCGTCACCGCGAGGGGGATCCCGTAATGCCGTTCGAGAAGTCGGTGCTCGTGCCGCTCAGCGCCGATGAGACGTTCGCCCTGATCACCGAGCCTGACCGGCTGCGCCGCTGGCAGACCATCACCGCGCGGGTCGACCTGCGGGCCGGGGGCGACTACCGGTGGACCATCATCCCCGGCCACTCCGCCCGCGGCACCGTCACCGAGGTGGAGCCGGGCCGGCGGGTCGTCTTCACCTGGGGCTGGGAACAGGCCGCGGACCTAGCCCCGGGCGCGTCGACGGTGACCATCACGCTGGAGCCGTCGGCGGACGGGACCATCGTCCGGCTGGTCCATGACGGGCTCACCGACGAGCAGGCCGCCAGTCACGCCGAGGGCTGGACCCACTACCTCGGCCGCCTCGTCGAGGCCGGCACGCGGGGCGACGCCGGGGCCGACGACTGGGCCGCCGCGCCCCAGGACCTCGACGCCATCAAGGCCGCCGAGGCGACCCTGGCCATCTGCCAGCTCGTCCTGCGCGGTGTCGCGGAAGCCGACTACGGCCGTGCCACCGTCTGCCCGGAGTTCAGCGTGGCCCAGCTGACCGATCACCTGATCGGGTCGGTCTGGTTCCTGGGCGGCGCCGCAGGCGCGGAGTTCCCCCCGGCGGCCGCCGCGACCACCCTCGAGGCCCGGGTCGCCGCCGCGGCCCAGCCGGCGCTGGAGGCCTGGAACCTGCGCGGGCTGGACGGCGCCGTGAAGCTGGGGAGCAACGAGGTGCCCGCCGCCGCGGCCCTGGGCATCGGATCGATCGAGCTCCTGGTTCATGCGTGGGACTTCGCCCAGGCCACCGGGCAGCAGGTTAGAGTTCCCGAGGGGCTCAGCACGCATGTGCTCGAGGTGGCCGGCCAGATCATCACGCCGGAGGTCCGCAGCGGCGGCGGATTCGCCGACGCGGTCCCGACCGGCCCCGATGCGAACGTTATGGATCGTCTTATCGCTTTCACCGGTCGCAATGTTCCTGCCGGCCGTACCGCTTCATCGTGAGGAGAACATCATGCCTGTACGCACTTCCTACGCCCAGGGCACTCCGAACTGGGTGGACCTGCAGACCACCGACCAGCCCGCGGCGAAGGAGTTCTATGCCGGCCTGTTCGGCTGGACCTACGACGACCAGCCGATGGGTGAGGGAGCGGTCTACTCCATGGCCAAGCTCGGCGACGAGAACGTCGCCGCGATCGCGCCGCAGTCGCCGGAGCTGGCCGCCGCGGGCGCGCCCCCGATGTGGAACACCTACATCGCCGCCGACAACGTCGATGACGCGGTCGCCAAGGTCGAGGCCGCGGGCGGCCAGGTCGCGATGCAGCCGTTCGACATTATGGACGCCGGGCGGATGGCCTTCGTGATCGACCCGAGCGGGGCTGCCGTCGCGTTCTGGCAGGCCAACCAGCACATCGGCGCTGAGCTGGTGAACGAGCCAGGCACGGTCACCTGGAACGAGCTGCTGACCACCGACGCGTCGGTCACCAAGTTCTACGAGCAGGTTCTCGGCATGACCACCTCCACGATGGACATGGGGCAGGGCGAGTACACGCTGTTCGAGGTCGGCGGGCAGATGGTGGGGGGCACCACCGCGCCGCAGATGGAGGGCGTGCCCAACCACTGGCACGTGTACTTCAGCGTCGCGGACGCGGACTGGGCGGCGGCCAAGGTAACCGAGCTGGGCGGCTCCGTCCTGGTCGAGCCCTTCGACACCCCGGTCGGCCGCATCGCGGTCGTGCGCGACCCGCAGGGCAGCACGTTCAGCATCATGAAGCCGGCTCCCCAGCCCGCCTAGGGCGTAAGTGCCGGCGGTCTCGGGCCCGGGGTCGCGCTGGAGTCTCGGGCCCCGGGATCGCGCCTAGTGCGCGGCCGCCTGCGTGCTGGGCTGGGGCTCACCGCTGACCGTCAGCTCGACCCGCTCCGGGTAGAAGCACATGAGGCCGGTGATGGCCTCCGCCCCGGGAATCGGTGCCTCGTAGCTCCATACGACGTCGTCGTGGGTCTCGCCGCCGACCTGCGCCGACCAGTAGGAGGCGTCGCCTTTGAACGGGCAGTGTGTCGCGGTATCCGTGGGCCGGAGGAGGTCGGTGCGCACGTCCTCCCGGGGCAGGTAGTAGCGGGTCGGCAGCCCGGTCTCGTCCAGCAGGACGGGCCGGTCCGACTCGGCCAGCTTCTGGCCGTCCAGGGTGACCTCGACGTGGAGTTCGGCAGGGGTGATCGTGATCGTGTGTCCTGAAGCCATGCCAGTGCCAACCCGCTGGCCGCCCTCGTGATTCCGGCCGACGCCGAGATTCCGGGACGGGGGTCAGCGGTGGGCGCGGTCGGCGCGCCAGCCTGCGCACCGAGAGATCGGGCCGGGTCTCGTCGTCGAACCAGGTGTCAGCACCTCTGCGAGACGACAGGAGCATGTCATGGCGAGCCCAGTGGTTCACTTCGAGATCAGGTCCCCGGACCCGGACGCGACGCGGTCGTTCTTCGGCAAGCTATTCGGCTGGACGTTCCCCGACGGTGGGATGCCCGGCTACACCTACGTGGACACCGGTGTCGAGGGCGCGGTGCCCGGAGGCATCAGTCCGCTGCAGGGCGGCGAGCCCTTGGTCACGTTCTTCGTCGGCGTACAGGACGTCGCAGCTACCCTGGAGGCTGCGGTCGCCCAGGGCGGACGAGTCATCCAGCCCGCCACATCGGTTCCGGGAGTGACCTTCGGGCTGCTGGCTGACCCGCAAGGGCAAGTAGTCGGACTGGCCCACGCCGACGCCTGACAGCTCCGGCGACGCGTCCGCACGGGCATGGAGGGAAGGGCTGGGGTTATGCCGGATCCCACGGACCCTGACCTGCTCGCGCGGGCGGTCGCCGGAGACGACGGGGCGTTCGCGGCACTGGTCGGGCCACACCAGCGGGCGGTGTTCCGCCACTGCTACCGCATGCTCGGCTCGGGCGCCGACGCCGAGGACGCCACCCAGGACATGCTCGAGCGGGCCTGGCGCAAGCTGGCGACCTATGACGGCTCGGGGCCGTTCGGCGCCTGGCTGCAGCGAATCGCTACCAACGTCTGCCTCGACGGCCTGCGGGCGAGGCGGAACCGGATCGGCCCCGCGGACTACGGGCCGCCCCTGGCGCCCGGCGCGATGCCCGGGTCGCCCGACCCGGAGCTGACCTGGGTCGAGCCGGTCAGCGACTCCGACCTGCACGGAACGGGAGACCCGCAGGACGTGGTGGTCCGGCGGGAGGAGATCAGCCTGGCCTTCGTGGCCGCGCTGCAACGGCTGGCGCCGCGCCAGCGTGCCGCCCTGCTGCTGCACGACGTGCTGGCCTTCACCCACGCGGAGGTCGGTGAGGTTCTCGGCGTCGGCACCACCGCCGTCAACAGCCTGCTGTCACGGGCCCGCGAGTCCGTGCGCGCGACCGTCGGCCGGCCCCAGCCTGACATCGGCGAGCCGCGGGTGCGGCAACTGCTGGACCGTTATGTCCGGGCGTGGCAGCTCGCCGACATCGACGGGTTCGTGCAGCTGATCGCCGAAGACATCCGCTTCTCCATGCCGCCGCTCACCGCATGGTTCGAGGGCCGGGAAGCCGTCGCCGCGTTCACCGAGAACGCGGTCTTCGCCCCAGCCCGCCCGCACGGGATCCGCCTGAGGGCCGGCTCGTGCAACGGCCAGCCCGCCTTCGCGACCTACGAGCCGGACGGCCAGGGCCGCCTGGTCGTCAGCGGCCTGCAGGTCCTGCAGATCGCCGACGTGGCCGGGGAGCCGCTGATCACAGCGCTAGTGTCCTATCGCGACCCGGCCCTCGCGATCCGCTGCGGCCTGCCGCCGGAGTGGGGCTGATCACCCGCTGTGGTGGCAGCTAGCGGGGGGCGGGTTGTCGAGGGCGGGGTTGCCCGCGAAGAACCCGGACGGCACGAGCTTGAAGCCGACAGGGTTGACGGGCATGACCGGCCAGTCTTCTGGCCGCACGACGTGAGTGGTCCCGAAGGTGAACCAGACGACGAGGTCGGTGTCGACCAGCGGCCGGTCCCTGGCGGCGTAGGCCGGCAGCCCGCCGCCGCCCTCGGCCTGGTTGGGGTAGTCACCGGTGGCGTGGAGCTCGCCGGGCTCGTAGGCGGTCACCCAGAGGTGATAGGCAGTGAAGCCGGCCCGGCGGGCCACCGGCGACCCGGGGTGGTACAGCGGCGCAACAGCGTCGCCGGAGACGAGTCGGTAGGCGACGGCCTGGCCGAGAGCGTTCCGCGACCCTGCGTTGACGATCTTCCAGTAGCGGCCGGCCACCGGGTCGGCCCGGCGGCGCGCCTCCTGCTCTGAGCGCAGCAGAGTCTCTCGGGCCGTCCAGGCATTGCCGACGGGGTTCCCCGGCCCCGGCCCCAGCGGGGTCGGCTCGACCTCATAGACCCGGTTGGCGGTGCCGTCCACGGCCATGTCCAACCGCACGTTGAAGAAATGCTGGTGGTGGGGACCGTAGACGCCCGGCGCCACAACCGTGCCGTGCGCCGGTGCCGTCGCCGGCGGCAGCGCCCCGGTGGAGATCACCCCGGTGAGCTTGACCTCGTACTGGACCATGCCGTCCTGGTAGAGGTACCAGTAGTAGGCGTACTCGTAGTTGCCGACGGTGACGATGGAGGAGATCACCATGCGCCGCATGCGGCGCACCTCGGTGTAGCCGGTGCGGAAGTCGGTGTGCTTCCAGGCGATGCCGGCATCCTCCTCGTGCAGGCAGATCGCGTTGGGGATGACGATGGCGCCGCCGTCGTTATCGTTGACGACCCCGTCGAGGTATCGGATCTCTCCGAGGCAGTCGCAACCCAGCTCGAGGCTGTTGGTGAGCATTCCCACCCCGTACTCGCCCTCGTCCAGCACCAGCTTGCGGTAGTGGGTCGGCGCGGGATCCCCGTAGGGAACGAACATCTCCGACAACGACGCCCGGTAGATGACGGGGCGCAGGCGATCGCCGTCGGTGTAGCTGATCTGGTGCAGGACGAGCCCCTCGCGGGGAGTGAAGCCGATCCGCAGGTCCCATTTCTGCCACTGCAGGTGGTGGCCGTGCAGGGTGAAGCTGGGTCCGTCCGGCTGGGCGATGTCCAGCGGCCGGACGTCGGTGCGGGAGCCGCCCGGGAAGGACGGCGCGTTGCCGGGCTCGCGGATGGCCTCCGCGGAGTAGTTCGCGGAATGGCCCGGCAGCGGCACGACGCCGTGGTCCTCCACCGCGGTCACGGCCATCCGGTAGAGGTCGACGAATACCACCAGCCCCTCGACCGGCCGGGCGTAGCCGTTGTCACCCGGACCGGAACGCACCCAGGTGAGCGGCATGAGGAACCGGCCGTCTTCCGGCCCGAGCCCCGCGGCGACCGGGGGGCACGACCAGGGGTCGATCATGCACAGGGAAAAGTCCTCGACACCGCGCTGGCGCATCGCCGCCTGCCAGCGC
>WNFN01215355.1_pt1 | contig 10667 bp, 9 predicted proteins | sample 5400161 | NCBI WGS metagenome assembly WNFN01 (sample SAMN13153353, study PRJNA577476) | soil metagenome | isolation source: 80 cm saprolite on Douglas fir-dominated hillslope | place: USA:California | collected 2013-09-17
CTATAACAGTTTATGCCTGGCTATGAGAGATAAGGCACATGGAACTCCTTAAAAAGAGCGCGTGAAAAAACCCCTCTTCACTTCATTGAGACCATGAAGTATGCTGACTTTCACGAGAAAGTAAGGAAGAAGAGCCTTTTAGACTTTTTCTCATTCCTCCCACATCAATTCGCGTGACAGCAAGACGGCTACCGGGTGTAACGAGGCATGGGCCAATGTCTGTGCGTCTTTGAGACGACGGTAGATCTCGTTGGGAGTATTCAAATGCCAGGTTGGAATGTTCAAAGCCCGCAGTACTGGCTCGGTCACCAGGCCACCTTGTGTCTGCCAGGGGTCTTTTTCACCCCAGTGCCCGCGATGGCTGATAAGCATGAGCAAGGGAATTTTGTAGAGCAATGCCAGAGAGACGATGGGATTAATCGCTGCCAGAAAACCGTGATTTTGCATCAACAAGGCGGAATTGACACCTGCCAGGTGTGCACCTGCTGAAATACCGATACCTTCTTCCTCTTTGGCGAGGCGTACAAGCGTCATGTCAGGGTCTTCGTCTGCCATACGCATCAGGTGAACCAGCCAGGTTTCGGGGAGGGCTGAAATAATCTTGACATCACAGGCTTTCAGCGCTTCGTAAATCAACTTGGAATTGGTTACTGAGACTGGCATACTAACACCCTCCCGTAAGCATCAAATACTGTCTGTGATTAAGCTAAGTATAGCATAACTTGAGAATAATTTAGCCTGATAGGGAGAGTCTGAGAGGGATGGCTAAGCCCCCTAGCTTCAGACATGGGAACATAGCCATCCCTCTCAGTTCTTGCCTTAGATACATGTTGCACTTTATCTAAACTGTGCTATACTTGGCGGCATGAGAAAGATGTTTCAGTACCGGATATACCCAACCAAGAGTCAGGCCAAGGCTCTTGAGCAAGTGCTTGAAGAGTGCCGCTGGCTCTATAATGAGACGCTGGCTTATCGCACCCGTGCTTGGGAACAAGAGCAACGTGCTGTTTCCTGGTACGAGTCCAAAGCGCGCATCCCCCTGCTGAAACAAGCACGTTGCACCCTCAAAAATGTCCACTCCCAGGTCTTGCAGAACGTGACGGAACGGGTTGAACTTGCCATGCAAGCCTTTTTCCGGCGTTGTAAAGCTGGTGAGACTCCTGGCTATCCTCGCTTCAAGGGCAAAGGGCGCTATGAGAGCTTCACCTTCACCCAGTCCGGTTTCAGCATCACCCATGATGAGCGAGTGTGCCTCTCCAAGATCGGCTCCATAAAGATGGTGTACCATCGCCCGCTACGCGGCAAGATCAAGACGTTGACTGTGCGTAAAAGCAGGACGGGCAAGTGGTATGCTGCGTTTTCCGTGGAGTGGGAGCCACAACGTTTGCCTGATCGTGCTGAGCAAGTTGGCATCGATGTTGGACTGAAAACCTTTGCGACGCTCTCCAACGCGGAAGCCATCGAGAATCCGCGCTTCTTTCGTCAAGAAGAGAAGGCCCTGGCTAAAGTCCAACGCAAGCACTCCAAACTTGCCAAAGGGACACCACAACGGCAGAAGCATCGCAAGGTCATTGCCCGTGTCCATGAGCGGATTGCGTTCCGACGTGCTAATTTCACCCATCAGGAAAGCCGCCAAGTCGTTGATCGCTTTGGGGTCATCTGTGTAGAAGACTTGCATGTCAACCGTATGACCCATAATCATTGTCTCGCCAAAAGCATTCATGACGCTTCGTGGTCGGAGTTCTTCAGCAAACTGTCCTGCAAAGCGGAAGAGGCTGGCAGGAAATATGTCGCTGTCAATCCGGCCTATACCTCCCAGGATTGTAGCAGGTGCCACCACCGGCAAGTCATGCCGTTGTCGGAAAGAACCTATCATTGTCCCTGCTGTCTCCTTGCGCTTGATCGTGATTTGAATGCTGCCTTAAACATTCGTGCTGTGGGACTACACAGCCTCGGCTTGTCCGTGGAAGCCCCCTTCTTTAGACGTGGGGAGTAGTCACGAGTATTTGGTTTGCTATAAATAGTGCCCTTCCTGAAGCAACTCGATCATAATAAGCCCTCAACCACGCCAGGCGATTGCCCGGATAGGCGAGCCATCCAATCCAGACAACGCCAGTGGCAGAAAAGAAAATTGATAGACGACACCGGGCAAAAGCTGGTGGAGTCGCGTAAGATTTTCAACAATTAAGACGTCGTTTCCCAACAAAGTCGCATGGGCGTGATCGGTTCCCTGCACCGTCGAGTCCACGTTCAATGCATCGATCCCAACGATGCTCACGCCTGCGTCAACCAGGAGTTCCGTTGTCTCACGCGTGAGATATGGATGGCGCAAATAACGCTCAGTTTTCCAGTTGCGATCCCATCCTGTCTGGATCAGCAGCACACCACGCGCTGGAAGGGCTGTGAGATATTGAGCAAACGCGTTTACACCAATTGGCTCGTCGTCGTTTAGCCCAGGCACAGGCACTACGATCCCCGGTAAGAGGAAGCGTTCCGGCGGGTACTGGGATATCGTTTTCCCATGTGGGATAAAGTGCGACGCGGCATCAATATGTGTACCAACGTGCGTGCCAATATGCAATTGGGTGACGCGCCAGGGTGGAGTTGTGTCTGCAGGCGCAATATGCGGTTCGGGATCGCCAGGAAAGTACGTCATGCCGTTTTCAATCTGCTGGGACAGATCAAAGTATTCACTCATAGATTTTGATTGCTCTTTTCGCATGATGTCTCACCCTCGCCATAAAGAAAGCAATGCGTCCAGCGGCCACCTCCCAGTTCTGTGCGACCTGGGACGCGCTGACTGCACACGGGCATAGCATGTGGGCATCGCGGGTGGAAACGACAGCCACTCGGGGGGTTAATGAGGCTAGGAATCTCGCCACGAGCAGGGAGATCGCTAACACTCTTGTTGCTATCAGCACTGAGGCGGCCCGGATCGGGCGCGGCAGAGATCAACAATTGCGTATAGGGATGCACGGGCCGCTCGATCACCTCTTCACTTGGTCCTCCTTCAACCATCTGACCAGCGTACATGACTAAGGTGTCTTCGGCAAAGTAGCGAGCGCTGGCGATATCGTGTGTAATGAAGAGCAAGGCAAGCCGTTCTTCCTCTTTCAAACGCAGCAGCAGGTTGAGCACATCCAGGCGGATCGATACGTCTAGCATGGAAACGGGTTCGTCGGCCAGGAGTACTTCCGGTTGTACTGCCAGCGCTCTAGCGATAGCCACGCGTTGTCGCTGGCCGCCGCTGAGCTGATGCGGATACTTCTGGATGAACTGCTCGGCTGGACTCAGGTTGACACGATTGAGCAACGATAAGATCTGTTCTGTCTCCTGGGTTCTACCGCGTATATGGTTATATATATGTAAAGGGCGTCCCAGGTGGTAACGCACATCATGTACCGGGTTAAGCGAGGAGAATGGGTCCTGTAAAATCAACTGCACGTGGCGACGATAGGTACGCAGGTGCGGCCCGCCTGTCAATTTTGCTCGTTCTCCACGAAAGCGTACAGTGCCGGAAGTCGGACTATACAGGCCTGCCAGCATACGTGCGATAGTGGTCTTACCGCTGCCGCTTTCCCCCACCAGCGCCGTAGCTCGGCCAGGGTAGAGCGCAAGGGATGTATCTTCAACAGCATGTACGACCTGTTTTGCCCCAAAGAGATTCAACGAGCGCAGGGGAAACATTTTGCGTAGTTGGACTGCTTCCAGGATGGCGTCCGGGTGATGATGTATAGTAGTTCCCTCTAGTGCCTGGGCGAGATCGTTCATTTGCTATCGCTCCCTTCTGCCAGAGCTTCGTACTTACTTGCTAGATCGGACGTGGATGGTGGTTCTGCCTTGAACCTGGGATCATACAAATGGCAGGCAACAACCTGCCCGGAATCCTCTCCCTGTGCAGCCCGTAGTTCGGGTAAAACTGCGCGACATGTGTCAAAAGCTAAGGGACAGCGCGGGTGAAAGGCGCAGCCCGGCGGTACTGCGCGCAAGTCAGGCGGTGAACCAGGAATGCCAGACATCTTGCGACGCGGCCCGTGCAATGCCGGGAAAGAGTTGAGCAACCCATAGCTGTATGGATGAAGTGGATGCAGGTAGAGATCCCTGCGCGACGCTTTCTCGACGATGCGTCCAGCGTACATAATCGCGACGTTGTCGGCCAGTTCAAGTAGAAGCGAGAGGTCATGAGTGATAAAAATCACAGAGAAGCTCAGTTTCTCTCGCAAGCGCATGATCTCGGTCAGGATTTCGCGCTGCACGACAACATCAAGCGCGGTTGTAGGTTCGTCCATGATGAGAACTTCAGGTGAGAGCGCCAGGGCTATGGCAATGATGGCACGCTGGCGCATGCCGCCGCTCAACTCGTGAGGATAACTGCGCAGGCGGTCCGAGGCGATACCAACCAGTTGGAACAGCTCGCTGGCGCGCTGTTTGCGCGCATCTGGCCCCATACCGGGTCGATGCGTGCGCAGCACGTCCATGATCTGCGCTCCAACAGTCATAACCGGGTTGAGTGCGTTCATGGCGCTCTGGAAGACAATAGCCAGGTCGTTCCAGCGAATATCTCGCAATTGCGCCGGGGATAATTGCAGCAGGTCTATTGGCTGCTCCTCATTCCCGCTCTTTATACGTTCCCGTTTTCCATTTTTCAAGAGACGCGTCAATGTGACGCGTGAAGTATGCTGCTCATCATGAGAAGAACGCGGATAGTAGAGGATTTCGCCGCCGGAAATCATTGCAGGAGGGCGCAAAAGGCGCGTAATAGCATATGCCAGCGTCGATTTGCCGCTACCACTTTCACCTGCCAGGCCAAGAATCTCACCACGTCGTAAGCTAAAACTCACATCGGTTACGGCATGGACCGTGCCGTTCGACGCCAGGTAATCGACAGTGAGATCTTTCACCTCGAGCAGCGTGTTTGTCTGAATGTTCGTTACCATTATGCCACCGCTTTCTTGCTTTTCCCTGCCTTCACGCTACGCTCAGGCCGCAAGCGCGGATCAGCGATTTCGTCAATACCAAAGTTGATGAGTGACAGGCCAGCACCCAGAATGGCGATACAGGCGCCGGGGGGGATAAACCACCACCACAGTCCGCCACCTAACGCGCCGGCTTGCTGCGCCCAGTACAGTATGCTGCCCCAACTGGGGATAGTTCCATCGCCCAGGCCAAGAAATTCCAGCGCCGCCCAGGTGAGTACGACAAAAATGGTGGTACTCACAAAGCCTGCTACCACCAGCCCAAGTTCATTGGGAAAAATCTCAAAGAAGATGATGCGCCAGGTGTGCTCTCCGCTCGCACGCGCCGCTATGACAAACTCGCGGTTCCGCAACGATAGTGTTTGCGAACGCAGCACACGCGCTTGCCAGGCCCAGTTCGTAAACAAAATCACTAGAGAGATCGTCAATGGGCCTCGCGGGAAATAGGCCGCAAGCACAATCGCCAGCGGGAGCGCGGGAAGCACCAGCGAGACATTGGTCAGCAAAGTCAACACATCGTCTATCCAGCCGCCAAAATAGCCACCAACCAGGCCAACTACCACTGAGAGCAGCGTCAGCAGCAGCCCGGTGCCCAGGCCCCAGAAGACGCTGGTCCGTGTGCCATAGATCAACTGGCTGAAGATATCCTCTCCAACGACCGTCGTGCCTAGCAAATGTGACGCGGAAGGAGGGGCGATGAACAGGTGCGACGTCGCATTGGGGTTAATGGTCATAAAAAATGGTCCGAAGAGTCCAACCACGATAAAGAAGCCAACGATAGCGCTGCCAACCGCCACCTTGCGACTTGTCGTCATAGCTCGCCAGGTGACCAGTAATACATTTAGGAAGCGAGCAGGCAGTGGATCACTGGGTAAGAGTGCAATGGGAGCAGCGCTCGCAGGGCGAGGTATTTCCTGAGTTTGCATCACTATGCGCTCCTTTCCTGGCGCACACGAGGATCGAGGAAAGTATAAAGCATATCGGCCAGGAAGTTGGCTCCCAGCACAGCCAGGGTAATAATCAGGAAGATGCTTTGTATCATCGCATAATCTTGCTGGTTCACAGCCTGGAGCAGCGCGTATCCGATACCAGGGTACGAGAACACCATTTCGGTAAGTAGTTGACCACCAACAATCGCGCCGATTGCGATAGCGAAACCGGTAATATTAGGTAACACCGCGTTACGTGCCGCATACCGGAACATCACACGGCCACCGGATAAACCTTTCGCCTTCGCCATCAACACATAATCTTCCGAGAGTGTCGTAATCATCGAGTTGCGCATCGTCAGCATCCAGCCCGCCAGCGAAGAGATCACCAGCGTCAAAGCAGGCAGGAAGGCATGTTGTATGACACTGCCGATAAAATCAAACGTCAAGCCCGGATCGATATCTGCTGAATCATAGCCACCGGACAGTGGGAACCAGTTGAGCAAATAAGAGAATAGAAAGAGCATAATCAACGCAAGCCAGAAGTAAGGAATAGCAGACAGAAAATTCATTGCGGGCGAGAGCATCGTATCAAGTGCAGTGTTGCGCTTCCATGCAGAGATTATTCCAAGCAAACAGCCAAGAATGAAACTGATAACCACGGCAACACCGCCCAGCATAATCGACCATCCGATGTCTTGCCCAATGATCTGTATGACGGGAGTAGGGAAATACTGGATGGAATTACCTAAGTTGCCGTGCAGTAGGTTGCCAAGATACTTGAAGTATTGTACCCATAAGGAATCGTGCGTATCCAGACCAAACATGACCGAGAGAGTCTGTTTCATCTCAGGGGTAACATACCCTTTCGTTGACATCTTACCCACGAGTGCCGCGACGGGGTCACCAGGGGCCAGGCGAGGAATGAAAAAATCTAATGTAATGGCTGCCCAAACGGCGCAAACATAGAACAAAATGCGGCGGATCACATGACGCACCTGGTTGCTCCTTCTTTACCCCATCGACAAGCCCCCGCCTTTCGGCATGGGGTATCTGACACACCTCTCATTGTACGCTTATTTCCTACCGGTTGGAAAGTGGGGATGACTTGAGCAATCATCCCCACAAATGTGCCGCCTGGCCACGCCAGGTAGGCAGGAGCAGGCGACCACGAGGGTTGCCCCTACGAAACGGGTTGCAGATGCAGGATTACCTCCTCGTAATCAGGAGCAGTGTTGGGACTACCACTGGCATACGGGTTGCTCTGGTCGGGCCACCCGGTGAAGTTCTTGGTGGAGTACTCGTCGTAGTCAGCGCCAGTCCACAGGGGAATGAACGGCTGGTTCTCGACGAAGATCTTCTCGATACCCTGGATAGCCTGCTTTTGCATAGCAGTATCAGTGGTCGAGGCATATTGGTTCAAGAGCCTGTCGGTTGTGGGATCGTTCCAGGCCACGAAGTTGAACTTACCCTCGCCGATCTGAGCACTGTTGAGGTATTGATTGTACAGGTAGTACGGAGTGGGGCCGCCCACCATACCACAGAACATTAACTGGTAGTCATACTTGCCATCTGTGCGCAGCGTGTAGTAGTTGTCTTCACCAACCGTCACGTTTTTGATCTCGATACCAACAGCCTTTGCCTGGTCCGCGATCAGTTTTGCCGCTGCATTCCAGTCGGAGTAGGAGTCAACACTTCTCAGCGTGAAGGAGAGGCGCTGGCCATTCTTCTGATAGATGCCATCTGAACCTTTGGTAAAACCTGCATCGGTCAGGTACTTCGCAGCCTTGGCGCTATCGGCAGTCATCGGCAGGTTGCTATACTGTGGGTCCAGCCAGTTTTGCGCTGTTGGGAGCACCAGGCCGGTCGTGCTTCCCGGAGGTTCCAGGCCCGCAGTAGCCTGTGCGGCTATCGAGTTGCGGTCAAGCGCGGTGCTGAGTGCCAGGCGTACCGGCAGGCCAGCCTGACCACCGATGAGAGGGTTTTTCTGGTTTACGCATATTGAGTACAGGTTGATGGCATCCATGAAGATGTGGTTGTGTGCCGGATCTTTAGCAACGAAGTCCTGCTGGAGCGTTGGCGAGAAGTAACCAGCCCAATCGACATCGCCCTTTGGCAGTGCCAACTCCAGCGTCGCGTTGTCTTTGTACTCAGGGAAGCGGATCTCGTCTACTTTCACCTTGTCGGCCTGCCAGTAGCTCGCATTCTTGTCGTACACCGCCAGGTCTGGCTGGTACCTGGTCAACGTGAAAGGACCGGTACCTACAGGGTGGCCGGTAAGATACTTGGTCGGATCGCCAACTGAGGCAAAGACGTGCTTCGGAATGATATACACCTTCCCGGCAATGTTCACCAGTACGGGAGGGTAGGCCTTCTGGAAGTCCATCACGACCGTATTGGCATCAGGTGCAGACACATCCTTGAGGAAGCTCCACACACCAAGACCATCTGCCGCCGGGTACTGCTTCATGGCGTTGAAGGTAAAGGCAACATCGTCTGCTGTGAACGGCTGACCATCGTTCCATTTCACATTCTGGCGAATAGTGAATTTTACTTGCGTGGTATCGCTATTCCACTGGTAGCTCGTCGCCAGCATCGGTGTGAACGAACCGTCATTCACATTCACAAAGTACAGGGTCTCATAGACCAGACCCTGGATACCTGCATTGGGATGGCCGTTATAGGGGTTAAAGCCGGCTTGAGCGAAATCGTAGGATTGGGTAGCAATTTTGAGAATGTGCTTGCTATTGGCCTGGTTATTCTGAGTGCTACCACCGCCACAGGCCGAGAGTATGAACGTAAAAATGACCAGAAAGGTGAATACCGCGGCAGTAGACTTGATTTTCACCCTTGAAGGGGTAACCAGGAGAGAGTTGGGAGTCATATACAACCTCCTACCGTTAGATGAACGGACCTGTTCAATGATTCTGCTAAATATTCTGCGGATTGTACAACGGTACAAGCTCGAACTAAGTTTTCTTTCGCCTATCCCTCCTTTCCGCTATGACTTCGCTTCTATGGAATGCAGCACGCTTGTTTACGGGTATTTCAGATCATCTCTGTGAAATACTTTACATTGTTCTGGTAGATTTGTCAAGACATCTAGACCACTATACAGGATTGTTGTAAAATTCATAAAGAACCTGCTGTGTTCTATAATCGTAATAAATAGTGATTGGAGTAAATATGACCTCTTTGCTAGAACAGGAAATCTGGAGTCAGCCAGAAATTATCGCCCGGTTGCTCGAGCGCGAAACACGGCATATCCAACAGATCGTCGCACAACTCCCGGCGTTTGACTACGTACTCATTGCAGCCCGTGGTTCGTCCGATCACGCCGCCACCTACGCGAAATATGCCTGGCCTGCGCTCGCCGGTTACCCGGTCGCGCTTGCCGCGCCCTCGCTGCTGACAATGTATAAGACTGCTCCGCGCCTGGCAGGAGCGCTGGTCGTTGGTATCTCGCAATCGGGCCAGTCACCTGATATCGTCGCGGTACTGGAAGAAGGCAAGAGACAGGGACGTCCAACCCTGGCTATTACCAACGAAAGTGCATCTCCCCTGGCAGCAGTAGCTGACCACGTGGTCGAGCTACACGCCGGGCCAGAGCGCAGCGTAGCAGCTACGAAAACTTACACAGCGCAGCTCGCCGTGATGGCCTTATTTGCCGCCGCCTGGAGCGGCGATTCACAAAACCTGACCCCGCTCCAGCAGTTACCGGCAATGATTGAAGCTACTTTACAGGCTGCTCCGGAAGTTATGCAACGCGTCGAACGCTATCGTTATATGGATCGCTGCGTCATCATTGGACGCGGCTATAACTACGCCACCTCCTTTGAACTGGCACTCAAACTGAAAGAACTAACGTATGTGATGGCAATCGCCTACTCTTCGGCAGATTTCCGCCACGGCCCAATTGCTACTATCGAAACCGGCCTGCCCGCCTTTCTGGTCATGCCTGCCGGTGCCACGTACGCTGACATGCTAGACCTGGCGGAAGAACTGTCACAGCAAGGTGCTGAACTGCTGGTGATCTCCGAGTCAAGCCAGGCGCTCTCGCTGGCCAGGACACCTCTTCCCATCACGCCTGGGGTTCCAGAGTGGCTCAGCCCCCTTACCTCGATTATTCCCGGACAACTTTTCGCGCTGCACCTGGCTCTGGCAAAAGACTTGAACCCGGATGTTCCACGAGGAGGATTACAAAAAGTAACTCGCACGTTGTAGTTACAGGAGATAGAGGGATGAAAGGCGTTCGCGCCACTCCTTGGTTGCAAATGCAACTTCCCCACGGCAGAGAGTGACCTGGAGTGTTAAGGCATGGTCGAAGATCAGCAAATCAGCGTCGTAGCCGGCCTGTAAGCGTCCTTTACGATGTGCGACCTGCGCAGGATAAGCCGCGTTGATCGTCAGCATGCCCACAGCTTGTTGCAGCGAGACTTCTGTCATCTGGAGCACATTGCGCAGTGCCTGGTCCATGGTTAATACACTGCCGGTGATTGTGCCATCGGATAGACGAGCTGCACCATGGATCACCTGCGCGGGCTGCCCGGCGAAGTCAAAAATGGCTTCGGGAACACCAGCTCCCGCGAGAGCATCGGTAATCACGATGGTTCGCTCCGGCCCTAACAGCTTCACCAGCGCATTCATCGCCGCCGGGTGTACATGCACACCGTCTGCGATCAATTCTCCACGCACCCATTCAGCCTGGACGAGGGCAGCGAGCGGGCCCGGTGAGCGATGGAGCAGTGGCCGCATAGCATTG
>WNFN01036701.1_pt1 | contig 10665 bp, 13 predicted proteins | sample 5400161 | NCBI WGS metagenome assembly WNFN01 (sample SAMN13153353, study PRJNA577476) | soil metagenome | isolation source: 80 cm saprolite on Douglas fir-dominated hillslope | place: USA:California | collected 2013-09-17
CCTCACTTTCCGCCAAAGCGCATGGGATTCGATCCTCGCACTCTATTCCTTCTGCACGGCCTAACCGCCCTCACGCTCGGCGGAATGTTTTTCGCCTTCTGGCGCGCGCAGCGGACAATGCCTTGTCTTGCGCTGTGGTCCGGCGGCGTGACCTTGCTGGGCATAGGCACCCTGTTGATCACCCTGCGGGACGCGATACCCGACCTCGTTTCGATCGTCATCGCGAATACCTTGAACGTCGCGGGCGCGATCGTCGTCTGGAACGGTATACGTCTTTTCAACGCGCGACAGCTGCAATGGATGGCGGCACTGGTTGCTGTGCCGCTGCTCGCGCTCTCGCTGGCCTACTGGACTTATTTCGAGAACGAACTCGCGACCCGCATCATCATCGTGTCGGGTACGCTGGCGATTATCTCGTTGGTGTGCGCTTACGAGCTGCTCCGCCCTGTGCCGCGGCCATTGCCTCGCATGACCATGGTCGCCGGCGCGCCGCTTGTGCTCAACGGGATTGCGTTGGCAGCGAGAGCGGTGGTGGCCTCTATGCATGCGCCTACGCCGAGCCTGATGACTGCCGGGGCGGCCGCGCTGTTCGTCGTCCCGTTCGTCGGCGACATCCTTACATCGTTCGGCTTGGTTATGATGACCGCCGAGCGCTATATCCAGCAGCGTTGCGAGCTCGAAGCGCAGCTCTTCCAGTCGCAGAAGATGGAAGCGCTCGGCACCTTGGCCGGCGGGGTCGCCCACGATCTCAACAACATGCTGGTGCCGATCCTTGTGCTGGCCAAAACGACGGCAGTCCGACTCCCCGATGGCAGCCGCGAGCGCCGCAATCTGAACACGATCCTGCAGGCCGGCGAGAGCGCGCGCGACCTGGTCAGCCAGATACTCGCCTTCAGCCGCAAGGAAGCGCCGACGCTGCGGAGATTCGATCTCGCGAAGGTCGTCCGGGAGTCGTTGATGCTGCTCCGCGCCAGTCTGCCGTCGACCATCAAAATCGACGAGAGGATCGGCGCCGTGCCGCTGCTGTTGGGCGATCGCAGCAAGCTGCACCAGGTCATCGCCAATCTGGTCACCAATGCCGCTCAGGCCATTGGCGATCGGCATGGCACCATCATCGTCGAGCTCGCCGCTGCGCCCGGAGAGCGATTGCCGCACGCGCCGCAGCGCGCGCCCTCATCGGCCCTTCGCCTGACGGTGAGCGATACCGGCTGCGGCATGGATCCGCGAACGGCCGCGCGCATGTTCGATCCCTTCTTTACGACCAAGCCGGCCGGAGCCGGGACCGGGCTGGGCCTTTCCGTCGTGCATGGCATCATCGACCAGCACGGCGGCCGGATCGTGGTGGACAGCAAGGTCGGGCGTGGCACGCGCTTTGACATCTACCTGCCGGCCGACACATCGGTGCCGGACGGCGCCTATCGGGACGCAGTCAGCGCGGCCTAGCGTTGTGGATGCGCCTGCTTCCAGACGGGCAGATAGTCGTAGGTGGCGTAGAACTCGGTGCGGTAGGCGCCCCAGCCCTTCTCCTCGATGACGCGGTTGACCTCGCGCAGTCGCTCCGGCGGGACGCGCAAGGTGACCACCTGGCCGATCCCCATCATCACATACCACGAGACGATCTCGATCCCCGGCGGCGGGAAGCTAGTGTCGAAGCCGGTGTCCTTCAGATGCTGCTGGATCTGCGGCAGCGTCTTCGACTGGTCGTGGCGCAGGAAGATGGTGAGAAGGATGGCGCCGTGGTCGCCCGCGCCCGCCGCCGGCGGCGGCGGCGCGGTCTGCGCCGCGGACGGCGCCGGCGCGGCGAAGGAAGCGACGAGGACCAGCGCGGCCAGCGCGCCGGCGATGGTGCGCCTCACCGCCGCCCCGCCAGCGCCATCAGCGCGCCGCCCACCAGCGCGGCGAGGCCGACGACGATATAGGCCATCGTCCCCTGCGTGTAGCGCCCGATGAAGGTCTGCGACGCCTGGTCGACGAGCGAGTGCGAGGCGTTGAGCCCGAACACCAGGATCACCGCGCCGGCCACCGCCAGCACGATGCCGAGGACGCGTATGCCGCTCATGAGGGCGCTCCCTTATTGCCTTTGCGGCAAACGGCGGGCACTCCGGCCCGTTCCCGGAGGCGACGGGGCCCTGCCTGCCGGCGCCCGGCCGGTTTGGNNNCTGCTCGCGCGGCTCGTCGGGCCTGTGAGGTTCGTGCGATTTGCGCTTGTCGTTGCGATCATGGTTCATGCGTTCCTCCTCGCCGCGTGGCGTTTGGATCTTCGTCCACCCTGCGCGGGTCATAGGCCGACGGCACGAGGCGAAGGTCGTTTCCTGCGACCCTCGCCGGTGGCCGAGGCCGGCGGCTCGGATTCCGGTCGGTGCACGCGCCCGCGTCACCGTCGGCTGAAGTGTGAGCCACCCGCACATCCCCGCATGTTCGCTGCAGGATCGTCTCAAATGGACGATCAGGGAAGCATCGGCGCTTGCGGTTAACGATGGCTTAACCGACCCTCCGCCGCAAGCAAAACGTGTGGCGCGCAGATCTAGGAGCCTGTCTGGGAAATGGGATGGGCCTGTCCCTGCGGGTTGCACGAGGATGGGGCGCTGCCGCGTCGCGTCCCTTTGACGATGGATCCACCATCGCCGGCGGCGCCGCTCCTAACATCGCCCCATCCTCGTGCAACGCAGGCCCATGCCATTTCCCAGACAAGCTCCTAGGCGGCGCGTCCGAAAAGGCCCGCCGGCCGCCACACCAGCACCGCCGCCATCAGCATGTAGACGGTCATGCCGGCGATCTGCGGCGCCCACACCTGGCCGAAGGTGTCGGCGAGGCCGATGAGCAGCGATCCCAAGAGCGCGCCCTTGACCGAGCCGATGCCGCCGATCACCACCACGACGAAGGAGATGATGAGGATCTGGTTGCCCATGCCGGGGAACACCGAGGCGACCGGCGCGGCGAGCATGCCGGCGAAGGCGGCGAGCGCCACGCCCAGCGCGAACACGACGCGGTAGACGAGGCCGATATCGATGCCCAGCACTTGCACCATCTCGCGGTTGACCGAGCCGGCGCGGATGGTCATGCCGAGGCGCGTGCGCCGGATCAGCACATAGAGCGCGCCGGCGATGAGGAGGCACACCGCCGACATGAAGAGGCGATAGACGGGGTAGCTCAGCGTCGGCGTGAGCGGCAGCGAGAAATCGAGAAAGCCGGGCACCGCGACGCCGTGCACGTCGTCGCCGAAGAGGATGCTGCGCAGCTCCTCGAAGACCAGGATGAGGCCATAGGTCAGCAGCACCTGATAGAGATGGTCGCGGCTGTAGAGAAAGCGGAACAGCAGGGCTTCGAGCCCGAGGCCGAGCAGGACGGTGAGCGGCACCGCGAGCAGGATGGCGAGCCACAGGCTGCCGGTGCGCTCGGCGAAGGCGAAGGCGAGATAGGCGCCGACCATGTAGAAGCTGCCATGGGCGAGGTTGATGATGCCCATGATGCCGAAGATGAGCGTCAGCCCGCTCGCCACCAGGAACAGCAGCAGCCCGTATTGCACGCCGTTCAGCACCTGGATGAAAAAGAAGATGACGCTGTCGGACATGCGCCGTGAGCTAGCAGCTTTCGGCCGGCGGCGGAAGGGCGTTGCCGGGACGCACGATGCTCAGTGCAGATGCACATACTCGTAATCGAGCGGCAGATTGTTGATGCCGCGGTCGGGAGGGGCGATCCAGGCGGCCATCTTGCCGGGCTCGATCACCCGCTGCATCAGGCTCTTGATGAAGGCGCGGTCGCCCTCCGAGGGCAGCCAGCCGGGCAGCTTCGCCTGCCATTCGGCGGCCGGGATGAGCGTGCCCGCGGGATCGACCGGCTGGCCCGCCCAGGCGCCGATGCCGCGGCGGAAGCGCGGGCTCGGCAGCGTCAGCTCGAAGGCGTGGCCGGCCTTGGCGATGAGCCGGTTCCAGCGCTTCACGCCGATCTCGCAGTCGCGCACATAGGCGGTGCGCGTCGCCTCGTTCATGGCGTTGCGCAGCGGCACCTGCTCGGGGGGGGTGCCGCCCTTGCCGTCGGGCATCTCCAGCGCCATCGCGCCTTCGCTGCAGAGGTGGTCGGCGAAATTGGCCTCGTCCGGGCGGCCCTTGATGCCCGCGGCGAAATATGTGGCGGCGTTCGAGGAGATCTCGGCGCCGAACAAATCGAGCGACGAGCTGAACCAGAAGTTCAGGTATTTCTGCATGGTCGGCAGGTCGATGGCGCCGGCGCGGCGCACGGCGGCGGGGTCGTCGCCGCCGCGCTCCTTCATCACCTCGAGCGTGCGCCGCACCACGCGGGCGATGCCGGTATCGCCGACGAACATGTGGTGCGCCTCTTCGGTCAGCATGAACTGGCAGGTGCGCGCCAGCGGATCGAAGCCGCTCTCGGCGAAGCTCTTCAGCTGGAACTTGCCGTCGCGGTCGGTGAAATAGGTGAACATGAAGAGCGACAGCCAGTCGCTGATCGGCTCGTTGAAGGTGGCGAGGATGCGCGGCTTGTCGGCATCGCCGGAATGGCGCGACAGCAGCTCCTCCGCCTCCTCGCGCCCGTCGCGGCCGAAATAGGCGTGCAGCAGATAGACCATCGCCCAGAGATGGCGGCCCTCCTCGACATTGATCTGGAAGAGGTTGCGCAGATCGTAGAGCGACGGGCAGCTGTGGCCCAAGAGCCGCTGCTGCTCGACCGAGGCGGGCTCGGTATCGCCTTGCGTGACGATGAGGCGGCGCAGGGTCGAGCGATGCTCGCCCGGCACAAGCTGCCACGCCGGCTTGCCGTGCTCGTCGCCGAAGCCGATGCGGCGGTCGGGCACGGCGTCGGCGAGGAAGATGCCCCAGCGGTAATCCGGCATCTTCACCGTGCCGTAGCTCGCCCAGCCCTTGGCGTCGACCGAGGTCGCCGTGCGCAGATAGACGTCGGCGGCGAGGAAATCCGAGGGCCCCATGCCGCGCCACCAATCGAGGAAGCGCGGCTGCCAATGCTCCAGCGCGCGCTGCAGCGTGCGGTTCTCGGCGAGGTCGACGTTGTTGGGGATGCGCTCCTGATAGTCGATGGCCATGGTTCAGACCCTTTCCCGGTTGAACTGCGGCTTGGAGCCGCTGCCGAAGAGCTTCAAGGCGCCCTTCTCGCCGACCGCGTTGGGCCGGTTGAAGATCCAGTTCTGCCAGGCCGAGAGCCGGCCGAAGATGCGCGTCTCCATGGTCTCCGGCCCGGCGAAGCGCAGGCTCGCCTCGAGGCCGGTGAGCGCGTCGGGCGACAGGCTGGCGCGCTCCTCGACGGCGACGCGGATCTCGTCCTCCCAGTCGAGCGCGTCGGGCGCGAAGGTGACGAGGCCGAGCGCCAGGGCCGCATCGGCGTCGAGATGCTCGCCCTGGCGCGCGGCCAGCGCCGCCACCGGCGCCGCCTCGCCGCAGAATCGCGTCTGGAGCCGCGTCAGCCCGTTCGGCATCGGGAACGCGCCGAAATTCGCCGCCGACAGCGCCACCCGCGGCGCGTCGTTGTCGCCCTCAGGCAGCGCCAGCATGAAGGAGCGGTCGGCGGCCAGCGCCAGCTCGAGCAGCGTGCCGGCGAAGCACGACTCGCGGTCGATGAGGGCGAAGAAGCTGCGCGCGGAGACGTCGAGCCGCGCCAGGGTGCGGCGCAGGAAGGCGATGGTCTCGCGCACGAACCAGTGCTGCTGCTGCGCCAGCATCGTCGCGTCGCTCGCCAAGAGCGCCGCGACCGAGCCGCGCGTCTTGAGGAGAAGCGTGCCGAGCTCGAGCTCGTTGATGCGCAGCATGAGGAGCGCGTCGTCGAGCTCGCGCGCCATGGCGAGCGGCCACCAGCGCGCGCCCTGGCGCAGGATCGCGTCAGGGTCGCGCGGGCCGCCCTCGGCTGGGCCCGTCACGGTGATGGTCGCGGTGCGCGCCGCGCGATCGAACGCGACATCGACCCAGCGATAATGGTAGCCCGAATCGTCGACCTTGCGCTCGAGGGGCGGCAGCGTGACGCCTTTGGCATCGGCCGGCCGGTCGCTTTGCGCCGCCAGCGCCGCAGCGCGCTCCTTCACCAGCTGGGCGAAGCGCGCGGGCGGTGCCGCGGGGTCGATGCGAGGTCGCGCCGCACCTTGCGCTTGTCGACGAGGCGGGTGAGCCCGCCCGTCCCCGGCAGCACGCCCAAGAGCGGCACTTCCGGCAGGCTCACCGTCGAGGAGCGGTCGTCGATCATGACGATCTCGTCGCAGGCGAGTGCCACCTCATAGCCGCCGCCGGCGCAGGCGCCGTTGAGCGCGGCGAGGAATTTGAGGCCGGAATTGCGGCTGGAGTCCTCGATGCCGTTCCGCGTCTCGTTGGTGAATTTGCAGAAATTGACCTTCCAAGCATGCGGCGACGAGCCCAGCATGTAGATGTTGGCGCCGGCGCAGAACATGCGCTCCTTGCCGCTGGTGAGGACGACCGCCTTGACCTGCGGGTGCTCGAAGCGGATGCGGTTCAGCGCGTCATTGAGCTCGATGTCGACGCCGAGGTCGTAGGAATTGAGCTTGAGCTTGTAGCCCGGCCTGATGCCGCCATCCTCGGCGACGTCGAGCACCAGCGTCGCGATCGCCCCGTCGACCTGCAGCTTCCAGTGCTTGTAGCGCTCCGGGTGGGTGTCGAAGGTGATCATCCGCGCCGCCTCCGGTTAGTATAGGCACTATAATGCATGCTTATGCGCAGTCAAGCAGTATGATGCAGGATTGGCTTTGTTTCGCATTTTTGGCACTCTGCCAGCTGAAGTGCGCAGGGCCCGTGCACTGCACGCTTATTGCGTATATGGGCCACAGCGCCAGGGCGGTCAAGACTGGACGTCGGGATGATCCCCAAGCAGCTCCTTCTCGAAACCGCTTTTCGCCCGGCGGGACGATCAGGCTATCCGCGGGCCGAACGGCCGGCGGCGGCATTGCGCTCGCCATCGCCGATACCGGCATCGGCATGAATGCGGAAGAGGTCATCGTGGCGCTGCGGCCGTTCCGCCAGGTCGACAACGCGCTGTCCCGGCGCTACGAGGGCACCGGCCTCGGCCTGCCGTTGGCCCAGCGCCTGATCGAGCTGCACGGCGGCAAGTTGAACATCGAGAGCGTGCCCGGGCAGGGGACGACCGTGACGGTCTCCCTCCCGCCCAAGCGCGTGCTCAGCTAGCGCCCACGTCGAGCAGCACCTTGCCGCCGCGTTCCACGTGGGCCACGGCGTCCTTGATGGCCGATAAGGGATAGGTCGCGGCCACTGGGGCATAAAGCCGACCCGATCGGAGCAATTCGGCTGCCTCGACGACGACCGGCCGAATCTTCGCCGCGTGCTCCGGGTCACTCAGGAAGAACCCGCGCACCGAAATCCGTTTGAAGATCAGCGCTATGGCGCTGATCGGAATGGGCGCCTTGCCCAGCGCGGCATAGGCCACGATCGTACCGTCGCGGCCGAGCAGATTGATCAGGGTCGCAGCGGACGGGCCGCCGACGCCGTCGATAGCGAGGCGAGGGGCGGCCGTTCCGAGAGCGGCCTTCACCAGGTTCAGACCTTCCGGTGTATCCACGATCACCAGATCGCCGCCCAGCGCTTTCAACTCGTCGATCAATTCCGGTCGACGGACCAGATTGATCGTCTTGAAGCCACGCGCTTTGGCAAAGGCGATGACCGCGCGACCGGCGGATTGATGGTCAGCATGGCGAGCTGCTGCGGATCGACATCGGCGGGCAGTGCGAACAGCCCTTCCGCCGGTACGACGATCCGCTCGGCCCAGGCAAAGCCATAGAGCGGGGTCAGGACGCGATCGCCGACCGTGACATTCTCCACGCCTGGACCGACGGCCAGGATTCGGCCCACGCCCTCGTTGCCAATGACGCTCGGCAGGCTCGGGCGAAGCGGGTAGGTGCCGCGGACCACCAGCAGGTCGCTGAGATTGATCGGGGAAAATTCGACGCCGATCAGGACTTGGCTGGGGCCTGGCGCCGGGGGTTCCTGGATCTGGACGAATTCGAGACACTCGACGGGATTGCCGAAGGCGGTGAGGTGAACGGCACGCATGGGAGCTTCCTTCTTGCTTTCGCCGGCCGCCCCATATTTATGGTTGCGACCATCATGATTATTTTTAAGGTGGCACTCGCAATCTTTAGAGTCAAGCTCGCAGCGGCAGGGAGACAGTCGGTGAAAGTCACCAAGGAAAAATCGGCGGAGAATCGCGCGGCGCTGACTAAGACAGCAGCGCGCATGTTCCGGGAACGAGGGATCGACGGCGTCGGCGTCGCGGAGATCAGCAAGGCGGCGGGCCTGACCCACGGAGCGCTCTATGCCCAATTCCCGTCGAAGCAGGCTTTGGTTGCGGAGGCTTTGGCGCATGGGTTGGCGCGCAGCCACGCCGACATGACGGCACCCAAGCCCCGTGGCGCGCCGACATTGTCCGACCATCTGGATCTCTACCTGTCGCTCGATCACCGCGACAATCTGGCAGATGGCTGCGCCATGGCGGCATCGGCAAGCGAAATCGCCCGACAGGACGAAGCCGTCAGCGCGCGTTTTGCCGAAGGCTTCGAGCAGATGGTCGGGGCGGTTCAGGCGTCGCTCGGAGCGACGATGCTCAGGGCTGACGACCGCGCGCGCGCATTGACCATCGGCGCCGCCATGATAGGCGGTGTCGCGATGGCCCGGGCTACCGCGAAATCGCGGCCGGATCTATCGGATGAGATCATGGCCGCCGTCCGTCGCGTGTTGGGCGAGGTCGGCGGCCAAGGCGGGGAGCCGCGGAACTAGACTAGCGTCGCGCGACCCGCCGGCGCCGGCCGGCGCCGCCCTTCGCGTTCGGCTCCGCGCTGTTCACCGTCACCAGATGCGCCTTCGCCCGCTGCTGCAGCGCGGGCGGCAGCTTCACGCTGCGGCCGGTCTTGAGGCTCGCCATCACGGCGGTGCAGTCGCTGGTGGCGAGCAGCTGCGCCGTCGCGCCATCGACCATGCGGTGGACGAAGCGGAGATATTTCTGGCCAACGGCGACGAAGCCGCTGCTGGTCGTTACCAGCTCGCCGCCGCGCAGCTCCTTCAGGAACTGATAGTTCTGGCGCACGATGGCGACGCGCAGCTTCTGCTTCTTGATGCTGGCGGGCGTCACGCCGACAGCGTGCAGCAGGAACCACGTCGCCTGGTCGAAGCGCGACACATACATCGGCGAGTTCATGTGGGCCTCGGCGTCGTATTCGGAGGCCAGCACCGCGCCCTTGAAGGTCTCGACCCATGCCGCCATGGTCCGCCTCCCTTGCCTCGCCGCGGCGAGGTTCGCCACGCCTGATTCGAAGCTCGGGTTCGCGAGCCTCGATCACGCGCCGGACAAGGCCATCGACAGCGCGCACGCATCTTTTAAGATTAGCCGACAACCGGACATGGAACCAAATTGCCGTCATTTCGCGGCTTGATCCGGAGCATACCCCTCCCGGTCGCCTGGTCGCGGCTCCGCCTAGCCACGAGCGGCGTGCGTACGAAGCCGAGGATCGCGCTCACGACCCCGCTTGGCAGTTGCCGGTGCAACGATAGTGGTAGGGATCTGGAGAGATATATCCGCCCGGCGACGTGCTCCCGCCATAGCCGCTGGGCGGGACGCAGCCGGCGAGAGTCAATGCGAGGGCAGCGGACAAGAATGAAAGACGCCGTTTGATGCGATTTACGTCCCAATTGATCATGTCAGCTCACTCCTCGTTGTCGTCTTTCGTGTGACTCGGCGCGCCGCTATCGCCATTGCCTCGACCGTCCCGTGACGCAGTCATCGTGCTGCCGCGGCGAGGCTGCTTGCCGATCGGCGGCCGCTGGCAACCTGCCACCAGCGCCTCGGCGGTCAGCCCTTCACCGCCGCGCGCAGCTCCTTGAGGCTCTGCTCCACTGTCTTGCCCGCCGTGTCCACGGTGGCGTCGGCCTTGGCGTAGAGGGCGTGGCGGCCGGCGAGGATGCGGCGGAGGTCTTCCATCGCCGCCTCGTTGTCGGCCATCGGGCGGTAGTCGCCCTGCGCCATGACGCGGCTCATATGCTCCTCGGGCGCGGCGGTCAGCCACACCGTGTAGCAGGCGGAGAGCAGCAGGTCGAATGTCGCGGGCTCGGAGACGATGCTGCCGCCGGCGGCGATGATGGCGCGGTCGTGGCGCTCGATCACCGTCTCGAGCGCGCGGCGCTCGTAGCGGCGATATGCCAACTGGCCGTAGAGGTCGAAGACGACGCCGAGGCTGGTGCCGCTCTCGCGCTCGATCTCGCGGTCGAGCTCGATGAAGGGCACGTCGATCGCCTTGGCGAGCCGCGCGCCGAGCGTCGACTTGCCGGCGCCGCGCAGGCCGATCAGGGCGATGCGCTGGTGCCGCTCGCTCTCGACCGCGGCGCCGAAGGCTTGCCCCAGCAGCTTGCGCGCCTGCGCCAGCTCCTTGCCCGGCAAGCGGCTCAGCGTCTGGATGAGCAGCGTGAGCTCGACCGGGCGGTCGGGCTCCTCGCGCACGAGGTCGGCCAAGGGCAGGCCCATGGCATGGGCGACCTGGCGCAGCAGCGCGATCGAGATGTTGCCTTGGCCCGCCTCGAGCTGCGCCAGGTAGCGCTCCGACACCTTGGAATCGCGCGCGAGGATCTTGCGGGTCATGCCGCGCCGCGCCCGCGCTTCGCGGATGCGCTCGCCCAGCGCGCGCAGATAGGC
>WNFN01208674.1_pt1 | contig 10665 bp, 11 predicted proteins | sample 5400161 | NCBI WGS metagenome assembly WNFN01 (sample SAMN13153353, study PRJNA577476) | soil metagenome | isolation source: 80 cm saprolite on Douglas fir-dominated hillslope | place: USA:California | collected 2013-09-17
GGCCTTGATGTTCTCGAAGCGCAAAAATTCGCGCCCCTTCGCGGCAAGCACGTTGGAATAATCACCAATCACACTGGGCTGGATTCGCAAGAGCACACCACCGTGGATGTCTTGTCACGCGCCGCTGGCGTACAACTCGTAGCGCTATTCAGCCCGGAACACGGGCTCGCCGGCCGCAACGACGAAAAAATCGCTTCTTCCAAAGATCCCTCGACCGGCCTGCCGGTTTACAGCCTCTACGGCGAAACTCTCCGCCCCACGGACGAAATGCTGAAAGGAATCGATGCCCTGGTCTTCGACGTTCAGGATGCGGGCGTGCGCTTCTACACGTACACCGCGACGATGGCCTATTGCATGGAGGAAGCCGCCAAACGCAACATCGCGTTTTTTGTCCTGGACCGCCCTAATCCGCTCGGCGGGCAAATTGTGGAAGGCCCGATGCTCGACGCCGACAAAACTAATTTCGTGGCGTATTTTCCATTGCCGGTGCGCTACGGGCTCACCATTGGCGAGCTAGCGCAATTCTTCAACACTGAAAATCATATCGGCGCCGACCTGCACGTCATCGCCATGAAGAACTGGCATCGCAATTATTTCTTTGAAAGCACTGGCATCAGATGGATTCCGCCCTCGCCGAATCTGCGCACGACCAAGGGTTCCATTCTTTATCCCGGCATTGAGATTCTGCAAAACGCCGGAGTCTCCGTTGGCCGCGGCACGGAAACACCGTTCGAAGAATTCGGAGCGCCCTGGCTGAACGGAGACGATGTCGCCGCGGCGCTCAACGAGCGCCATCTGCCGGGAGTGCACTTTGCCGCGAAGCCGTTCATCCCGATTGCCGGGCTGTACGCCGGCCAACGCTGCGGCGGCGTGGCCGCCCGCGTTACCGATCGCGCCGCGGTGCGCTCCATGCGCGTAGGATTGGAAGTCGCGGCGATTCTGCAAAAACTCTACCCGCAACAGTTTGACGTCTCCAAGCTGCTCACGCTCGTTGGAAATTCAGATACCATCCAGCAATTGCAGTCCGGCGTAGCCCCCGAAAAAATCATCGCCAGCTGGTCGGACATCCTCGCTGCTTTCGAGCAAATCCGCCGCAAGTATTTCCTCTATAAATAGTATTCTCTCGATTTGTGATAGAGTTTCGCTCGTTATGCGAATCGTGTCGTTGCTGCCGTCGGCTACGGAAATACTGTTTGCGCTGGGACTGGACCGCGAAATTGTGGGTGTGAGCCACGAGTGCGATTTTCCACCACGTGCGCGGACGAAGCCGGTAGTGATTCATTCGCGGATGCCGCACGATGCTGCGCCAGCGGAAATTGACCGGCTGGTGAGCGAGTACGTTCATCGCGGCGAAAGTTTGTACGCTGTCGATGCGGAGATGCTGGAGTCGTTGGCGCCGGACCTGATTGTCACGCAGGATTTGTGCCATGTCTGTGCGGCCTCGCCCGACGACGTGTGGCGAGATATTCTTTGGGTGGGAAAAGAATCGTACCGTGATTCGCAGGCGGAAGCGCTGGTGAAGCAGATCGGCGCGCGCCTCGGTATGCTGGAGCGGCAGCTGCCGCCTTCGGCGGATCGCCCGCGCGTGGCTTTCCTCGAATGGTTGCAGCCATTCTATGTGGGCGGGCACTGGGTTCCGGAAATGATCCATGTAGCTGGCGGGGTAGATGTTTTAGGCAAAGCCCGCACGCCCTCATTCCGCGTTCACTTGCAAGACATTGTCGAGGCTAAACCGGATATTTTGCTGATCGCTCCATGCGGCCACGGCGCGGAACAGGCGCGCGACGAATATCTCTCGATGGAACTTCCCGAACAGTGGAATGCAATGCCGGCGGTTCGCAATGGGCGAGTTTACGCGCTGGAAGCGAATGGCTATTTTTCGCGGCCCGGCCCGCGACTGGTCACGGGTGTCGAAGCCCTCGCGAAACTCTTCCATCCCGCGGTCGAGGTCGCGCGCGAAGCCGAAAGCGCGGTTTTGCCCATCAGCACCAGCGCCCGGGCCGCTTCCGTCTAGCTCCGAACTTCCCAGAGTTGATTTTTTGGCACCTGCCTCAACGTACTATTGACACTCCTTTGCTTATATATAAGAATCCTATATGTAAGGGAGAGCCCTATGATTGGACCGGGAATCAAGCGAGGCACGGCGGAATTGGCGGTACTGAGCGTTCTGGAAGACGGCCCGCTGCACGGCTACGAGCTGGCGCGGCGCATCGAACAGCAAACGAAAGGCGCGCTGCGCTTCACGCTCGCCGCGCTCTATCCCATGCTTTATCGCATGGAGCAGCGCGGCTGGATTCGTGGCAGCTGGGAAACCAGCCAGCAGGGACGGCGCCGCCGCTGCTATCGTTTGACGGCGGCGGGAAAGACAAAGCTTTCCCCGCTGCGCAAAGAATGGTCGGAGCTGTTCAGCGCGCTACGCAGGCTGACGAAGGTGTCGCATGCGTAATTGGGAAGCGATTGTCGAACGGCAATTAAACGGTCTTGCGCTGGAGCCCGCCGAGAGCACCGAAGTGATTGCGGAGTTGGCGGCGCATCTTGCGGAAACGTGCGAAGAATTTCGCAAGCAGGGAATGACGGAAGAAGAGGCCGCGCGGCGCACGTTATCGCAAGTTGAAGATTGGCAGAAATTGAGCCGGTTGATTCGAAAAGCCAGGAAGAAGGAGAACGTCATGACGAATCGCGTGAAGCAATTTTGGCTTCCCAGCTTGCTGACCCTTTTTCTGTCGATGGGCCTCCTCATGCTGATCCAGTCTCTTGGTCCCAACCCTTGGATCGCCGCCCGAAGGAGCGGCTGGTCTCTTATCGCTCCCGTTGCGGTGATCTACCTTCCTTGGCTGTTTTTGCTCCCTTTAATTGGCGCGTTGGGGGCCTACCTCTCGAATCGAGCGGGTGGATCGCAACGCGCCATGCTCACTTCCATCGTTTTTCCCGTGCTGCCCTATTTCGTTTTTTTTCTGCTAGCGCTACCCGTGACGGTCCTCTTCAATGAAAGGCTCGGGCACAACATCATGTTTATTGCCTTGTTCCTCGGCTTACTTGTATGGGTGGTGGCCCCGGGGGCGGCTCTACTAGCAGGTGGGGTGCTGGCAAGGACGTTTCTTTCACGACGCTCGGATGCCCGGGGGATTGCCGGCGGTTGAGAGGGAGCGATTCCAACGGCGATAGAAGGGAAGTCCGGCGAGAATCAGGAGCAAGCCAATCGAGGAGCGGCCGGGGCGCTCGATCCAAATGTTGATGGTCAGCGCGAGTGCGCCTGCGACGAAAAGGGCGCGGGACACTCACAGGATCAAACCGTGGCTCTTCTCCTCGGGTTAGGGATTCGTCTTTCGGTTTTCCGCACACCTGCGGAAGGCCGTTTTCCTTAATGGGTTTACCGTTGACTAGAAGGGTTCCGTCTCTCTCCGACACGAGGTCGCCCGGTATTCCGATCACGCGTTTGATGAAGAGAGGTCCATGCGCTGAGTGAAAATCAAGCATGATGACGTCTCCACGCTGGGGGCTATTCTTAGGATACGCATCCATATCCGCGACGATTCGTTCTCCCTCGCAGATAGTCGGACACATCGAAGCGGAAGAAACCTTGAAAGCTCGAAAGTATCCAAACTTGTGGAGAAAATAATCCGTCGCGGGAAACACAGCACAAGTGAGGATCAACAGGCCTAGCGCGACGTAAACGAATCTTGCTTCATGGAAAGATTTTCTGGACTCGCGGCCCCGCCGCGCACCGCGGAAAGCGTCGACGCAAATCAATGCCAACAAAAAGAGTCTTGAAGTAATGAAGGCAACGAACCCCCAGAACGACAGTAAGATTCGACTGTAACCGGCGGCTATCGCCAGCAAAGGAAATGTTACTGCCGCCAGAAATCCCTTCCATGGCTCGCGATTTCTCCATTGTCCGAGACCCGGAAAGAGCAGGCTCAGCAGGGTCGCAATCGCAGGTCCCTTCCATCCAGACTTTGAAAGCACTGGCGATTCGGGTGTCGGGCCCGGCGGGTTGTTCTTAGGATCCAGATTCAGCTTGCTCATCTTTTGCAATCCCTCTCTGCCAATACCGGTAAAACGGTAGTCCGGCGAGAATCAGGAGCAAGCCAATCGAGGAGCGGCCGGGGCGCTCGATCCAAATGTTGATGGTCAGCGCGAGTGCGCCTGCGACGAAAAGGGCGCTGCTGATCCGTAAAAAATCCAGGCGGCAAAAATAAAAAGATTGGTGAGTTCTTCGAAGGTTCCGGTGAGGGCCATCAGGCCCGCAAGAATGCCCTGGAAAATCAGAGAGCGGCCGGGCGTGCGAAATTTCGGGTGGATGCCTTCGACAATTTTGAAGAAGATTCCATCGCGGGCCATGGCGTAGCCGACGCGAGCGCCGCTCAACACCGAAGAATTCATGGAGCCCAGGGCGGAGATGACCATGGCAAAGGTGATCCAACTCGCAGCGGTGGCTCCTTTGATGTGTTCAACGACATCGGAGGCGATGTGGCGGGAGGCCGCCACAGTGTCAAATGGCAACACTTTCAAACAAGCGGCGCTGAAGAGCAGATAAACGACAGCGACGAATCCGACTCCTCCGACCAGCGCGCGAGGGAAATTTTTCTGCGGGTTTTCGACTTCGGAGCCGACCAGGTTCAAGTCTTCCCAGCCATCGTAGGCCCAGAGTGCCGCCGCTAGCGCGGCAAGAAAAGCGCTGAAGATGGCGCCAGCGCCCATTCCTGCATCCGGCCAAAAAGGTTGGGACCCGCTTGCCTGGGTACTGGCGGGCGCAAAAAATGCCACGCCAATCACTATCGCGACGGATGTGATCTTGATGGTGGTCAAGAAAATTTGGACCGCGCCTCCTAGCCGCACGCCGAGATAGTTCACGCCGGTCATAATCAGCAGCCAGACGACCGCGAGAGGTTGCGCCCAGGTGAAGACAAAATCGTACGGCTTGATCCAGCCAGTGAGGCCGGGAATGGCGATATGCACGGTGAAAAGCGGCAAGGCGATGGTTGGGAGGAGAAAGCTGAGAAAACGCATCATACCCGCGGCGATGGACGCGAGGGAACTCGGGCGGCCAACGATGGAATGCATCCAGCCGAAGAGGAATCCATAGACGGGGCCGAAGCCGCGCCGTAGATAGGCGTACTCGCCGCCAGCTTCTGGAATCATGGAGCCTAGTTCAGCGAAAGAGAACGCCCCGAAGATGGAAAGAATTGCGCCGATGATCCACGCGGCGAATACCACGGAGACGCTGCGGCCTTCGCGAGCCATTTCGGCGGGCTTCAGGAAAATGCCGGTGCCGATCATGGTGCCGACAACGATGGCGGCGGAGGCCCAGGCGCCCAGGCCGCGCACCAGTTCGAGACGCTTTTCAGTCAATGCAACCTCGCCTTCATTTACACCCGGCACAAAGTATCGTGACTCTACTTCCGCAAGATTCGGCTGGCAAGCCAGCCGACGAAAAACGTGACGATGGCGCCAATCATGAAGTACCAGGTATACGCCACACTCGTAAACTGGAATACGGATAAAACCGTGGCGAGTCCCGCGATCATTCCGGCCAGCGCGCCCCGCGCGGTGGCGCCGCGATCGAACGTTCCCAGTAGAAAGAGGCCGAGCAGGCTGCCGAAGGGTAGCGACGCGACGGTCAGGCCCGTTTCAAGAAGAGGGCCCCACTTCACCAGGCCGAATCCCATCAGTACCAGCCCCCAAAGGAGCGTCATGCCGCGGGAGAGGCGCATGAGGCGGGCGGGGTCGGCGGTTTGGCCGCGCAGTTTTGCGAAATCGAGCACGCTCGAGGCGGCAAGAGAATTCAATGAGCCGCTGGCGTTGGACATGGCGACGGCGACGATGGAAGCCAGCAGCAGGCCGGCGAGGCCCGTGGGCATTTCGCGTACGAGAAAAAGAGGGAGGATGCGGTCGGTGCGTTCGCCGGGCGTCAGGAGCGGGGAATGCTGAGCGAACACATAAAGGAAGACGCCGACCAGCAGAAACACGATGAACTGGAAGAGAACGATGACGCCGCTGGCGAGCAGGGCGCGGCGGCTGTCGCGTTCGTTTTTTGCGGCCAGCAAGCGCTGGACGATGATTTGGTCGGTGCCGTGGGTGGCCATGGTGAGAAAGGCGCCGCCGATTAGACCGGACCAGAATGTGTATTTCGTTGCGAGATTCCAGGAAAAATCGAGCAGTTGCAGCTTGTGGCCGGCTGCGGCGGCGACCTGTGCCACTTCGCTCCAGCCGCCGGGAATGCGATGGAGCAAGACGAAAAACGTGATTGCGCTGCCAGTCAGATAGAGCAGGAGCTGCGCCACGTCGGTCCAAATTACGGCTTTCATGCCACCTTCGAAGGTGTAGAGGACCGTGAGCGCGATGACGAGGACTACGGCAAATTTTTCCGAGGTCCCGAGAACGACGCTCACGACCAGAGCGATGGCGGAGACGCGGACGCCTTCGGCGATGGCGCGGGTGATGAGGAAAGTGCTGGCCGCGACGGCGCGCATGCGCTCGCCAAAGCGTTTTTCGATCAGCGCGTAGGCGGTAAGGAACTCACCGCGAAAATATCCGGGGAGCAGCAGCAAGACGATGAGGACGCGGCCGATGAGATAGCCGAAGACCAATTGGAGGAAGGTGAGATTTCCGCCGTAGGCGATGGCGGGCGTGCCAATGATGGTGAGTGTGGAAGTTTCCGTGGCGACGATGGAAAATGCCAGCGCCCACCACGGCGCTGTGCGTCCGCCCAGAAAATAGTCCGTAGCGTTTTGCTGGCCGCGGCGGAAGTGGATGCCTAGGGCGGTCACGCCGAGGAGGTAAGCGATGACGATGGCCAGGTCCAGGGGATGGATGCGCATGGAGTATCGTTTCCGCCGCGATCGCCCGGGCTGCGGAAAAGTGCGTCGAGGATAGTGGCCTGCCGTCTGGACGTCAAGAAGCAGCTGTGTCTGGTGTCAATATTTTCGCAACCGTTGCACGCCGAGACGATTCGGGATTGGTGTTTTTCACGTATGCTCTTGGAATGGAATTCGTTTTGGGCGTTGATGGCGGCGGCACAAAGACGGAATGCGTGTTGATGGACCCGGCTGGTAAAATCATTGCGCGGAGCATTTCCGGCCCCTCCAATCCTTACCGGGTCGGCGTGGAATCGGCGACCCGTGAGATCGAGAAAGCGGCGGACCTTTGTTTGCGGGAAGTGGGGACGCGACGAGATGCAGTTGCGGCGATTGGCGCCGGATTGGCAGGGACGGGGAATCCGGAATTGAAGGAAGCGATGCGAGCTTCTATTGCTGCGGGATTTCCCGGCGCAGTTGTCAGTATTTTTACGGATTTGGAGACCGCGCTCGCGGCTGCTGATCCAGGGCCGGTGATCGTGCTAGTCGCCGGAACTGGCTCTGCCGCGATCGGCCGAAATGCGCAGGGACAAATCTGGCGAACCGGCGGACAAGGACCGCGGCTTGGCGATGACGGCAGCGCTTTTGATATTGGGAGCCGTGCGGTTGCCAGAGCGATGAAAGAACGCGAGGAGCAGGGAGCGGACTCAGTGCTGGGAAGGAAAATTCTGGAGCAACTCGGTTACGCATCGTGGCAGGAACTGCGGGAACGCGCCACTGAGCAACCGGACAGTGTTTTTCCTTTGGTATTTCCCGTTGTGGCTGCGGCGGCCGATGCCAGAGATGGCGCCGCCCGTGAGATTTTGCTGCAAGCCGCGGGCGAATTGGCTTCTTTGGCGAATGCGGTGGCGGAACATTCGGGGCAGGGACGAGGAGAGATTAAGATTGTGAAAATGGGAGGAATGGTGGGCCGGTGCGTTTATTTTGATGAGCAACTGGACGCGGCGCTGGAGCGCGCCTTGCCCGGAGCGCGAATCGGCGGGCTACGCAGGTCGCCGGCGGAGGCAGCGGCGCGTGCCGCGCGATATTGAAATGTCCGAGGACTCAGTCCGAGAACGCGCGCTCGTCGCTACGGGCGAAGAACTGGCCGTTCTGTTGCATCACGCGTCCACGGAAGTGGTCCTCGCGCTGCTTGACAATCCTGCGCTCGACGAAACGCATGTTTGCCTGATACTGGAGCGGAAAAGCCTGGCGACGGAAGTGCTTGAGGAGGTGGCGCGGCGGAAGCCATTGCTCAAGAGCTATCGGATAAAGAAGTCGCTGGCGTTTCATCCGCGGACGCCGCGATTGGTGAGCTTGCGGCTGCTGCGCGACCTGTACCTGATGGATCTTGTGCAGGTAGCGATTTTGCCCGGAGTTTCCGCGGAGCTCAAGCGCAACGCTGAAGATCAATTGCTGGCGCGGCTACCGCAACTCCCGCTCGGCCAAAAAATCACGCTGGCGCGTCGCGGCCCAGCGCGCGTGGCCGGAGCGCTGCTGGCGGAAGGGCACGCGCAAGTTGTCCCCGTCGTTCTGGACAATCCGTACATGACGGAGGCGCAAATCTTGAGGGCGCTGGCGCGAGAAAAACTGCCCATTTCCGTGATTCCCGCAATCGTGCAGCATCGCAAGTGGTCCATTACTTACACCATTCGGCTGGCCTTGGTGCGCAACCCCTTGTCGCCCCTGGCCACGATTCTTTCGTATCTTCCCGAACTGACTGTTTCGGACTTACGGGAATTGGCGGCTCCCGGCATCGTCCCAGAAAACCTTCGCAAGTATTTGCAGGCTGAGGTGCAGCGCCGCTTGCGCGCGAGCGAAAAAAAAGCCGGCAAGGATGCTGCCCCGGAAGATTCTCCGGCGTCTAAGCAGGACTAAGCAGCCCCACAATGCCGCGCCTGATTCCGATTTGCCGGATGTGACCTCGTGGCGTGGAAGATAAGATTGCCGGGAACAAAACAGGCACCATCGGCGTCGTATGTGTTGTGGTAGCAGAAGGCGTATGCTTACAGCAGAGAAGCGGCGATTCCGTCCGAGCGCCGCGGCACGTAATCCCTGGCAGGGGGTTGCACGCGATCCATGGGCAATGGGGATCATTCGGCCCGGCGAGTCGACCGCCGCTGGGCGCCGCGCTACTCGTTCCGCGCCGACCTCGAGATCGAATGGGGTTCCGCGGTGCTGCGTGGAAGCACGCGCGATATCAGCGCCAGCGGCATGTTTATCGAAGCGCTCGATCCACTGTGGGTGGGCGCCGGATTCACCGCGCAGCTCGGTCTCGAGCGCCCCGTAAGGCTCGACTGTTCTGTGAAGCGGATCGAGCCCGGGCGTGGCATGGGCGTCTCCGTCTCGGTCTCCGAATCCGAAAGCCAGAAACTTTTCGAGGATTTGCTTTCCTCTCTCTCCAACACACGGTCTTGATCCCGTTTTATACTAGGGCCAATGACACGCTGCCTTGATTGCGGTTCGGAGCGGATTGCGGATCAGTGTCCTTCCTGCGGGTTGACTTCCGCAGCTGCTGAAGTGATGTTCCGGCGGCGCCTGCTGAAGCGCACGGCGGTATTTCTGACCGGATCGCTTTTGTTCCCCTACGTCAGTCAGATTTATCCGCCGCTCGATTTGGACTTTATGCTGGTGTTCTTCGGCGTGCTTTTCTTTATTGCACTGGCGATTGCCGTAGTGCTCGATCGCGGGGCGCGAAATCGCAAGGAAATCGAAGTGCTCAAACGCATCTACTCGGGATTTATTCCGCTGCCGTGGATTTTGGCTACCGCGCTGCTCGTGAATGGGAAGCTGGACTCGCGAAAGAACGTGGCCTATCACCCGACGACGGTGGATAGCCGGTACAACATGCCTGGGATCGTGCGGGGAACGCGCCGATTGTTTGTGCATTCTTGGCGCGAAGGCCAGAAAATCGAGCGGTTGGCAGTGGATTTTGACGACTACGATCGATTTCGAGCCGGCGATTCTGTGGTTGTGGGTGTCGAACCTGGGGCGCTGGGGATTCCGTGGTATTACGGGGTGTACCGGCGGTGAAAACCGTCGCTCAGTAAACCGGTTTGCCGTTGATCAGCAGGGGGAGTTGCATTTGATCCCTCGTTTTCCAGTCTGGAGTTTCGAGTGGCTGCTCGGGCTTGTCGGATAGCGACCATTCCACCGCGTCTCCCTGCGGCTTCACGGTTTGCGGATCGATTTCGTAGACTTCCTGGTCTTTCATATCCACGAGCAAGTAGCGCTTCCAGAGTTGAACCAGTAAGAGTCCTTTTTTCTCGGTGTGGTAGATGTTCCAGGATTTTGGCGCTTCGTCATTGAATTTGACGATCGCGAATCCCACTGACTTCCAAACGAGCTTCTTTTCAGCGGATTGCGAACTAACTCGAAGCGGCAGAGTGCAATTCGCCAAAAACAGTACGACGGATGCGGCGAGGAAACTTCTCCTTCTCAATTCTTAACCTCGCTGAAAGATTTGTCGAGCAGCTTGATGGCTTCGTCGACATCGGGCTTGGTGGTGTTGAGCATAGGAGCCATTCGAATGGTGTTGCCGTAGAGGCCGCCTTTGCCGATGAGCAAGTCGTTCTGGCGGGCGCGCTCCATCACTTGAGTGGCGGCTTCGGGAGCGGGCTCCTTGGTCTTGCGATCTTTCACTAATTCGAGCGCTTGCATTAGTCCCATGCCGCGGACGTCGCCAATGAGTGAATGCTTGGCCTGCAACTCATCCAGCTTGCCACGGAAATAGGTGCCGACGACGTGGGCATTCTCGAGCAAGTTTTCTTCTTCGATCAGCTCGATGGTGGCTTTGGCCGCAACGCTGGTCACGGGATTGCCGCCGAAG
>WNFN01233984.1_pt1 | contig 10664 bp, 9 predicted proteins | sample 5400161 | NCBI WGS metagenome assembly WNFN01 (sample SAMN13153353, study PRJNA577476) | soil metagenome | isolation source: 80 cm saprolite on Douglas fir-dominated hillslope | place: USA:California | collected 2013-09-17
ATTGCGTCGAGGTTCTCACGCTGCTCGGTGCTCACCGAGGAGCTCCCTTCGGCTGGGTTGGCCTGGCCGCGCTCCCGGCTCGCTCGCCCAGGCCAGTCCGCTGCGGAAATTCCCTGCCGGGAGGCGGGCCACTACCAGGCTTGCCGCCAGGAAGGTGAGGAGGCGTCACCGGATCAAGGTGATTCGCGCGACCGGACCTGGGCACCGAAGGTCTTGATGGTCCTGACCCCTGGAACCCGCGGCCTTGTGCAGGAGCAAGGGGTCCCCCGAGCGAGCGGGTCGGGCGCTAGGGCACTGGTCATGGGAACGGCACCTTCTCGTGACAGTGATCGGGTGCGCACGAAGCTACCTGCCATCAAGGTGAGCGGCTGTCATCTGGCTCCGGTGATTTGCGGTCCGGCTTTCCCAACGCGCGACGGCTAGCAGCCGCAACTCCCGCGCTGGACGGCTGAGGAGCGGTCACTCAGCTGGAGCTTGGCGTAGATGCTGCCGAGGTGCGTGCTGACCGTGTTCACCGACGCCGACAGCTGAGCCGCGATCTCATGCCGCGGCAGCGCCGTCAGCAGCTCCCGGGAACCCGTCATCGCGAACGGCAGCACCAACCGAGCCTCCGCCAGGGCCAGAGCGCGCTCGGCCGCCTGATTCGCCGCGCGCTGGTCACACAGCTCGCGGCAGGCCATCCCGGCCAGCAGATAAGCCTCGACCACTGTCATTTCTGGCGCTAACGGAGATAATGCAGCTTGCGGCGTTCACGTCCCGCCGCACGTCGGCTCGGCATAGTTCCAGGATCGGCCTAGGTCCATTCAGAAGATGACCTCCGTTCTCCCGCTACCTCGGGGACACGTGACCCTGAGCCGGTCTGCGGCATGCTACCTCGGTAAGTTGAGCAGGGTCGGGGGGCAGCCCGGTAGGCTCCGCAGGCGCGTGCGCGGGCTCTGCGGGTCTTCAGCGGCGGGCGCCTGCGCCTGCACCGCGGGCGCATCGCGAATGTGGCCGCCAGCGCCACAATCGAGATGATAAAGGGTGATAGGCAGCTGCCGGCCGAGGAGATGTGTTGAGCCAGAGCGCAGACCGCCTCAAGGCCGGCCAGCTCGGTACAGCCGATGTCAGGGCCTCGACGGTCGCGAACAGCTGGCTTTTACGGTGGCCGAGTTCACCAGGGCGGAGCCTTCGGCGGGAAGCTTCATCACTTACGTCGAAACCGCGCTGGGGGCTAGGGCCGGTGTCGCCACGGCGCTGCTGGTCACCGTCGGGTACACCGTCGCCATCGCGGCAGTGTTCACCATGTCGGGCGGGCTGGTGGCGCTGACCCTCTCGCAATACACCCCGTGGCATCCCTGGTGGGGGCCGTTTTCCCTGGTCCTGACCGCGGGCGCGATCTGGCTGACCGCACGGGGGGTCAAGCTGTCGACCATCGCGGTGGGCGCGGCCGTACTCGTTCAGGTGGCGATCATGGTCGCGGTCTGCCTCCTAGTCCTGGTCGATCAGCGTGCCGCCCTGTCGGGCATACCGTTCTCCTGGGCGCACCTCACCGGTGGCCTGGCCGGCCTTTCCGCAGGCTTCCCGCTGGCCCTGTTCATGTTCATCGGATGGGAAAACGGTCCCGCGCTCGCCGAGGAGTCCCGCAATCCGCGGCGCACCATACCAAGGGCTCTTTACATCTCGGTGGCGATCGCGGCCGTCCTGCTCGTCTTCTTTGCCTACGCGACCATTACCGGTTTCCGTTATGACGTCTCCTCCATCGGCCGTTCATCGGTCCCGTTTCTGACGGTGGCCGATCGCTATCTCGGCGGAGCGGCCGTCCTGGCGTGGATCGCCGGAATCGTCTCCGTGCTCGCCACCCTGGTCGCCGGAGCGGATTCCCAATCGCGCCTGCTCTTCGACGGCGGCCGGACGGGGCTGCTGCCGGCAAAGCTCGGCCAGGTTCGCCCGCAGTCCGGCACGCCGGTGAATGCGCTGCTGTTCATGGCGTGCGCCGGGCTGGGGATCATCGGGGTCTGGTGGGTGTCCCGCCTCATCACCGGGGACACCGGTTCGATGAACCCGGTCGGCCTGTATGCCGAGTGCTCGACGATGGCGACGATCGTGATCCTCTTCGTCTACTTCCTCACGATGCTTTCCCTTCCCGTGTTCATGTGGCGCCGCCACCGGGACTCGTTTTCGCCGCTCCGCCATGTGGCGATCCCGGCCCTCGGGTCCATCACCCTGATCGTCCCGTTCGTCGAGCTATGCCAGCCCGGGCAGCCCGCCCCCTACAGCGCCTTCCCGTTCATCGCACTAGCGCTCGTGGCGACGGCCGCAGTGATCGCCGGCATTGTCGTGCACCGGCACCCGCACGCCGGAGCAGGTGAAGGAGCGGCATTCCCCGGAACCTGAGAGGTCGCGACAGATCGGGCGGCTTTAAGCGCGGTCACGGTGCGGCAAGCCGCCCCAAGCCCCTCCCAGCGAAACATGGCCGGCGCATGACCGGTGGCCTGGCCTGGCGGGCAAGTGCTGGTGTCAGCCGTCCTCACCACCTAGTGCAACAAGCCGCCCGGCAGGCCGGGCACCTCGACATTCCGCGCGAGCTAACAGACGGATCGGTGGGCAATGCCTGACCCCAGCCACAGCCTGGACGGCCAGTACCGCGGCGACCCGCAGACAGGCGGCCGTCTGTACGCCCAGCGGCGACCAACGCTACTGAGCGCGGCGGCGCTCCCCGAGACCAGGCCGGTCCCCAACCGTGCCTGGTCCGCGGTCCAGAGCCCCAGGTGCGCCTGCGGCAGCGATCCCAGCCCAGCCCGCCGACCCCGACGTCAATCGAGCACGAGCAGTCCTCCGCCATGAGTAGACAAGGCGCCATATCTGAGTGATCTGCGTGCGCGCCCCAGCACGGCTTTCAGGGATCCAGTCCCCGTGGTTGCCGGTGACGTGCGCCAGCCGGGCCGTCACTTGGCTGGTTTGGTTCCGTGGCGCCGCGGACAGCATCCCGGTAGCGGGGATCAGCAGGTGCTGAAGACCTGCAGAGCACGCAGATCGCGCGGGCAGCTACCACGAGCGCAAGCTATCCGATCGTCGCCGCCTGTGTTGTCAGCCAGCCGGTGCCTGGCCGGTTCGGCGTTGCGGGTAATGCGTCGCCGCCGCCGAACTGCGCTGAGGAGGATGACGTAATGAGCGAGCGGTTCATCGTCCCGCCTTGGAAATGAAGCGGGCTGCCACGTCCGACCTGTAACGATCTCGGCTGAGTCACTCACCTGGACCTCCGTCGCCGCTTCGCGGCCTAGGTGCCGGCGGCGATCACACGGCGGGTCTCCTGGGCGATCTGGAGGTCTTCGCGAGCAGTCACCACGAGCGTGCGTGCCGCTGCCTGCGCGTGGCTGATGTCGGCATCGTCTTCCACCGCATCGTTGTGCCCGGCGTCAATGTGGACACCGAGGTGGCCTAGCCGCTCGGTGGCGGCGGCTCGGACGGCCGGCGAATGCTCGCCGATGCCGCCAGTGAACACGAGTGCGTCGAGCCCGCCGGCCGCGGCGGTCATCGCGCCGATCCCGGTAACCAGGCGATGGATGAACACGTCGAATGCCACCGTCGCCGCCTCATCGCCCGCGGCCGCACGTGCCTGTACCTCTCGCATGTCGGCGGTCCCGGCCAGCGCGAGCAGCCCGGACCGGTGTTCGAGGGCATCCGTGACAGCACCGGGTGGCAGGTCCTCATGCTGCTCGAGCCACAGCACCAGCCCGGGGTCCACCGTCCCCGACCTGGTCGCCATGACCAGACCCTCCAGCGGGGTGAAGCCCATGGTCGTGTCGACGCTGCGCCCGTCCACTACTGCGGCCAGCGACGCTCCGGCGCCGAGATGACAGGTCACCAGGCGAAGCCCAGCAGGCTGGCGCCCGAGCAGTTCAGCGCCACGGCGGGAGCAATAGGCATGCGATAGCCCGTGAAAGCCGTACTTGCGCACGCCGTAGCGTTGCTGCCATTCGCGCGGTACCGCATACGTGGCCGCAGCAGCCGGCAGCGAGGCGTGGAATGCGGTGTCAAAGCAGGCCACCGCGGCAACGTCGGGCAGCAGGCTGCGGACGGCGTCGAAGGCCGCCAGGGACGTCGGCTGGTGCAATGGCGCGAGATCGGTTAGTTCTCGCAGCGCATTCTCGACTGTCCTGTCTACCAGGACCGGTCCGGTGAAGCGGGTGCCGCCGTGCACGATACGGTGCCCGGTTACATCGGGTGTCGGCCAATCACGGAGCGTCCTGGTCAGGTCGCGGTCGTTGATGTCCGGGTCTCGGGCTCGCAGGTCTGTGCTCTCGACCACCTGATCCCGGTCGTCAAGAAGGCGCAGTTTCAGGCTGGAAGAGCCGGCATTGACGACGAGCACCTGCATCTGTCCGTCCTCACCTCCGCGTCAGGCCGGAGATCGCGGGATCGGCCGTGATGATGGATGACGTAGCGGCAGCGGCGTGCTCGGGTCAGTCATCGAAGCCGTGGAACGGGAGGTCTCGCGCCGGGTGCCGGGCCTTACCGGCTTAGCCTAGGCCGGTGCCGCGATCACCGGTGAGGAGACCGGGCCGGTGTACTGGCGAGCGAGCGCGGGCAAGAGCCGCACATGAGCCAGTCAGCGAATACCGGCGGCGACACCTCCGCCGACTTCGAAGCGGCCGGAGGGGGGAGGACGATCGCGCCGGCGCCGTACGTGCTGGGCGACGCGCCTGGCCCGCTGAGCCCTGCCGAACTGCGGCTGCTCGACGCGTGGTGGCGGGCGGCGAATTACCTGGCCGTCGGCCAGATCTACCTGATGGACAACCCGCTGCTGCGGGAGCCGCTGCGCCCCGAGCATGTCAAGCCGCGGCTGCTGGGGCATTTCGGCACCGTGCCGGGCCTGAACCTGCTGTATGTGCACGCGAATCGGCTGATCAGGGCGCATGACCTGGACGTGGCCTACGTCGTGGGACCCGGTCACGGCGGCCCGGGGCCGAACGCCTGTGCCTGGCTGGAGGGCACCTACTCGGAGGTTTACAGCGCGGTGCCGCAGGACGCGGAGGGCATGGCGGTGCTGTTCCGTCAGTTCTCCTTTCCAGGCGGGGTGCCGAGTCATTGCGCGCCGGAGACCCCGGGCTCGTTCAACGAAGGTGGCGAGCTGGGCTATTCGCTGCTGCACGCCTACGGCGCCGCGCTTGATCACCCCGACCTGCTGGTGCTCTGCGTGATTGGCGACGGTGAAGCCGAGACGGGCCCGCTCGCCACGAGCTGGCATTGCAACAAGTTCATCAACCCGGCTCGTGACGGGGCGGTGCTGCCGGTGCTGCACCTGAACCAGTACAAGATCGCAAACCCTACGCTGCTCGCGCGGATTCCGGACGATGAGCTGCTCAACCTGCTGCGCGGCTATGGCTACGCACCGCACGTGGTCAGCGGCGATGATCCGGCCTCGGTGCATCAGGCGATGTCGGCGGCACTGCAGACCTGCGTGAAACAGATCAGCGAGATTCACCGCACTGCGCGCACCCAGGGTGACCAGTCGCGGCCCGCCTGGCCGATGATCGTCATGCGTACGCCCAAGGGCTGGACCTGCCCGCCAGTTGTCGACGGGCAGCAGGTGGAGGGGACCTTCCGCGCGCACCAGGTGCCGCTGCCGGAGGCACGTACCAATGACGAGCACCGCCGGGCTCTCGAGGGGTGGCTGCGGTCGTACCGGCCGCAAGAGCTGTTCGACGGCGCCGGTCGGCCGGTGCCTGAGCTGCTCGCGCTGGCGCCAGCGGGCGGCCGCCGGATGAGCGCCAACCCGGTGACCAACGGTGGCAGCCTGCTGCGCGATCTGCGGTTGCCAGACTGGCGCGACTACGGGGTGCCGGTCGAGCGGCACGGCGCGACCCAGCATGAGGCGACACGGGTGCTCGGCGGGTGGCTGCGCGACGTCACCCGGCTCAACCCGGACAACTTCCTGACCTTCGCCCCGGACGAACTGGTCAGCAACAGGCTGCGCGACATTCTGCAGGTCACCGGCCGCGACTGGCAGGCGCGGATCGGCGAATACGATGACCGGCTCGACCGGCGCGGCCGGGTTATCGAGGTGCTGTCCGAGCACATCTGCCAGGGTCTTCTGGAGGGCTACCTGCTCACCGGCAGGCACGGCGTGTTCACCTGCTACGAGGCGTTCATCCACATCGTGGATTCGATGTTCAACCAGCACGCCAAGTGGCTGGAGGCCAGCGCCCAGGTGCCGTGGCGGCGGCCGCTAGCGAGCCTGAACTACCTGCTGTCCTCGCACGTGTGGCGGCAGGACCACAATGGGTTCACCCATCAGGATCCGGGGTTCCTTGATGTGGTGCTGAACAAGAGCCCCGAGGTGGTCCGGGTTTATCTGCCACCCGATGCCAACACCCTGTTGTCCACCTACGACCATTGCCTGCGGTCGCGGCACTACGTGAACGTCGTCGTCGCGGGCAAGGAGCTGCAGGCCGACTGGCTGTCGGTGGAGGACGCCGCGCTGCACTGCGCGCGGGGTGTCGGCATCTGGGAGTGGGCCAGTTCCGACAGCGGGTCGGACACCCTGCCTGACGTCGTGCTTGCCTGTGCCGGAGACATCCCCACGCTGGAAACGCTCGCGGCCACATCGATCCTGCGCACCGAGCTACCCGACCTGCGGGTCAGGGTAGTCAACGTCGTCGACCTCATGAGGCTCGTCCAGGAATACCAGCACCCGCATGGCCTGACAGACAGGGAGTACGACACGCTGTTCACCCAGAACAAGCCAGTTATCTTCGCCTTTCACGGCTATCCGCGGCTAGTCCACCAGCTCACCTACCATCGGCGCAACCACGACCAGATGCACGTCCGCGGATACCGGGAGAAGGGCACCACGACCACCCCCTTCGACATGGTGATGCTCAACGACCTGGATCGCTACCACCTGGTCATGGACGTGATCGACCGGGTACCCGGCCTGGGCGCCCGCACGGCCCGCCTACGGCAGCAAATGGCCGACGCCCGGCTGCGAGCCCGCGCCTGGACCCGCCAGTACGGCGAGGACCTGCCCGAGGTAGCGCAATGGACATGGCCAGAATCACAGTGAAACCTACTTCGCGGGACCGTCGTCAGACAGCCCCTATCGCGAGACGTACATCCCAGATCGGCTAGTTCGCTTCTCGGCGGGCCTGGGAATTCTGCGCGCATGAGCTGGGACTCGCCGAAGAAGGTGCCTGCGACGCCTATCCGCGGGAGCGCACGGCCGGCCCGAAGCAGGTGCGCCTGTAATTCCGGGCCGGCGCGCTCTCCGCGATCTCGGGTGCTTCGGCCCGGACGGCCTTAGGTCATGATCGGCCTCCGGCCGTGAACCGCTGCCGTGGGACCGCGCGCGCTAGTCGGCCGGCGGGCCGCCCGCGGCGCGCAGTCCGAGTCGCGCAAGCCCGCTGCAGCTGCGGGAACCGCGGCGGTCCGGTCTGCACTCACCACCATCAAGGCTGAGACCGTGCGCCGCCTCGCCAGCGGTTAGCTGGGCACCCTCATCCGCCGCGATGATGGTCGTTCGCCAGCCGGGGGCCAGTCGTAGGAGTCCACTACCGCCAGCGCCGCTTCTTGCAGATGCGCAGCCGGCGCATCGGCCGCCAGAAGGCTGGCCAGATGCTGCACGGGTTCCAGCAACGCCGTGGCCCCGGGCTCCACGTCCCGGGTCGGCAGATGATGACGCATCGCCTGGACCAGTCCTGCATGCCTGGACCTTACCCGGGCCGCCTCGCACCCCACCCCGCAGCGGCACAGGACCGGCCGGGCGCGGCCGATCCGATCGGCTGCTGCCGCCCGCAGAACGGGCAGGGTCTCGAGCGGATGGCGCCAGCGGAAGGGCCGGCAGGCCCTGAAGCGTCAACCTCGACGTCACCTCAACTCGCTGCTCGACGCCAGCTTCGGGGCCTTCGGCATTCCGGTCGCCGCTAACAACGTGCAGGCCGCCTTCAGCGAGACGGACTTCGCCCACGCCGCCACGCTCCCAGGCGTGGGCACCGTGCCGCTCAACGTCGCCCGGATCTGTGAGGGACCTGGATGTGCGCTCCGTCTCCGATCGGGGCGAACATCCACGCCAACTCGACCGGCTACCAGATAATCGCCGCCGCCTTCCGGCAGGTCATCGGGAGCCTCGAGAAGCGCAGAAGCGTCGCCGGGGCCGGCCTCCGGCCTCATCAACCGGGGCTGACCCGGTGCCGACGATCTTGCCGCGCGAGGAGCGGAACGGCGCCCGTTCCGCAGCGCCCGTCCCACACACAGCCGCTGCTCGATGCCGCAGAACCCGGCCAGGCCCGTCCTCGCCGCACCGGCAGGCGCGCGGCCCGTGCCCGCCGCGGGATCCGGCCATCGTGCTATTCCTCAAGGAATGCGCGGTCGGCCGCAGTACCTTCCTAACCTGCGGGCACGACCCCTGGATCACCTTCGTTCCCGGCGTGCGCCAGCCCGTCGCCGCGGCGCGAATGACGCTCACGGCCACCGCCGGCAGGGTCATCTCGATCACGAACGCGGCGAGCTCGCGGCCCGGCCCTCGTCGACGCCGGTCCGGGCCATCCCGTTGTGCAGGCGTGATTCGGCGATCCCCAGGTCCCCAGGGGTCTGGGCGATCGGCTTGTTCCGCAGCCGGGCCAGCTCAACGGCACGGCGGCGAAACTCCGGAGGCCTGGGTACCGGCATCTCGGACTCCCCTCAGGCGGCCATCGCCGTCGCCCGAGGCGGGGGGTCTGGGAAAGCAGGGGGAACATCGGCTCCTAGGGTAGGACGTGGCTGCCCAGCAGGGAGGAGGCAGCCCCGCGACCGCAAACTGCTCCATACGCCAAGCTGGGCCAGCGGGTCAGGCGTCCCCTAGTAACGCATATCCCCGCCAGATTGTGTGTGTTGGGCGGACTGGCTCTTCCGCAAAAGAGACGGGCTCGCTCCGGTTACGCCCGCCGCTGCGCGACGAGCCGCGGCAGGAGGCATGGCATGGCCGAGCATGATCTGCATCAGCACGTCGAGATCAGCGACGGCGACCGCACAGTCGCCGCCGCCGACGTGACCACCTCACCAGGACCTGACGGAACCGCCCGGGCGTCATTGCGCGCCGAGCCCGGGCACATCACCCCGGGCAGCCGCGCAAGCCTGGTCGATGCCGTCCTCGACCTTCCCGAAGTGCAAGATTGTGCACGCCTGGAGGCGGCGTTCCCGCTCGGCGACAGCGAGTCACTGCACCGGCTTAAAGAGCGATGTGCGGACGTCAGCACCCACCCGGCCGGGGCGAGTGCGCTCGCGGAAGCGAACCTCCCATCCGGCCGTGCCCACCGCACGGCGCAGCAATCAGCCGGGCAAGCACCCTCTCAGTGATGATCGCTGCCGTGCTGACGCGGTCGGGCTGGGACAGTGCGATGGAGTGCGAGCCGCCATCGTTGCCGACCGTAGACGACGGCTCCCGCGACGACGCGCTCCGGTGCCTGAATATGCCTTCGTGCCCTGGCTACCGGCACGACTTCGGTGCGCTCCGGGCCGCATCGTCATGTCCGTCGGGGCGCAGTCCAGTACCGCCATAGCCGGCCGGGCGGCCGTAGCGGTGGCCGAACAGCTCGGAACCGAGCCCGTCATCTTCCCCGGCGGCCACGACGGATTCCGCGGCGGCGAATACGGCGGCGTGGGCGAGCCGGACGCGTTCGCCGCCACCCTGCGCAAGGTCCTCACCGACTGATGGCCTTATGCTGTCGACGCGCGCAAGCGCCCCTCTGCCGCGCTCCGGGTGTGCAAGGCAGGCATGTGGACGTGGAAGAGAGGAATCCTCAGGCGGAGGAAGCCGACTTGAGTGTCGGCCGAAGGCCCGCTATGGCGGCCGCGCGGGCAGACCCGCAGGCTCGGGCGAGCCGTAAGATAAGGCATGCTGCTACTGCTGATATGGCTGGCGATCGGCGGACTGATCATCGGCGGACTGGGGCGTCTCCTTGTGCCCGGCCCGAACCGGATCGGCCTGATCCGGACCGCCCTGGTTGGCCTGGCCGGGTCGTTCCTGGGTGGCCTGGTCGCCCGCTATGCCATCGGGCTGCACTACCGCTACTCGCTGCTGGCGGGATTCATCCTCGCCGTGATCTTCGCGGCGATCATCGTCGCGGCGATAGAGCGCCGCCCGTCGGCGAGACGATAGAACGTCCGCCTCTGCCGGGCACCGTGCCGCGGAATCCGCCACGTTCGCAGGCGGTGTCGCGGCCGTTTGCCGCGGGCTTACTGGGGCCACCTAGTGGCCGATCTCCGGGCGCGCGTCGTGCCACCTATGCCGGCCTAGGCTGTCGTGAATGCCCAGAAACACTGTCTCGATCGGCGCCTCGTATTACAGTCGCGGTTTTCCGATCTGTGGTCAGGCTGCTGCTGGGAGTGATGTCGTGCTCACCGGTTGCCGGTTACGTGGCGTCACCTGTTTTCCGGCTGTGCGGGGTTGTGTGATTGCGGCAAGGAGCGGGGCGCTGTGGTGGTGCCAGCGGGCGGTGGCCTGGGGGCGGCGGCGGCGGGCGGACCAGCGCAGGGCGAAGGCGAGGCGGGCGCGGGTGATCAGCCCGGCGGTGGCCTGCGCGGCCAGGCGGGTCAGCCGGGCGGTCTCGGCGACGGACAGCCTGATGGGGCCGATGCGGGGCGGGCAGGGCTGGCCGCTGCGGACGGGGACCGGCGCGTCGCCGAGGGGGATCAGCAGGTCAGCG
>WNFN01226375.1_pt2 | contig 10663 bp, 14 predicted proteins | sample 5400161 | NCBI WGS metagenome assembly WNFN01 (sample SAMN13153353, study PRJNA577476) | soil metagenome | isolation source: 80 cm saprolite on Douglas fir-dominated hillslope | place: USA:California | collected 2013-09-17
CTGGCTGCAGGTCGAGTAGGCGATCACCCGCTTGATGTCATTCTGCACCATGCCGACGGTGCCGGCGAAGAACGCGGTGGTGGCGCCAATGACGCAGACCACGGCGAGCGCCGTCGGCGCGTATTCGAACAGCGGCGACAGCCGCGCCACGATGAAGACCCCTGCCGTCACCATGGTCGCGGCGTGGATCAGGGCCGAGACCGGCGTCGGGCCCTCCATGGCGTCGGGCAGCCAGGTGTGCAGGCCGATCTGCGCCGATTTGCCCATGGCGCCGACGAACAGCAGGATGCAGGTGACGGTGAGCGCGTCCACCTGCACACCCAGGAAATTGAACGGCGCATGCGCGAAATTGGGCGCCGCGTCGAACACCGTGGCGAAGTGCAGCGAGCCGAACAGCGAGTAGACGGCGAAGATGCCGAGGGCGAAGCCGAAATCGCCGATGCGGTTGACGATGAAGGCCTTGATCGCCGCGGCATTGGCGCTGGGCCGGTCATACCAGAAGCCGATCAGCAGATAGGAGCACAAGCCCACCCCTTCCCAGCCGAAGAAGAGCTGCACGAAATTGTCGGCCGTCACCAGCATCAGCATGAAGAAGGTGAAGAGGCTGAGTGGACCATGGCCGACACCACCGTGACGACGGCGACCATGACGGCGCTCAGCGCGTCGAAGCGCAGCGCCCATTGCACCTGCAAATCGCCGGTGTCGATCCAGGTGAAGAGGTCGGTGCCGCGCGTCTGGCCGCCCAGCGCCACCGCGACCAAGAGGACGACCCCGAACACCGCGGCAAGGCTGATGCCGGCGCAGGCGACGAGCTGCGCACCGCGGTCGCCGATCCAGCGGCCGAAGAAGCCGGCGATGAAGGCGCCGAGCAGCGGCAGGAAGATGGCGGCGATCGTCACCCGATCAGCCCTTCATCAGATGGATGTCTTCGACCGCGATGGTGCCGCGGTTGCGGAAATAGACGACGAGGATGGCGAGGCCGATCGCCGCCTCCGCCGCGGCCACGGTCAGCACGAACATGGCGAAGACCTGGCCGACCAGATCGCCGAGAAAGGCCGAGAAGGCGACGAAGTTGATGTTGACGGCGAGCAGCATCAGCTCGACCGACATCAGGATGATGATGACGTTCTTGCGGTTGAGGAAAATACCGAAGATCCCCAGCGTGAACAGGATCGCGGCAACCGTCAGGTAATGGGCGAGGCCGATCGCGAGCATGTTCGTCATATACCTTGGCGCGGGCGCACTTTGACGATCTCGAGCGTGTCCTCGCGCCGGCGCCCGACCTGGCGGGCGATGTTCTGACGCCGCACGCCCTCGCGCGCGCGCAGCGTCAGCACGATGGCGCCGATCATGGCGACGAGGAGCACCATGCCGGCTGCCTGGAAGGCATAGACGTAGCGCGTGTAGATGAGCGCGCCCAGCGCCTGCGTGTTGCTCATGCCCGCCGCCTGCGGCATCGGCGCGGCGAAGCTGGCGGCGACATTGGGCGCCACCGCCCAGGCGCCGAAGACGAGCACCAGCTCGACCAGCAGCATGATGCCGACCAGCGCGCCGATCGGCAGGTATTGCAGGACCCCTTGCCTCAGCTCGACGAAATTGATGTCGAGCATCATCACCACGAAGAGGAACAGCACGGCGACGGCGCCGACATAGACGATGACCAGGATCAGCGCCAGGAACTCTGCGCCCAGGAGCAGGAACAGTGCGGCGGCATTGAAGAAGGCGAGGATGAGGAACAGCACCGAATGGACGGGGTTGCGCGAAGCGATCACCATGACGCCCGACGCGACCAGCACGGCGGAAAAGACGTAGAAGCAGATCGCCTGCACGACCACGGCGGCGTTCATCTGTAGGGCGCGTCGAGCGCGATGTTCTTGGCGATCTCCGCTTCCCAGCGGTCGCCGTTCGCGAGCAGCTTCTCCTTGTTGTAGAAGAGCTCCTCGCGGGTCTCGGTGGCGAATTCGAAATTGGGGCCTTGGACGATGGCGTCCACCGGGCAGGATTCCTGGCAAAAGCCGCAATAGATGCATTTGGTCATGTCGATGTCGTAGCGCGTGGTGCGGCGGCTGCCGTCCTCGCGGGGCTCGGCCTCGATGGTGATGGCGAGCGCCGGGCAGATCGCCTCGCACAGCTTGCAGGCGATGCAGCGCTCCTCGCCGTTGGCATAGCGGCGCAGCACATGCTCGCCGCGGAAGCGCGGGCTCAACGGCCCCTTCTCATAGGGGTAGTTCACCGTCACCGGCGGCTTGAACATGTAGCGCAAGGTCAGCCACAGCCCCGAGGCCAGCTCGGAGAGCAGCAGCGTGCGCGCGCCACGATCGAGGAACGCCATATCGGTCCGAAATTCGGCAGCCAGCCCATGCCGACGAGCACGCCCGCCGTCAGCACCAGCCAGGCGAGCGACAGCGGCAGGAACACCTTCCACCCGAGCCGCATCAGCTGGTCATAGCGGAAGCGCGGGACGGTCGCCCTCACCCAGAGGAAGCAGAAGAGCACGAAGGCGATCTTGAGCGCGAACCACGCCGGCCCCGGGACCCAGGTGAAGGGCGCGACGCCGAAGGGCGCCAGCCAGCCGCCCAGGAACAGGATGCTGGTCATCGCGCTCATCAGGATCATGTTGGCGTATTCGCCGAGGTAGAAGAGCGCAAACGTCATCGCCGAATACTCGACGAAGAAGCCGGCCACCAGCTCCGATTCGCCTTCCGGCAGGTCGAAGGGCGAGCGGTTGGTCTCGGCCAGCGCCGAGATGAAGAAGACGACGAACATCGGCAGCAGCGGCACGCAGAACCACACCCGGCGCTGCGCCTCGACGATGTCCGAGAGGTTGAGCGAGCCGACGCAGAGCAGCACGCTGACGATGACGAAGCCGATCGACACCTCGTAGGACACCATCTGCGCCGCCGAGCGCAAGCCGCCGAGGAAGGCGTATTTCGAGTTCGACGACCAGCCGGCCATGATGATGCCGTAAACGCCGAGCGAGCTGATCGCAAAGAGGTAGAGGATGCCGACATTGATGTTGGAGACGACCATTCCGGCGTCGAACGGGATCACCGCCCAGGCGACGAGGCTCAGCACGAAGGTCAGGATCGGCGCGGCGACGAAGACGGCGCGGTTGGCGCCGCTCGGGATCACCGTCTCCTTGAAGAGCAGCTTGGCGCCGTCGGCGATCGGCTGCAGCAGCCCGAACGCCCCGACGACGTTGGGCCCCTTCCTGAGCTGCGCCGCCGCCAGCACCTTGCGCTCGGCATAAGTCAGATACGCGACCGCGAGCAGCAGCGGGACGATGATCGCCACGGCCTCGGCGACCATGATTGCGGTCGGGAAGGCATAGACAGTGAGGAACTCACCCATGGGTGCCGGTCTTCTGCGGGCCCGCGACGGCGGCCTTCGGCACCGCGGCGCAAGCGGCCATGGTCGGCGAGGCGCGGCTCACCGGGTCGGTGCGGTAGAAATCGGCGATCGGGTAGGCGAAGGGCGCAGGAGCGAGCGCGCCCTCCTTGCCGAACGCACCCCAAGGAGCCGGTAGGATGTCGTCGACCGACGCAAAGACCGGGCTCACCGCTTCCATCCGCTGCCTGAGTTGCGCCAGCGAGTCATAGGGCAGCTTGCGGCCGAGCGCATCGGAGAGCGCGCGCAGGATCGCCCAGTCCTCGCGCGCATCGCCCGGCGGGAAGACGCCGCGCCGGCCGAGCTGGGCGCGGCCCTCGGCGTTGACGTAGGTCGCGTCCTTCTCGGTATAGGCGCAGCCCGGCAGCACCACATCGGCGCGCCGCGCGCCGCGGTCGCCGTGATGGCCCTGATAGATGACGAAGGCGCGGCCGAGCCGGCTCTCGTCGATCTCGTCGGCGCCGAGCAGATAGACCGCTTCGATCTCGCCGGTCGCGCAGCCCGCCAGGATTGCCGCCGTGTCGCGCCCACCCGCGCCGGGCACGAGCCCCAGATCGAGGCCGCCGACGCGCGCCGCCGCCCTGTGCAGCACGTTGAAGCCGTTCCAGCCGTCGCGCACCATATTGGCGCTCTCGGCGAGCTTGCGCGCGAGCGCAAGCACCGCGGCGCCGTCAGGCCGGGCGAGCGCCCCCTGCCCCAGGATCAGCATCGGGCTCTTGGCGGCTTTGAGGGTCTCGGCCCAGCCGTGCCGGCCGGCGACGAGCTCGGCGAGCGTATCGGGTCCCAGACCGAGCGACGTCACCGGGAAGGTGAGGTCGAGCGCGGGCCCCACCGACGCCACCTTGAACCCGCCCTGCAGCCAGCGCTTGCGCAGCCGCGCATTGACGATCGCCGCCTCGACGCGCGGGTTGCTGCCGATGAGGAGACAGGCATCCGCCCGCTCGATCCCGGCGATGGTGGTGTTGAAGAGGTATCCCGCGCGGCAGGAAGGATCGAGCGCGGCGCCGTCCTGCCGGCAATCGAGATGCGGCGAGCCGAGCGCTGCCATCAGATCCTTGAGCGCGAGCATCGCCTCGCAATCGACGAGGTCGCCGGCGATGGCGGCGATCTTGCTGCCGGGGACGCCCTTGAGGCGCGCGGCGATCGAGGCGAAGGCCTCGCTCCAATCGACCTCGACGAGGCGGCCGTCGCGCCGCAGGTAAGGGCGGTCGAGACGCTTGCGCGCGAGGCCGTCGACGGCGAAGCGCGTCTTGTCGGAGATCCATTCCTCGTTGATCGCCTCGTTGAGCCGCGGCAGCACGCGCAGCACCTGGGGCCCGCGGTTGTCGACGCGGATGTTGCTGCCGACCGCGTCGAGCACGTCGACGGACTCCGTCTTGCGCAGCTCCCAAGGCCGCGCCACGAAGGCGTAGGGCTTCGAGGTGAGCGCGCCCACCGGGCAGAGATCGATGATGTTGGCGGAAAGCTCGGAGGTCAGCGAGCGCTCGATATAGGTGTCGATCTCCATGTTCTCGCCGCGGCCGGTGGCGCCGAGCTACCAGCGGCCCGAAATCCTTGTCGGCGACGGCGCGCTTGTTCTCGTGGAAGCGGCCGCGGTCGAAGCCGTAGGCCATCGCCTGGTCCTGCAGGTCGCACTCGCCGCCCTGGTCGCAGATCGGGCAATCGAGCGGGTGATTGATGAGCAGGAACTCCATGACGCCCTTGCGCGCCTTCTTGGCCTTCTCGCTCTCGGTGTGGATCACCATGCCCTCCATCGCCGGCATGGCGCAGGAGGCGATCGGCTTCGGCGCCTTCTCCTGCTCGACCAGGCACATGCGGCAATTGCCGGCGATGGCGAGGCGCTCGTGGTAGCAGAAATGCGGCACCTCGATGCCGGCCTGCTGGCAGGCCTGGAGCACGGTGGTGCCCGGCGGCACGTCGACCTGGATCCCGTCGATGGTCAGCTTGGGCATGACCCCTGTCCTAGGCGGCGCGCCGCGCGGCGGCGGCGCGGTATTCCTTGATGCGGCGCTCCATCTCCGGGCGGAAATGGCGGATCAGCCCTTGCACGGGCCATGCCGCGGCATCGCCCAGCGCGCAGATGGTGTGGCCTTCGATCTCGAACGAGACCTCGAGCAGCATGTCGATCTCCCCGACCGAGGCGTTGCCTTTGACCATGCGCTCCATCACCCGCCAGTCGATTTGTCCATGACGATGACCGCGGCCGTGCCGAGGCCGCTCTTCACGTCGCGCAACGCGTCGAAATCCATCAGCACGCTGTCGCAGACCGATTTCGGGATGACCGGCACCGACGAGCCGCCGGGGATGACGCCCAACAGGTTGTCCCAGCCGCCGCGCACGCCGCCGGCATGCGTCTCGAGCAGTTCCTTCAAGGGAATGCCCATCGCCTCCTCGACATTGCAGGGGCGCTCGACATGGCCGGAGAGGCAGAAGACCTTGGTGCCCTCGTTCTTCGGCCGGCCGATGCCCGAGAACCAGGAGGCGCCGCGCCGCAGGATGGTCGGCGCCACGGCGATGGTCTCGACATTGTTCACCGTCGTCGGGCAGCCATAGAGCCCGACCGCCGCCGGGAAAGGCGGCTTCAGGCGCGGCTGGCCCTTCTTGCCCTCGAGGCTCTCGAGCAGCGCCGTCTCCTCGCCGCAGATATAGGCGCCGGCGCCGCGATGGAGATAGAGCTCGAAATCGTAGCCCGAGCCACAGGCGTTCTTGCCGACGAGACCGGCGGCATAGGCCTCGTCGATCGCCGCCTGGAGGTGCTGCGCCTCGTTGTAGAACTCGCCGCGGATATAGATGTAGCAGACATGCACGCCCATGCCGACGCTGGCGAGGAGACAGCCTTCGACGAGCTTGTGCGGATCATGGCGGATGATGTCGCGGTCCTTGCAGGTGCCGGGCTCGGACTCGTCGGCGTTGACGACGAGATAGGTCGGCCGCGTGCTCTCCTTCGGCATGAAGGACCATTTGACGCCGGTCGGGAAGCCGGCGCCGCCGCGGCCGCGCAGGCCGGAATTCTTCACCTCGCTGGTGATCCAGTCGCGACCCTTGAGGATGAGTTCCTTGGTGCCGTCCCAGTCGCCGCGCACGCGGGCACCGGGCAGCCGCCAGTCATGCAGGCCATAGAGGTTGGTGAAAATCCGGTCCTTGTCGCTGAGCATTATGGCTTCGGTCCCGCGAAGGAGAGGTCGTTCAGCGTGCGCGGCCCGCCCTCGGGCGCCGAGGTCTGGCGCTGGCGCGCCGAGCCGGGCGGCGGCTTCTCGCCGCGCCGCAGCGCCTCGATCAGCCCCTCGGTCGCGGGCCCGTCGAGATCCTCGTAGAAATCGTCGTTCACCTGGATCACCGGCGCATTGACGCAGGCGCCGAGGCACTCGACTTCGGTGAGCGAGAACTGCCCGTCTGGCGTGGTCTCGCCGACGGTGATGCCGAGCCGCTGCTCGCAGGCCTGCACCACCTCGCCCGACCCCCTGAGCCAGCACGGCGTCGTCGTGCAGATCTGGAAGAAATGCCGGCCCACCGGGCGCAGGTTGAACATCGAGTAGAAGGTCGCGACCTCGTAGACGCGGATATGCGGCATGCCCAGCATGTCCGCGACATGGTCCATCGCCGCGCGCGGCAGCCAGTTGCCGCTCTGTCGCTGCGCCAGGTCGAGCAGCGGCAGCACCGCGCTCGCCTGCCGCCCCGGCGGGTACTTGGCGATATGGGCCTTGGCGTTGGCGAGGTTCTCCGGCGTGAAGGCGAAGGTCGCCGGCTGCTCGACCCGGCTGTTGTCGGCGGGGCGGCTCATCGGTCGATGCTCCCGAAGACGATGTCCATCGAGCCGATGATGGCGACGACATCGGCCAGCATGTGCCCTCTGCCGATGAAATCGGTGCTCTGCAGGAAGGCGAAGTCCGGCGAGCGGAGCTTGCAGCGGTAGGGCCGGTTCGTCCCGTCGGCGACGACATAGACGCCGAATTCGCCCTTGGGCGCCTCGGTCGCGGTGTAGGTCTCGCCGGGCGGCACGTGATAGCCCTCGGTGTAGAGCTTGAAGTGATGGATCAGGGCCTCCATCGAGTTCTTCATCTCGGCGCGCGGCGGCGGCGCGACCTTGCGGTCATTGACCTTGACCGGCCCGCCCGGCATCTGGTCGAGCGCCTGGTTGATGATGCGCAGCGACTGCCGCATCTCCTCCATGCGGACGAGATAGCGGTCCCAGCAATCGCCGTTCTTGCCGATGGGGATGTCGAAATCCATCGTCTCATAGACGTCGTAGGGCTGCGCCTTGCGCAGATCCCAGGCGACGCCCGAAGCGCGCAGCATGGGGCCCGTCAAGCCCCAATCGATCGCATCGGCCGCGCTGATGATGCCGATATCGACCGTGCGCTGCTTGAAGATGCGGTTCTCGGTGAGGAGATGCTCGAGATCGGTGACGCGCGCCGGGAACTGCGCGGCCCAGGCGCGAATGTCGTCCGCCAGCCCGGCCGGCAGGTCCGCATGCACGCCGCCCGGCCGGAAATAGGCGGCGTGGAGGCGCGCGCCGCTGACGCGCTCGTAGAACTCCATCAGCTTCTCGCGCTCCTCGAACGCCCAGAGCAGCGGCGTGATGGCGCCGACATCGAGCGCGAAGGCGGTGAGGTTCAGCAGGTGATTCAAGATGCGCGTGATTTCCGCGTAGAGCACGCGGATGTACTTGGCCCTGGGCGGCGGCTCGATCCCGAGCAGCTTCTCCACGGCGAGCGCGAAGCTGTGCTCCATGCACATCGGCGAGACATAGTCGAGCCGGTCGAAATACGGCACCGCCTGGAGGTAGGTCTTGTACTCGATGAGCTTCTCGGTGCCGCGGTGGAGCAGGCCGATATGCGGATCGGCGCGCTCGACCACCTCGCCGTCGAGCTCCAGCACGAGGCGCAAGACGCCATGCGCCGCCGGATGCTGCGGCCCGAAATTCATCGTGAAGCTCTTGATGCGCGCTTCCGCCTCGGGCGGCGGCGTCACCTTCGTCATCGCGCGCCCCCCTCGCCGTTCTTGGTCGCCTTCTCGTCGCCGGGCAGCACGTGGTCCATGCCTTCCCAGGGCGACAGGAAATCGAAGCTGCGGAATTCCTGCTTCAAGCGGACCGGCTGATAGACCACCCGCTTCTGGTCCTCGTCGTAGCGCAGCTCGACGTAGCCGGTGAGCGGGAAATCCTTGCGCATGGGGTGGCCCTCGAAACCGTAATCGGTGAGCAGCCGCCGCAGATCCGGATGGTCGGCGAAATAGATGCCGTAGAGGTCCCAGGCCTCGCGCTCGAACCAGCCGGCGGCGCTGTAGATCGCCGTCGCCGAGGGCACCGGGCTCTCCTCGTCGGTCGTGACCTTGAGGCGGATGCGCTGGTTGTGCTTGAGGCTCAGCAAGTTGTAGACGACGTCGAAGCGCTCCGGCCGGTCGGGATAGTCGACGCCGCAGACATCGACGAGCATGTTGAAGAGGCATTTCGGATCGTCGCGCAGGAATGTCAGCACGCGCAGGATCGCCGCGCGCGCGACCGTCGCCATCAGCTCGCCATGGGCGATCTCCGACTTGGTCACCTCCTGCGGGAAAGCGGCGGCGAGGTGGTCGGCGAGGTCCTTGAGCGGCTCGGTCATGGTATTCCCAGGGCTCAGCGGGCGAAGACCCGTTCGCGCTTGATCTTCTTCTGCAGCTGCAGCACGCCGTAAAGCAAGGCCTCCGCCGTCGGCGGACAGCCGGGCACGTAGATGTCGACCGGCACGATCCGGTCGCAGCCGCGCACGACGGAATAGGAGTAGTGGTAATAGCCGCCGCCATTGGCGCAGGAGCCCATGGAGATGACCCAGCGCGGCTCGGCCATCTGGTCGTACACCTTGCGCAACGCCGGCGCCATCTTGTTGCACAGCGTGCCGGCGACGATCATGACGTCCGATTGGCGCGGGCTCGGCCGGAAGACGACACCGAAGCGGTCGAGGTCATAGCGGCTCGCCGCGGTGTGCATCATCTCGACGGCGCAGCACGCCAAGCCGAAAGTCATCGGCCACAGCGATCCCGTGCGCGCCCAGTTCACCAGCTTGTCGAGCCGGGCGACGATGAAGCCTTTCTCCTGGAACTCGTCGCTGGCGCGGCGCAACAGCGCGTCCTGGCTGGCGCCCGGCGGCAGCGGTGCGCCCAGCCGATCGGGCGTGGTGCTCACTCCCATTCGAGCGCTCCTTTCTTCCACTCGTAGATGAAACCCACCGTCAGCACCGCGAGGAACACCATCATCGACCAGAAGCCGAAGAGGCCGACGCGGCTAAGCGAGACCGCCCACGGGAACAGGAACGCCACTTCCAGATCGAAGATGATGAAGAGGATGGACACGAGATAGAAGCGCACATCGAATTTGCTGCGCGCATCGGCGAACGGCTCGAAGCCGCATTCATAGGGCGACAGCTTCTCCGCATCGGGGTTCTGGCGCGCCGCGAAGAAGGAGAGCAGCACGATCATGATGGCGAGCGCCAGCGCGACGCCGATGAAGATGAGAATGGGAAGGTACTCGCGCAGCAAGCTGTCCATCGCGCAAATGTCCTCAGGAACGCGGTGCGGTGCGCAAGGCGGGCCCGGTGCTCGGGCGGTACCAACGATCCAACGCCACCCCCTGGGAGAAACGGGCTGTGCGGACAGGAAGGCCCAGATCGCCGAGATGGCGGGAGTGACGGGACTCGAACCCGCGGCCTCCGGCGTGACAGGCCGGCGCTCTAACCAACTGAGCTACACCCCCGCAGCATTCGCTCCGCGGCGGCGCTTAGGTAGCCCGCAACCCCCCGGGTGTCAAGCAAAGCAGCCGGCAAATCCGTTGCCCTTTCAAGGGCGACGCCGGCTCGCCGAGGCGAGCGCGTGGCGGACCGAGCGGCGCAGAGTCTGCGCCTGGTGACATCGCTTTACGCGATCTTAATGGCACGGATTTAACCATGAGCAGTTGTGAAACACGGAGCCACAGATCGCTTCTGTCGCACGCCGAAATGAGCGCTGAACCCGGTCGCCTGGACGAAACCGCGGCCCGCATGGTCGCCAGCCGCGCGCCCTCCGTGCCGGCGCTCGGGCGGCCGCGCGGCCGGGTGCGGCGCGCGATCCGCCTGCGGTGGCGGCGCGGCGTGCTGCTCTCGCGGCGCCTATCCGCCACCTTCAACACCGCGCCGCTGCTGGACTGGTTCACGCCGGAGGGGATGCGGCACCACGCCGAGGCGCGGCGGCTGGCGCGCATGTTCCTCATCAGTCACATCTTCGGGCCTTTTCTCGGCCTGACCGTCACCGCCTATCTCTACCGGCT
>WNFN01041963.1_pt1 | contig 10661 bp, 10 predicted proteins | sample 5400161 | NCBI WGS metagenome assembly WNFN01 (sample SAMN13153353, study PRJNA577476) | soil metagenome | isolation source: 80 cm saprolite on Douglas fir-dominated hillslope | place: USA:California | collected 2013-09-17
CGGTCTGCGGCGTCAGCAGGCGCACGAGCCGGTCGGTTTGACGATAGGAATCAACCTGAAACCGGACGCGGTCGCCGCGGTGCACGATGCGGAAGTATTCGACCGGCACCCGGCTGCCCGCGAACGCCGTGCCCTCGACCTGCAGCAATGCCTCGCCGGTCGAGACTCCCAGGCGATCGGCTTCTTCGGCGCTGGCGCGCGACATCTCGATTACGCTCTCAGCTCGCGTGACCACCACGCCGTACTCCTCCCGCAGCGTCTCGTATAGCGACGCGTGCTCGAACGAAGCGTCAAGCAGTTTCGGGTAGGTCTTCAGCGACAGGTAGGCCTGGAGCAGCGCGACCGGCTCCCGATTGACGACCGCCACGCGTTCCAGCAACAGCACCGTGCGTTCGCGGGTTTGCAGGGCGCGCGCGACTTCCTTGGGAGTGAGCACCCGAACCTGCCGGATGACCCGCATGTCGACCGGGACGGCCTGGTCACGCACGCTCTCTGTGAACGAGTGCAGAATCGAGATTTTTTCGTTCAACGCAGAGCCTCGGACGAATGTCCCTCGCCCGCGACCACGAATCAGCAGGCCTTTGTTAACCAGATCGAGAATTGACTGCCGCACGGGAGCGATGGACACGCCGAAGAGCTCTGCAATGTCCCGTTCAGGCGGCAGCCGCTCGCCGGCCTTGAGCTCGCCGCGTTCGATCAGCCCGACGACAACCTCGCTGATCTGCGTGTGAAGAGGCTTGCCGGAACCGCGGCCGACGCTCAGGCCGTGTGTCAGCTCATGCCACCGCCGCAACGCCGCAGATCCGTCTTGCTGCGGCTGGGACGATATTCCTGATGTCATGAGTTTATGAAGGAAACGTTGCCGGACATCTAGATTATTATTTTATAAGCATTGCAATTGTTGTCAAGCGCTGCGGCGTCGTCCCGGCGGGCGGCCGCTGAGCCTGGTCGCGGCATCAGGCTGTGGCGGTCGTGCCGCCGTCGACCATCAGCGCCGCTCCAGTGACGAAGGACGCGTCGGCGGAGACCAGGAACGCCACGCATGCGGCGACCTCCTCAGCGCGGCCCATGCGTCCCATGGGCGCGAACGCCTCGTACTCGCGCCGGAGTGCGGCGGGATCCGCGGCCAGCGCCAGGAAGGCCTCCGTCAGCGGTGTTTCGATGACTCCGGGGCAGACGCAGTTGGCGCGAACCTGCCGCGGCGCGAGATCGAGCGCGAGCGCGCGGGTGAACTGAAGCACCGCGCCCTTGGACGCCGTGTAGGCGGCGTTGGCGGGAAACGCGACGACAGAGTTGATAGAGCCGACGTTGACCACCGATCCGCCGGCCACGATCAGCGGCGCGAACGCGCGGCACATCCGGAACACTCCGGTCACGTTGACCGCCATCACGCCTGTCCAGTCCGCATCGGTGGTGTCCCACACGAGCGGTGCGTTCGGCAGGTCGATGCCGGCGTTGTTGATCAGGAAGTCGAGCTGGCCGTGGCGCATCGCCATGAGCTCGGCAAACGACGCGACCTGGTCACCGTCGGCGACGTCGAGGACGTGCGTCTCCACGCTGAGCTCGCGCGCGATGAGTGCCTCGCGGGTCTCCGCGAGGTGGGCCGCCGTCCGCGACGTGGCGATCACGGTAGCGCCGTCGGTGGCCAGGCGCTCGCAGATGGCGCGGCCGATGCCGCTCCCCGCGCCAGTGACCAGCGCTGCCTGCCCGGTGAAGCGGGATGTCCTTGTTGTCACAACTGCTCGTCTCCCAGATCTGCGTACAGTCCCGCATCGGTGAGTGTTATGCCGCTGTCGCGATCGGGGACATCCTGGGCGACTGCCTGTGCGTCGCCCCACGCGGCAAGGCCCCAGACCGCGAAGGAGCGCGAGCCGGGGGCCAGCGCGCCGAGCGGGCGGGCGAGGCAGCGCAGCGTCTGCCCGGGGTGACGCTGCTCCCGGCGCTCGAACGCCGCCGCCAGCTGCTCATCGCTGACGCCATCCCAGCTCAGCCACTCCACGAGGTAGCGGCCTTCGCTGGCCAGCATTGGCTCGCCAACCGGCCGGTAGCAGCCAGCGCGGTCGATCCGGGCAACGGCCGCGAACTCGGCGTGGTGCTCGATCTCGGCGGTCTCGCGGAACGACCGTTCCCAGTCGTCGATTCGCTCGAGCCCGGACCCGGGGGTATACCAGACGCACATGTATTCCGGCTCGGGTCCTACGCGCCAGGAGCGGCCGACGTTGAGGATGATGCGATCGTCGCCGTGACGCTGCCCCCATTCGCCCTGGGCACGTCCCGCGACTGCGTGGAATCGCTCGAGCGATATTCCGGCGCGGCGGCTGATGAACTCGACGTACAGGAGCATGGCTACGGCGCCCCGCTGTCCGGCGCGACGAGCGGCAGCGTCGGCGCGGCACCGATCAGCCGGCGCGTGTAAGGGGCCGCCGGGGCGTGCAGCACGCTGACAGTGTCGCCGGTTTCCACCTGCGTTCCGCGCTCGAGCACGAGCACGTCGTCGGCTACCGCAGCCACGAGGCCCAGGTCGTGGGTGATGAATAGCAGCGCCAGTCCGAGTTCGGTCTGAAGGTCGTGCAGCAGGTCCAGCGCGGCGGCCTGGACGGAGACGTCGAGCGCCGAGGTGATCTCGTCACAGACGAGCAGATCGGGATGCGCCGCGAGCGCGCGCGCGATCGCCACGCGCTGGCGCTCGCCGCCTGACAGCGAGCTCGGATACCGCTCGCCGAGGCGGGCCGGCAAGCGCACGCGCTCGAGGAGCAGACCGACCTCCGACTGGGCCTCGCGCTTGCTGGCGCCGCGCAGGGCGCGGGCTGGCCAGCCGATCTGGTCAGCGATCGTATGGCGCGGATTCAGCGACTCGTAAGGGTTCTGCGAGATCAGCTGGACTCGGCGGCGCTGCTCCCTGGTGCGCCGCCGGGCCAGCGCCGCCAGCCGTTCCCCGCCGAATTCGATCGACCCTCCGTCCGGAGAGTGCAGCCCGGCGAGGCAGCGGGCGATAGTCGTCTTGCCGCTGCCGGACTCGCCGACGAGCGCGACGCACGACCCTGGCCAGACGTTGAACGACACGCTGTTGACCGCCGTGGTCGTCAGGCCGCGCGTCCGGTGGCGGGCCGTCAGGTCGCTTACCGCGAGCAGCGCGGACTGCCGCAGCGGCGACGTGATCTGGCGAGGCAGCGGCACCGGCCGGGTGGTGTCCGCCCAGCGGAAGCAGCGGACCAAATGACCGTCAGCAACCTCGGTCACTGGCGGGCGGGCCTGCTCGCACTCAGGGATCCGGAGTCCGCATCGCGGCGCGAACAGGCAGCCTGGCAGCCGGTCCGGGTCTTCCGGGGCAACCCCGGGAATTCCGACGAGGTGCTGCGGACGCCGGTGGTCTGGCACGCTCGAGACCAGCCCTGCGGTGTAGGGGTGGCGGGGCCGGCCGATGATGGCCCCGAGTTCTGCCTGCTCGAGTATCTGGCCGCAATACATCACGGCGATGCGGTCGGTTACCGTCGAAACGGCAGCTAGGTCGTGCGACACGTAGACGAGTGCGACGTCCAGCTCATGGCGGAGCCTGTTGACTTCCTCGAGGATCAGGCCCTGCGTGACGACGTCCAGGCCGGTCGTGGGCTCGTCGAGCACGACGACGCGCGGTTCGCAGGCCAGGGCGATCGCGATGGCGACCCGCTGTTGCTGGCCGCCCGACAGCTGATGCGGAAAGCGCCGCTGGAACGCGTCGTCGGCGGGAAGCTCGACCCGCCGCAACAGCTCCCCGGCGAGGCGGTCAGCATCGCGGTCCGGGGCATGGACCCGCAGTATCTCCCGGATCTGGGCGCCGATCCGCATGCCCGGGTTCAGCGCGGCGGCCGGGTCTTGCGGGACGTAGGAGATGCTCCAGGCCCGGGCGCACGTACCCGAGGAGCGCGTGCCCGAGCGTCGTCTTGCCGCTCCCGGATTCCCCGACCAGGCCGAGCGATTCGCTCTCGCGCACGGCCATCGAGACGCCGTCCAGAACGGTGGCCCCGGATCGGGCGCGTACCGTCAGATTCTCCACCACGACGACGGGATCTGCGGTCCCTGTCCCCGGTGTCATCGGCGTCATCGGCGTGATCGGCGTCATCGGCGCAGCGATTCGGTGTCGAGGGTTGTCCCGAGTGAGGCCGCGAACGCGTCGGCAAGAGTGTTGAGGCTGACCGTCAGCAGCCCGATCATGAGCGCCGGGATGAGCACCGCGAGCGGGTTGATCGTGATGCCCGCCCGGTTCTCGGAGATCATCAGCGCCCAGTCCGCGGTCGGCGGCGCGATCCCCAGGCCGAGGAAGTTCACCGCCGCCACGAGCAGGATCGACACGGTGAACCGCGGGCCGGCGTCCGCCACCAGCGGGCCGGCCATGTTCGGCACGAGCTCCCGGCGCAGGATCGTCAGCAGCCGGTCGCCCCGGGCGACCGCCGCCTCGACATAACCGCGGACCGAGACGTCGAGCGTCGCGGCGCGGATGATGCGTGCCACGCCCGGCATATGGACCACGGCGATGCCGATGATCAGCGCGGCGACGTTGTTGCCGAACCCGGTCGCCAGCAGGAGCAGGAAGATGATCGGGGGAAAGGCCAGCAGCACATCCATGCACCGCATCAGGACGGCGTCGATCCAGCCGCGCCGGTAGCCCGCGATCAGGCCGATCATCCCCCCGGTCAGGTACGCCAGCAGCGTCGCGATGAAAGCGAACTCGATCACCGTTCTGCCCCCGGCCAGCACGCGGCTCAGCACGTCCTCTCCGGCGTAGTCCGTCCCCAGCGGCGATGCTGACGAGGGCCCGGCGAACGGAGGGCCGATCAACGCCGTCGGCGAGTGCGGCGCGACCGCCGGGCCGATCGCCACGAGGGCCAGCAGCAAGAGCAGCGCCGCCGCCGCGACCCGGGCGCTCCACGCTTGCGTGACCCGCACCCGGCGCAGGGCGCTCGCCAGCAGCGCGGCAGCGGGAGCGGGCGCGGGCCGCGCATCGGCGTTCATAGCGCGGTCCGGAGCTTCGGGACGAGCAGGATCACGAGGATGTCGGCGGCAAGGTTGACCATGAGGTAGAACGCGGCGATCAGCAGCGTGAGCGATTGCACCACCGGAATGTCACGGGCCGTCACGGCCTGCACCAGCCCCTGGCCGAGGCCGGGATAGGAGAACACCGTCTCGACGACGACGATGCCGCCGACCAGCCACTGCACGGTCAGCGCGACGACCTGGACCGTCGGGCCCATCGCGTTGCGCAGCGCGTGTCTGAGGACGATCCGGCGCTCAGGAATGCCGTTGAGCCGGGCTGCCTGGACATAATCGCCCGCCATCTCTTCGGCGACTCCCGCCCGCAACATGCGGATGATGTAGGCGGAGCCGGCCAGGCAGAGCGTCAGGCTAGGCAAGACAAGCAGCTTGGGGTCGCTGAGCGGGTTCGCACCCGACGGGATGATCGACGTCGGCGGGAACCACGCGAGCGTCACTCCGAAGAGCACCGCGAGGATCGTTCCGCTGACGAATTCCGGCAGGGCAATGAGCCCCAGCGAGATGCTCGCGATCGCGTGATCGCTCGCCCGTCCGCGGCGGATGCCGGCGATCGTGCCGAGCCCGAGGGCCAGCGGGAGCATCAGCACGATCGCAGCGAGCGCAAGCATGACGCTGTTTCCTAGACGCGCGGCGATGAAGCTCGTGACTGGCAGGCGCGACGCAAGCGAGGTGCCGAGGTTGCCGTGAAGCACCCCGCCGACCCACGTCCCGTACTGCGTGAGCAAGGGACGATCGAGGCCGAGTTGCCGGCTGAGCGCGGCCCGCTCCGCCGCTGTCGCGCCGCTATGACCGAGAATCTGGGCCGCGGCGTTGCCCGGCAGGATAGCCGTGGCGGCGAAGATCAGGATCGAGACCAGCACGAGCAGCACGATCGTGATGCCTGTGCGGCGCGCGGCGTACGCCAGCAGCGGATGGCGACGGCGGAACGCCTCGCGTCCAGGCGTCTCAGCCAGTGTCACCACGTCTGCCACGTCGCGCCGCCGCTTCCCGCCGTGCCGCCGCGTGCCCGGTATCAGGAAGCTAGCCAGTGGTACTTGAAGTCGAGGCCACCGAGATTGTTGTAGTCCGGTGAGTTGTTGGGGACGATCCCATGCACCTTTGACAGCGCCGCATCGAGGGTTTCATAGAAGCCCCACGCCACGTAGCCGCCGTCCTCCCATAGCGGAACCTGGAGCGCGTGGTACGCCGCCAGCCGCTTGGCGTCATCGACGATTCCCTGGGCGCGGGCGAACTCCGCGGCCCACCGGGCGTCGTACCAGTGCGTCTCGTTGTACGGCGAGTTGCGGAGCAAACCGTCAGCGGCCCACGCCTCGAAGCTCTCGCCCCAGTTCGTCATATAGAGCGGGACCTTGAGGTAGAGGTTGTTGCTGAAGAATGTGCCGGGGTCGATCTGGTGCAGCGTGACGCTGATTCCCGCAGCCGCGGCTGCCTGCTTGAAGTACACCGCGGACGGGAGCATCCCGGGCTCCGCGGTGGAAGTCGGCAAGGTCAGCTTCATGTGCTGAACGCCAGCCTGCTTGAGCAGGCTCGCGGCCTGGTGCGGGTCGTGCGGGCGCTGCGGCAGGCTCGAGTCGTAGCTCGGAAGCCCCTTGCCCATCACGTCGTTGCCGATCGACCCGAACCCGAGCAGGATGTTGGTCACCATCTCGTTGCGGTCCAGGATCAGCTTCAGCGCGCGGCGCACGCGCACGTCGGAGAACTGCGGTGCGTCGATCTGCATGTAGAACGGGTTCGTATTGGGCTGCGCGGTCCGGACGACGCTGATCGACGAGTTGGTCAAGTTCGCCTTCGCCGCCGAGAAGTCGATGAACAGCATCTCGTCCACCTGGCCTCCGAGCAGCGAGTTCAGGCGGGCCGTGGGGTCGGTGATGTTCTGGAACTGCAGCGAGTCAACCCACGGCGGCCCGCCGCCGGCGCCGGATTGCCAGTAGTGCGGGTTCCGCTCGTAGAGCGCGCGCACGCCGGGCTGCCAGCTCTTGAACGTGAAGGGGCCAGTGCCGACGGGCTTCGAGAAGTCGGTCATCCCGGCTGGCACGATCCACAGTGCCTTCTGGCCAGCCAGCGTCTTGAAATCACCCAGTGGCTGCTTGAAGGCGAAGTCCACTACGGTCGGTGACACCGCCCGGGAGGCGCCGAGGTCGAACAAGCCCATCCGCGATAGTGACTCGGAATTGTTCTTCGGATTGGCGACGTAACGGTAGGAATAGAGGACGTCGTCGGCCGTGACAGTCTTGCCGTTGTGGAACGTAACCCCCGGCCGCAGCGTCACCCGCCATGTGCTTCCAGCGGCGTTCGCCTCGGCGGACAAGGCAAGCGCAGGCTGCGGGACGCCGTCGACGACCTTGAAGAGTCGCTCATAAACCTGGTTGGCCCGCGCAGCGCTCGAATAGGTCGGCATGTTCCACGGCGAGAGCGTGTCTGTCGCGCCGCCATCGTTGAGCGCGACGACAAGCTGCCCCGCGGAACTGGCAGCGGGCGCGCCCGACGAGCCACAGGCGGCAAGCACTCCCGGAAAGCTTGCGGCCGCGGCGACCGCGGCGGTGCGTTGCAGGAGCACGCGGCGTGACAACTGCGCGGTCTGGCCCTCTACGGCACCCTCGGGATCCATGTTGCACCCTCCTCGGTCATGCCAGCATCAGCGTTGTCCTGAGCGGCTACGGCTGCCACAGCACAGTCGGCCACAGCACAGGCGGACTGTGTGCGCCCCGTTGGCACCGAGCTTTTCGGGCACGCTTTAAATGCTATGATGAGTTTATGAGTATGCTTGTTGTCAAGTGTCTGGTGTTGAGTTGACGGCGGCGGTCGGGGGTTCTCTGACCGGCTCGGCGTATCGCCCGTCGCCCAGGCCGACGTTTGACGGGCCGACTCGCATTACCCGCGCGGGCGCGGCGCGGCATATCTGGGGGGATCCGCTCTCCGGTGAGGTGGCTGACTGGATCTATGTGTCCAGCGGGCTGATTCACGCGCTGGTATTCGAGTTGCCGGCACATGGCTCGTTCCGGCATTCGCCCGAGCACAGGACGGTGTTTGCTGCCGACGAGCTGTTGCATGTGCTGGACGGCGTCATGGGGATCGCGAATCCGGAGACCGGTGAGGTGCAGCGGATCAGCGCGGGCGAGAGCGTCTTCTTCCGGCGCGATACCTGGCATCACGCGTTCGCGCACGGGGAGGGGCCGCTGCGGGTGCTTGAGCTGTTCGCGCCGCCCCCGGCGACCGGTAGCTCGGGAGCGTACGCGCGCAGCCGCCCGTTGCTGGAGGAGAGCCGTTATGCCGATGACTCGCTCCTGGGCGCTCTGGCTCCGGCCGGGCCAGTCGCGGGCACGCTGCGTCGGCTGGGACGAGACGACATCGTGTGGCGGCGGGATCTGGAGGTGCTGGTCGGCCTGCTCGCGAGCACCGAGCATCTGACCGCCGGAGTACTGGAGGTCGACCCGGGCCAGTCCGCCATGGTGCATTCACACCCCGGCGATGAGGTGCTGTACCTGACTGACGGTGTGATAACCGTGCGCGCCTGGCAAGGCGAGCAGGTGAGCGTGTTCGAGCTCGAGCCGCACGACGCCTGCTACCTGCCGGCTGGCTGCCAGCACGAGTACCGCAACCACGGCCCCAGCACCGCGCGCGGCATATTCGGTGTCGCCCCTGTTTACAAGCAGTGAGCTCTTGCAAGCAGTGAGCCCTCACAAGCAGTGAGCCTGATCGTGGGGATCGATGCTGGCGGCACCAAGCTCGCCGCCGGGCTCGTCCGCATGCCCACGGGAGAGATTCTGAACCGCAAAGAGTCCGCCTCGAGGCGAGAGCGCGGGGGATTGTCGGTCCTGGCAGATTGCGTCGCGCTTGCGGAGGCCGTCGCCGGTACTGAGCCGCTTGACGGAGTCGGGCTTGGCGTACCCGAGCTTGTCGGCAGCGGCGGCGTCATCAGGAGCAATGACAACTGGGACTGGCGAGGCGTGGATCTCGCTGGTGCGTTCGCTCGGCTGGCTCCGCTGTCCGTTGAGTCCGACGTCCGCGCAGCCGCGCTGGCGGAAGCGCGGCTGGGCGCAGGCCGTGAGCTGGGATCATTCGTCTACCTGACTATCGGCACCGGTGTCAGTCACACCTTCGTGATCGACGGGGTGCCGTGGACTGGGGCGCGCGGAAACGCCGTGGTCGTAGGAGCTCCGCTCGTTGAGACGGAGGCGAGCGGGCCGCGCTTGGCGGCACTGGCCGGAAAGGCGCGCGCTGAAGACGTCCTGAGCAGCGGAACAGATGACGCGGTCGTTGAAGCCGTAACTGCGGCACTCGCTGCCGAGCTCGCGCGATTGATCAACGCTCTCGATCCGGAGGCCGCGCTAATCGGTGGCGGGCTCGGGCTGGCGTCGGCGTTTCGCGAGCGCCTGATCGAGAAGACACGACCTCTGATTTACGCGGAACGGACCCGGGCGCTCAGGATCCGCGCCGCCGCCCTCGGGCGCGACGCCGGCATTGTCGGGGCGGCGGTCGCCGCAGATCGCCAAGGCGCCGCGCTGGCGGCTCCCGCTGAGCCGTGACGCAGCCGTCGTACCAGGCAACCGGCCTGTGGCTCGATGTCAGCGAGCTGCCAGAGCTCTTGCAGGCGACGCTCGACCAGGAGCAAGGATTCAGTGATGTCGCCGGCCTGCTGCGCGGTCGCGGCGTGGAACGCATCGTGATCACCGGCAACGGCGCTTCGTACTATGTCGCTCTTGCACTGTGGCTCACGGCGATCGGAGGGTCCGCGGACGCGCCACCGGTACTAGCCGTTCCGGCCGGGCTCGTGCTATCGGGCGGGTTCCGGTGGCGGCGGGGTGACGCGCTGCTAGTTGTATCGTCGTCCGGCGAGCTCCGCGACATCCTCGAGATCACGCGGTCTGATAGTTGCCCTCGCCCGCTTGCCGCGATCACCGGAACGCCGTCATCAACGATCGCCCGCGCCGCCGATGCGTGCGCTGTCGTGCCGCATGCCATCCAGCGCGCAGCAACCCACACCCACGCGTTCTGCGGCGCCGTACTGGCGGGCCTCGATATCTGGGCGCAGGTCGTCGGCGACTCCGAGCTGCGGAACGTCGTGCGCGGTGCCAGCGACGCATGCGCACGCGCGCTGCAGGGCGTCGGCCAGTGGATGGATCGCGCAACCCAGGTCACCAAGGGCGGCTCATACGTGGTATTCGGCACCGGCGTAGCGTGGGCCGCAGCGCTCGAAGGCGCATTGCTGCTCAAGGAAATTGCGCAGGTCCCTGCGGAGGGCGCTGAGACCCGCGAAGCCGCAACGTCCCTGATGACGGCGACCACCGGCGGAACGCTCGTGCTCGCGTTGCCAGCAGGGCTTCACGGCGACCCGCTGGCTCACGAAGCGGCTGGCGTGCTCGCGGCGCGCGGCGCGGAGGTGCTCGTAGTTCCTGGAAGCGAAGGGCAGGATTCTCGCCTTTCGCCGATCACCAGCTTTCCTTCATTCGCCGCCTTGGCGATCGAGCGAGGTATGCGCAAAGGGCTGAATGTCGATCGTCCAGATTGGCTCGACAGCTACAACGCGACGGCCCGCGCAAAGATGTCGGCTGCTCCCTTTGACCAGCCGAGGGTGGTGGGAGAACAGTGATGGCACGTTTGACTGGCAAGTCCGTCGTCGTTACGGGGGCGAG
>WNFN01160099.1_pt1 | contig 10656 bp, 8 predicted proteins | sample 5400161 | NCBI WGS metagenome assembly WNFN01 (sample SAMN13153353, study PRJNA577476) | soil metagenome | isolation source: 80 cm saprolite on Douglas fir-dominated hillslope | place: USA:California | collected 2013-09-17
CGCCCCGGACCTGGGCCTGGCCGCCGAGCCTGCCCTCGGTGCCGACCTCGCGGGCCACCCGGGTCACCTCGTCGGCGAACGCCGACAGCTGGTCGACCAGCATGTTCACCGTCTGCTTGAGCTGCAGCATCTCGCCCGTCGCCTCGACCGTCACCTTGCCGGTGAGGTCACCGCGGGCCACCGCCGTGGTGATCAGCGCGATGTCGCGCACCTGGGCCGCGCTCTGGGCGACCTCGGACGTAACCGCGGCGAGCTGGCCGCCGATCTCGTCGCCCAGCTGGCTGATCTCGGCCAGCACCGGGCCCGCCGGAGTCAGATGCCGGTCGTCAGGCCCCCCGCGGGGACGGAAATCCCCGCGGGCGAAGGCCGCCAGGCGGGCGCGGATCGGCTCGAGGTCGGCCTCGGTGTACCGCGCCGTGCCGTTGGTATCTGGGCCGTTCTTATCGAGACCATCGCCGTCGGGGCCGTTGCTACCTGCGCCAATGCCGCCCGCGCCGTAGTCGGCCCGGCTGCCGCCGCCCCCGCCGTTACCGCGGCGCTGTGTGACACGAGAGCTGGCCGGGGTCTCGGTCATCGCGTGTCCTCTCCTGAGCCGATAGCCCACATCGCCCGGCCTGGCAGCTGCGGACCGACTGCGCTTTCACCGATGTGCCAATGGCACGAGTCTGCCACGATGTATGGGTCAGCCAGCTGCAAACGGCAGCCTTTGCGCCGGGAGGGCGCGTGGACGGACATCAACACCTGAACGCGGAGGCGGCCTTTGAGCCAGATCCGACGGCTGTGGCTGACGCGCGCCGGTTTGTGCGGAATACGCTGATTTCTTGGGGACTGTCCGGCCAGGACGAGCTGGTGACCGACGCCGTGCTGCTCGCCAGCGAGCTCGTCACGAACGCGATCGTACACGCCGGCACTCCCGTCCAGCTGACCTGCAGGCTGGACGGAGCAAATGTGGAGGTTTCCGTCCTTGACCGGCATCCGGCCCGGGTGATCCCCGACCCGCCGGGCGCCGCCGCCGAGGTCGACCGGCCAAGCGGCCGCGGGCTGGTGCTGCCTGCGGTGCTCTCCTCGTCCTGGGGAGTGACGTATGCCCCGGCGGCCAAGGTGATCTGGTTCCGGCTCGGGCCCGACGCCGCCGCCGACGGCCATGCGGCGGCCGGGCCGGCGGTCGACGAGAGCCTGGCTGCCGCCAATCACTCCGACGCGGGGTTCGCCCCGCCAGGCACCGACCGGGCCGCCAAGGATCTGCTCACGCTGAGCTACGACGAGCTGCTCGGTCACGCGGTCTCGCTGGCCCGCGAGGCCGTGGCCGCCGACGCCGCCTACGCCCTGATCGCCGACGAGGGCGGCGAGCTGAGAATGCGCGCCGCGGCCGGGCGCGGGGTTACGCAGCTACACGTCGACCAGGCAGCGGCGGCCGCCTCCGACGGGACGCCGGACGCCACCGGAATGAGCACGTTCCTCGAGCTTTACAACCAGTTCGCGGAGGGGGGGGCCGACCTCGCCCAGATCCAGAACGAGCCGCTGCGGTCGCTGCTGAGCGTTCCCTTCCAGGCCCAGGGCCGGGTGACGGGGATGCTCGCCGTGGCAGCGGCGGAGCCGGACCGGTTTGCCGAGGCGGACCTGGCCCGGGTGCAGCAAGTGGCTGATGCGGTGGCGCTTCCCCTCGAGCGGGCCAGGCTGAGCGAGCACGACCGGATCCGCCGGGCCCGGCTCAGCTTCCTGGCCGAGGCCAGCGACCTTCTGGCGGGCACCCTGGACCAGGAGAAGACGATCGCTCTCGCCGCGCAGCTCGTGGTGCCCCGGCTCGCGGCGTGGTGCGCCGCGCTGGTCCCCGACGAGGACGGAGAGCTCCGGCCGGCGTATGTCTGGCACGCCGACGAGTCCCAGGTTGACGTGCTCACCGCCCTGCTCAACTCCAGCACCGCGCCGCGGGTACTGCCGGGTGGCGGCGCAGAACCCTGGTCGCTGGCCCAGCCACCCCCGGAGCTGCGCGCCGGGCAGGGCGCCGAGCTGGCCGCCGATCCGGCCTGGTCCTTCCCGTTGGTGGCGCGCGACCGCAGCCTGGGAGTCTTCATAATCGGCCGGCCCCGGGAAGGGGCCCTGGCGCAAGAGTCCGTCGAGCTGGCCGCGGACCTGACCCGGCGGGTGGCGCTGGCCCTGGACAACGCCAGGCTCTACTCGGAGCAACGGCAGGCCAATAACGCGCTGCAGCGCAGCCTGCTGCCGCCGGAGCTGCCAGCGATCCCGGGCGTGGACGTGGCGGCCGGGTACGAGGCGGCGGGCGAGGGGAACGAGGTCGGCGGCGATTTCTACGACGTGTTCGAGGTCGCGGCGGGCCGCTGGCGGTTCGCGATCGGCGACGTGTGCGGCAAGGGTCCCGAGGCCGCCGCGGTCACCGGCCTGACCAGGCACGCGCTGCGCATCCTGGCCAGGGAGGGGCACGATGTCCCGACCGTGGTCGAGCGCCTCAACGCGCTGATCGTGGACGAGGGGTCCCGCGCGCCGTTTGTCACGCTGATCCACGGTGAGCTCGTACCCCGGACTGGCGGGGTCGAGGTCTCCCTGGTGTGCGCCGGGCACCCGCCGCCGCTGGTCCTGCGGTCCGCCGGCGACGTGGAGACCGTGGCCGAGTCGCAGCCGCTGCTCGGCGTGCTGGACGGCGCCGCGTTCGAGCAGAGCGTCGTCCGCCTGTCCGCGGGCGACGTGGTGCTCTGCGTTACCGACGGCGTGACGGAGCGCCGGTCCGGGGACCGGCTGCTCGATGACGGCGACGGCCTGGCGGACCTGCTCGGTGAGTGCTCGGGGCTGAACGCTGGCTCGGTCGTGGCCAGGATCCAGCGGGCGGTGCGGGAGTTCGGGGCCGGTCCGCCCACCGATGACGTGGCATTGCTGGTATTTCGCGCGCTGCAGGTATAGGGAATTCCCTCGGGGCTGGGCTTACGAGCACGCCGGAATGCTCGAGTATCATGTCATGAGACTTGAGGCTGAAGCGATCTCGTTACGGCCCGTTCGCTGGTATCAGCAATTCGTGTGCCTGTTATGAACGACGCGTGGCCACGGCGCTGCGCTAAATGGGGGGAGCACGCGTACCGGCGAGGCGGATTCATCCAGGACTACCATCAAGGCGCCCCGGCATTCTCGGTGCACGCAGCCTCCGCCGGCGAGCTGGCGGCGCAGCTGCGCTGGCAGGAAGCCGCGGAAACGCACACGCCGTTTGGCTGCTCCCGGCGGTAAGGGCCCTATAACCCTAGCGGGGCGACCCCCCCTCAGCCCCCCGCCACGGAGCAAGCTCCGCGAGAAACCTAGATCCGGAAGAACAGGTTCAGGAAGCGGTCCGCGAGGGCCGGGTTACCGCGTACTGTGCCCGAGTTACTGCGCCCGAACGTGGTCAGCACCAGGCTCCCGGCGTCGAAGTCGAGCACCGCCGGCAGGTCGTCGACGCTGCCCCGCTCGTACTGCATGCCCTGGTCGCCGACGGACACCCGGTACTCGCCCGCGTTCCGGCCGCTGACCCGGATCCCGATCGTGAACGGGCTGAGGTCGGCTTCGGGCTTGATCGTCGACTGCCAGAGCACGAACATGAACGGCACCAGCAGGTCGGCGGCGTCGCCGGACATCCCGTGCGCCTGGCCGTCAGCGGCTCAAGGGTGCCCAGCATCTTGCCCAGGTCGCCGCGTGCCCGGTCCATTGCTTCCTGCTGTGACAGGTCGTGGAATGACCGCGCGTCCTCACCCGCCCGCTCGTGCATGCCGGGCAGCCCGTAAGCGGCCGGGGCCTCGGCACCGCTGCGGGCGGTGTCGAATGCCTTGAAGTACCCCTCGGTCGTGTCGATGAGATGGCCGACGATGTCCCGGACCTGCCAGCTCTCGCAGGCCGTCGGAGCTTCCCACGCACCGGGCTCTTCCGCCATCGCGAACAGCCGCTCCGCCTCGCTGCGCACAACGCGGAGGATGGTGCCTTTCCCCTCATACGATGTCGCGTCCCATTCGCTCACTGCCGCTCACGCCTCTCCGGCTGATCTTCACAGCCGCTCCCACCCCGGTCCTCCGGTCCGCGCGTCGGCCTGCGGGCGCTGCGAGAACGTTATGGGTCACCGTTCCCGGCTGGCCCGGGCCGGCACCATCAGCCCATCGTGCCGGCCGGGCGCAGGCCGACCAGGGCGTTGCCATAACGCATGGCGACCAGCTGGCCGATCGCCGGGTGCGCGCCGAGCGGCGGGGCGGACAGGGCCCCGATCGCGGCGCTGACGGCCTCGAGTTCGCGCCGGTCAGTCTCCGGTCCGATAACGCAGGGCGCGATGGCCACGCGCGAGGCCCCCATCGCGCGCAGCCGCTCCGCCGCGGACGCGATGCCCTGCGGGTCATCGATGGACGCGTGCACGGCCAGGGCGGCAAGACGGCCGGCCAGCAGGACCGCGGCCACGCCGGCCGCGCGGACCGCGTCGTCGCCGCGGTCGGCCAGCACCAGGACACCGTTCGCGACCGTGCTGATGCTGAGCCCGCGGACGCGGCTCTCCCGCGCCAGGCCCACCTCGGCCAGGCGCGAGTGCAGCGCCTCGGCCAGCAGCGGGTGCGGGCCGAGGTGCTCGGCCACCACGATCTGCCCGTCGGCCGCGGCGACGGCGCGCTGCAGGCCGAGATCGGACCGCGGATGGGGGCCGGCCAGCAGCGGGACCACCACGGCGAGCGCGGGCCAGGGCCCGCCCGCGAGGGCGGCCAGCGCCTCGTCGAGACGGTGCTCGGTACCTTCCAGGTACGCCACCTCGACATCGGCGCCCTGACAGGACACCCTGGCCGCGGCGGCGATCTCATCGCCGATCTGCTCGCTGGCCGCGCAGGCGCCGCCCGGCACGGCGAGCAGCAGCGTCGGCGCGTCGGAGGGCAGGCTCAGCCGGTCCGGACTGCGATGGCGGCCAGAGCGCCGGGTCCTGCCGGTCCGGCGGGGCAGCGCCTCGCGCTGCGGCAGGGGCTCCCCGCGCCGCGGCAGCGGTTGTGCCGGCTCGAAGACCGACGCTCTGCGCTGCGGGAGCGGCTCTCCAAGCTCCGGGCCGGGATCCTCGCGCTGGGGCCCGGGCCCGTGCTGCGGCAGCGATTCCCCGGTCGCATGGGCAGGCTCCCCGTCCTCGAGCCGGGCCAGCGAGTCGCGAACCCGGGACAGCGAGTCGCGGGCCTGGGACAGCGACTCGTGCTGGGGCGGCGGTTCCCCGCGCTGCGGCAGCGGGTCCGCGCGCCGGGGAGGCGGTTCCCGCCGCGGCAGCGGTTCCGCGGCCTGGCTTGAGTCGGTCACGCTGTCGTATGGTATTCGCGATTCATCAGGCATGATCGTCGTTCTCGGATGTTCGATCCCCAAACAGCCTGCGCAGGCTGTTTGTGCACTCTACTCCGGCAGCCGAGATGCGCGCGGGGATGGCGGCCGCCGGAGTCAGGCGGGGGCGGGTTGCGGCGCGCCTACTATGGACCAGAGCTCGGTTGCAGCCCGCCAGCAGAGGTTGTCATGTCCGGTTGGTTCCAGCAGCAGATCGTGAGTACCGGCCGGCTGCCACTGTTCTGCTTCTTCGTGGCGCTCGTGGTCGGCTTCGGCTTCGTCCGCCTCACCGTTCGGCTCATCCGCGCCCAGGTCCGGTGGTGGCCGGGCAACGTCGTCGCGGGCGACGTGCACGTTCACCACATGGTCTTCGGCGTGGTCTTCATGGGCATCGGCGGGGTGGCCGAGCTGGCCGCGCCGCTGCAGTCTCTGGCCTGGCGGGCGGGGCCTGCCGCGCTGTTCGGGCTCGGCACCGCGCTGGTGCTCGACGAGTTCGCCCTGATACTGCACCTGCGCGATGTCTACTGGAGCAACGAGGGACGGGTCTCGGTCGACGCGGTGTTCATCGCCGCGGGGGCGACCGCGCTGCTGCTGATGGGGGTCTCTCCGGTCGGGGTTAAGAACGTCCGTGACTACCAGCGGCTGCTGCCCGAAAGCGCGGTCATCACGCTTGACCTGGCGGTGGCCGCGCTGTTCGTGCTCGCGGCGATCACGCTGCTGAAGGGGAAGATCTGGACCGGGCTGTTCGGCCTCTTCGTGCCGCCGCTGTTCGTCGTCGGCGCCGTCCGGCTGGCCAGGCCAGGCTCGCCGTGGGCCCGCTGGCGCTACGGGAAACGGCCCGGGAAGCTCGCCAAGGCGGACCGCCGCGAGCAGCGCCTGCGACGGCCCGTGATCAACGCGAAGATCCGTGTCCAGGACCTGCTCGCGGGCCGGCATCTCCCGGCCGCGATCTTGCTTGACCGCCAGCCCGCGGCGGGGCCCGAGGCGGAGGACGCGCCGCGACCATGACGACCCCCGGCCGCACCGCCTCCGGGGCGCCAATCGCGTGACCGGCCCGGGCCGGCCGCCTGACCGGCGGCGCGACCTGAGCTCAGATGAGTTTCTGCGCGATCTGACCGGCGTTCTGCAGCGTCAGCCTCTTCCGCTCGGCCCCGTCCCGATCGGCCGGATCCACGCGCGCGCCGGGAATCGAGTTGAGCTCGTTGACCCACAGCTGCGAGCCGTCACGCAGGAAATCCAGTCTCGCGGCCCCGGTCAGCCGCGTCAGGTGCGCGATCTCCTCGGCCATCACGCGCGCGGACTTTGACACGTCGTCCGGCAACCGAGCCGGGATCTCGCTCGCCTTGTTCTCCGCGGCCTGCTGCTCCAGGTACTTCTGCTGGTAGCCGTATATCTGGCGATCGCCGGCGCCGTCATCTCGCTGGCGGGGCCGCTCGACCAGGGAGAACTCCAGGTCCGGATGGCTCCGGATCGCAATGTAGATATCTTCCGCATTGGGCCGGTACTGCTCGAGAACGGCGCCGCGCCGCAGGTACACCGAGTTCTGCGCCAGGTCGCGAGCGGTCTGCAGGTCCGCGACGAGCTCGACCCCTATCGACGAGCCGCCAAAGCGCGGCTTGACGATGTACGGGCCGGAGAAGGAGGGCTCCGGCGAGGAGTGGCTCCAGCTGATCCGGGGCAGCACCGGAAGCCCGGCGGACTCGACCATCCCGCCGAAGGCGAGCTTGTCCATCGTCAGCGCAGCACATGCGGCGCCTGGCCCGGTATAGGCAACACCGGCCAGGTCAAGCAGGCCCTGCAGCCTGCCGTCCTCTCCCGGGCCTCCGTGGCAGCAGATGACGGCCGCGGAAATCTCGATCCGGCCGCGCCGGCCAAAGGACCGCGCTTCATGGAACCCAGGCTCGCGGCCCCCCAGCTCCAGCGCAACGGGTTCGGCCTTCGCGGGCACGCCGTCGAGGAAGTCGGGAGCCTCCAGCCGGGGCGAGACGCGGAACCAGTCGCCCGCCTCCGACCAGTACAGGGCGGTAGGCTCCTGGCCGCTCCGGGAGAGCGCGTGGGCGGCCTGGAGCCCGGTGAGGATGCTGACATCGTGCTCAAGCGAAGGGCCGCCGAATATAACCGCTACATTGGGCATCTCGCGCTCCTGCCGTTACGGATAGTGGTCAGGTAGGTCGTTCTCATAGAGGACGGCATCACCGGCGCCGAGATGACGGCGAACCCAGGCGACCGCCTCGGGCCGGTCTCCGCACACGGTAACGGCGGCGGACCCCGCGGCAGCCCCCCGCAGCAGCGCCCGCCTGTTCGTCCGCCCCACGATGAGGATGTCCGTGGCGACCGACGCGGCCTGCCGGGCAAACGTCTCGTTCGCCGAGGCCTGCTCGCGGCCAAGCTCCACCATGCCGGGGGTCACGAGAACCCTGCGGTGGCCTGGGCCTGCCGATGCCAGTGCCCCGATCGCGCTGAGGGCGCCGTCGGGATTCGAATTGTACGTGTCATCGATAACGGTAATGCCATTCTCTGTCGAATGGACGGCCTGCCGATGCTCCGGTCTGGGCAGGTTTGCCAGGCGCGCGACGACCTCAGATGCGGGAATATCGAAAGCGAGGGCAACTCCCACCGCGCAGGCGGCATTTCCGGAAAACACTCCGGGCATGTCGACGGTGCCAGCCGGATGGCCGTGTACCGAGATGGCGGCCTTTGTGCCATCGGCCATGACGTGTACATCCGCATCAGGGTCGTTCGTCGAGCACGTTATGAGCGTGCCGCCCCGCTCACGGTAGGAGGCGGCGATGCCGGCAAGATGAGGGTGGTCGATGTTGATCACGCCGACACGCGCACGCTCAAGGATCTCCGCCTTAGCTCGCGCGATGTTGTCCAGCGATCCCATCCGCTCGAGATGTACCGGGCCTATGGCGGTGATGACGGCGATCTCCGGTGGCCAGGCGCTCGTTGACGGCCCGGGACAGGCCGGACATGTTGTTGAAGCTCGCCGGGCTCGTCACCGTTGCGTACTTCGCGCGCAGCAGGTGGCCGGCATAGAACTTGGTCGAAGTCTTGCCATACGATCCGGTGATCGCGACGACCCGGGGTGAGACCTCCGCGAGCCGGCGAGTGGCGGCGCGGGTGAACCTGGCGCCGAGGCGACGCTCCAGCGGCGCCGTCGCGGCCAGCGCAAGGTCAGCCATGACGGGCGCGGCTGCCGCCAATGTCGCGCTGACGCCCGCGCCCGCGCCCGCGAACACGCCGCCGGCCGCGACCGCGATGACAAGCGCGGCGTCCGCCGAGGCCAGGGTCCGCAGCCGCCTGGTCCACGCGAGCTTGCCGCTCCGGCCACGGTAGGAGAGGCCCACCGGGCCGGCCAGGCTGAGGACCCCCGCCGCCGCGCAGGCCTGCCACCAGCCAGCCCAGGCCATCCCGGCGCTGACCACGAGCGCGGCGCCGATCACCAGGTTCTGCGGCCGCGACAGCCACCAGCGGACCGCGAAGCGGGTCACGGAGCCCGGAATGTAGTGCTCCCGCTGGGCCAGGCGCAGCCAGCGCGAGCCGCCGCCCAGGGCGGCGGCCACCGTCAGGGCATAGACGACCTCGGCGATCACGGGATGCTCGCGCGGACGAGCCGGCCCACCGACCTGCGCAGCGCGTCCGGGGCTGAGAGCGGCGTCATGTGCCCGCCGCCCTCGATGACCTCAAGCCGCGCGTTAGGCAGCAGCCCGCACGCCTGCCGGGCCATCGGCAGCGGCGCGGCCGTGTCGTTCGACCCCCAGACGAGCTCCACCGGGCAGGTGATCCGCGGGAGATCCTCCTCATAGGACTCGTTCACCACGCGGACCAGGACCGAGCGCATGACTCCGCTCGCGCGCCGGTAATCCTCAGAGCCATAACGTTGGCGGAGCTTCTCCATCCGGGACTCTGAGACGAGACCGTGGCGGCTGCCCCAGCGCGCCACGCGGAAGCGCCAGGCGGGGGATATCCCGGCGGGTTGCTGGCGCAGCAGCGGCACGCCGGCCAGGACAAGCCCCGATACCAGCTCGGGCCACCCCGCCGCCAGCTTCACCGCGACGCGGCCTCCGAACGAATGCCCGAGCAGCACCTGGGGCCGGTCGAGACCGGCCAGCACCTCGGCGATCAGCGCCGCGTAGGCGCGGGAGTCCCACGCCTCCGGCGGCTCGGGTGACGCTCCGAAACCGGGCAGGTCTACGGCAAGCGCGTTGAGCCCGGCAAGCGGCCCGGCGAGATCCTCCCGGCTCCGGGCCCAGCCGTGGAGACCAATCACCTCGGTCGGCTCAAGGCTGGCCCGCTCGGCGAAAAGCCTGCCCTCGCAGAACGACTGGAGCACCGCTGCCTGCCCTTGCCCTCTCTTTCCTGGCGACGCGCGGGCCTGAGCGGAGCACGTCACGTCGGGAGCTACAGGCTAGTGCACCTCTGCGTCAGCTCGGTGTGCTTACTGGGTCGCCGCCGTGGGGCGAGCGACTCCCGTCGTTGCGACCTGCCAACATCGTGCCGCTGCACGATAGGGGCCGAAGAGATGACTAAACTGATATCAGTTACTACCAGTAAGGGAGACCCGGCCGCCGCATGGCTACCGAGCGGAAGACGATCCTCCGCCCGGACGATCATGGAGAGGCAGATGACTGCGGAGAGCTCGACGACGATGCGCGCGTGGGCCGTGCGCCAGCCAGGGCCGATCGAGGCCGACCCGCTGACCTACGAAGAGAAACCAGTGCCGGCCCCAGCTCCGGGCGAGCTGCTGGTCCGGGTGCTCACCTGCGGCGTCTGCCGCACTGACCTGCACGTCAGTGAGGGCGACCTGCCGGTGCACCGTGAGCACGTCACACCGGGTCACCAGGTCGTTGGCACGGTAGCGGCCCTGGGCGAAGGCGTTACCGACTACGCCATGGGAGACCGGGTCGGCGTGGCGTGGCTACGGCACACCGACGGGACCTGCCCGTACTGCCGCCGCGGCAACGAGAACCTCTGCCCTAACTCGCTCTACACCGGCTGGGACGTCGACGGCGGATACGCCGAGTACACGACCGTGCCGGCGGCGTTCGCCTACCGCCTGCCCGCCGACGTCGATGACGTCGAGCTGGCGCCGCTGCTATGCGCCGGGATCATCGGCTACCGGGCGCTGCTGCGCGCATCACTGCCCTCCCGCGGCCGGCTCGGACTGTACGGCTTCGGCGACAGCGCCCACCTGTGCGCCCAGGTCGCGCTCGCGCAAGGCGCGACCGTCCACGCGCTGACCCGCGGCGACGCGGCCCAGCGGCTGGCGCTCCAGCTCGGCGCCACGTCGGCGAGGGGCGCGTACGACTCCCCGCCCGAACCGCTGGACAGCGCGATCCTGTTCGCGCC
>WNFN01109006.1_pt1 | contig 10655 bp, 9 predicted proteins | sample 5400161 | NCBI WGS metagenome assembly WNFN01 (sample SAMN13153353, study PRJNA577476) | soil metagenome | isolation source: 80 cm saprolite on Douglas fir-dominated hillslope | place: USA:California | collected 2013-09-17
CCAACTCCGGAGAGACGGCGCGATCCAGCTCCAGAAGCTCGCCAGCGTTCCGCAAGGCGTCGAGGAACTCGCGGAAATCTTGGAATGGCATCGTGGCGGCACCTTGACCGAGCGACCTTCGTTTTTCAAAGAAAAAAAGATCCAATCGATCGATAATAACGTCTTATTGAACGCGACTCGCTCTACGAGCGGCGAACGATATGCGGGTAGCTCGCGATTTGCCGGCTTAGAAAACTCTCTCGACAAATGATTTTGGAGATGTGACCTTCGACCGGCCCGTTTAACCCCCTTCAACAGAACGGGATGTTTCATCCGACGCCGACCGGCTGTTAGTCGCCGTCGCGGACGTTCCATTTTCGCACTGAACAAGAATTTGAAGATGAGCAGCGCAGCAAATGTCTATACACCACCGCAGGTGGTTTCAGGGATTGATGTTCCAGCTGGTGTGCTGAACTACCTCAACGGCGAGGATCTGCTTTCCAAAACTCAAGCTCTCCGTCTATCGACGGTTGATCCTGACGGTTGGCCGAAGGCCGCGCTGCTTAGCGCCGGTGACGTGCTAGCCCTTTCCGACCGGCGTCTACGTCTTGCCCTCTTCGCCAACTCCGGTACCGCTGCCAACTTGGAGCGGGACGGCCGGCTAACGCTCACCATGGCGCTCAATGGTGGTATGTGCTCACTACGACTGCGTGCTCGCGTGTGCGGTCAAGGTATGCCCGAGCTGTCGCTGGCTTTTTTCGAAGCAGAGATCGAACGCGTGCGAATGCACGTTGCAGCCTATGCCGATGTTACCAGTGGCCTCACCTTCACTCTCCATGACCCACCGGCTGTACTGGATCGCTGGCAGCGTCAGATCGCAGCACTCCGGGCGGCTTCATCTTAGGCCGCAGAGACGAAACCTTCAGCCGCACAACCATGAGAGCCTTCAAGGATCTACGTGAATTCCTTCAACTGTTGGAGGCAGAAAAGCAGCTGCTTCGTATCAACGAGAAGGTAAGCTTGGAGCCGGATCTGGCCGCGGCGGGATGCGCGCTGGCCCAGATCGGCGGCGCGAGCCCAGCTCTACAATTCGACAACATCGACGGCTACACCAATGCCCAGGTCGTCATGAATGTACACGGCTCCTGGGCGAATCATGCGCTCCTGCTGGGAATGGACAAGGATACGCCGATACGAGAGCAGTTTTTCGAATTTGCGCGCCGGTATCAGAAGTATCCGGGCGAAGTAGAGCGGGTAGACAGTGCTCCCTGGCAGGAGGTTGTCGTCGATAAAGACGTGAATCTGTTCCATCTGATGCCGCTTTTCCGACTCAACCGAGGCGACGGCGGCTTCTTCCTCGATAAGGCATGCGTCATCAGCCGCGACCCCGACGACTGGAACAACGACAATGTAGAGAATGTCGGGGTCTACCGAATGCAGGTGAAGGGCCGCAACAAACTCAACATTCAGCCAATTCCGCAGCACGATATTGCTATCCATCTGAGGCACGCCGAGGAGCGCGGGGAGGATTTGCCGATTGCCATTACCGTCAGCAACGAACCGATTATCCTGCTGGTGGGTGCGATGCCGATCCTGTACGACCAGTGGGAATACCAGATGGCGGCGGCGATGCAGGGTGAGCCATACAGAGTCGTGAAAACCGAGAAGGGGCTCGATGTACCTTGGGGCTCCGAATATGTTCTCGAGGGGCGCATTCTGAGCCGCCGGCGCGAGTCCGAGGGTCCGTTTGGGGAGTTCCCAGGTTTCTACTCCGGCGGTCACAATTTCCCAGTGATTGAGATTGATCGCGTCTCGCACCGAAAGGATCCGATTTATGAAGGGTTGTATCTCGGCAAACCGTGGACCGAACTCGACTATTGCCAGGCACTGACCACCTGTGCGCCGATCTATGTGCAGCTCAAAACGACCTTTCCCGAGGTGGTCGCTGTCAATGCCCTGTACACGCACGGGCTGGTCGTCATTGTTTCGACGCGATGCAGGTACGGTGGATTCGCCAAGTCGGTTGGTATGCGTTTACTCAGCACGCCGCACGGTCTGGGCTATGCGACGATTGTGATCGTGGTCGACCAGAACGTCGATCCCTTCGATCTCAACCAGGTAATGTGGGCTCTGTCGGTCAAAGTAAATCCTAAGGAGGACGTGATGATCCTGCCAAATCTATCGGTGAATCTCATCGACCCGGCCGGTGAACCGGCAGGCATGATCCACAAGATGGTGATTGATGCCACCACACCGATCGCTCCCGATCTGCGCGGTAACTACGGTGAGGAGCTGGACCAGCCGGAGCAGACCGAAGCGTGGCGCAAAAAACTTGCCGCCTTATTGAAAGGGTTACAGCAATGAGCGATTCAGAAAAGAGCCAGCCAAATGCCACCTGTCCGCGGTGCCGATCTTCCACCATCGAGATCCTAACTAACTCGCCGGTTCAAGGCGCCTGGACAATATATACTTGTACTACTTGCCTCTATGCGTGGCGTTCGACCGAGCCGGAAGAAAACAGAGATCCTGACCGGTATCCCATGCCGTTTCGGCTAAAGCCCGAGGATCTAGCAAAATTCGTAGAAGTGCCGACTATCCCGAAATTGCGAAGTTCTTAGCGAGCTTGAGTTCGCCATTAAATCTCATTGATAGCTAACCTGCGGACAATGAGTCTCGCGTCAAAGTGACAAACAAAAACGCTCAAAAATGGCCAGGGGATTACGATACATAAAGGAGGTTATGTTTTACACTGCCGAGCGGAAAAGAGAACTATTTTCATGTGACTTTCGGAATTATTTGGCGCATTTTTTTGCGCGGTATTTGACATATCGATGCCCACTTCAACCCGAACGATCACAAGGCCTCTCTCCGCATCGACCAACTCTTTTTCTCTTTTGTTACTCGCTCCAGTCCGTATTAAGCTCGTTATCGGATTGTTCTCGAGAACGATTTGAGATAATTCTCCAAAACGTAAGACTAAATCACTGGTGAAACTGCTGCCCTGTAAGGCGCTGCGCCTCAGAAGCTAAACCAGAAAATCGGATTAAATTGCCGAAGTCAGCATCCAGTGTTACCAGAATTCGGTCGGTTTCGATGGCGAACCGTCTTACCTCCCGATCTGTTTTCCCCGCCAAGCCCGCAGCTCGCGCACCGAGAACATCGACAGCGAGCGTGGCGGCCGCCCACTGTGCCGACAGGACGCTTAAATTTTCGTCGAATAACAGGCGCACTCAGGATTCGGCGAGCACAATCTCTTCAGATGCCGCCCGCGCTGCATATTCCCATAGGAGATTTGGAGGCCCGTCGTTCCTGGAAGGGACGTGACTGTTCCTTCCGTATGAGGGTTTATCGCACCTGCCCACCCGTAGCCCCTAGAGGTAAACCCATTGGCCTTTCACCTTGATATAAGTCTCGTCCACGCGCCACGAGTCACCCACGGGCCGGGCGTACGCCTGTCAACGCTTTTCAAAATCAGGCACGTAGCACTGCACCCACCGCAAGATCGTCGTATGAGCCAACAGGATGCCGCGCTCGGCCATCATTTGGACCAGGTCACGGGAACTGAGCTTGAAAGCGAGATACCATCTCACACACAGAATGATGATCTCTTGGTCAAAGTGCCGTCCCTTGAACAGATCTTGTGCAGAGGTCGGTTCCGTCATCCCGGGCGTTATCGCAAGATGCCGCGCCTTTCAACAGTTTGCACCAGAACCACTTGGCTTCGAAGATCCTTCCTACTTCTCGCGTTTCATTCGACGAGAGCTCAAGACAAGCCCGGCGGAGTTTAGAAGCCTAATTCGCCAAAAATACCAGAAATTCATGCGACAGTCCCAGGCTTGGTATTTGGTTCCTTGCTTCGATTGAGGAACCTTATCTCGTGGACATCGGCGGCGGCAGCACAAGCTGGTTAACGCAGCCTATGGTAGATCCACACCTGTCTCTCGCTTATGAATAAGCTGTCGCAGCAAGGCCATGAGGTCGTGGCTTTGTCGCGGTCCGACGCCGCGGCCGCGAAGCTGCGAGCCGCGGGTCTGACACCCATCGCCGGCGACTTCGCCAATCCCGCGAGCCTGGCCGCGCCCGCAGCCCAGGTAGACGCCGTCGTGAGCACCGCCAGCATAGGACAAGTCGAGGGGACCCCGGAGAGCTTCGCCAAGGACCGTGACGCCGTGGAGGTGATGACCAAGGCCCTCGGCGACTCGGGAAAACCACTCATCTTCACTAGCGGCTCGGCGATCTTCGGGGTCTTCACCAAGGGCGAGGCTAGTCCGACGATTTTCGACGAAGAGCATCCCGTTCCGCTCCCCGCCTCCGTCTTCGCGCCGCCGGAAGCCGAGATCCCTCCGCCGTTCATCGCCGGTTTCGGCGGCGCAATGGCGCCGCGCGCCGAAACGGAGACGGCGGTGCTCAGGGCGGCCGGCATTCGGGGAATCGCGATCCGCCCCGGTCTCGTCTACGGCGAGGGCAGGGGCTACGACCTGCCCAATCTGATCGCCCTGACCAAGACGCACGGCGCCGCGCCTCACCTTGGAGCGGGCGGCGTCCGGCATGGCTATGTCCACATCGACGACTTGGTGGAGCTCTACGTTCTGGCCCTTGAACGCGCCCCGGCCGGCACGATGCTCCACGCCGTGACCGACGAGATTGCACTTGGCGACCTGGCCGCGTCGGTCAGCCGACTCGTGGGGGCCGGCGGTCGAACCGAGGCCTTGTCACTCATGGAGATGTACACCCGAGGCGGCGGCGGCGGGGTGAGCCTGTCGGTCAATAAGCGTCTCGCCAGCGAGAAGACCCGAAAAGTCCTGGACTGGACCCCGACCCGATATGACATCTTGGAAGACGTGGAGCACGGCTCCTACGCCGTTTAGGACGCCGAGTAAGCGTTCAGGGGGGATCCAGTTCGCGTATCCGCGGGATAGGCGCAGATGAGGGTGGACGACCTTGAGCGCGATGGGCGCGCCGTCTTCTCCAGCGCCCGGTGGGCCGGATCGCCGTGGGTTCAACTCAACGCACCTACGGCCTCCAGGCTGGTCGCTGTGTCCACGATCGTGTCTTCCAAGGGTCGAGATGACCAGCCAAGGTCCTTTTCCGCCTTTGCGCTAGACGGTCGCCGTACCTTGCCGAGTTCGAATAACTGGCCGCTGACCTCGCTATCGAAAAGCCCCACGAACCGGACGACCCAGTCGGGCAGTTTGCGGGTAGGCACCTTCTTCGCCTTGTCGCCCAAACGCTCCTTCAGAACATTTGCGATCTCGCTCAAGGAGATGAACGGGCCGGACCCAATGTAGCGTTGTCCGGCCGCTTGGGGCGCCCTCATGGCGCGAACCTCCAAATCCGCGAGGTCGCGCACATCGACAACGGCGTAGCCAAAGCGCGGCAAGCCTGGAATTTCGCCCTTTAAGAGCTTCGCCACGATCTGAACCGAAGCGCTTGAGTCCTTGTCCAACACCGGCCCCAGAACCAGGCCAGGGTTGATGGCGACCCATTCCAAAGGCCGAGGCAGCTTGGGCAGTTCCGCCCAGGCGGCCTTCTCGGCGATGGTCTTGCTGCGGGTATAGGGCACGTTGACCTTGTGATCGGGGTCGGTCCAATCGGCCTCGGTGAAGAGGTGTGAGTTGGGATCGTCGCGGCCGTGAAAAATTGCGCTTAAGGAGGAGGTCTGAACCACACGCTGCACCGAGGCGCGCGAAGCGGCTCGCATTACATTCAGCGTTCCCTCGCGAGCCGGTACGATCAGATCGTCCGGGTTCTTAGGCATACTCGACGGGATAGGTGAAGCGACGTGAAGCACGTAGCGCACACCTTCCATTGCAGCGTCCCAGCCGTTCGAATTAGTTAGTTCCACCTCGATAAACGACAAGGCGTCGCCGGGATCAATCCCCCCTCGAGCCTTAGTGAGCCACTGCCGCACCTCGCCTGCCCTCTGCAAGGAGCGTAAGGTGCCGCGCACCCGATAACCGTCATGCAGCAGCCGCAGCATGCAGTGGCCGGCGACGTAACCTGAGGCGCCGGTGACAAGAACCAGATCTGAGCTCATGTGTCGATTGCAGTTAAATCGTAGACTGCATCACTTTTGGACCAGATTTTGCATTTAAATCGTAGGACTGAACCTCATTTTTGCAGCTAAATTGCGATCCATTTTCGCGAAAAATCCATTAGACCGTCCTCGAAATCTTTCCGCCGCTCTCGCTGCCCTCGCAACTTGTTTAGCCATTGGCTCCGGCCAATGTTGGGCACGTTTGAGCAACCTGCTTTTCTGCTCCGGCGAGAGCTCTCGAAACAGGATAGAGAATGGATACAGACTCTTCCTTCCCAAACACCCCGCGCTATGGAAACGGAAGAACTCGAAGGCACGTGGCCCCAACAGACATTTTGTCAAGGCGGCGACAATCTTCAGCCGGCTGATTACGTGCTCCTGCCGCTCCAAGGCGGTTACCGCCTGGTAACCAAGCACGTGGTCATCCCACCAGTCTGCGGCAGCGAGATGGTCAGCTAGCGTTAACGCGTCTTGGGAGTCGCGTCGGGTCAGCATTGCCAGTAAATCGGCCGCCAGAGAGACGAAGTCCTCCGCATCAACGGGGCCCACCCAAAACGAATCCGGTGGCTGACCACGCAAGCACTCGATCAGCGTCGACTCCAATTGCAACGTCACCTGCAGGGAAGCGCTCAACGGTGCAGGTTTGCCACGTGAACAATGGTGGAGAGCCACTGCGCAATACCTACAATGAACTTCGGCTCCGTGGCGTCCGCGGGCGACGATCATCCAGCCAGGGTCCTGCCGGTAACAGCAGAGGCAATGCTGCCGTAGTGGCTCGCCAAAATGCTCTGGACAGTGGGTCACGAACGCTGGCGCCCACTCCGGCCGCCGATGAACCGGAAAACGGGCTCGAACCTGCTGGTGCACACAACGGAGGCAAAACTTGGCAGCCGTCCACCACGGAGATCCCTCTGCCCGATCCGGTTTGCCGGATAGATCCCAACGACGACTGAACCAGCTCAGATCACGGCCAGGGAACCATCGCCAGAGATCAAGTGCATGGATCTGCGCCTCGTCCAGGCGCGACCACTTTGCCAGCGCCTGGCACCACGCTGGCGGCAGCCTGTGGTCCAGGCATACTTCGCGGGAACACCGCAATTCTGGATAACGTTCGAGCAATGCCGCGAGGAGTTCCTCTAGGCTGACGAGGTTAGCCGTCGCAACCCGCTCCATCCAACTCGATGTCAACTCCCTTGCCCGCGGTCGCGGGGCGATGGCTAGCAGCGTCGGAGTGAAGCTCACCGTGCGGGTCATCATACGATTCCAAAGCTACAGTCACGCGGCCGTACGTCGCGTCCGCCTGTCGGAGATGGACACCAGGCTGGCGGTGACCACCTCCTCGTTCAAAGTCTCTAGTTCGATGCGCTCTCCGGCTTCGCGGAGGGCAGAAGCTCGCCGAAGTGGCAGCGTCGATCCAAAGCTGGCCAGAAGTTGGTGAAAGGCAGTATCGTCACGCCAGGCGGCCAGTTCGCGCGCTTCGAAGCGATCGGCCAACTGTTGGTCGGTCATAAGCGCTTGTTTGGCCTCGTTGGTACCCACGCAGACAAGAGGTAAATGCAGGTCGTTGGCCAGGAAACGCAGACAGTTCAGAAAGATGCGCTGTTCACGAAAGGTGCCACTGAGCATCGCGTGGATCTCGTCAATGACAAGCATGCGTACCTCCAACTGCCGAGCCAGGATCCGCACGCGCTGACGCAGGTTGGTCGAACTCAGCCCCACTGGCAATACCGCTTCCATAGTCACTAACAACTCCTCATAGAAATCGCGCTCGTGCGGAGTGGGCGGCATCTGCAAAGCCACCACGGGCAGTCGGGTAGTGCCGCGTACTTCGTCAAAGTGGGAATCGTTTTCCCGGAGAAATCGTTGAATGATGCGAGTCTTGCCCATCCCGGTTGCCACGGGCAGAAAGTCCAAGAAAAAACGTTCCCGATCTTGAGGCTGGCGCGCTGGTCGAGGCCGTTGAGCTAGACCGTGCTGCCAGGCATTCGCTGGCGTTTGGTGTAAAGCCGAATGCACGGTGTGGTGATAAACTCCAGCAATCTGCAGAGCTAGCCAGCGCTCGAGCTCAAGTAAGGTCAGCGAGGCTGTCTTCTCAGGACGGTAGCTTCCCTTCTTTGTCACACTAGCGAAGGTGGTGCCCGGAAGCAGATGGACCGCTCCCATGACCGTGCCAATGAGCCGTTCGATATGCCCGCCAAAGTGCGGCCGGCCGGGTGGACGGTAGATCAGCTTAATCCCATATTCCCCTGTCCCCCGCTCCGACGCTTCCGACTTGAACTCCTGGGCGTTGTCCAGGTGCAACGACTCCGGGAGACCACAACTTAGCCACTCCAGATCGAGTTCGCGGTCGCTGAGCCACAGATCTTTGGGCAGCGCAGCGTGGCTAAGGGCTAGAGCAACCGATAAAGTTGAGGGACGCTCGAGCGAGACGTAAAAGCCAATTACCATGCGGCTGGTGACATCGATCGCCAGGGTTAACCATGGCGGCCCAAGCGGCAAGCGCTCCAGTTCATCGACGACCACAACGTCAACCAGAGTGTGGTCGATCTGCACGACCTCCAACGGTGAGGTTGGTTGTAACGAGGAACATCCGACTGGCCCGAAGCGTTGGCGGGCCGCAACAGCTCCGAATCGACGCCGCACTAGATCGTCTTGATCCAGTTCACGCAGTCGAGCTTGGAGGGTATGAAACGTTGGCGCCTTCAGGCCTCGCTGTCGACATTCAGTCTCGACAGCACGCAGAAGGTCGCTAATGCGCGGCCGTTCGGGCTGCAGGTAAATCCGCTCTACCACCGTACAGATGAGCGCCTCAACCTCTGGATCTTCGCGTCGCCCTTTTGGGTAAAAACCTGGCTAATGGCTTCACCGTCAATCGAGCTCTTCTCTGGCAATTGACCCAAACCGAAAGATTTTGTCGGCTGAGGATTCGCGGTGCGGATTTCCTTTACTTGATCAAAGATTGCGCGCACACCTTCGGCCAACTTATCCACGGCGCCTTCACCGCCGATGTGCATGAAGTAAACCTTGGGCTCGTCGAAGAAGAAGTGGTTATGCAGTGCGGTTACTTCTAGACCCCTGTCCAGCGCCACACCCAAAACTGGGTTTACTTCATCCTCGAAGAGGACCATGTCGCCCATCCCCATGGCCCCGTCCTTCGTTCCTGGGGTGAAGGCCGCCCATGAGGTAAACCCCATAAAGGGGGCAAACCGGGCCTGCTCAACGGTGATCGCAACATCATTCCGGGGTTTGCTGACCTTAAAGCTATTCTCCTTTTCATTCAGCACGCCCTTAAGCCCGGTAATGGATTCGATCTTTGCTGTGTCCAGGCCGCTTTCGGCGGCGAGGCCGATCGAGCCGGACCAAAAAAGGAGGACAGCACAGAGGCTCGTTGTACTAGATATCGTGAACAAAGGAAAAGATTGACACTTCATGGGGACTCTCCAGTTATTAAAGGAAGTACGTTACACGTGTTACATGGAGAAATATCCGTGTCAAGCAAAGCACTCCGATTTGTGGTCCGCCTCCGCTGCTTCGCCACCATCTCATCAGTCAGTCTACGGTTTAAACTGGGGAAAACGTTACTGCAGATATCCTTAAGAATTCTTCAGAATTTAAGACTCTCCAGCAGGCGATGAGAATGTCGCTCGGAGAAGCGCTACGATTATGAAATGGATTACCCGAGAAAAAGCGAAAGTAGATCGTGTGGCTTGTCCATGGCTCATCAAGAAGTTCGTGGACAAGCATGCCGAATTTTTCTTTGTCCCTGCCGACAAAGTCATCGACGAAGCCCAGCGGCTGGGTGCCGCACCATTCGATGTTAAGGGCGTGGACTTGGGGCACCACGGCAAGGAGTGTTCGTTCGAGGCAATATTAAAGAAATACAATCTTACCGGCGACCCGGCATTGGTACTGCTTGGTAAAATCGTTAATGGAGCTGACACCGATAATACGCTCTGGAATCAACCCGAAGGCGCCGGACTTGAAGCTATTGCTGAAGGCTTTCGGCACTTGGGCTTCAAGGACGACCATGAACTGAATTCAGCCGGCTCATTCGCCACTGCGGCCGGCGCCCTTTGCGGCGGAGGTCTGACCGAGCTTCTGCAGCAAGTGGGAATCATCCCCTAAACAGTTATCGTACGGTACTAGTGCAGCGTTACATTGATTTCTTGGTGGTACGAATGCGCCTATCAGTTTCGGCGTAAGTCCACTTAAAGGGTTTGGCCTTTTGGTTGTAGCTACGGATGTAGCGGATGAGTTTCCGATCGAGATCTTTAACCGAGACGAAGATGCCGCGAGCGATTACATCACGCTGGATTTTGGAAAACCAGATCTCAACTTGGTTAAGCCAGGAGGAGTTGGTGTGTAATGGATGCGAACATTACGATTTTGCTCGAGGAATTCCCAGACCTTGGAGGTACGATGAGCCGAGAGATTATCGGCGATGATATGAATTTCCTTTGCCGGTGTTTGGCTAGCAACGATCTGCTGGAGAAAAGCCACGAACTCCGCGCTGGTATTCCGGGCAGAAGTTTTGCCGAGGACTTCACCACTTTGGGGGTTGAGCGCCGCAAAGAGCGAAAGCGTCCCGTGCCGATAATATTCAAAACCGTGCCGCTCTGCGCGCCCTGGGCTCGAGGGC
>WNFN01013009.1_pt1 | contig 10652 bp, 7 predicted proteins | sample 5400161 | NCBI WGS metagenome assembly WNFN01 (sample SAMN13153353, study PRJNA577476) | soil metagenome | isolation source: 80 cm saprolite on Douglas fir-dominated hillslope | place: USA:California | collected 2013-09-17
ATCGAGCTTCCCTCGGTCTCGTAAATCTTCGGCTAGTTTTTGCAGCAAGCGAGTCAACAGCCCACTGCGCTGCCAAAGTTGGAAGCGTCGATGACAGGTTTGATAAGACGGATAGCGAGACGGCAGATCGTGCCAAGGAGCACCTGTGCGTAGAACCCAAAAGACCCCGTTCAGCACTGCACGCGTGTCTTGCTACGGTCGCCTTCGCCCATCGGCTCGTCGTTTGGGACGAAACAACGGTTCGAGAACCGCCCACTGGGCGTCGGTAAGGTCCATGTTCTCGGTTTACGCCGTTTGTCATACGTTTCAACCGCTCAGCGGCTTGAAAGTGTTTATGAGATAACTTCTACTTTAATCTGGCGAAGACAATCCTCCCAGCGCACTGGGAATAGCCGGCCAGCCGAGTGTTACCCAGACCATTCCCAGCCGAGCTTTGATGACTCTCCTCGCTCGAAAGCTGCCTACTTCCTTTGCTCTGCGTTCGTGTCCCTGCCACTTTCGACATTCCCCTCACGGTCTTCATTGCTTGACTGGAAGAATTCCTTCACTAGCTGATGCCCTACTTTGCGGCCCAACTCTCGTCCTTCGACCACGGAGTGGTGATAGTGGAAGCCAGCATAGATTCGGGCAGCTTCCACTTCCTGCATCAGGTCATTTGTACTGTCGTAAGTATGCGTTGTGTGAGTGACGAGGCTGTCGACGGTGAACTGCACTTGCTGCGTACCGAAATAGCCCGCGAGAATCGTTGAGACAGCGCCGGTGACGCAGCCGTGCGCAGCGGGGTACTCCGGGTGGGCGGGAGTCGCCCCCAAAGGTGTCCATGTCGGGTCGCCCGAAAGCTGGGGATTGCCGCCTCCCGCTCGTATGGCGGTGACAGGGCGCCAAAAACTGAAGGAGTACTTGGCATTCCAGCAGCCAATGACGGAGTCGGCGTAGCCGGTCCAAAGCATCGCCATAAGACGCGCGGTATCCGAAGTATCGAGCGCTTTCAGCGTCGCCAGATTTCGGAAGGCACGGGCATACTGTTGGCCGGTGTGTTCGGTCCAGAACAGGCCGATCTCGGTTTGCTGCGGTGTGCGGACGGTGCTATTGAGAGCGCCAAGCACCTTTACCTGATTGTAGTCATCAATCCATACCTCGCTATTGAGAGCGTCGGGACCTTCGTCGGGGAAAAATTGCGTGGCGCTGGTCATAGTGAACGGCACCATCTGCCCGAGCCAAGGCGCGATCGGGGGCGCGAACGCCGGCGGCGTGCGCTGATAGAACCCTGGGCCCACTGGAGGCGTATAGGGGACGTTGGCGAGCAAGCCGTCGTGAAAGCGAGCCGTAATTAAAGCCTGCGCAGCTTGTTCTCCAACAGCAACACCCGCTGAGATGTTTGCGGGAGTATCAGAAATCGCCGCCAGAGAAGACGCGAATTGCGCATCCAAGCTCGCCTGTTGTGCGGGGAAGTAGTTCGCCAGGACCCGGTGGGCAGCGGCTACGGCAGCGGCGTCCTTGGAGGCACCATCCGGGGCATCCGGGGCAAACAGATAGGGTTGGTGACGATGGTCGATCGCATTCACCGCGTCATAGACCGCCAGGTGCACATAGGCAAACCAGACTCCGGAAAGGGCGGACGACTGCTTCACATTGGTAACGATTGTCGTCGAGGCGATATTGTTCCAGTCGATCACGACGTTTTGCGCCTGCAGGCCGGTACTTGCGAAAAGGATCGTCGCAAGTGCTGTAGCCAGGAACCGAAGAATGGACATGCGTGAAACCCCTCGTTGAAATTAGATTTCGCTTGCGAACGCTGGGCTTTGACCCTGGGCCTCGCGCGATAGCCGCAACTTTGGTGTGTTTCAGACGCTACCTCAATGCACGGCGCCTCATTTGTTGGTCAGATGAGGTCATCGCGCATCTTTATGAAATAGAACAGCTTACTTGCAACGGAGCGAGCGCCTTGGAATCTGAAGGAAACGAGCGTGTTCCAAGTGCCACTAATCAGGTGGACGAGGACCAGTCAAGCTGTCTTTGCCTGGCGCACTTTGGGATGTTAGACTTCGCGCGAATCCTGGTTGGTCATGACAGAAATTGCGCAGTCGGCCTCGCCAAAGCGCTTTGGCGCCTTTGAGTTTGATCCTCGCGCCAGGCAGCTTCGCAAGCACGGACGCAGAATCCGGCTCCACGGGCAGCCGCTGGAGATTCTGGGGCTGCTGCTTGAACGCCCTGCGGAGGTCGTGCTGCGTGAAGAGCTCCGCGCCAAACTCTGGCCGGGGGACACCTTCGTCGATTTTGAGCATAGCCTGAACGCGGCCGTGAATAAGCTCCGCGAGGCGCTTAGCGACGATGCCAACGTTCCCCGTTTCATCGAGACTGTGCCTCGGCGTGGCTATCGGTTTATTGCTCCGGTTGAACGCGCGTTGTCGGCGTCAGCGCCGGACTCTACAATTCAGACTGCTCCGGCCGTCAATCATGAGGCCATAGGCCTGATGGTCGAGAAGCCTGCCACCGAGGTTCCCGCGCCATCTGAAGCAGAGAATAGCGTAGCCCTGTCTTTCGCACAGCTCATAGCTACTCGTCATCCTGCGCGGCTCCTTCTGACGGCTACGATAGCCGCCGCAATCGTGATTGTGGCAGCCGCGACTCTCTTTCTGCGCAACCGGCATGCCAACGCGCCATCGGCAAGTTTCGTTGCAGTGACTAACTTCCCTGATTCGGCGACATCTCCCGCGGTCTCGCCGGATGGCCGCATGCTCGCCTTCGTTCGCGGTTCGGACACTTTTTTCGGCAGGGGCGAGATCTACGTCAAGCTGCTGCCCGACGGTGAGCCCGTTCAACGTACACATGATGGCCTGTACAAGATGAGCCCTGCCTTTTCGCTGGACGGGTCGCGTATCGCTTACACGACTGTTCTCACATCGTTTGACACTTGGGTGGTTCCGACTCTCGGCGGTGAACCTCACCTAATGCTTGCGAACGCGTCCGGCCTCACATGGATCGACGATCATCACCTGCTATATTCCGAGATCTTATCCGGCTTGCACATGGCCATCGTGACCTCGACGGAGAGCCGTAGGGACGCACGCCAAGTGTACGTGCCGCCTCGCGAACGCGGCATGGCGCACAGATCCTACATCTCTCCCGATCACCAGTGGGTCCTGCTGGCTGAGATGGAGAACAGCGGCTGGCTTCCGTGCCGTCTGCTGCGCTTTGACGGCTCGAATTCCAGGCAGGTCGGGCCACCGAACGCCCGCTGTACGTCCGGCGCGTGGTCTCCTGACGGCAGATGGATGTTTCTCAGTGTGGATGACGGGCAGTCCTCCCACATCTGGAGACAGCGCTTTCCGGATGGCGCTCCGGAGCAGGTGACCTCGGGGCCAAACGAGGAAGAAGGGATTGCCATGATGCCGAATGGCCAAGCTTTCATTACTTCGTCAGGGCTGGTGGACAGCACACTGAAGGTCCATGACGGGCGCGGAGAACGCGAGATCTCCTCGGAAGGCTTCGCTTTTGCAGCTTCCTTCTCCCCCGACAATCATAGCTTGTACTACCTGGTGTGGTCCGGCCGGGATTCAGCAAATTTTCCCGGAGGAAAACTCATGGTCTCCGATCTCGGCAGCGATCGCTCTGAACTGGTCTTGCCGGGCATGACCATCTCCGGATACGACATCTCACAGGACGGAAAGAAAGCGGTCGTCGCAGTTCCAGGAGGGGGTGGTAACTCGCACGTGTGGCTCGTGTCGCTCCAACACCGATTTGCGCCGCGACAACTAACCTCGGCCGAAGGCGAAGACGAACCCAAGTTCGGCGCCGACAATCGAATTTTCTTCCGTCAGAAACAGGGGGCAGCGAACTATGTGTGTCGGATTAACGAAGACGGCACTGGATACGTTCGAGCCAGTGACACCCCGATCTTGGAGCTGGAGGATGTCTCTCCTACCGGATCGCTGGCCACGGTTTACGCAAAAAGCTCCGAAGAAAACATTCCTTTCGCCAGCTTTGCGGTGTCCTTGAACGGAGTCTCCCCGCCCGTGCTCGTCACTAATTATTTAGGTTACGCAGGATGGAACCGGCAGGGCACAGAGTTCTTTCTTACATCTAATACTCTTATGGGAAAATTGGACGGGAAAACAGTAGTCTTTCACGTTCAGCACGGGAAACTTCCGCCGATCCCTTCCGGCGGTTTGGGAACACCTGATTCTTTAAAGAACGCAGAGATCTTGGACCACGTCGCTATTGTCGGCCCCTCCGCCTCCGTATACGCGTTCCGCGAAATCTCCGTACACCGGAACCTCTACAAGATCGATACTCAAGGCAGTGAACTTGTCGGACGGAAATGATGATGTCGCCGTGGCAGGTCTTGGGAAGGTTCTAGGCGATGCGGGAAGAAAACAGGAAGCGAGAAAACTGCTCGAAGAATTAGAGGAGCGGTCCAAGCGCCGCTACATATCTCTCTACCCTATCGCCCTTGTTCGGATAGGACTCGGCGAAGTGGATCAGGCGATCGTGTCTTTGGAACTGGGATAGACGGACCGAGATCTGTGGATGATGTTTCTGAAAGTGGACCCGCATATGGATGATCTGCGCTCGGACCCGCGTTTCAAAGATTTGCTTCGACGTGTCGGCCTTCCGCAAGAAGCTCGCTTCGGCAAACGGCCAATCAGAATCGAGCCCCATAAACGAGCATCATGAAAGTGCCTGGGGGCTCCGTCACGAAGCGCCAGAACCAGTTGGCTATAGAGTGGCGCGTAGAAGTGAGATCGTTGGCGGCCGGTTAGCGGCCGGTTTCGGGATTGCGCCTGGATCACGGACCACTCTTCCATAACCGGGTTAGGTAAGAGTAGTCGACCACTCGTCCAGAATAATCGAATCCGCGGCGTACTCGATGAACGGCGAAATCCACGTTGCAACAATTCGCGAGTAGCGTTATACGGCCAGTGGCCAACGTTCGCGCTCAGCCGTGCGGCGAGTAGGCGGTTGTGCGCGCGTGGCTGCGATCATTCGAGAGTATTTATTCCATCCGCCAGAGTTAAGATATCTTCCTTCTGAATCGCCAGTTGCAGGCTGTAGAGATGTGCGTACTTGCCTCGGCGAGAGAGAAGCTCCTGGTGGGGTCCTTCCTCGACGATGCGCCCTTTGTCCAGGACAATGATGCGGTCCGCAAGGCGGACGGTCGTTAGACGATGCGCAATGAGCAGCGTCGTACGTCCCCGGGCAGCACGTTCCAGTGCATCGATAACCGTTCGTTCGGAGGCGGCATCCAGCCCGCTGGTTGGTTCATCAAGGATCAAAATGGGGGAACCACGCAGAATCGCTCTGGCAATCGCGATTCTCTGCTTCTGGCCGCCGGAAAGCGTAGTGCCACCCTCGGCGACCAGGGTTTCATAGCCATCCGGGAGCACGTCAATGAACTCCGCGACATTCGCTACGACCGCGGCGGCGACAATCTCCTTGTCGCTGGCGTCTGGACGTCCGAAAGCGATGTTTTCGCGGATTGTCCCGCTGAACAGCAGAGAGTCTTGCAAAACGAGACTGATCTGCGCGCGCAAGGACTGTACGGAATAGTTCCGGATATCTTCAGCGTCAATCGAGACGGTGCCGCTGCTGGGATCATAGAGACGTGGAACCAAGCTGATCAGGGTGCTTTTACCTGCGCCGGTAGCCCCCACAATTGCGATCTTTTCCCCTGGAGCGATACGTAAGTTGATGCGGGAAAGAACGGACTGCCCAGATTGGTATTCGAACGAAACATCGCGGAACTCGATTTCTCCCTTTAGCTGCGACACCTCTCGAGATCCCTGGCGATTGTTTACTTCGGAACTCACACCCATGATGTCCGCGATCCTCTCGGCACCCACACTGGCTTTACTCGTGACGTAGGAAAGTCGCGATAGCGCTTTCATCGGGCTGTATAGGTTTGTCACGTAGGCGAAGAACACCACCATGTCGCCTGTCGTCAGATGTCCTTCGATCACGTGCGTTGCGCCGAACCACATTACTAAAGCGAGACCTACGGCAGCAAAAACGTCAACGAGCGGAGCCACGCGCGCCTGATAGCGGACACCTTCGAGATACGATCGCAGGCTGCTTTGACTCTGCGCTTGGAAGCGATCGTTTTGCTGCTCTTCCTGGGCCAATCCCTGAACAATTCGGATGGATGCAAGAGTCTCCTGAGCCAAAGAAGCCAAGAGTCCTGTGCTCACACGTGCCTGGCGCGCGGCAACTTTGATGCGATGCGTGTAACGAAAGACCGTCCAAAACAAGAGCGGCGCCACCGCGAGGGCAACAAAAGCAAATTGCCAATTGAGCCAGAACATCAAGATAAGCATGCCGATCAGCAGGAATGCGTTGCTTCCAAAAACAATCAGGCCGTTGGAAACCAGATCCTGAATGGCCTGAATATCAGAGGTCAGACGAGTGATTAGATCTCCCCTGCGCTGAGTGTCATGAAAACGCAGGGACAGCTGCTGCATATGGGCAAACAGCCGGCAGCGCAAGTCAAATACGAAACGCTGTCCGACAATGCCAAGAGAGCGGGTATACGCATAGGTGAGAAGTCCAGTGCTCAGCGCGATCAAGAGTGTCGCGGCGCAGGCACCATACAGGACGTGCATGCGGCTGAGAGTTGTGTTATCCAGCCAGGCGCTTAAAAACAGAACCATGGCCAGCCCTGCCCACCACAATTGTTTGCGGAAGGGGCGAACCAGGGGCAGGAAATGCGGCAGCCATTGCTTGGTACTCTTTCCGGCTTGGCGCTTGCGAGTGTTGTTATTCATGAATGCCCATTGTCATTTCGTGCGATCCGCCCGTCCAGGAAGGTCGAGGTCTCCGCGTCCATTTTGCAATTTCATGAATTTGGCGCTGTCGTTTGAAATCTTCATGAGCTCAGTGAGGACTCGTTCTGCCGCCCTGCCGGCCAACACCTTAGGCTGGTAGTTCACGCGCGGGTCGCGATTCTTCACATAGAGCGGGTAAATATTCACAACAGTTTTGTTGCTTTCGAATCGAAATCCGACCAAAAGCCCCTCGGCGCGGCTGTTGCCCGATCCGAATGCAAAATTTCCGACACTGTAGAAAATGGGACAGCCGCGATAAATTTCGAAGGGCTGCACGATGTGGGGATGATGGCCGACGACAGCATCCGCTCCGCAATCTACAGCGAAGTGTGCCTTCGCCCGATCCTCTGGTGACGGCTCTCGCTCGTAAGGCACGCCCCAGTGGAAGGTGACCACGATGCGATCAGCGTGTTCGCGAAGCCCGCGAATGTCAGCTTCGAGGGCTTCGGGGGGATCCATCGCGCTGCCCGGCCGATCCGCAGTGGCAGCCGTCCGGCGGTTCCAGTAATAGCCAAGCAGGCCTATTCGCAGGCCGCCCGCTTGAAGAATAACGGGTGCATGAGCTGCTCGCTCGTTTGCCCCCGCGCCCAGTGCGAACACATCGGCGTTCGACAGTGCGTCAAGGGTCTCCAGAACTCCTGGTCGTCCGCAATCCATGAGATGGTTATTCGCGAGCGTCACGACATTGATACCTGCACGACGCAATGAACTGGCGAGGCTCACATCTACCCGATACGAGAAATTACGTTGCTGCTTTCGGGCCTTGTCGGCAAAGGGGCCCTCCAAGTTGCCCAGCACAATCGGTGCTCTCCGCAAAAGCGGTAACACTCCGTCGAACGGGTAATCCGGACCAAATTCGACAACCGCTTTCTTGGCGCGTCCGCCCAACATGATGTCCCCTACGACGATGACCGATGGTGGAAGTTCGCTAAGGGCGGAAAGTTGTTCTTCCAGAACTCTCCCAGAAAGCAAATCTACTGAGCTGGGAATTTCATCAAAGGAGACATGCTTCAGCAAAGCTTGCAGACCCAATGGAGCCACGTTCAGAAATTCATCTGTGGCCGATGAAAGTGCGTGTCTGCTATTCAGCATTGCGTCTAGCTCTCCCTTTCTATCAGCGATTCGACCGATTCAGCCGTATTCCGCTGGTGTTCCATCGGCGTGTCCAGGAATAATTCATCGAGTCGGCCCTGGCGGAAACTCGGCGCGGGTTTTATCCCACGCCTGCCGAAGATCTCCAGAATGGTTTTCTGGTTTTGACTCTGGTTGAGTTGTTCGTCAGCAAGGAGCAGCGATGCAAGGCCGACATTAAAATTCTTTCTCGCCAGCCGGACGCTAGTCACAGACGTTTCTTGCCACCGAGGTGTGAGCTTTCCCATCAGGAGCAGAGCTTTCAGCACCAGGATGTCGGTCTTGCGGATTCCGTCGGGCTTCGTTGCGGACATTTGGGTGCGAAGGTCCCAAAGCGCAGCGCCCCAGATGGTGCCATTGGCATGCACGTCGGCCCGCGGTCCAGTGTCATAGTCCTCCGTCGTTTTGCCTGACGTTAGGCTGCGGACATGAACTTCGTGATCATCGTGACGGCGGTGCAAAATCCAAATATGCGGTGTACCCAGCATTGTGGCTGCCCAGTAGTCACAGGTGCCTTCGTCCATGGCAGTTTTGCGGTTGTTCTGCTGATCCGAGGCACGCAAGTTGTTCGCACGAAAATCCGCCGTATGCCGGGTGATGTGGTGTCCGTATTCGTGATAAATGATTCCTGCGTTGTGCGAGGCGTTGGCACGATAGCGCCCGCCGGCCGCCTCAACAAGGGCGCCATGCTCCAGCAACTGCCAACCTGGCCCGAGGTGAATCTCGCCAGCGGGGGAAATCGGATTGTGCTCCGGCATTTCATACCCTCTGCTGAGTAACCGGTAGTGTCCTCCCTGGAAAGGCAACCAATGGTTGCGGCCCCTCACCCCGTCGCGAATGCCCTCCTGTTCCGTAGCGGCATGATGCGCAGTCACTACTGCGGTGACCCGGGGTAATGGCACAGAACCCAATTCGTCGAGTAAATCTTGAATGTAGGTCGCGATGCGATCGACGTGGAAATAGGTGTTGACCTCGCCGAAGCGGGACGCTTGAATGTAGCGCCACCGGAAATCTGGTTCCGCAAATCTAATCTTGTCTATGCGACCGCCGCCGCGCCCTGGCACAAATAGAAAGTCACCCGCCGAGTCTGGTCGCGCGTCCCCAAGAGGGACCGCTCGTACAACACTTGTTGCGGGATCGGGTTCATAGACAGCGCCGCCGTTCCGCACGGAGACGAAACGTCCCGACAAACTGCTAGCATCTCTTGTGCTGACATCGAGATGGTGCAGGGATTCGACGCTCGCAGTCAGATGCCCATATAGCCCGCGACCGAAGGCATCAGTCCAAAGGTAGACGCGGCCCTTGCTCACGAACTGAGGAGCTCCTCTCGACTCCCAGCTGTCGCAAAAAGACTACCCGCACGTTTAGAGATAGTTTCCTGCAAGCGGGCATTCAAGGCGCCAGACTGCAACTCACCGGCAGTAAGGCACGGCAGCTGTGTGGCTGCTTGTGTTTCTTTCATGCCGAGTGGACTCATCGAAACCACTCCGCTGATCGCCAACGGTTCGATGGCCCAGCTGCGTAGAACCTCAACACCTCCGGCTGCTGCAAGAGGATCGCCCGCTGCAAAAATCCATGCGCGCACACTGCCCGCGAAGCCAGGGTGCTGCAGTAGTGCTGCGGTCTCGCGCTGTAACAGCCCGTCAGCGATCTCCACAACCACCCAGGAAGCTCCCGCCCCTGCGGCACGAGTGATGAGCAGATCGTATAGATGCAGCAGTTCATCCAAGGTGGAGAGATACGTTGACGGAAATCCACCGTCAACAAAATCCAGCGCTATACACGCACCAGCGTCGAGCATATTCCACGTATCTTTGCCGGTTGCGGTGCCGGTCAGTTTGATGCCTGCGACGGAAAGCCCCTGCTTCCGTAAACCCATGATGAGACTCATCACCGTGTGCGTTTTACCCGCGTCCATGGAGGTGCCGCAGACCACGACAACGTTAGGTTGGTTGAGTTCAGGCAGCGGGGCCAAGGCGAAGTCTCGAAGGTTAAGAGGAGATCCAGTGATGTCTCCGAGTGCACCCAACAGGCGAAGCTTGCTGGGTTCCGCTGCTTTTGCGTGCTTGCTTTCCACTAAACCGCAGAGACCACCCATGGAGAGCAGATCGCAGGCCCCTTCGTTTGAGCGCGCGTAGCCTTCGAATTGCAATGTCGCGTAGCGGTTTCCGAACACCACCGCCAGGAGGTCTCCTTCATGGAGATTGCATCGCCGACCGTTGGCCAGTTCGAGAGTCGCGTTTTTGCCGATTTTCTCGAGTTTCGCAAGCGCGATGTCACCAGCTTGCGGAGAGACCGGGCAAGGTAGCAGAGTGGCCATACTCGCTCGCGGAACCCAGCGCAGCGCATAAGAAACTCGCATGTTCGCCTTCATCTCGTCTGTAAGAAAAATGCTCATGACTGAATTCTCCAGAAAAAATAAGTGCCGCTATCCTTGTAGGAACTCCCACAGTCGTTCAATTGCACTTTTAAGTTGTCAGTTTAAGGCCTTAATAACCCCTCCGTATGTTGATACGACATCACCCTTGATGCTGGGCAGATTCAGAGTACGAGCGGCATTTGGCATAGTTCGAGAAAGCACAAGTTGTTTCACCAAACCGGCCCCGATGTTCCCGTTAGATTCCGACGTGTCATCTGCTCAGAAGCGGTAACTCAGGCTCACAAATGCCCCAGCGCGTTTATAGTCGTTGACCTCGCCGA
>WNFN01233939.1_pt1 | contig 10652 bp, 11 predicted proteins | sample 5400161 | NCBI WGS metagenome assembly WNFN01 (sample SAMN13153353, study PRJNA577476) | soil metagenome | isolation source: 80 cm saprolite on Douglas fir-dominated hillslope | place: USA:California | collected 2013-09-17
CAGCTGCTTGATGGACAACGCCGTGGCCTCGGCGTCGAAGTTGGCCCACCGTTCGGGCGCTTCGATGACGCCGTCGAGCGAGACGAGGGTCGATTCGATTAGTTTGCGCATTGTCGTTCTCTTTCTCGGGTATTCCGGTGAGCTCGTGTCGACTTCGGGACCGGCAGCACGCCGCGCCCCCGAGGGGTGGCGAAGGGCATCACTGCCCCGGGCTGAGGCCGGCGGCGGTGAGCAGGTAGGCGTCCCGGTCGTGGCCGGGGCCGGTGACAATGTCGACGATCGCGGTGCCCACCTGCTCGGGGGTGAGCGCCGGGCCGAAGCCGTCGAGGAACGCGGGGATGTCGACGCCCTGCCTGGCGGCGTAGGCGGCGACTCCTGCCGCGCCAAGGTCTGTCTCCGGGGTGAGCTGCGGCAGCACGGAGGTGAACTTGATGCCGAGCGCGTTCCGGCCGGACTCCGCGGCGGCATACGAGGCGATGAACCGGATGGTGGCCTTGGCTCCGGCGTAGCCGCCGCTGAGCGGCGAGCCGTTGACCGCGGCTCCGCTGGAGACGGCGATGACCACGCTGCCTGGCTCCAGGGGAAGCAACAGCGCCTCGCGGGTCCAGTTGAACACGTGCTGTACATCGACTTCCCAGTTGCGGCTGAAGGTCTGCCAGGTTTGCCGGTGGACCGGCCGCGCAAGCGGGGCCGCCCCGGCGTTGAGGACCAGCGTGCGGGGGCGGTGCTTGTCGAGTAGCTGGCCCGCGACCAACGGGTCGGTGGCGTCAGCGGAGACGGGAGTGAAGGTGCCTCCGAGTTGTGCGTGCAGTTCCTCAAGCCGGGCACGGTCGCGGGCGACCCCGACGACGTGCGCGCCGTGCTTGGCGAGGGCGATGGCGATGGCGCGTCCGAATCCCCGGCTGGCGCCGGTGACCAGTGCCGTCGTTCCGGACAGTTCTTGCGCTGGCATGCTGGACTCCCTTGGTGCGTATGAGGGGGCGGGTTCGGTTAAACCTTTGCGGGTGCGGGCTGGGGTTTCTGGGATGTGCTGGCCACTGCTGTGGCTAGCTCGTCGCGGCGGACCAGGAGGAAGGTGACCGGGACCGCGGCCAGGCCGATGGCGCCGCAGGCTCAGAACGCCCACTGGAAGCCGCTGGTGAGTGCCACGGCTGGGATGGCGCCCTGGTGCAGCAGGGTGCTGGCGTGGGTGGCGGCGATCGTGGACGCGATCGCGACGCCGATCGCTCCGCCGAGCTGCTGGGAGGTGTTGAGCAGCCCGGAGGCCAGGCCGGCCTCGTGCTTGGCAATCCCGGCCAGAGCGGCGATGGAGACCGGGATGAAGGCGAACGCGGTGCCGATTCCGGTGACGATGAACGGTCCGGCCAGGGCGGCCCAGAAGTGACCGTGCACGGGCACGTGGGTGGCCCACAGCACGCCGCCGCCGATCATGGCCATGCCGGCCGCCATCACGAGCTTCGCCGAGCCACGGGTGACCAGCGCCTGCGACAGGCCGGCGAAGGCGACCGAGGTGAGCGACGCCGCCAGCCAGGCCAGGCCGGCCTTGAGCGCGGAGTAGCCGAGCACCTGCTGCATGTAAAGGGTGCCGATGAAGATGAACGCGAAGAAGCTGCCGCCGAGCAGCACGCTGACCGCGTTCGCGCCCGCCAGCGTCTTGAGCTGGAAGATCCGCAGCGGCATCAGCGGCGCCTCGACGCGGGTCTCGATGACCACGAAGGCGGCGAGCAGGGCGACAGAAGCCGCAAGCAGTGACACCGTTCTGGCGGTAGCCCAGCCGGCCTGCGGGGCGGTCGAGACCGCGTAGACGAGCAGCGACAGGCCGCCGGTCACGGTGAGCGCGCCGAACGGGTCGTAGCGTCGGCGTTCTGTGGCGAGCCGGCTCTCTGGCACGATGCGCGGGGCGAGCAGCAGCGCCGCAGCTCCGATCGGGACGTTAAGGAAGAAGATGTACTGCCAGCCGGCGTAGCGGGTGAGCAGGCCGCCGGCGATCACCCCGACGGTCGCGCCGCTGGCCCCGATGGCGCCCCACACGCCCAGCGCTTTGTTGCGCTCGGCGCCCTCGGGGAACATGTTCATCACGATCGACAGCGCCGCCGGCAGGACGATCGCGGCGCCCAGCCCCTGCAGGCAGCGCATCGGGATCAGGACCGAGTCCGTCGTCGCCAGCCCGCAGCCGAGCGAGGCCGCGGTGAAGAGGGTCAGGCCGGCCATCAGGATGCGGCGGCGCCCGAGCAGGTCCGCGGCACGGCCGCCGAGCAGCAGGAAGCCGCCGAAGGTGAGCGCGTAGCCGGTGACGACCCACTGCAGGCTCGATTCGGGCATGTGCAGCTTGCGGCCGATGGTCGGCAGCGCGACGTTGACGATCGCGAGGTCGGCGACCGTCATGAAGAACGAGACCGCCAGCACGGCGAACGCACGCCAGCGGCGGACCTGATTCATGCCGGGACCCCCCGGGTTGTGGTAGCCGATCTCTTCTGCGAGCTGGTGCCGTGACATGCGGGCTCCCTGATGTGGATGAGGCGGGCCTGACCCGCGTTCACCCCTACAGATCCGGGGCCCACGGAAAACTGACCGGGGGGCCCGCGGGCAGATAATGCGCCGCCAGCCGGTTACTTTCGCGGCCGGGCCGGATCGGTACCAGTGACGGCGCAGCATGCGACGGCGGGAGGGAGCAGCCATGGTTGTCAGTGAGGATTTCGCGCGTCTCACCGACCCGTTCCGTCCTGAGTTGCTCGCGCACTGCTACCGCATGCTGGGCTCGGTGCACGATGCCGAGGACCAGGTGCAGGAGACCATGATCCGGGCCTGGCGGTCCTACGGCGAATTCGAGGGGCGGGCGTCGCTGCGGACCTGGCTGTACCGGATCGCGACCAACGCCTGCCTGCGCGCGCTGGAGAACAGCAGCCGCCGGCCATTGCCGTCCGGCCTTGGCGGCCCGGGCGAGTACCCGGAAGCTCCGCTGGCCGCCGCGCGGCCGGAGGTTCCGTGGCTCCAGCCCATTCCCGACGCGCTGGTGAGCGCCGGGTCCGCCGATCCAGCCGAGCTCGTCGCGTCGCGGCAGAGCATGCGGCTGGCCCTGATCGCCGCCTTGCAGTACCTGCCCGCCCGGCAGCGCGCGGTACTGATCCTGCGCGACGTGCTGCGCTGGCGGGCAGCCGAGGTCGCGGACCTGCTCGGCACCACCACCACCGCGGTGAACCGCATGCTGCAGCGCGCCCGGGCGCGGCTCGAGCAGGCGGCCCCCGACGAGGACCAGATTCACGAACCTGCCGACCCGGCCGACCGCGACCTGCTCGACAAATACGCCACGGCGTTCCAGAACGCCGACATCCCGGCGGTCCTGCAACTGCTGCGCGATGCCGCCGTGTTCGAGATGCCGCCCGAGCCGACCTGGTTCACCGGCCGTAAGCTGATCGGGCGCTTCCTGCAGACCCGGGTCCTCAGCGAACCCGGCCGCTTCCAGATGATCCCCACCGCTGCCAACGGGCAGCCCGCGCTCGCTGCCTACCTGCGCGACCACGACGGCGTGTACCGGGCACACTCAATCTGCGTGCTCACCATCGCCGCATCGCGCGTCGCACGGGTCACCTCATTCAACGACCCGGGCCTCTTCCCGGCCTTCGGCCTGCCGGAGGCCGCCCCCGCTGCCGCGACTGCCCAGGTACCGGGCCGATGACCCAGCCAGCCCCGACGGCCGGGCCGGCTGACGGCGCCCGGCTGCTTGAACCGTCGATCAGCTACGCTCTCGGCGCGGTCCTGGCCGTCACGCCGCAACTGCTGTCGCGCCCGACACCGTGCCGGGGCTGGGACCTGCGGATGCTGCTCCGACACACCAGCGAATCCCTGGCCGCGATCGGCGAGGGCATCGAAGCCGGACACGTTGGCCTCGACCGCGCCGCCGAAGACGACGACCTGGCGGCCGACCCCGCCCGGGCATTCCGCGACCGCGCCTGCCAGCTGCTCGAGGCCTGGACCAGCCCAGGCCACCAGCGCCAGGTCATCGAGATCGCCGGCTGCCCGCTGGCGGCCAGCATCATGGCCGCCACGGCCGCCCTCGAGATCGCCGTCCACGGGTGGGACATATCCCGGGCGTGCGGGCAGCGCCAGCCGATCCCGCGCGCCCTGGCCACCAGCTTGCTGGTGATCGCCCCGGCACTCGTCCCGCGCACCTCCCGGCACCCCCTGTTCGCTGCGCCGGTCACCATGCCGGCAACCGCCGGCCCCAGCGATCAGCTCGCCGCTTTCCTCGGCCGCACTCCCCGGCCATAGCGCACAACGCAAGGCCACCACTGACTGCCAGACCCTGACAGCCGGCCCGCCACCTAGAACCACCTGATCTGCGCGCACGCCACCGCGCCCGGACACCTGACCTTGCTCGCTCATACTCGGCGGGAAACCGGGGCGACGCGCGGTATCACGCTGCGTGATTGGCCCAGGACGTCAGGACGGCGCGCGTCGCCTCCGATCTGTGCGGCAGCGCGGCGTGCGCTACTTACCGCCTTCGCCGCGCACGAACGGATAATCTGCACCGCACGTTGACGCGGCTGCCGATGCTCGGCAGTGCGATCACATGGCCACAGTGCGGTCGCTGATGTTGGCCGGTGGGCGATCGTCGCCGCGGACGGCCGGCACCTGGTGCCGTGATCGCGCGCGACCGGGCGTCGGACAGCGCCCGCAGGACCAGCCGCTCGTCGCCGGAGGTCGGCGGGTCCGCCCGGACCCGGTTCATGGCCGCGATGTTCATGCTGCCCGCCTGCCCGCCTGACCGCGGGGACGTGGCCGAATGGCGGCGCCGCCGACCGCGCTGGGCGCCTGGACTTACTGACTGCAGCCACGGCCGGAGTTGTCCGATTTTGGGAGCGGAATGGGAGCGGAGCGCCTCTGCCAGCCGCCCTCAGATGCGGCCTTCGGGACCGGTCGGCGTTGCCTGACCTGGGAAAACGCTCCTGAGCAGCGGGCGGACCTTACGTCGTACTCTGTTCGCATCGAGGGGGTCAGGGGTTCAAATCCCCTCAGCTCCACGCAAACCCGCAGGTCAGCGCCCTGACACGCGGTCATGTTGGCTTGCCTCGTTAGTTGTCCCGAATCTGGGAGCGGCGGTGTCCGAGTTTGGGAGCCGATCTTGGTCATGAGATCCCGCGCAGCTCTTGCCAAAGCGGCCGGAACGGTAGCGATTCGGACGCGGCGATAGGCGTCAGCCCGCGGATCTAGTCCCCGATCACTCGATGATGGAGGCACAGCTTGACGCACACGTACCAAGCTCGTTCGGCGCGCGCCGGCGGCGCTCTTGGTGAAGTTCAAGCCGCTACCGAATTGTCCGTTCTGGAATTGCGGCGTCCGGCGGGTTGACGATGGCTAGTGGTCCAGATCGGCGGGAATCCTGACCTCGGGCAGAACGGGCAACGCCAGCGTGACGGCAGTGAGCGTCGCAGCCCGGCGAGCACTGTCCCGCTGACTCCCTGAGGGCGACGGCTGGTGCGGTCAGGGGCCGTGCAGCCGAGCTGCGTCAGGCCGGTCCCCCACGCGCGGGTCGCGGAGCGCCGTTGGCGTGCCCGCGACATATCAAGATCAATAACGCGGCCTCGGCCGACGCCAAAGAATCATCACCCCTGTGAAAGCCCACCTCGGGCTCAACTGCCTGAAGTGTTTTCGGCTATCGGAACGGTGGCTTTGGGAGCGCGCGCGCTTCAAGGCGCGGACATGCTGCCGGTCAGTAGAAGTACATTTCCGGTACGGCGGCTGGCACCACATATCGAAGAAGCCGCAGGCGCGGCATCCAGCGGGTGCTATTCGAACCGAATGCGGGGCCGCTGTGGGCCAGCATCCGCCTGAACGTCGGCAGCGCCGGTGGCGCGGTCGTCAGGGCTGGGGAGCGTTCCGCTGTCCGGCGGCGAAGGGATGACTCGGCAGGCAGGCTTGCCTGAGGCTCCGGTGCGGAGAGGCGGGTTGGGCGTGGGCGGCAAATCGTCAGCGACATTCAGGGCGACGAAGCCGTGAACCCGTACGAAGAGGCGCCTGAGACCAGCATCGCCCTGTCGCTAACCTCAGATGGGTCCACGGCAGGCCGCGTTACAGTGAAATGGTGAGCGCGGCACATCGCGGCAAGCCTGACAATTCGCTACTAATCGCGCTGATCGCTGTGGTCGTGGTGTCCCTCGCCGTGATCGGGTTCATCATTTACCTGGGAGCCAGGCACCCGTCAGGAATCTTGATCCTCCTCGGCGCGCTCGAGGGCGTTATGCTCATGCAGGCCGCCCACAGAGTCGTACTGAATCTGGCGAACAGGCAACTGCAGTCGGCCGAGGAGGTGGCGGACCGGCTCAGCCTCATAGCTCAGCTGATCGGCCCCCTCGTCGCGGCGCTTGCGTTCACCGGCCAGGTGCGAGGATGGATGCACGGCACGTTCCGCGACCTCATCCTCGCCGTCCTCGTTCTTTATCTGGTCGGCTCACCGATCTACTGGTTCGGCGGCAAACGCCGCCTGATAGCCGTGCTGAGGACACGGGCCACAGGCGACGGGCCCGGGTCGTGAGCGTCAGGAGGTGCAGCGCTCGTTCCGCCGATCCGCTTAGCCATGACCTCAGGGTGTCCGGTGGCGTCTGACAGCCGACCAGGATTCGGCTCTCCCGGCAGCTCAGGTGCATGCGCACGCGACGCGCACCAGGAGTGCGGGCACGTGACTACCGTGATGCGCATGAGCAGACCCGGGCCTCGCCTGGAGTCCACCGTCGCGCTGTGCCGCTGCTCCTGCCACGCCACATGCCCCCTCGCCGACCGGATGCCGGTTCCCCTGACGGTCTGGCAGCAGCTGTGCACGTGCCCAGGTGCCGAGGAGCAGCGCGCATGGAAAGACGACCCCGACGAGCCAGTGCCCGGGTTCAAAGAGTTCCGGGAGAAGCACGAGCGCGAGTGGCGGGAACGCCGCGAGGCCGGCAGGCAGGCGTTCCGAGCTGCCCAGGCCGCCGCTGATGGCAAAACACGCAAGCAGGTCCGCGATCTGTACCTTGCCGAACTCCGGGCCCGCGGGCTGGACGAACCACGTGATGCCATCCTTGAGGCAACCGTAGATCTGCTGACCGGCCATCCCGTTACCGCCAACACCCGCGTACTACTCAACTACGCCAAAGGTGCCACCCGGCTGTTGAAATGGTTCTGGTCTGCCTTCCCGCCAGACCCCTGACCCGATGTTCGCGGCACCAATGCGATCGGCAAAGCACCGTATCACCGCGTGCTGCGTACCGTGCCTAGCGAACCTCGGTGGCCCCCAAACGCAGAATTAGCTTGCTCAATCCATCCAACGCATAGCTCGAGCGCGGTTGGCTCGTTCGGGGTGAATCGCCGCCATAGCGGTTGCAGGATTTCGGTTGCCGTGCCCGGCTGGCCGCTGCGTTGTCGGCAGGGCGCGATAGACAGGCGTGAGTGCCGTTCGCTGCCTTGGTTGGAGGAGTCATGCGCTGGTCGGAGATGGAGGGCTTGCAGCCGCGTCTGGCCGGACTCGGCCGCCGGCTCCTGCTGGAGCCGGGTGTCGTGCTGGTGGCGACGATCCGCGGTGACGGCACGCCCAGGGTCAGCCCGGTCGAGCCATGGCTGATGGACGGCATCTTGTGGCTGTCGATGATGTGGCAGTCGACCAAGGCCGCCGACCTGGTGCGTGACCCGCGCATCCTGGTGCACAGCGTGATCACCGGCCGGGACGGAGGCGCCGGCGAATTCAAGATCCGCGGAACGGTGTGCGCTGAGCCTGACCCGGCGGTTCAGCGCCGGTACGCCGACAAGGTAGCCGCCGGCCTGGGGTGGCGCCCCGAGCCAGGGCGCTTCCACCTGTTTACCGTCAGCATCGAGGAGGTGACCTTCATCCGCTACGACGATGCCACGGGAGATCAGCATGTCGCCATGTGGCCCCCGGCCCGCGAGTTCATCCGCCGGGGGACCTCCGCCACCAGCGTGGGAGCGCCCGAGCCCTCGAGCGACATCCTCGTCGCGGAGTAAACTCCCGCCCGCGCCATCAGCGGCAGATGAGTGAGTCAGCCGAGCGCGTGTGTGCGATGGACGTCAAAGCCCACGGCCGTGGATGCTGGCTCTCGTGGACAGCAGCCGCAGCGGTGACGGCGACGAACCCCCTGCCATGCCCGGTGTGTACCGCGGAACAGAGGGAAGGTCCGGGCCGGTGTTGTTCACCCTCGACGTCGATGGCGAACGGTTCGCGATCCGGCGAGCTGGAGACGTCGGCACGGCCTATGACTGGCTGAGCGGGCCTAACAAGGGCTATGGATTCGCGTCGAGCGAAACACCGAATCGGTCAGTGGAGGAGCACCGGCAGAGCATCCGCGGCTTCCTCGCCATGATCGATCCCAATACGGGCTACATCGGGGACGACTGAGGGGAGGGTGTAATCCGCCTGAGCCGTTACCAGGCATCGGCAATACTGGGCGCCTCCTGGGGCTGGGCCGTTGGGCCACGGACGGTCCTTACCCGTGTGACGAACGTGAGCGACCTGCCCGCGACTGTGCCTGTCACCTGCCAGCATCCCGCCGCGGATTACTTCAGCACGGATCGTCCGGTCTGAGCCCATCCCGCGCCGGCTCTGGCGTCGTCGACGTCAGGATCTCCGGCACGCAGGTCCACCAGTCGGCCTATCGGAAACGCTTCCTGCAGCAGGCGTTCACGCTCGGTCAGATCCTGCATGCGCACCTCCTTCCGACGTTCTCGGCCGGTCCTGCGGCACGATCACGGCTGGCATGCGGCCAGCCGACGCTAGCCATGGGCAGCGACGACCACAGTCTGCCTGAACTGCCCCAAATGCTCACTGCGGACACGCCCGCCCTGCGCTACACGGCTGCTGCAGAGGCGGGGGGGTCCTATCGACGAGCCCTGACCGGCCAACCCGCGGCGCGGAGACATTCGAAGCCCTAAACCCCAGCTCTGTGGCGCTTTTAGCAACGGTCAAGATCGCGCTGCTTGCGGCATGATCGGATGTTCACGCTTTGGCGGTTATGAATAACGATGCGAGTCGTGTCGGCCAGACAGCCCGCGGACGGACTCTGCCGGAGCGCCAGTTGGACGCATACCTTGCGGCCGTTCTGAAGGCAGCGTCTCATGAGCCGCGAGCGGTGGCGGCGCCCGATGATCGGTCGTTCAGGCTGCGAAGCGGGACCTGCTGCGGCCCATGGAGATCGCTGCTTCTAGGCTGGGAGCGGCTGGTTGCTGGCGATGGCTCGCTTTACCGCCTGCAGTGACTGCCCGAGTGGCAGGCCAGAGAAAGGGAAATGCAGCGTCACGGGCTGGCAGCGAATGCCTGCTCGATAGCGGCGCGGTAGTCTCGGCCACCAAGGCCTATCACCTGATCGAACCTTTCGAGTCCCCTGTCGCGGATCTGTTCGCTGAGGGCAGCGGGCCGGATTGGCGCGGGTGCTCAGCGTTTGAAGGTGACGTTGTAGGTGCCTTCGATTGTGTCTTCCGGGTTCAGGAAGCCATATTTGGCGCTGAGGATGACCCAGCGATCGCCGAAGTGCTCGGCGTACTCGCGGTTCACTTTGAAGGGCGCCCCGGTATATGCCGGCCGGGCTGGCACCGGTCCTGCCTGCGGGGACTTGTCCCAGATCTTGGCCCGGCTGTCTCCCATCGCTTCGATGAGTCTCGTTAGCAAATCCGTCAGCTTGCTGGCTCCAATCCGGCAGCGGTGGCTCCGGGGGAAAGGGCTGTGACGGGCCGGGTCCAGTGGAACATGTATTCCCCTGCCCGCAGGTCACTCGCCGCCTCAGCTGCTTGCAGGAGATCCTCCAGGGTCGCGCCGTGGAGCATCCGGCCGCTGAACTTATCGGTCGCAGTGAAAGCTCCAGGTCCGCCGCTGATGTCGAAGATCGGGCCCTTGGTGTAGTCGTGCGGGAACAGCGCGATCTGAAAGTCTGCATCGTTGGCGCTGGCCGGATGGCGCAGGTAGTGCCGCACAGCGGCTGCGGCGGCCTGGTCACTGACCTTGGTGAGCGTGGCAGCGCTGAGACGGCGGGGACTGCGGCCGTCGCCTATCCACGAGACATGCCAGCCGTTCTCGCGCCGCCCGACCAGGGCACTGAGCAGCTCGCGATCTGTCTCTACCGAAGCGGCGCGCGGGCTGCGCGTCACCCTGGGAATGGCCCGTACAAGCAGGGCAAGGTACAGCGCAAAGAAGGTGGCAGCGTATGCCATGCCCGCGACCGAGGTGCCGGTGCTGACGACGTACGGCACCTCACTCCCAGGCCCCGGCTGCGGCGCGGTGAACACGAAAGCGAGCGCAGGACTGACCCCAATCAGCAAGGTCACGAGGAACACGAGTCCGCCGTGCCTTCGGGGAGCGCGTTGGATAAGCCTGTAGGTGATGATCAGGACGCTAGTCATGGCCAGGCTTGCCGCTACTCCGGCGGCGAGGCCGGCAGCCCAACCGTCGGGGACGGTGTGCCGCGCCGCAGCGATTCTTACGATCTCCCAGGCAGTTATCGCGCCGAGTCCAGCGATGCCGATGGCAAGAGTGGTGCGCGGACGCAGCTGGAACCATCTGTCAAGCCGATGCTTCCGCCGAGGCATTGTCCCACCTTAGGTGCTGATATGCCGCTGCGAAAGGCGGCGCATCACCAGGTCAGAAGGTCGGTGGTGCTCGAACTGGTCTGCCAGGACCA
>WNFN01221440.1_pt1 | contig 10649 bp, 7 predicted proteins | sample 5400161 | NCBI WGS metagenome assembly WNFN01 (sample SAMN13153353, study PRJNA577476) | soil metagenome | isolation source: 80 cm saprolite on Douglas fir-dominated hillslope | place: USA:California | collected 2013-09-17
AAGATCACTGAGGAAGTGGACTACCTTAACGAAGCCGCCAACCAGTCCCAGTTCGCCGACGCCTACCGCGGGCACCCTTTCATCCACATCCCCGACGTTCTTCCTGAGCTGTCCAGCAGGCGCGTCCTGACCCAGGAACTGGCCGAGGGCATGCTGTGGCACGAGGCGGTCCAGGCCGATCAGGGTTCACGCGACGCGTGGGGAGAGGTCATCTACCGGTTCGCGGTCGGCAGCCTGCGGCGATTCGGCCTGTTCAACGCCGATCCCCACCCCGGCAACTACATCTTCCACCCCGACGGCAGCGTGAGCTTCGTCGACTTCGGCTGCGTGGTGCGCTTCGACAGCGCGCAGGTAGCAGCCCTGGCCGACATCGTCACGGCCATGTGCCGCAACGACGCGCGGCGGCTGCGCCGCGCCCTGGTCGGCGCAGGCGCCATCGACGCAGTCACCGGGCCGGCCCCCGACGAGCTGTTCGAATGGTGGTCGGGCACGTTCGAGATGCTCCTCGGCCCGCAACCATTCACGATGACACCGGAGCTGGCTGCCGAGGGAATCCGCCGGGAATTCTCGCCTGTCGGCCCGTCGGCCAGCGTGGTGCGCTCATTCAGCGAGCCGCCCGGATGGGTGTTCCTCAGCCGGATCGACTCGGGGCTGATGTCCGTGCTCGGACAGCTCCGGGCGACGGGATACTGGCGGGCGATCCAAGCTGAGTACGACGAGCAAGCCGACCCGATCACGCGCCTCGGGATCGAAGAACGACGTTTCTGGCAAGAGAGAGCTGCCAGATGAGGCCCGGGCCCGGTGCCACCGCCACCGCCGCCAAGCCGTCGTGGCCCTTCCCGCCCGACGACCCCTACCGCATCTACGCGCCGCGCTGTCCGCCGAGGAGATCGAAGAGGAGCGTAAGCATGAAGAGCGCCAGAACGCTCTCTTGTCGAAGATCGGTTACCCGCACGCCCGACGCCGCGTACGTTCGGAGGTTCCCTGCGAGATCACCGACGATGCAATGGTCGAGTTTCTTGCGCTTCTGGTCCCGACTTGGTCGACCAGGGCGAGGCTGTCCTCCGGCGCGTCGCGCAGGATGCACCATGGCAGCTCGGTCCTGCGGTGGAGGAACTGGGCACCGGCCAGGACGGGTCCGGCTTCCACGAGGACGGCATCCGGCATCACCACTCACGCTCCTTCGGCGTGACGCCCCTCGCGGCATGGAACCGGGGTCCGTTCATGGTGCTCTACCAGACCGATTTCCGCAACGGCGTCGCCGTCCTCAACCGCATGCTGAACCACGCCGCCCTCGTGCGCGCGCACACTCTGGCAAGCCTCGACCAGCACGGCGCCCCCTGCCTCGCCGCCTACTGTCCAAGTCCTACCCAGCGCTCCGAATCCGTGGGATGTCCGCCGTCTGTGCTGACGCAATGGCCGCAATCCGCTCGATCATGCCCGAGGCCAGCATCCGGATCGCGGGCACCCGGCTTCCCGGGACATGCGCGTGAGCTGCCGAGCAATCTGCGCTGGCCTGGGCGCCGGGTAAGGCTCAACCTCGATCAGGTCACCGGGGTCAGCGAGCGCCGCGCCGAGAAGGTGCTGCGCAAGCTCCCTGGGCCTGGCGCGGCGACAGCAGGCGGGGTCATCCCGATGCCGGCAACCGTGGCCGCGGCGCTGCGCGAACACCTGCGCTGCTGCCCGCCCGGCCCGGCCGGGCTGCTGTTTCACCACCCCCGCAGGGAATGTACTCAACCCGGCGACGCCCGCAGTCCTGCTCTCAGGTGGGCTTGCCAGCTGAGCAGCTCCGCCGCCGCGGCGCCGAAGGCCTCTGCGCCGTTGCCGATCACCCTGGCGGCGTTCTGGTGGTGGTATCCCGTCGGCAGCGTTGCCTTGGTGGCACCGGCACTGTGATAGGTCAGCTCGGCCGATGCAAGCTCGCTGACCAGCTCTGCCCTCGTCGCTTGTAGCTGCACATCTGGATCATGCCTCAACGGCAAGCGCCCTCGCCGGCAGCGGCAGAGGCGGATGGTCCGCGGAGCCTGGCGGCCCGACGCCTGGTACGGGCGGTGGCTCTAAAGTGCTTCCGCCGTAGGGCTTGTGAAATCGCGCACGAGGCGTTTCCGCGGAAACGCCGTCGCACGCGCAATGGCAAGAGCGGATGTTCGGAGGGCGCTAGAAGTCAGCGTGCGTGCTTCTCAGCCGCACGCTACGGCGGCGTCCGGAATCCGGTGTAAACCGACGGGCGTGGTTTCCGGCTTTGTGGTCAGGTTAGGCGGTGGCACTGACAGTTTCGGGGCTGTCGGCGGGCCGGGCAGTGGTGTCGGTGTGTGGCCGCAGCCGGGCGGGGGTTCGAGCAGGGAGCCGTCCCCGGGGGTGCGAGGTACGCCTACGGACCATCCGGTCGGCGCATCACGAGTCGAGCGCCGGCCACGGCGGACCCTCGCGTAGAGCGCTGAGGAGTTCACGAGCTGCTCGTTCCCCGTTCGGGAAATGGTCGCCCGGATCCCAGCGCCACGCGGCGACCACGGCAAGAACAAGGACCCGGCACTCACTGAGCAGTTCTTCATCAGCGTCCGCATAGCGCTCGCTGACATCTTCGGGGACATGGGCGAGGTCGAACTCGACGGGCCCGCGGCAACACGGTGCGGCTCGCCGTGCAGTAGCTGCTCGGCAGCGCCGCGGCCGCCGATCGCTTGTCTTCGGCTCCGTATTGTGTTGATGAGAAGCTCCCGGTCCGCGGCGGCAAGCTCAGGAGTGAGGCTACTGCTCTCCACAAGGTGCTGAGCCTCTGCCACTCGATCGGTGAAGTGCGGCGTCCTGACATCGAGCTTGCGCATGCCCGCATGCAGTCGCTCAAGCCCAGCCGCATAGTCGGCCGGCGAGACCTCCCGAGGTGCCACGGGGTTGTAGTAAGTCCACGGCGTGACGGCGAAGCCATCACGCTCATAGGCGCGCGGCTCTACTCGGGGTTCCAGAGCAGCCACCGGGCTCCCGGTTTCGGCGAGCCGTTGGGCAAGCTCGACCTCGAACTGTGCGACCTGATGCGCTGTCGGTGCGACTCGGGCAAGGACATCACAAGGCAGCAGGCGCACAGAGAGCTTGTTCGAATCGTGAAGAACGATCGCGTCGTCGACAGTCAGGCCAAGCGCCGAGGCAGTCGACATGGCCGCAGCCAGCGCGCGCTCCATCTCAGATGGCTGCATCCAGCTGATTTTCTCACCGCGACCTCCGCAGTGGCTCTGGCGGCTTGATCTGGCCCCACCGGGACGGCTTGATCTGGCCCCGCTTGGTGGTGTCGGGGGCTGGTTTGTGACGGCTTGATCTGGCCCCGCCTGAGGTTTCGGTGGCGCTGGCAGGTGCCGTCGCGGGCGGTGCAGTGGCCGGTCAGGCAGCTGGTGCCTGGCGCTGCTGGCGGGCGTGGGCGAGGCGGTAGGAGTCGCTGCCGGTCTCGATGATGTTGGCACCGTAGGTGAGCCGGTCGATGATCGCGGCGCAGAGCCTGGGGTCGGTGAAGGTCTTGGTCCAGCCGGAGAATGATTCGTTGGAGGCGATGGCGACGCTGTTCTTCTCCTCGCGCTCGGTGAGGACCTGGAAGAGCAGCTCGGCGCCGCGGCGGTCGAGTTCCATGTAGCCGAGCTCGTCGATGCAGAGCAGGTCGACGCGGCCGTAGCGGGCGATGGTCTTGTTGAGCTGCTTGTCATCGGCGGCCTCGACGAGCTCGTTGACGAGCTTGGCGGCCAGGACGTAGCGGACGCGGAAGCCGGCGGTCGCGGCGGCGGCGCCGAGGCCGATCAGGAGATGCGATTTGCCGGTGCCTGAGTCCCCGATGAGGCACAGCGGCTCGCCGGCGCGGACCCAGGCGCAGGACGCCAGGGTATTGATGACGGCGGGGCTGACGGCGGGGTTGGCGGCGTAGTCGAAGTCAGCGAGCCATTTGGGGCGGGGGAACCCGGCGGCCTTGATCTGGCGTTCGGAGCTGCGCCGGCCGCGGTCGTCGCATTCGGTCATGAGCAGCTCGGCGAGGAATCCGCGGTAGGTCAGCTGCTCGCGCTCGGCGGCGTCGGCGATCTCGCTGAAGCGGCTGCGGATGGTGGGCAGCCGCAGGACCCGGCAGGCCTGGTCAACGGCAGCGCTGGCGGCGTGGTCGGTCACGCCGCGGCGTGGTGCTGTCATGACACTTCTCCTTCGCGTGCGGGTGGCGGGACCGGCGGGACTGCCCGGTGGTTCAGGAGCTGGTCGTAGCGGCCCACTGACGGCGGGGGCCGGGTGTCGCCTGGCAGCGCGGCCAGGCGCCGCCTGGTCAGGCTAGACACGGCCGGCCCGGCCGGCCCGGGCTGAGCTGGCTGCGGCATCCCGCCGCGGCGGGCATCGCCGGCCTTGCGGGCCTCGACGGCGACGACGTCGGCGCTGGCGGCCCCGACAGACAGGGCCGCGCTGATGCCTGCCAGGACGTCGGCAGCGGGAAGGTGACGGTGCAGCAGCAGCACCTCGATCAGGGCGCGGGTGCCCGCCCCGTCGCCGTGCGCGCGGCGGGCCGCGGCCCAGAACGCCTCATGCCCGGCGGTGAACGTCCCGGCCTGGCGGGCCTGGACCAGCGCGGTCGCGCCGGGCATCGCCCCGGGCTTGCGGGCCAGGACCTCCAGGTAATGATCCAGCACCAGGGTCTGCGAGCCGCGGGTCACCGACCGGGCGTGACGGCAGACCTCCGTCCGGCCGTCCAGGACAATCACCTCCGAAGCGCGCAGGAACACCCGGACACGGCCGCCGATCAGCCGGACCGGCACCGAGTAGTGACACTGCCGCACGGTGATCCGCCCGAACCGGTCGACCCGGGGGGTCAGCAGCAGCCCGGCCTCGAACCCCTCATCCGGCAGCAGGGCCAGCAGCGGCGCCTCGGCCGCGAAGTCCTGCCCCACGGTGCGGATCCGGCCCTCCACCCGGCGTGCGTCATCAGCGGCATCAGCCATGTCGATCCGGGCGTTCAGCTCGCTCAAGGTGGCGACCTCGGGCACCGGGACCAGGTGGCTGCGGCGGAAACGGCCGACCTCGCCTTCCACGCCGCCTTTCTCATGCGCCCCGTCAATGCCAGGCACGCAGTAGAACGCGTCGAACCCGAAATGGGAGCGGAACAGCACCCACCGGTCGGATTCAGCACGATCGCGGCCCATCAGCACCCGCGAGACCGCCGACCGCAGGTTGTCATAGCGGATCTTCCCCGCCGGCACCCCGCCCAGAACGGCGAACGCATGCAGATGACCCTCAATGAAAGCCTCCTGCCCCTGCGAGGCGAACACCCGGTGCACCGCCTTGCCCGAGTACGACAACCGCAGCGTGAACAAGAAACACTTCGTCATCTCCCCGGCCAGCCGGATCCACACATCACCGAAATCAACCTCGGCCTCCGACCCGGGCAGATGTGTCTGCAGCACGAACGCCGTCTCCGTCCCGCGGCCCGCCGCGGCCGCGATCTCCGGCCGGCGCCGGGCCACATAGTCACGCACCGTCGAATACGACACGCCCGTCACGCCATGCTCATCAGCCAGCCGCGCCGCCACCCGCCGCGCGGTGTGACGCTGCTTGCGCGGCGCGTCCAGGTCCGCGACCAGCATCTCGTCGATCACGGCCTTCCATGACTCCAGCCGGGCCGACCGGCGCACCGGAACCTTGCGCGGACGCGGAGCCGCGTCATCCAGCGCCTGCCGCACTGTCCGCCGGTGCACCCCGTGCCGCTCAGCCAGAGCACGAATCGACAACCCCGCCCGCCGGTCACGGCGAATCGCCTCGAACACCTCCACCCTGGACGACCCCAACGGGCCTCCTCGGCAGTGGGCACCCATGATCATCCCACGCGCACCATCCGGCGGGGCCAGATCAAACCGTCACAACACCCGGACCACCACCAGCCGGGGCCAGATCAAGCCGTCCCGGTGGGGCCAAACGAACCTGTCAGAACCACTGATGCGGCCGTGTCTCGCCGTGCATGCGGACGGCAGACCGCACACGTCGGCTGACCTGCGTGACCGCCTCGCGGAACTGATGCGCGTCAGCGAAGAGGACCGGGCGGTGCTGCTGCCGAGCGGGTCGCAACCAGTGTTCTCCAACCGGGTGGCCTGGGCGGTCACACACCTTGCCCAGGCTGGGCTGCTTGAGCGCCCGGCCCGCGGCATCACGCAGCTAACATCGCGGGGCGCCGAGGTCCTGGATCAGTACCCCGCCCGCGTCGACATGAATGTTCTGCGCCAGTTCCCTGAGTATGAGGAGTTTCGCACCAGGACCCGTCAGCGCAAGGGCCAGCAGCCAATCGCGATCGGCCACCTCGATGACGCCGGACATGAGGATCTATCGCCGCGCGAGGCCATCGCCGAGGTAATCGACTCCGCCCACTCCGCCGTCGCCGCAGACCTGCTGGCCCGCGTCCTCAAACAATCTCCGGTATTCCTCGAACAGCTGGTGCTCCAGCTGCTCGTCAAGATGGGCTATGGAGGCCTGGAGACACCGACCGAGCACCTCGGCGCTCCCGGCGATGCGGGCCTCGACGGCCTGATCCGTCTCGATCCCCTCGGTCTCGACGTGGTCTACGTCCAGGCCAAGCGCTACGCCGACCGTCATATAGGACGGCCAGACATCCAGGCCTTTGTCGGAGCGTTGCACGGCGCCCAGGCCAGCCGTGGGGTCTTCATCACAACCTCCCGCTTCAGCTCCGACGCCCGCGACTACGCCGATCGCGTCAACGCCCGCCTTGTCCTCATCGACGGTCCCGAACTGGCCGCCCTCATGATCGAACATGGCTGCGGGGTGATCGTCGAGGAATCCTTCATCCTCAAGCAGGTTGATGAGAACTTCTTCGAACAGCTGTAGCGGCTTTCCCGAGAGCTTGAGCGCGAACTGATGGTTGGCTTGATCACCTCAGCATCTGCCGCGACCCGTAAACAGAGATGGATGCTGAAAAAGCTAAGCGATAGCGAGTCGTTTCAGTCAGTAGAGCCACATATGCCAACAAAATAGCGGCGGACTCAAAAGTCCGCCGCTGCAAGTAAGATTGCACAGTATGTAGGACCCCTTGCAGGGACAACAGAGACTGTACCAGTAGCGCCAGCGTCTGTCAACGCGCGGGCTAGGGCTTGAGCCAGTCTGTGTCCGGGCGGGTCAACAACCGCGCGTTGTTGTAGGCCCAGTCTAGGGTTAGGACAGTTCGACCCAGGTAGACGCCTGGGTCCAGCCGATCGACGGCGAGGGCCAGCTCGGCGTGGTCCCGTCTCAAGAGGGCCACCGGTAGGAGCAGCTGCATCTTTCCTTGACCGGTCTTCCCGTCGCGGTAGAACTGTGGTATTGCGGTCTTATAGTTTCTCCGAACTCGCTCGACCGCCTCCGGTGCCTTTGCGTTCACTTGTGCAGCGAGATCCTGCGGCGTTAGCAGATTGAGGCTGTCGGGAAAGCGATCAGGATCATGTGGAACGTGTTCTACGTTGACGCTCAGCGGCAGCCGGGTATCGAATATAAGTTCAGCGGGGTCATCGAAATAAGAAGCCAGAGGTGGCAGGTTACGACCAAATAGTCCCAGGAAGGGGACGCTGGATGCTTTCTCGAATCCTCGCAGTACCCAACGTGGCCCCAACTCGCCTTCTGGCCGATGCCGAAAGAGGGCAAATATATGCTCCTGAAAAGGAGTGACGAGCCCAGTGTTAAAGGCAAGCGCCTTCTCATCCGTTGAATATACTAGATGGTCAGGAAGTTCGTGGAGACGCAGGAATGTATACTTCAGGTAACTCCTGAGGATCACGAACGGATCTTTGGCTGGATGGACTCGGTAATTCCAGTTCTCGGATTCCGCCAGGCTTGCGAGTGTATCCGCCCATTTGGGGTGTCCCATGTCGATCAGGTCGGAGTAGGGATCGCCAACCGGATCCCAGTGGAGAATCGATACGTTGACAGCCTCAGACCTCCGGAAGTCGGTCCTTGATCATTGTTAAATCCGGGGGTCCGCCGCGAGCTGGTAGGTGATGGGCCGGGTGTCGCCGGGCATGCGGGGCGGTCGAGGGTGACGGTGATCACGCGGGGCGTGCAGGTGATCGTGCCGCCGAGGTGGAGCAGGTTGCGGCTGATGGCCCGGTACTCGTCGGGGTCGCGAAGGTAGTCGTTGAGCCGGTTGCCGAGCCAGTGCTCGGCTGAGGCGGCGAGCAGCCGCAGCACCATCTGCAGGGAGCGGCGCCGGGTGCGCAGGATGGCCTTCTGGGCGCCGGGGGTGAGCTGGCTGGCGGGCAGCTTGGCGGGGATTCCCTTGAGCGCTGCGGTGGCAGTGGTGACGGCCTCCCTGGCCTTGGTGATCTTCTTCTCGGCGGGCGGGATGGCCTTGTTCTTCGCGGCGGCGGAAAGCTCCGGGGCGGAGATCACGCCGGCGAGCCTGCGCTCGGCGGCGGCCAGCGCGGCCTCGGCCTCGCGCAGCCGGGCGCGGGCGGCCGTGCGCTCGGGGTTGGCGGTCAGGTGGTCGTCGTCTTCGGTGTCGGCGTGGTAGTCGCACAGCCAGTGGATGCCGTAGTGGTCTTCCAGGTACTTGAACAGGTTCTCGATCCGCCACCGGCAGCGCAGCCAGGCCAGCAGCGCCGCGGCGGGGGCGGTGGTGTCGCTCGTGAGCACCTGCAGCACGGGTGCGCCGTCTTCGAGCAGGGTGATCTGCCGGGCCTGGCCGTAGTCCTTGATCTCGACGGTCTCGTCGGCGAGCAGGAGGACTTCGGCGGGCTTGCCGTCGCCGCGGGCGGCCCAGTGCCGGCGCGGCGCGGCGGTGACCGGGGCGAGCGGGCCGCGCCGCCAGGTGACCCAGTCCGCGCGCGCGTCGCGGATGGCGCGGAAGGCGACCGGGTAGGAGCCGCCGCGGTCGAAGCCGAGCAGGATCTTCGCCTCCGCGCCGGTCACCTGGCGCAGCTGGGCCAGGACGGGTGGCAGGGTAGCGGCCAGCCCGGACGGGTCGCCGGTGGCGAAGGCCACCGCCCGGCCGTGGTAGTCGGCGACCATGGTGTCGGCGCGGCCGGGCTGGGCGTGGCGGCGCTTGGTGTTCCAGCCCTTGGCAACCGGTTTCGCGCCCTCGTAGGGGACGAAGTGGTCATCGACGTAGTACACGTGCAGGCCCGGGGCGTCGGCGGCGAGCATCGCGGCGGCCAGCTGGCGCTGCAGGGCCAGCGGGTCGCACGCCTCGGCGATCGCGGCCAGCCGGGGCCGCAGCGTGCGCGGGTCGGGGAGCCGGCCGATCCCGGCGAGGATCCCGGCCTGGGCCGGGATCAGGTGCTTGGTCCCCTCCGCGGATGAGGCGCCGAGCGCGAACGCCAGCGACGTGGCGGTCAGCAACGCCAGGTCGTCATAGCGCGGCCGGGCCAGGGCGGGCGGCAGCGCGGCCGCCAGGACCGCCTCCGCGCCGATCCGGTCCAGGTAGGCGTGGGCCAGCATCGCCCCCGCATACCGGCTGGGCAGCACACCGCCGGCGACCCGGGCCAGCCCGGCGCCGGGGCGGGCCGCCGGCTCCCGCCCGCCCGCGCGGACCAGCGCACCGGCGGGCGAGGGCCCGGGCCCGGGCGCCGCGGTCACGGCTTCGGGCTCCGGCTCGCCTGCCTGCGGCCCGGGCGCTGCGGGCTCATCTTCCGGCCCGCCGCCGGGCAGCTGCTCCTGCACGGCGGCCGGGCCCAGGCGCCGGAACACCGTGGACTGGGCGACCCCCAGCCGGCGGGCGATCTCGCTGTCGGAGGCGCCCTCGGCCCGCCACCGGGCCGCCTTCTCCCAGGCGTTCCCGGCCAGCTTGCGGGGCCGTCCCTGAGCCTGCACCAGGCCGGCGGTTCCCTCCCGCAGCGCCCGGTTATGCAGCGTGGCGACGTAATTCTCGGTCAGCCCCATCACCGCGGCGACCGCCCGGCCGCCGAAGCCCAGCTGGCGGCACACCGCCACCGTGACATTGCGCAGCCCCGCGTCGCCGGACGGGTAGCAGGCCAGCACCACCGATCCGGCCAGGATCCAGGTGGTGCCGTCCCCGTCCGCGCGGTGCAGGAGCCTGGGGTCGGGCATGCCCTCCAGGATGGCCGCGGCGGCTGGCGTCATGCCCCCATCCTACCGTAAATTTAACAGTTTTCGCATAGCGAGGGCATAAAGGAAACCGCTGGCCAGGCGGCCTGCGGTTCACCTACTTCCGGAGGTCTGAGGCTTGTGGGCGATCTATTGGGCAGCCAATATTGGTTTCAGGCGATTAAACCCCTCGGCAAGCTGAGTCCTGTGGAAGTGGCGGCAATTGGTGAAGCAATTCTTGCCCAGAAATTCTGGAAGGATTAAAAGTTTCGAGGATGCATGTGACCGGTGATCAGAATGCCGAATGGAGGTTGTGACAAGTTGCAAGGTGACCGGCGCCCGCCTTTCACCGATGCGAACTGGCAATCCGCCTCAGGAGCGATAATCCTGGCTTCGTTGGCGTGCAATGGAGCTGTGCCCACGCCGGATCGGCCCTAGGTACGGGGGCTAGCCGCCAGGCGCTCGTGGCCGCAGCTCGCGGAACTCCATGTGCCTGTGGGCGAACCCGCCTGGCGTCAGCAGCCCCTGAATTCCCTTATGGCGCGGCACGAGGGTCATGATGGCCGGTCGAGGATGGGCGCGCAAATCGGCGGATCAGGAGCCACTGTAGCTCCGTACGA
>WNFN01019200.1_pt1 | contig 10648 bp, 11 predicted proteins | sample 5400161 | NCBI WGS metagenome assembly WNFN01 (sample SAMN13153353, study PRJNA577476) | soil metagenome | isolation source: 80 cm saprolite on Douglas fir-dominated hillslope | place: USA:California | collected 2013-09-17
AGGTAAAAGTTCCCGTCACGAGCTCGAACGGAACATCAGGGAATGAGAGGCGGTCCACACGGGCCGCCTTTTGTCGCGCCGGCTTGCAGCTAGCGGATTGGTCCGGTAGTTGTTTCCTCATCGCAGAGCCGTCGCGCCAGCGCCGAGGTGCGGACAACAAATCGGCCAGATGCTTGCTTAAGAAAGTCGCGCGCGAACAAAGAACAAAAGACAGCTAAGCTACAGGACCTTGTTTCAGTCACCGAAAAGACCAAGCGAATACCAGGGCTATCGGGGGATCATGCCGGATCGGTCGGGATTCTCGGCGCCGATATTGCTCGGCGCCATCATCATCGCCGCGGCAATCCTGTTGTCCACGCTGGTCAATGCCGTGAGCACGCGGTTCATGGGGATGGACAGCCAGAACGATGACATCGTGTGGCTGATCGACCGGCTGACCGGCGCCGTCTACAAATGCCAGGCCGCCGAACGTGGCAGGGCCTCCTGCGAGCCCGATATCGCGACCGGCAGTATCGGAGAGCGGGGAAAGCGGTAAGCGGACATCGCGCCCGGTCCGAGACGGGCCGGCAGGTAGGCGCGCGTTGCTCGACGCAACGCAGCAGTATTTCCTTCGCTCGTGCCCCCGTTTGTGTTGCTCATTGGATCGCTGGCGCTTGGTGAGACGCCCACTATCTCGCAGTTAGTCGGGTTGACGATAGTGCTGTTCGGCTTCCGGCTGGCGCAGAGCACACCTAGCAGAGCACACCTAAATGAGGTTCGAGCCGGGTCATTTCCGGCGGGTTGGTGTCACGCTGCACCGCAGCACATAAAAATGTCTTCTTATTGAAACGCGGCTGGTGGAAAATGCGTATCTCGATGGCCAGCATTCCGCTGGTTTTCATTTCTCAGCGAGGTTCAGATGAGGATATTGATCGCTGCTGCGATGTTTTCGGCCCTGGCCTTCTCGCCCGCTTCAGCGGCTATGATGGCATGCACGAGTGACAATTTGGCCAAATCCACCGCGATGATGAGCCCCGGTCAAACGGCTGGAAACAAGGAAATGGCCATGGCCAACGCGGACATGAGCAACGGCAAGATGCGCAGCGCCTGCATGCATTACATGAAGGCGCAGAAGGTGAGCATGGCGAAGTAACGCCGGCAGAATTTTTCATTTATCCTTGCCGCGCCGCTTCAAAGTGGCGCGGTTTGTTATTTTGCCCATCTCACGCGCGAATCCCGTTACATTGCCGCGCGATGTCCCGCGCCGATAAATTGCACCCCCTGACCAAGGCTGCGGCCAGGCGTATCTGGTTGCGCGCGCAACGGCTCGACACCCAAGCGCCGTTCGGCGACGGGCCATCCGCGACTGCGGCCGCCGTCGAGCATCTCGGCTATGTGCAGATCGACACCATTAATGTGATCGAGCGCAGCCACCACCATATTCTGTGGAACCGGATTCCCGCCTATCGCCGCGCGGATCTGCGCCAGGCGCAGAGCGTCGACAGAAGCGTGTTCGAATACTGGACCCATGCGCTGTCCTATGTGCCCAGCAGAGATCTGCGTTTGTTCATTCCCGCCATGAAACGCCACCAGCGCGAGGGCCATAAATGGCTGAGCTCGGTCAAGCCGGCGGACTTGAGCAAGGTGCTAAAATTGATCCGGCGCAACGGCGCGTTGACGATCCGCGACATCGACGACGACGTGCTGGTGGACAAGGAGCATCTGTGGGCGAGCCGCAAGCCGTCGAAGCGGGCGCTGCAACTTTTATTCTACGAAGGCCGGCTTACGATCTCGGAGCGCAACGGCATGCTGAAGACCTATGAGCTGATGACGCGGTATTTTGGCTGGGACAAGCCGCCGAAGGGCGCTTCGGCGCGCGAAGTCACGGCTTATCTGCTCGACCGCGCCCTGCGCGCGCAGGGTGTCGTCAGCCTCGATTCGATTTGCCATCTCGACGCGCCGAGCAAGGCAGCGGTCCGGCGCCTGATCGAGGCGCGCGTTCGCCGCAAGGAAGTGGTGCCGGTCGCGCTTGAAGGCGCGGGCAAGCAGGAGCATTGGACGGAGCCAGCGACGCTGGAGCACGCCGGTGACACGGCTCCGGAGCTGGTACACATCCTCTCGCCGTTCGACCCGCTCATCATCCAGCGCAAGCGGACCCATCTTTTTTTCGATTACGAACATCGCTTCGAGGCCTATGTGCCGAAGGAGAAGAGGGTGTTCGGCTATTTCGCGCTGCCGGTTCTGGTCGGCGAAAACATCGTCGCCGCGCTCGATCTCAAGACCGATCGCAAAAGCAAAAAATTGCTGGTGCAGAAATGGAGCTGGGTCGGCGCCGGCAAGCCGAGGGACGCGCGCAAGGATCTTAAGCACCGCATCGAGGAGGAGCTGCACCGCTTTGAACAGTTTCAGCTCGCGGAGTGAGGAGGCGGCGGAAATGGACCCACCGGCTACCCGTCGTGCTTCGACACGCGAAACTTCAGCTCATCGACTTTCGACAACAGAACCTTCAGCAGCGGCGACGTGTTCGCCTCGTTATAGCCGATGACCAGATCGACCATCGGAGGCGCCCCCTGGATCGGCCGGCTGACGACCGTCTTCGGCAGCAGGTTCTGGGCATACAGCGGCAGCAGGCTTACGCCGCGCGTCGAAGCTACCAGCGAAATCGCCATCGCCAGATTCTCGGCCTGATGATCGGGCTTTAGAGCGATGCCGACACGCTCGATGTAATCATTGATGGCCGCCCACACGGTCGGCGCCCTGTTCGGGGAGACGCCGATCAGGGTCTCGCCGGCGATGTCCTGCGGTCGGATCGAGCTTCGCGCGGCCAAAGCGTGATCGCGCGGCATCAGGACGATGAGCGGGTCCTTTCGCAAAAGCCTGAATTTCAAACCGGCCGCCTGCTTTTCCGGGCGCAAAAAGGCCAGATCGATTTTTCCGCGAATGAGCCCCGCGGCGAGATCAGGCGAATCCTGGCTGTGGATGACAACTTCGGTAGAGGGGAGTTCGGTGCGCAGGATGCCCATCACCGCCGGAAGCCAATCCATCTCGTAACCGGTCAAAAAGCCGATCGCAAATGACGTCCGCGCCGGCTGCGCTGCGCGCCGCGCCGCCTCGGAGGCCGCCTCGACCTGCAGCAGCGCCACCCGGGCGTGATCGAGAAACACTCTTCCCGCAGCGGTCAGCTCCACCCCGCGCGGACCGCGGATCAGCAACTGAACGCCCAGCTCCAATTCGAGGTCGTGAATCTGCCGGCTCAGCGACGGCTGCGCGGTGTGCAGCCGCTTTTGCGCGGCGATCGTCAGGCTGCCTTCCTCGGCCACCGCGACGAAGTAGCGGAGATGTCGAAGCTCCATGGGTAGCCATCCCTGAAAAGTATGGCTTCGACCTTACAAAGTCTTTCTCCCGGGCGCCAGCACGATCTACATCCGCAACAACGGTAGGAACAAGCGACCGTCTGGTCGCGCATGCCGCCGAGACGTACCAAGGCCCAATAGGCATATCACGTTGCAAAGGAGAAGTCAGATGAGCAATCCCGTTGTCCTGATCACAGGCGCTCTCACCGGCATCGGCCGCGCCACCGCGCTCGCCTTTGCGCGTGAAGGCGCCCGCATCGTTGTTTCCGGCCGCCGCGACGACGCCGGCAAGCGGCTCGTCACCGAACTTCGCGCGCTCGGCGCGGAAGCGGAATTCGTCCGCGCCGATGTCCGCCGCGAGAACGAAGTGCAGAACCTGGTCGGCAAGACCGTGGCGCGGTTCGGCCGCCTCGATGTCGCCGTCAACAACGCCGGCACCGAAGGCACGCCCGGCCCGGTCACCGAACAAACCGCGGAGAGCTACGCGGCGACCTTCGACACCAACGTGCTCGGTGTGCTGCTCAGCATGAAGCACGAGCTGCGCGTCATGCAGGCGCAAGGCGCCGGCAGCATCGTCAACCTGTCGTCGTCCATGGGCCACCGCGGCGCGCCGGGCGCTTCGCTCTATACCGCGAGCAAGCACGCCGTCGAAGGATTGACAAAATCGGCGGCCCTCGAAGCCGCCGCGTTCGGTGTCCGCGTCAATGCGGTCGCACCCGGCCCGATCGACACCGCGATGCTCGATCGCTTCACCGGCAATGCCGATCGCAAGGCCGGCCTCGTCGCCGGCGTGCCGCTGAAGCGCGCAGGCCAGCCGGAAGAGATCGCCGACGCCATCGTGTTCGCAAGCTCGGCCAAGGCGTCGTTCATCACCGGCCAGATCATCGACGTCAACGGCGGCAAGACCGCCGCGTAAGCAAATTCTCATCCCGAATGGAGAACCATCATGAGTGATCTCATCAGCAGAACCGCACTTGTCACCGGCGCATCGCGCGGCATCGGCCGCGCCACCGCCCGCGCACTGGCCGCCGCCGGCGCGCGTGTCATCGTTCACTACGGCAACGCCGCCGCCGAGGCGGAAGCGCTGGTCAAAGAAATCCGCGCCGAGGGCGGGCGGGCAGACGCGGTCGCCGCCGATCTCTCTGCGCCCGACGGCGCGCACAAGCTTGCGGCGGAGGTTCGCAAACTCGTCGTCGGGCAGCTCGATATCCTCGTTGCCAATGCCGGCATCGCGACCGCCGCTGCCATCGAGGACCAGAGCGTCGAGGAGTTCGACCGCATGTTCGCGGTCAACGTCCGCGCGCCGTTCTTCCTGGTGCAGCAATTGCTGCCGCTGTTCGGAGAAGGCTCCAGCATCGTGCTGTTGTCGTCGCTGGCGGCGCGCGCGTCGGTCGGGCTGTTGCCGGCCTATGCTGCGACCAAAGGCGCGATCGATACGCTGGTGAAACATTTCGCGGTGCTGTTGGGCCCGCGCGGCATTCGCGTCAACGCCGTCGCACCCGGCGTGATCGACACCGACATGTCGAAATTCGCAAAAACCGACGAGGGCCGCCAATTCACGCTCGGGATGCAGGCGCTACAGCGCATCGGTCATCCCGACGACGTCGCCGACGTCGTTGCGTTCGTGGCGTCCGACGCGGCGCGCTGGGTGACCGGCGACAGTATCCAGGTTGGCGGCGGCTCAAAGCTCTGATCGCCGCGAGTGCCGCATTTTGCCTTTTGCATGGAGTCTCAGATGAAGCTTTACCAGTCGCACACCTCGCCGAATTCCCGCCGGGTCAGGATCTATCTCGCGGAGAAAGGGATTTCGATGCCAATCGTGCCGGTCGATCTCGCCGCGAGGGAACAGTTCTCCGAGGCCTACGCCGCCATCAACCCGCGCCGCGTGGTTCCGACGCTGGTGCTGGACGACGGCACCGCGATCGGCGAAGTGCCCGCGATCCTGCGCTACCTGGAGGAGATCCAACCCGAGCCGCCGCTGCTCGGCGCGACGCCGAAGACGAAGGCGTTGGTTGCGATGTGGGAACGCCGCGCCGAACTGGAGGGATTTGCTGCCGTGATGGAGGCCGTTCGCAATGCCGTTCCTGCTCTCAAGAACCGGGCCATCGCCGGGCCGCACGACTATGAGCAGATCCCGATGCTGGTCGAACGAAGCAGAGCGCGCGTCAAGAATTTCTACGATGACTTCAATGTCCGGCTCGCCGATGTTTCGTTCATCGCCGGAGATGAATTCTCGGTCGCCGATATCACCGCCGTCGTCACCGTCGACTTCGCAACCAGGGCGGCCGGTCTTGGAATGGCGGATGAGCATGCGGCCTTGCGGCGCTGGTACGGTTCGGTCTCAGGGCGCGCCAGCATGGCGGCGTAACGGCGACCGGCGCACCCACATGGCCCCAAAACGATCGAGCAGCGCGCCCAAAACGATCCCGGCGCCGTAAGCCAGCATGTCCCATGGCGAAAAGATGCGGCCGAGCAACAGCGCGCCCGGAATTGTCAGCCGAAAGGCGTCGAGCCAGGGGGTGTGAACAAGTCGAAACAGTTCGACGCAAATGGCGATCGAGGCGGAGATCAAAGCAATGCTTCGCCGCGATTGGCCTGATGCCGCCATCGCGACGAGGAAGAAAACCATCGTTCCCCACAGCGCGGAGCCACCGTATTTTATAATCGATGCCGGCAAGCCAGCGCCCAGTCCGAAGCCGCGCAGGGCAAGACCGGAAACAATGATCGAGAGGCAAAGGCAGCCGCGGACGAACAGAATCGCCCGCGCAGCCGGCTCCCGTGTCAAACGACTTGAAACGGCGTTCAACATCCCGGCCGCTCGTCTGCGAGCGGGATCGAGAGCTCGAACGCCGTTCCCTGCTCGATATTGAGCAGGCGGATCGCGCCGCCGTGGGCGTCCAGCATCGCGCGAACGATGGCGAGGCCCATACCGGTTCCGCCGCTATCGCGCCGCGTGGTAAAAAAGCTGTCGAATATTTGTGTCCTGTTGTTCGCGGAGATGCCTTCGCCGTCGTCGCTGACTTGCACCAGCAGCAGATTGCGTTGCCGGATGGCGGACAGATCGAGCGTCGTGCTGCCATGGCGCGCCGCGTTGTCGGCGAGATTGGAAAAAATGATGGTGGCGTTTTCCTCGGATATCCGCATCGGCGCATCCAGCTCGCCGCTGGCACGAATATCGAGCGCCGCGAATGCCGAACGCAAGCCGGCTATCGAAGCAGACAGTTTCGTGGCGCCGACTGCAACCGGATTTTCCGCCCGCGCAAGATCGCGCAAACGGACCGAGATATTCGTCAGCCGGTCGGCGTCCGCAATGATGTTGTCCAGAAATTTGCGCCTGTCCTTGTCGGTCATGGCGGGCGTCGCCGCATCGATGTCGTCGCGCAAAAGTTCGGCTGCGCCCTGAATAGATGTCAAGGGCGATTTCAGTTCATGGGAAACGTGGGTGGCGAAAGTCGAGATGAAGCTGGAGCGCGCATTCAGCCTTCCTGCCATGGCAAGAAAGCTTTGCGCAAGGCGCGCGAATTCGCTGGTGCCGTGGCGCCGGAGCGGCTGCAGTGCGTTGCGCTCGCCTTTGCCGATCCGGTTCGAGCGCGCGATCAGTTCGCGCATCGGCTCGGTAATGGTGCGGTGAAACAAGATCCCGATCAGCAGCGTCGGGATGATCATAAAGAGTATCGCGAGGGCGACTTTTCCGCGCTGCTCATACAGGTATATGAAGACGTTGCTCGGCGTACGCGAGGCATAAACGACGCCTGCCACCTGGTCACGCACGATCACCGGCATCGCCGTGAAGACGCGCATGCCGGTACCCCGGCTCATGGAGTAGAGCGACGGCTGGTCATGCTTGGAGATGCGCACGCGCAAAGTGCCGCTGAAGCGTCCTTGCAGCGCCTCCGCGACCTCTTCGAGATGCGCCAGCGAGAGGCCGATCTCTTCGCGGCCGGCGATGACAATGCCGTTGGGGTCGAGCAGGCGGAACCGGCGAGTGTCACGTATTGGGTGGCGACGAGGTCAGGCATCATGCGCGCGCCGAGCGCCGTGAAGGCGGGATCCGCCGGCGCGGCAGGCGCGCGCCCTTCCGGCCTCGGCGGCAGCACGCTGCCGTCCGCAAGTTCCAACTTCGGCCAGATCGGCTGATACGGTTCGCCTGAGGGATTTTGAGCGACGGGCGGAATTCTTGCACCCAACGCGACGCCCTGCGGAATTCCCGTCTCGACCTCGCGGCGAAACGTTGCGGCGAGCGCCGCGCTTTGCGCGATCAGTTCAGCCTCGGTCTGCTGGATCAGCTGATTCTGGTAGACTTTGAGAAAGTAGAGGCTGAACAGCGGAAGTGACAGCACACTGGCGAGGACAAGAAAAACCACAAGGCTGAGGCTTGGCCGCCACTTGCGCAACGGGCGGGGCGCCGGGCTTGCGGCGTCAGTCAACGCGATGCCTCGCAGCGTCCCAGTTTGAACCCAACGCCGTGAACGGTCTCGATCACCGAATCGCAGCCGGCAACCGCCATCTTGGCGCGGATGTTGCGGACGTGGCTGTCGATGGTGCGGTCGGCGACATGAATATTTCCGGCATAGGCGGCGTCGAGGATCAACTCGCGGGTGAACACGAATCCCGGCCGCGTCAATAGCGTGCGCAGGATGGCAAATTCAAGCGCGGTCAGTGAAACCGGCGTAGCGCCGAAGCTTGCCGTGCGTGCGTCCGGATCGATCGCGAGCCCGCCGTGGCTCATGGCCTTGGTCGTGGCCGGGGCGGGCGCGGTTCGCGCGCGCCGCAGGATCGCATTGACCCGTGCGACCAGCTCGCGCGGACTGAAGGGTTTTGTCACGTAATCGTCGCCGCCAATCTCCAGGCCGAGGATGCGGTCGATCTCCTCGTCGCGGGCCGACAGAAACAGGATCGGCGTATCCGCGGTCTTCCTGATCTGCCGGCAGACTTCGAGGCCATCCATCTCCGGCATGCCGATGTCGAGAACGATGAGGTCATAGACGCTGCGATCGAACTGGCGCAGCGCTTCCCTGCCGTCCTGCGCGATCGAAATCACCATCCCCGTCTTCTCGAAGGCGAAGCGCACGACGTCGCGGATATGCGGATCATCATCGACGACGAGAATGGAGTGAGCCATGTTCGCGTTAGCCTTGGCCGCCATCTCGGGGATTCGACGGTGTGTCGGGATTGTTAGCCAAATATCGCTCCAGACGCTATGTCCGCCAAAACAGCCAGTCGGCCAGCGCGACGCAGACCACGGTGAGGATCAACGGCGTGGCAAACGGGCGTGCGGGAGCAGGAGTGATTTCGAAAACAGACGCGGTAGCGATCGACATGTTGTTATTTCCCGGAATGGACGAGGGTGAGATGCCCAACCTTGGGCTTGGGCGCCGGCGTTTTGCGTTTCGGGAAGGCGATGACGGAAGGACGGCCCGGTGGCGGCTCTAGCGACCAGCCGTTCTTGAGCAGCCGCCATCGCAGCCGTGACTGCCGAAATCGAAGCGTGATGATCTTCCCCATGGCCTGACCATGCCCGGTCGCTTGGCAGCGCGTTTGGCGGGAATGCTCAGGATTTGCTGATTTCGATGCAGATTTCGCGCAGACCGGGCCCGCGCCTCGGAAATTCTACGGTAAGGATTGCGAAAATTGTAGCCCAATAACTGCGAAATCAAGCAGCGTGTGGGGCAATTCTTGCGAAAGGGATTCTCACGCCGGCCTCGCGGGGAAAAGAACAAAGAGCGGTCCCAAGAATTTCGTCGCATCACAGGCGATTCTCGCAGAGAGGCGCTTGATTGGTTCAGATGCTCCCGTTTGGCCAGATCTGCCCGGGACGCATGTAGTGCACGCGTGTTAGTAGAGCCCGTGGGAGCAGGTGCTCGGGCCGTTTCCTGATGTGTCGAAGTCGTGAGTTGCTCGCTGGGCAATCGTTGCCGCAATTTTCGCTGCTTTGCCGGTTAACTGAGACCCGTCTCGATCCTGTCGAACTTCCTATCAAGAAGCGCCAAAGCCGGCTCGCGACGCCAAACTCTAATTTTACCGGCGTGGCTTACGGTCGCAGTGCTATCTACCAGCTCCAGCGAAATTCGGGTTCGCGTTATACCGTAAATCTCTTGAAGTTCATTGGTGCTAACGTACTTTGCCCGAAATGCAGCCAGGGCATGTACGCTCATCATTCTTCCCTGAGGAGGATATTCTACCGACGGCAAAAGACCGCTGCGGAGGGACGTGCGCAGGTAAGCCACAGTCCAATGTGGGTACCGAGAGGCCTCGGGCACGCTTAGGTATCCCTCGGGCGCGACTGGAAACAATTTTCTTAGATCGTCACGATTAAATAGGAAACGGCGCAGACCGCTGGAATAGCTACTCTTTATAGTCAGCTGCAACTGCCCGTTTAACGCGCGTTCAAATATGTCCGTAATCTTAGCTGCGCTTACACTTTGAGAGCGGCCCAATTCAGAGCATCGGCTCTCGTCACCAACGGAGTGCATTGCGACGTTCGCGAGCTTGGTCAAAAGGTCGGTGATCGAATCGACCTTACACCATGTTTTTCCGAAGTGCGCGAGTGTTTCGATGTAGCCCGTCTGAATCAAAGCCCTAATTACGGGTTTCGAGACCTGTAGAAGAGTCGCCGCATCTATGAGCGAAATGAGATTATACTTTGTTTTGAAAGCATAGCTCGGGCAGAAAATATCGTTGCGCTTACTGTGTGGGAAATGCTCTTCAAAGTAATTCGCGAGTGCCTCTTTCAAAACGTCAAGCATGGCATCAGCCATGCCGGAACTGCCATACTTGAGGTTTCTGACTAGGAAGGGGAACTCTCGATCAAGAGCTCGCTTCCCGGGGAGCAAATACTCCATTTTATCGTGGCGTATGGAACGTAGCTGATCAAGATATCGATGATAGCCGTGAGGCCAAGCAGTAAGCGCGTCCTCGGCGATTCTCAGTCTTTCCCGAATAGAGTCTTTGTCGTTGTGCCAAAAATCATTCCGGACGTGCAGTAGGGGCGTTGTGTGTACCGAAAACCTTATCCGAGTTGATGCCGTGATGGAATCGCCTAAGTTAGCGGAATGATCGGGCTGCTCTGTTTCGTTCTGGCCGTCCTGACCTCGCCATTCAAGTCGAAGTTGCGGCTTGGAGCTGAGAACGTGGTGCTTCGACATCAGTTGATGGTCTTGAGGCGCAGGCTGCATGGTCGCGTCCGGCTGACCAACCATGATCGCTGGTTCTTTATCCTGCTGTATCGCTGGTTTCCATCAATCCTGCAGGTTCTCACAATCATCCGGCCCGAGACGCTGGTGCGTTGGCATCGGCTCGGGTTTCGCTGCTATTGG
>WNFN01200628.1_pt1 | contig 10647 bp, 9 predicted proteins | sample 5400161 | NCBI WGS metagenome assembly WNFN01 (sample SAMN13153353, study PRJNA577476) | soil metagenome | isolation source: 80 cm saprolite on Douglas fir-dominated hillslope | place: USA:California | collected 2013-09-17
CGAACTCCGGCAGCCGCTCGAACGCGCGGAACTGCGGCGAGTGCGGAAAGGCAGTGCGCGTGTCCTTCCAGGCGCCATAGACCAGATGCAGGAGGAAGTTGCTCGCCAGGTAGTTCAGCATCAGGGTGGAGATGATCTCGTTGACGCCCAGGCGCAGCTTGAGCGCGGCCGGCAACGCCACCCAGGCGAGGCCCGCCGCGGCCGCCGCCATGAACATGAGCGGCAGACGCGTGGTCTCCGGACCGACCTGGAAGATCGAGATCGCGGTCGCGCCGATCGCGCCCCAGATCATCTGGCCCTCGAGCCCGAGGTTCCAGAAGCGCACGCGGAATGCGAGCGAAGCCGCGAGCCCGATCATGATCATCGGCGCGGCCTGGAACAGCACCGCCTGGAGGTTCTGCTTGTCGAAGAACGTCTGCACGACGAATTCCTTGAGGAGATCCGCGGGCGACACGCCGGCGAGCGCGAGGATGGCCGTCGAAATCAGCACACCGGTGAGGACCGCCGCAGCCAGGATCGCGCCTTGCTGCTGCCAGGAGGTGCGCTGGCGGATCTCGAGCGCGAAGCGGCGCTCAGGCATGATCGACCATGGCGCGGCCGATCGCCTGCCGATCGGCGGGCTGCGCCAGCTCGGCGACGATGCGCCCGCGCGACATGACGCCCACCCGGTCGGCGAGCGACAGCACTTCGTCGAGGTCCTCGCTGATGAGCAGCACGGCGGCGCCGTCGTCGCGCGCGGCGAGCAGGCGCTCGTGCACCTCCGCGCTCGCGCGCACGTCGAGCCCGCGGCTCGGGCTGTGCGCCAGCACGAAGCGGGGCCGCTTGCTGAACTCGCGCGCGAGCACCAGCTTCTGCGCGTTGCCGCCCGAGAGCAGCGCTGCCTTCTGCCACACCGAGCGCACACCCTGGACGTTGAATGCGCCGATAGCGGCCTGCGCCGTGGCGCCGATGCTTGATTGCCGCAGCCGCCAGACCGAGCCGTACCGCCCAGAAGCTGCCTCACCGATCGCGAAGTTCTCCGCTACCGAGAGCGCGCCTGCGAGCGCGATCCCGTAGCGGTCCGCGGGAATCGCCGCGATGCTGCCGTTCGCCTCGAGATGGATTGCCGCCGACGCCCGCCAGGCCATAGATCTCACCCGCGCGCACCTCGAGGTCGATCCCGCAGAGGATGCCAAGCTGCAGGCCGCGAATGCGCAGCTGCACCTCCCCGGGTAGGCGCGCTCGCCGCTGCGGCGGCGTCACCGCGTCGCCGACGATCAGCTTGACGAGCTCGTCGGTCGAGGTCTGCTTCGGGTCCAGCGTGCGCACGGTGCGGCCCGCCCGCATGACGGTGACGCGGTCGGCGTAGGCGCGCACGTCGGCCATTTTGTGAGTCACGAGGATCACCGCCGCGCCGCCCTGGGCCAGGCGGCGCACGGTCTGCAGCAGGCGCTCGGCCTCGCTATCCGTCAGCACGGCGGTAGGCTCGTCGAGGATCAGGATGCGCGCGCCGGCGAGCAGCCCCTTGAGGATCTCGACGCGCTGCTGCTCCGCGATCGACAGGCGGTGGACCTGCTGCAGCGGATCGATCTCGAAGCCCAGCTCGGCAGCGCGCACGCGGATCTCGCCCTCGATGCGCTTCAGCTTGGCGCCAAAGCCCCCGGCGTCGCGGCTCAGCGGGTTGCACAGCAGGATGTTTTGCGCGACGGTGAAGGGCTGCACCAGCTTGAAGTGCTGGTGGACCATGCCGATGCCGAGCGCCGCGGCGTCGCGCGGACCGGCGAGGCGCGCGGTCTGGCCGCCGACGCGGATGCTGCCCGCCTCCGGCGCGTAGAGGCCGGCGGCGATGTTCATCAGCGAGGACTTGCCGGCGCCGTTCTCGCCGAGCAGGGCGTGCACCTCGCCCCACTCGGCGCAGAACGCCGCGCCGTCCAGCGCTACGAACCCGTCGAAAGACTTCCGGATCCCGGCGAGCTCGAGCGCCGCGCGCATCTCACTTCTGCGTGATCACGCCCTTGACGTACCAGTCCATCTTCCACAGGTCGGCGTCGGAAAGCACCTGCCCGGCGGCCACGCGCTGCTTGCCTTCGCGGTCCGCAAGCGGACCGGCGTACACGTGCTTGCCCTTCATGATCGCGTCGCGCTCGGCCATCACCTTGGCGGCGGCTTCCTTCGGCACTGCGGGGCCGCAACAGGCGATGTCGGTGCCGCCCTCGGACATCGGTATGAACGCGCCGTAAGGGCTCGGCTGCCAGTTGCCGGCCATGACCTTCTTCAGCTCGGGGGCGAGGAAGCGGTCCCACACCCACACGGAAGAGCACAGCGTCGCCTTGGGCGCGAACTGGCGCATGTCGCGATGGTGCCCGGTGCCCCAGACGCCGCGCTCCTGCGCCACGATCTGCGGCGTCGGCGTGTCGACGTGCTGGCCGATCACGTCAGCGCCCTGGTCGATGAGCGCGCTCGCCGCCGCCCGCTCCTTGACCGGATCGTTCCAGGCGCCGGTATAGATCACCGTCACGGTGGCGTTGGGATTCATCTGCTGCGCGCCGAGCGCGAAGGCGTTGACGGTCCAGTTCACCACGCCGAAGGGGTTGGCGGCGACGAAGCCCAGCTTGCCGTTGGTGGTGCCCGAGCCGTTGAGGAACGCCACCTCCGGATACTTCGCCGCCAGCTCCTTGAACGTGTCCGAATAGCCGAAGGCGGTGCCGATGATCACGTTGGCGCCGCGCTGGATGAAGCGCTCGGCCGCCGGCTTGATGGCGGAGGCGCTCTCCGGCACCTTCTCCACGTACTGGACCTTCATGCCGATGGCCTTCTCGATCTTGACGCGTGCTTCGTCGAAGGCCTGGGTCCAGCCGCCGTCGGTCTTGACGTCGAAGTACAGCATCGCGACCTGCGGCGGCTTCTTCAGGGTGAATCCCTCGGCCGATGCCGCGGCCGGCGCGAGCGCCAGCGTCGATGCGGCGCACAGCGCCAGGACTAGTTTCTTGTGCATGCTCGTCTCCCTTGTCACATCATGAAATTGATGCGGAACACGTTCTGCTCGGGATCGAGCAGAACGGCTTGGTACCAGCTGTAGTAGGTGCGATATGGCGCCTTCACCAGGCGCGCGCCGGCCGCCACGGCGAGCGGCGTCAGGCGATCGACCTCGGCTTGGCTCGCGACCTCGATGTTGAGCAGGAACTTGACGCCGCGCGGGTCGGCGAGCTCCGACAAGCCGAGCAATTCGTAGGCATCCGGCGCGTTGAAGCCGATCGCGCTCCTGCCGGTGTCCAGGCCGCGGAAGATGGGCGAGCGGATAGCCTCGATCTCCTTGAAGCCGAACACGCCCGCGTAGAAGCCGCTCAGCGCGACGATGTCGCGCGCGAACACGTTCACGTACGACAGCGTGTTCATTCCTCAGGCAGCGGCGCGCTCGCTGGCGCCGAAAGTGGTTTGCCGGAGAAACTTGTTGCGCAGGTGATCGCCCGAGGAAATCGGCGCGTATTTCGGCGCCGCGCCCGACGCGAGGCAGCTCGGCAGGCACTCGACCATCGCGTCGTAGTTGGGCTGGTGGAAGAAGACCAGCGACTGGCGCAGGCTGTCCGCGGCGCGCGGGCGCGGCGGGTTTGCCACGCGGTGCAGGGTCGAGATCCACAGGTCGTTGGTCCATTGCATCATCAGGTCGCCGATGTTGACCACGAACGAGCCCTGCACCACCGGAACGTCGACCCACTCGCCCGCCTTGTTGCACACCTGCAGGCCGCCGGGCCGGTCCTCGATCTTCACGATGGTGAGGCTGCCGTAGTCGGAGTGCGCGCCGGCGCGCAGCTGCCCGGGCTCGGGCTGGCCGGGCTGGCTCGGGTAGCTCAGCACGCGGAACATGCTGATGTGGCGGTCGATCTTGTCGTCGAAGAAATCCTCGGGCAGCTCGAGGGCGAGCGCGAACATGCGCATCAGGTCCGCCGATAGCGCCGACATGGTGGCGAAGTATTCGGACCAGCTCTCTTGCAGGTCGGCCACGCTCGACGGCCAGAGGTTGGGTGCGAAGTGCGGGCCGGCAGCCGGGCCGGTGAAATAGGCCTCGTCGGGCGGATCGATCGGCCCGATGGTCAGCGACTCCTTCAGGTCGCCCGGCGTCTTCTTGCCGAGGCTGTAGGAGAGTCCCTCGTCGCCGACCGCGCTGTAGCCGCGCACCTGGTCGTCGGCGGGACGCTTCAGCCGCTGCTTCTCCTGCACCGGCGAACGGAAGAAGGCGCGCGCCGAATCCTCGACCCGCGCGATCAGCGAGGACGGCACACGATGCCCGGTGACGACCAGAAATCCGATATCGCGGCAGGCACGGTCGACCGCCTCGGCCAGCCGAATCTTTTCGTCGCTCGACCCGGAGTACAACGGCGAAATATCGATGACCGGAACGGTCATCAACGTCATGGCTTGCCTCCCGAATATTTTCCCCAATGCGGTCAGCAGATTCCGTGCCACGCACAGCGGCGCCGAGTCCTACGGTGTTGGACGCCTCAAGCGAACCGTGGTGGTACATCGCAGCACCGCCCAGCGCTGTTTTGGTGCACGTTGCCGCGGCGAGCGGCTTAGGGAATACTGGTTCCGATGCATGCCACCGTGCACCGCCTGGCGATGCGCGATCCTGGCGATGTGTCCGCGCTGGCGGCGCTGCTCGCCAGGCGCGAGATCGATCCGCAGCAGATCGTCGCGATTCTGGGCAAAACCGAGGGCAACGGTCTAGTCAACGACTACACGCGCGGCTACTTCACCCAATCGCTGAAGCTGCTGCTCGGCGAGCACGCCAAGCGGCCGCTCTACATCTTCTCTGGCGGCACCGAGGGCGTGCTGTCGCCGCATTACGTAGTCTTCAGCGCAAAGCCGCAGGCCATCGCGCCGCATCCTTCCGGAAAGGCGCTCGCAGTAGGCTGTGCCGTGACCCGCGAGCTGCAGCCGGACGAAATCGGCACGCGCGCGCAGGCGGACATGGTTTCGCAGGCGGTGAAGCAGGCGATGCGCTCGGCCCTCATGGAGGCGGGCGACGTGCGCTTCGTCCAGGTCAAGGGACCCTGCGTCACACCCGCATCGATGGCGTACTCGCGCGCCGCCGGAGCCTTCGGGGTCGGCGTGGCGCTGGGCGAAATCGATGCCGGCTTCTCGGAAAACGACTTCCTGAAGGATGCGACCCGCTATTCGAGCCGCGCGAGCGTTTCGTCGGGCGTCGAGGTGAGGGTCAACGAGGTCATGGTGCTCGGCAACTCCGCGGCGTGGAGCGGACCATTGTCCATTGCGTCGCGGCCGATGCAGGACGCCCTCGACCTCGATGCGGTGCTGGGCGTGCTCGCTGACCTGGGCATCGAGCGAACGCCCGCCGGCCTCGCGCGCGTGCGCGCCGCCATGGTCAAGGGCGAGCCGGACACCACCGGACGTATCCGCGGCCACCGGCACACCATGCTGATCGACGGCGACATGAATGCCCAGCGGCACATCCGCGGCGCGCTCGGCGGCCTGGTCGCCGGAGTGCTCGGCGATGGCAGGATATTCGTCTCCGGCGGTGCCGAGCATCAGGGACCCGCGGGCGGCGGCCTGGTGGCCGCAATCGCTGCCAGCGATTCGATGTAGCGCGCATAGCGCAGCACGGCGGCATCGCGAAAGCGCGGACCGATGATCTGTATGCCCACCGGCAGCCCGCGTACCAGGCCGGCCGGAACCGAGCAGGCCGGCACGCCGCAGTAATTGAAGAGCGGCGTAAAGGCCGCGTGCGCGCGCGGTCCGACCGGCCGGCCGCCGATATGCGAAGGCCCGAGCAGCGGAATGGGCCACGCGGTGACGGGCGCGGTAGGGGCGAGCAGCAGATCGAAGCGCTCGAAGAAGCGCGCCAGCGAGGCAACCAGCGCCTCGCGCCTGAGCACACATTCGGCGATCTCGGCGCCGGTGCGCGCAAAGCCGGCATCGATCAGCGCCGCGACATCAGGATCCATCTCGGCCCGGCGCGCGCGGGCCGCCTCGCCGTAGAACGCGGCGGCGCCGGCCTGCTGCATGGCCGCCAGCGGATATTCGCCGGTGCCCGCCGGCCAGTCCGGCGCCGCGCGGGCTTGCACGCCGAGCCTTGCCACGAGCGACTCCAGGGCTTCGCGGACATCCGCGTCGATCGGAAAGCCGCAGCCGAGGTCCGGCGACCACGCGACGCGCAATCCGGATGTTTCTTCCTCGAGATCGAAATCCGCGGGAACGGAGTACGGATCGTCGGAAGAGTATCCGGCGAGGCACCCGAGTGCGAGCGCCGCGTCATCGACATCCTGGGCCATGACGCCGATCACCGAGATGCCCAGATTGGGCTCGGGAAACGCGTGCGGCAAATAGGGAACGAGCCCCAAGCTCGGCTTCATTCCCACGACGCCGACGTGCGCCGCGGGCCGGCGCGTCGAGCCGCCGGCATCAGTACAGAGCGCGAGCGGTGCCATGCCGGCGGCAGTGGCCGCCGCGGCGCCGCCCGAGGAGCCGCCAGGAGTAAGGCGCGGGTCCCAGGGGTTGCGCGTGACGCCATACAGGGGATTGTCGGTCACGCCTTTGCACGCGAGCTCCGAGCAATTGGTGATTCCCACCAGGACCGCCCCCGCTTTACGGAACCTCTCTACGCACCACGCGTCGCGTGGCGCGACGAAATCGCTGAACAGGCGCGAGCCCTGCGACACCCGCCAGCCCGCGGCCCAGAGATTGTCTTTCAGGGTGTACGGAACGCCGGCAAGCGGCAGAAATTCGCGCGAGGCGACGCGGCGATCGACCTCGTCCGCCTCGGCGAAGGAGCGTTCCGCGTCCATCTGCACCACGGCGTTGAGCCCCGGATTGCGCAATTCAATGATCTTGAGAGCTGCCGCGCACGCTTGCCGCGCGGTGCGCTCCCCGCGACGGACCTGCGCAGCGATCTCCCGCGCCCGGGGCTCGAGTCCTGGATTGCCTGCCATTCGCCGGCCTCCTGCGCTACTCCGCGCGAATTCTAAACCCCGGCTTTGGCCCGCGGCTCGGTTCGAATCGCGCACAAAACCCGGTTATGCTGATTGGCTAGTAATCGTCGTCCACTGCCGATGTCAAAGACCGCCAAGCGAACTGCGACGCCCGCGACAGCGGCGCACAAGCACATCATTCGGCCTCCGCGTATCTACAGCTACGTCGATGCCGTAGCACATCACGGTTCAATCCGTCGCGCCGCAGATGCGTTGTTTATTGCCTCATCCGCGCTCAACCGTCGCATCCTCAGCCTGGAAGAGGAAATGGGGACGACCCTGTTCGAGCGCCTACCTCGGGGCGTGCGGCTGACCGCCGCCGGTGAACTCTTCATCGATTACGTGCACCGCAATCTGTCCGCTCTTGAACTGGTCGGCTCGCAGATCGAGCACCTTCGCGGCTTGGTGCGCGGGCATGTGCGTGTTGCAGCGGCTGAGTCTTTGGCTGGCGACCTGCTACCGCGCGCCATCGCGCAGTTCCAATTGAACCATCCCGGCGTGCGATTCGAAATTCGCATCGGCGTGCCCGGCGACATGCTCGCTGCCCTCGTGGGCGATTCGGTCGATCTGATGCTCACCCACGAGACACCAGAGCACCGCGACGCCAGCGTGCTGGCAAGCGTCGCGCATCCGTTCTGCGCGGTGATGGTGCGCGGCCATCCGCTGGCCGACAAGCGTCCGCTGCGCCTGCGCGACTGCCTCGCTTACCCGGTGGCGCTGGCCGACCAGAGCCTCGCAGGCCGAGCCCTGATCGAGCGCGCGCTCGCCAAGTCGTCCTTTCATGTCGAGCCGGCTCTGGTGTCCAATTCGGTCGAAGCCATGAAGGCTTATGCGCGCGCGAGCCAAGCTGTCTGCTTCCAGTTCAAGACCGGTGCCGCGCATGACGTGGCGCGGGGAGAGATGGTGGCCGTGCCGCTTGCCGATCCGTCGCTGAGCCGCACCCAGCTGGTGCTCGCCGTACGCCGTGGTCGGGCGCTACCGATAGCGGCCGCCAAGTTCTCCGAGCAGCTGCGCCAAAATCTGAACGGCCTCTGAGGGCTGTCCAGCGTGCGCTGAGAGCGCGCTGATTTCGGCATCGCTCCGAGCCGAATTCCCTGCTGGTCGCGCACGCTCGCGCGACCCAGAATGATCCGGTCAGTCCGGTTTTCGGTCTGAGTTTAAGGGGGGCAATCACATGCTCACGTCCTGGGTATCGCGCAGTATCGGGTTGGGGCTGCTGTGCGCCAGCATCGTCGCGGGCGCAGCCGATGCAGTGACAGTCCGGCTTAAGTGGTTTAACCAAGCCCAGTTTGCGGGCTACTACGTTGCGAAAGAGAAGGGGTTCTACCAGGAGGCAGGGCTGGACGTGTCCATCCAGCCAGGCGGACCGGATTTCCCGGCGGTGCAGATGGTGGCAGGCGGCAATGAGCAGTTTGGCGTGACCGGCGCCGATCAGATCCTGGTCGCGCGCGGCAAGGGCGTGCCGGTGGTGGCAGTGGCGGTGCTGTATCGAAAGAATCCGTTCGTGCTGTTCTCGCTCAAATCCGTGGGCATTGACGCACCGGCGCAGTTCCGCGGCAAGAAGATCGGCCTCAAGGTCGGCGGCAATGAAGAATTGATCTACCGCGCCATATTGACCAAGGCCGGCGTGTCAGCGCAGGACCTAAGCGAGATTCCAGTCAAATTCGACATGACGCCGCTGCTCACGGGCCAGGTCGACGTCTGGCCTGGGTACGTCATAAACGAGGTGATCACGGCGCGCGAGAACAACGCTGAAAGGCTGGAGCTACGCCGTGGCGCATGCCGAAGAGGCGGCCGAGCTCACCGTCAAGTCCGGCGCCAAGCTCAGTTACCCCCACGAGCTAGCGATGATGAAAGAGAGCATCGGCTTGCTGCAGCCGGACAGCCTGCCGATCGGCTCGATGCAGGCGGCGCAATGGACCGCCATGCAGGACATGCTTCTCAAGGGCGGATTCCTAAAGACACCGATCGACCTAGACAGGGCATATACCACCCGCTTTCTCGCCCCATGAGCGCGGTGCTCGCTCACGTGGCCGCGCTTGCCCCGCCTTGCATTGAGGTCGAGCGGCTGGGCGTGCGCTTTGGCGCACTGTCCGTGATCGAGGACCTGAGCATCACGATACGCCAGCACGAGTTCGTGTCACTACTCGGGCCGAGCGGCTGCGGCAAATCCACCTTGTTGCGCATAATCGCTGGGTTAATTCCTGCCGCCTCAGGCTCGGTCCGCTTGGGCGGCCAGCCAAATGCTGCGGCGCTGCGTCTGTCCATCATGTTTCAGAAGCCACTGCTTCTGCCTTGGCGCACCGCGCTCGAGAATGTCCTGCTGCCGCTCGAGATCGAGCGTGAAGGCGGCAAGACATCGTCGTTGGACGTTGCTCGGGCCGAGCGCATCGTTGCGCGGGTGCGCCTGCAAGGATTCGAAGGTGCCTATCCGCACCAACTCTCGGGCGGCATGCAGCAGCGCGTGGCCCTGGCGCGCGCTCTAATCTCGGACCCGGAGGTGCTGCTGCTCGACGAGCCCTTCGGCGCACTTGATGAGATGACGCGCGATGCACTGAACCAGGAGTTGCTGCGCATCTGGCGCAGCGAGAACGCGCGGCTGAAGACCGTGGTGATGGTGACGCATTCGATCCAGGAAGCCGTCTCGATGTCCGACCGCATCGTGGTGCTGGCCGCGCGTCCCGCGCGGCTGCGCCAAGCGGTGGATGTGGCGCTGCCTCATCCGCGCGACTGCGACAGTGCAGAGTTCTCTCGTATCCAGGGCCGAGTACGCCAACTCGTACGAAGCGAGGCATGAGAATTCCCGCCTGGATAGTGTCGCCAGCGTTCATCCTGCTCGCGTTATTGGCGTGGGAACTGGCGGTTCGCGTCCTTAACGTGCCCGCATATCTCCTGCCGCCGCCCTCGAGCATTTTCGCGAGCATGGAGCGCTCGCTACTGGTGCACCTTGCCGTGACTCTGGGCGAGGCGCTGGCCGGGTTTCTCCTCGCCAGTGTCCTCGCCTTCCTTGCCGCGCTCGCCTTCGTTCGTTCGCCTACGCTGGAGCGGGGCTTGTTCCCGCTGGCCGTGACGCTCAAGACCACGCCGCTCGTCGCGATCGCTCCACTATTAGTGTTGTGGATGGGTACGGGCTGGAGCTCCAAGATCGCCGCCGCGGCCCTCATCTGCTTCTTCCCGGTGTTAGTCAATGCCGTGAAGGGACTCAAGGCCGCCGACGCGGAATACTACGAACTATTCCGCGCGATGAAGGCTTCGCGCAGGCAGGAATTCCGCAAGCTGCGTATTCCTTTCTGCCTTCCCTACCTGTATTCGGCGCTGAAGATTTCCTCCTCTCTTGCCATTGTCGGCGCGATCGTCGGCGAGTTCGTTGGTGCGACTCAGGGCCTGGGCTATCTGATCATGATCTCCTCGTCGCACCTGGAGACCGACGCGCTGTTTTCGGCCATCTTCGCTGCGGCACTTGCCGGCATTGCAGTGTTCCAGTTACTCGGCTGGATCGAGCAGCGGGTAGTGTTCTGGCAGAGCGTAGAAGCGGAGTGAGGCCGTGATCACCCAGCGGGTCGAGCTGCACCGCATCCTGATGCGCGGTCCGGGCGATGTGTCTGGCCTGACGAGGCTGTTGCAATCGGGCGCGCTCGCTGCTGGAGATATCGTCGCCATTCTCGGCAAGACCGAGGGCAAC
>WNFN01228504.1_pt2 | contig 10644 bp, 7 predicted proteins | sample 5400161 | NCBI WGS metagenome assembly WNFN01 (sample SAMN13153353, study PRJNA577476) | soil metagenome | isolation source: 80 cm saprolite on Douglas fir-dominated hillslope | place: USA:California | collected 2013-09-17
GCGGAAGCGATCTTGCGCCAGAGGAAGGCAGAAGCAGAAAACATCCGTGGGCAAATTGATTACGACGTTCGCACTGCATTTCTCAATCTCAATGCTGCTAAAGAACAAGTTGACGTCGCTCACCAGAATGTGGACTTGGCCAACGACAACGTAGCTCGTTCCAAGGAACGCTTTGCCGCAGGCGTCACTGATAGCGTCGAAGTGGTGCAGTCCGAGCAGTCCCTGGCCAGCGCCAACGACCAATACATCACCAGCCTCTATAGCCACAATCTCGCAAAACTGGCGCTCGCTCGTGCGCTCGGTGTTGCACGAACCAATTTCAGCCAATACCTCGGAGGACGCTAGATGTCTGGACAAGAGACGGGGTTGGACGAAACCTCAACCCCGGTTGCGACAGTGAAACTAGAACTGCCCGACGACAACCAAAAGAAGCAGGGCGTTCGCCGCATATTTCACGAGCATCCACGCGGAGGTCGGGCGGCGGCGTTGCTGCTACTCGCCGTTGTGATCATAGGCGCAGGGCTCTTCGTGAGGAATAGTCTGGCGTGGGAGTCGACGGACGACGCACAAGTGAATGGCCACATCATGCCGGTAAGCGCGCGGATTAATGGATACGTGCTCGAAGTCCCGGTGATCGAGGGACAACTTGTGCATGCTGGCGATGTGCTCGTGACTATCGATCCTAAGGACTACAGGATCGCGGTAGAACAGGCTCGGGCGATGTTCGCGGACGCGCACGCAAGTGCCGCAAGTTCTCGCTTCAACGTACCGATCACCTCCGTCATAACCAAAAGCAACCTCGATTCCGCAGAAACTGCGGTGGTAAACGCAGAGGCAGGATTTAAGGGTGCCGAGCAGAATTTCGAGTCTGCGAAAGCAGTCTTGGAACAGGCCGAGGCCAACGCGGCGAAGAGCGACGCGGACCTGGTGCGTTACGAACAGCTAGTCGCAAAAGAGGACATCTCACATCAGCAATATGATCAGGCGGTGGCGGCGGCCAAGGCAAACCGATCCGGCGTCCTGTCGGCCAGAGCGAGTGTACAGGTGGCTGAGCAAGCAGTGCGCCAGGCACAAGGGAAGCTCCTACAGGCGAGGGCCGATTTACGCAGCGCCGAGACCGCGCCACAGCAGGTTTCGATGACGCGAGCCAAGGCAGACGCAGCCGATGCTCAGGCGCGAGAACGCAAGGCACAACTCGATCAAGCAGAACTCAACCTCAGCTATACAGTTGTTCGTTCTCCCGTCACAGGAATCATCGGCAAGAAGACAGTTGAGGTTGGCCAGAACGTCGGCATCGGGCAGGAATTGGTAGAAGTGGTGCCGCTTGACGATGTCTGGGTTACGGCCAACTTTAAGGAAACGCAACTTGCCCACATGCGACCCGGGGAACCGGTCGAAGTCAAGGTGGACGCCTACAGCCGCACTTGGAAAGCGCATGTAACCAATCTCGGTGCCGGCGCAGGCTCGGTGTTCAGCCTGCTGCCTCCGGAGAACGCCACCGGAAACTACGTAAAAGTTGTGCAGCGGGTGCCAGTGCGCATCGATTTTGATCGGACTTCTGATCGCAATCCGGGATCGGACTTCAATGCGGAGGGACTGCTGAAGCCGGGCTTGTCGGTTGAGCCCGAGGTGAGGGTGCGATGAGCGCTGTCGCATCTGGCGCCGCCGCGGAAGAGATCTGGCAGCCCAAAGTCAACCCTTGGATCATCGCTGGTGCGGTTTCTCTAGCCGCGTTCATGGAGGTGCTCGATACCAGCATCGCCAATGTGGCTCTGCCCCACATCGCTGGCGGTCTGGCGGCTAGCAATGATGAGAGCACGTGGGTGTTAACCAGCTATTTGGTTTCCAATGCGATCGTTCTGCCACTGAGTGGATGGCTGGTCGCATCGCTTGGGCGGAAGCGATTCTTCTTGATCTGCATTACGTTTTTTACAGTCAGTTCCTTTCTCTGTGGGATAGCACCGAGCCTTGGGTTTCTACTCTTGTTTCGAATCATGCAAGGCGCGTTCGGGGGAGGCTTGCAGCCGATGGCGCAGTCCATCCTCGGGGATAGCTTTGCTCCCGAGAAGCGAGGGCTGGCCTTTTCGCTGTACGGAATTACGACCATCTGCGCTCCTGCTATCGGTCCCACACTGGGAGGCTGGATCACGGACAATTACTCTTGGCGCTGGATTTTCTACATTAACGTTCCGGTTGGCATTCTGGCGCTCGTACTCGTCTATCAGTTGATCGAAGATCCCCCATACATAGCCCGCCTGAAGGCGCGGCTCTCGGGCTTCGACTTCATCGGATTCTCTCTCCTGACTCTGGGGGTAGGTGCCTTGCAGATCGTTCTAGACAAGGGACAGGAAGATGACTGGTTCGGATCTCATTTCATCACGACCTTGGTTGTGATCGCGGCCGTGGGTCTAATTTCCTTGGTCATTTGGGAATGGTTTCAGAAAGAGCCAATCGTGGATGTGCGTTTGTTCGAGAACTTTAACGTCGCGACTACCAATCTAATGTTCCTAATGCTCGGAGCGGCTTTATTCAGTTCCACGGTACTCATGCCGCAACTTCTCCAGACTCTGATGGGATACACGGCACAAAAGGCCGGGAATGTGCTTTCCGCCGGTGCCCTCGTGGTGCTAGTTGTGCTCCCCATGGTAGGCAGACTCACCACCCGATTCCAGGCGCGTCACATCATAGCCTTCGGTTGGATAGGTCTGGCCATTGCGATGTACATATCGAGCAAGCAAGTTGATCTGCTTATGAGTTTCCGCTCAGCCACCTTATTACGCGTGTGGCAGTACATCCCCGTGGCCTTTCTATTTGTCCCACTCACGCTTGCCGGATATGTGGGGCTGGCGCCGGAAAAAACCAACGCTGCCGCCGGACTGATGAATTTCTTTCGCAACATGGGGCAGAGCGTTGGAACGTCCGCGGTGACAACCATGATTGCCCGACGCAGTCAGTATCATCAATCTGTCTTAGCGGAATACACAGCTTCCGGCCGGTTTCACGCCTCTATCACGGCTCTTGCCATGCGCCTGACGCGCGCCGGCGCAAGTGTGCATGCTGCTCAACAACAGGCACTCGGCCGACTGTACGCTCTGGTTCAGTCCCAAGCTGCAGTTCTCTCTTATGTCGACATTTACTGGCTGCTGGCAATGGCCTCGATGATCATGTTTGTCGCCTCATTTCTGCTGAAGAGGAATGAACCAGGCAAAGGTGCGAAGGTGTCGGTTCACTAAAGCCTGCACGAACATGCGCAGCTTAGAATTTGAATCAACCCGATGGCATTTGGTGAAAAAGTGCGACCGTCCATCGCCATTTGTCATCTTCCTTGTTGCAGAAAGCTCTGAACAGAGTTCCGAGAACCGCATCGCGTAGGAAGTTATGAACTCAGGACCGCAGCTCGCGCAGGCAACGGATGCTCAGCGACTTGGAACGCTGTTTCGCATCTTCGAAGCACTCTGCGCTTGTGGAGAGCCGAATGATTTGGCGCGAGTGCTTGCTGACCAGTTGCGCGATCTCATCAGTTTCGACCATCTCGACGCGCTCATCTTCAAGGAAAATTCCAACGAAATCGAATGGCAGGGGTGGGGAACGGAGGCGATCGCCTTACCCGATCTACCGGTGGAGGAGACTTCAAATTGGCATGTTTTCCGTACCCAGGAACCCCTACACGTCGCTGACTGGAACGCGGATGGCAACTTCCCGCAGTTGAAACGGCTTCTGGAGAATGGAGGTCACAAGATCGGTTCTGTCATTCGCGTGCCATTGACCACCGCGCACCGGCGGTTAGGCACGCTGGGTATCGCGAGCCGTGATCGCAATGCCTACCGTCCGGAGGACGTCTGCTTCTTGCAGTTGCTTGCGCGTGGTGTTGCCCTGGCCATTGATGATGTTCTTAATCTGCGGAAATCTCGAGCGGTACGATTGAAACTGGAACGTCAAAATACCCGACTCAAACTGCTCCTTGATATGACGAACCGGATTACCTCCAACCTGGATTTCACCGACCTACTGCGTACCGTCTCAGGGAGCGTTCGACAGGTCATGGAGTGCGATCTCGTGTTGATCAGCTTGCTGGATTCGGAGAGCTGGCAATTTCGGATTTACGCGCTTGACTTCCCGAACGGTAAAGGGTTCATCCATGAGGAGCTGGTCACTTCTCAGGACGGGGTTACCAGGAGAGCTTTTGAAACGCTCAAGCCGGTCATTGTGAACCAATTTGACCCAGCCGAGTTTGGTCCCGAGAATTATCAGATCGCACTCGGTGAAGGACTCAAGACCCTCTGTGTTGCCCCTCTAGTCAATCGTGGACGTGCAATCGGTGTATTGTGCCTTGGCCGGAAGGAAGATAACTCTTTCAGTGAGCACGATGCTGAGTTTCTTGCCGAAGTGGCAGGCCAGGTCGCAATAGCCATTGAAAATGCGCTCGCCTACCGCGAGATCTCTGAACTCAAAGACAAACTTGCCCAGGAAAAGCTGTATCTCGAAGAAGAGATTCGCAGCGAGCTGAGCTTTGAGCACATTATTGGAAGCAGCCCAGCCCTGAAGAAGGTTTTGGAATTGGTGGAGACGGTCGCATCCAGCGATTCTACTGTGCTGCTGCTGGGCGACACGGGGACGGGCAAGGAGTTGATCGCCCGCGCTATTCACGACCACAGCCGGCGTAAGGACCGCACCTTTGTCAAACTCAACTGCGCTGCCATTCCGACGGGCCTGCTCGAAAGCGAATTGTTTGGGCATGAAAAGGGGGCTTTCACCGGCGCCATCGGCCAGAAGATCGGTCGGCTGGAACTCGCCCATCAGGGAACACTATTTCTGGATGAAGTGGGCGACATCCCAACTGAAATCCAGCCAAAGCTGTTGCGTGCTCTGCAGGAGCGGGAATTCGAGCGCTTGGGCAGCACCCACACGAAGAAGGTCAATGTCAGGCTGGTGGCCGCAACCAACCGGGATTTGGAAAAGATGATCGCAACGCGCGAATTTCGCAGCGATCTCTACTACCGCTTAAACGTATTCCCCATTCGCATACCTCCGTTGCGGGAGCGGAGAGAAGACATTCCCTTACTGGTTCGCTTCTTCGTCCAGAAGCTCGCCGGGCGAATGCAAAAACACATCGAAACGATTCCAGCCGCCGCAATGAAGACCCTGACGAATTGGGAGTGGCCAGGAAATATTCGGGAACTGGAGAATGTCATCGAGCGTGCCGTGATCCTGACGCGTGGGAAGACGCTCGAGGTACCGATCCCCGAATTGCGCGAATCGGTCGTGGAGTCCCACGCTCCGCATCACAACGGCACGCACGACGAGATTTCCCGGATTGTAAGACAAACGATCAGCGAAATCAGCAAGGGAAACTCGAGAAGCGAAGAGCACGACGAGTCGGAGCGGCAGGAGATCATGCGCGTCCTGCGTGAGACAAAGGGTCGAGTTGGAGGCGCAGACGGCGCTGCGGTGCGTATGGCGATCAATCGGACTACACTAATTTCTCGGATCAAAAAGCTTGGCATTAATCCCAGACTGCTTTTCTGATTGCACCGCTGCCACCGATTCGGTCTATTCCTTGAACGTGTTCCTCCATCGTGCATTCCTCTCTTACATGAGCGACCTAAGACATTATCCCACGTTCAGCGACTCACGCGGTTTGAACTCCCGCCGCTGCGTTCCGACCAAGACCGCTTGACCTGCAATTATCCCTGTTGAGAGCCGCTTCGCCAGTTTTGACACAGCAACACTCGGTTTTCCCCCACAGCCTTGGAGTCCACGGACTTATGGGAGCCAAAGTTTGGTATGCGAATTGCCCTTCCATGAATGCGCGAAGAGAAGCGGCATGCTGAGGATTTCTATCATCGATAACCGTACCGAGCGCCGGTTGGTTCTTGAAGGCAAGCTAATCGCGCCCTGGGTCGCGGAACTGAGGACCGCATGGAGGGCCGCGAACGGGGAAATCGAGGACCGTGCGTTGGTGGTTGAGCTGAAGGATGTCTGCGTCATTAGCCAAGAGGGAGAGAACGCCCTCTTTGAATTGATGAATGCAGGAGCAAAGTTTCGGTGCAGTGGCGTGGTCACCAAGCACGTGATCCAAGAGCTTAGACGGAGAAGCAAGAGGGACTCGAGCAAAGGGGTCCGGGAAGAGGATTACAGTGTGCGAGACGACCAAGGACAAGAGTGAAACTGCTATGCACAAATGGGAGCACTGAGCCGCAGCAATTCTACTTGTGAGGCCTGTCATGGACAGCGCTTATATGTCGGGTATCGCCGCTCTCGCAGGCTCGGCGATTGGTGGGTTGGCTTCATTCGCAACGACTTGGCTTACCCAGCACTCGCAAGAGCGTGCCCGCCGCTCTGCCCAGGCAATGACTCGTCGTGAGCATCTCTATGGAGAGTTCATCGACGAAGCTTCGAAACTATATACCGATGCCCTAACCCATCAGCTCGACGATCCATCAATGTTTGTCCGTCTATACGCGCTTGTCGGGAATTTGAGACTCTGCGCTTCTACTGAGGTCATCGTGAAGGCAGAGGAAGTCATGCGACGCATCGTCGAGACCTACAAGCTTCCCAATATAGATTTTCGTAATCTCGCAGAAAGGGAGGAGAACGAGACCGATCTGCTTCGGGGGTTCAGCGAAGCGTGCCGTGAAGACTTGCACCTTTAGATAGTGATAGATCGGTCAAATTTCCCAGAGGGCAAACTCTAGGGCGAAATTCACCATGTCCATAGGAGAGCATAAGAGCTGGCGAGAGTTGTGCCACGCCGCACTCGAGGCAAAAGATCCCAACGAATTGCTGGAAATCGTTCAGGAGCTCAACAAGGCCTTAAAACAAGAAGAGCAAGTCCGTCATGATTTCAGGGAGGCTAGGAGAGTGAACAAGTCTTCCGGTGACGTCCGAGGTTGATTGCTATTGGAGAACAAGCACAGATGTTTCAAACACTAAGGAGCGGTCGACAAGATATCGTGCTGCTCGTTGTTCGATACGGGGCGAGAACCTGTGAGCAGCTTCCGACCTCGTGTCGAACAACTTCAATAATCTTCGACTGTCAACACCGTCGCCGGAATAGTTTTCCCAATCGGTTCTTGTTTTCAGCGTATTACGCCGACTGTTCCATGCCTTATCTTGGCATACCGGTTGCGTGGCGATAGCTGAGAATCTGCTGCTGGGCTTGCCGGCGAACTCGCGGTGGAGGTCCAAAGTGCCGAGGGACAATGAGCAGAAAGAAGCAAACGACAGTGAAATCATTTCCGACCGGGCAGTCTGGTCTGCAATTCGTTATCTCGATCCGGAATCGGAATCAGATCGTAGGAAGAGCGACATCGCAGCAGAAGCGCCGCTAGTGTTCCGACAGCCCCTCCTGCATTTCGTAAGATGGGTGCAGTGCACCTAAGATCTCCACAATACCCTACCCACACTCCACCATTTTTAACAGCCACCGGTTTGGCATGCACCTTGTTTTCTCAAGTCCGAAAAAACAGAGAAGAAGTGAGCGAACCGCACGAACCGAAGTCTTCGAAACGGTATTTTGGCCTCAGCCGGTTTTCTCCTCCGGATCATCGCCGATGCGGCGTAACGCGGGCACTGTTGAGTGCTAAATCGACAGTTTCAACATTTGTCATGCACAAACACATTTCATCTTTGAAGCCTCCTTGCATTTCAACCATTTAGGCAGACCTGATTCTTTATGAGCTTTGGCCCGGGGCTTGCAGTTCTGGTCTTTAGCTCGACACCCTACCACTTCAATCGGAGATACAGACCGCATGTACAAGGTCAAAGGACCTGTTTCGGCCAAGGTCTTGCCATTCATGCTTCTCGCTGCGTTTTCCTCAGCGATGCTTGGGTGCGGACGAACTCAAGCAGCAGCGCCACCGCCACCTCCCTAAGTGAGAGTTGCTCCGGTCGTCCAGCAAGATGTCCCCGTATACAGCGAATGGGTCGCGACATTGGAAGGTTACGTCAACGCCCAAGTGCGACCCCAGGTTTCAGGCTACGTAATCAAGCAAAACTACAAAGAAGGTTCGCTCGTCCACAAAGGCGAGGTATTGTTCGAAATAGATCCGCGGCCCTTCCAGGCGGCCCTCGACCGCGCCAAGGGCGACCTTGCGCAGGCGCAAGCACAACTTGGCAAAAGCACTCTTGATGTGGAACGCGACACGCCGCTTGCAGAAGCCAGGGCCATCGCAAAGAGTCAATTAGATAACGAGATTCAGGCCCAGCTCGGCGCGCAGGCCCTCATCGAATCGGACAAAGCGGCTGTAGAACAGGCGGAACTCAACCTGGAGTGGACGAAAGTCACCTCGCTGGTGGATGGAATTGCCGGGATTGCCCAAATTCAGATCGGCAATTTGGTAGGGTCCAATTCCATTTTGACCTCGGTTTCGCAACTCGATCCTATCAAAGCTTATTTCCCGATCAGCGAACGGGAGTACGTCCTCGTACAAAAGAACAGCAATGCGATTTTCAGCAAGCGCGCCATCGGTTTTTTCGGAAACTCGCTCGAACTGATTCTGACTGACAGCAGCGTCTACGCTCAAAAAGGAAAGATCCTGTTGGCGGACCGGCAAGTGGATCCAAACACGGGTACGATTCGCATCGTTGCCGCCTTTCCCAATCCCGGAAATATTCTGCGCCCCGGTCAGTATGGACGCGTGCGCGTGGAAACCGGCATAAAAAAAGGCGCTTTGCTAACGCCTCAGAGCGCCGTCGGCCAGTCGCAGGGAAGTTATCAGGTCGCGGTTGTCGACAGCGATCACAAAGTTAGTATGCGCGCCGTGAAGCCCGGGCAGACGGTTGGGACGATGTGGGTGATTGACGAGGGCCTCAAGCCAGGTGAGCAGGTTGTCGTCGAGGGACTGCAAAAGCTCAAGGACGGAACTCTGGTTACACCTAAGCCCGCGCAACTTTCCGGGGAAGGAAACTGAGCCATGTCGAAGTTCTTCATCAACCGTCCGATCGTAGCGATGGTGATTGCCATCCTTATGGTGATTGTAGGTGCGGTCACCATCACAACCCTGCCCGTGGCGCAGTTTCCGAACATCGTTCCGCCGGAAATTCAGCTACAGGCCTCCTTTGTCGGGGCGGACGCGCAGACCCTGGAGCAATCCGTCGCCACGCCCATCGAACAGCAAATCAACGGCGTGGACAACATGAACTACATGGCAACTGGCTGCTGGTCAGCTTCCGCCGGACGTGAACACCTACGGGGTCACCATCAAAAAGTCCGTGACCGCTCCGCTCATGCTGGTCGGTCTATTTTCCCCCAAGGGCACTTTCGATACCACGTTTCTTGGCAACTACGCCTATATCAACCTCAATGACCCCATCGCCCGCCTGTACGGCGTGGGCCAGACGCAAGTTTTCGGCGCCGGGCAGTATGCGATGAGGCTCTGGGTACAGCCTGACAAACTGGCGAAGCTCGGCATCACGGTCACGGACATCGTCAATGCAGTGCAGGCACAAAACACGGTGAATCCTGCCGGTCAGGTTGGAGGCGAGCCAGCTCCCGCGAACCAGCAATTCACTTATTCCGTGCTTGCGCAGGGCCGCTTGACGTCCCCGGAACAATTCGAAAACGTGATCGTGCGCGAGGCGCCGGATGGCGGAACCGTTCGGGTGAAAGACGTCGCCCGCGTCGAGCTGGGCGCACAGGACTACAGTATTGTCAGCCGCTTGAATGGCAAGCCCGCCATCGTTATCCCGGTCTACCAGTTGCCCGGTTCCAATGCCGTCCAAACGGCCGCAGGCGTCCGAAAGCTGATGGCCGAGATGAAGCAGCGCTTCCCGCAAGACATGGATTACGCCATATCGCTTGACCAGACGAGCGCCGTGACGGAAGGCATAAAGGAGATCGTTGTCACTCTGGGCACATTTCTTCTCTTTCCGTTCTTCGGCTTCTCCATCAATACCCTTTCCATGTTCGGGTTGGTGCTGGCCGTCGGCCTGGTGGTGGACGATGCCATCGTCGTCGTCGAAGGCGTCCAGCGCCACATCGACGAGGGTCTTGCTCCCAAGGACGCAGCTCGAAAAGCAATGCAAGAGCTTTCGGGTCCAGTCATCGGTATCGCTCTGGTTCTCTCGGCGGTTTTCGTGCCGACAGTCTTTATCCCAGGCATCACGGGACGGCTCTACCAGCAATTTGCCTTGACCATCGCAATCTCGGTGATCCTCTCGGCTTTCAACGCCCTCACGCTAAGCCCGGCGCTTGCCGCTCTACTACTCCGGCCAAGGAAGGAAAGCCTCGGGCCACTCGGAAAGTTTTTTGCATGGTTCAATCGCATTTTCGAACGCGCCTCCAGGGGCTATGTCCGGCTATCGGGCGGGCTGATTCGGAAGAGCGCGCTGGCGCTGGTGTTGCTTGTGGCCTTCGGTCTTGCTGGAGTTTTCTTTGGCAGCCGGGTGCCATCCAGTTTCCTGCCCGATGAAGACCAGGGCTACGTGTACATCAACATAGACCTTCCGAACGCGGCTTCGCTGGAGCGCACCAGCGCAGCGGCGAGACAGGTTGAGGAGATCCTCGCCAACACGCCAGGCGTGGAATACACCACGAGTGTTGTGGGCTTCAGCTTGCTCAGCTTTGTGCGAACTACTTACAACGGCTTCTTTTTCGTCACACTTAAGCCCTGGAGTGACCGCACAACAAGGGCGGAACAGTTT
>WNFN01202465.1_pt1 | contig 10641 bp, 13 predicted proteins | sample 5400161 | NCBI WGS metagenome assembly WNFN01 (sample SAMN13153353, study PRJNA577476) | soil metagenome | isolation source: 80 cm saprolite on Douglas fir-dominated hillslope | place: USA:California | collected 2013-09-17
CCGCCCCGCAGCCGTCGCCACCCGCAGCCGCCGTCAACGCGGCGGCACCGGTCGATGCCGGCGTCGCGGTAAACCTAAACACGGTCACTTTCGAGCAGCTGCGCGGACAGAACCTCTCGGTCACCCAGGCGACCCGATTGCTCGCCCACCGCGAGCGCCTCGGCGGCTTCCAGTCGGTCGACGACCTCGACCAGGTGGCCGGCTTTCCGCAGGATCTATTGGAAGACCTAAAACGCCGCTCGACTGTCTGAATGGCGGTCCCAGACGCCGCCATACAGCGTCCTCAGTCGTCCAAATAGCGCTGCTATTCGGACTCCCCGCGTCCTTGTCTGGCGACATCTGGACCTCGCCATTGCAGACAGTCGCCAGTCTTAAATCCCGTACTCCTCCAGGAGCTTTAACCAGACCTCGCTGCGTGACGGGTAGGGCGCGATTGCGTGGCGGAGGCGATCGAGCGGGATCTCGCCGACGATGGCGACGGTCGCGGCCTGGAGGAAGTCGGCGGTGTCGAAGCCGGTGAAGGTGGCGCCGACGATCGTCTTGCGCGCCTCGTCGACGACGAACCGCGAGGTGCCGCCGGTGCCCTTGCCCTGGAAGCTGGCGCCGGCCGTGCCGTCGGTGGCCACGTCAACCGCCCACGCGTCGATCCCGGCCCCACGGGCCTCGCCGAGCGTCTTGCCGGCGGCGGCCACCTGCGGGTCGGTGAAGGTGACGCGAGGCGAGCCGATCCCTTCGGCCATCGCCTCGACCTCGCGGCCGAGCAGGTTCTCCGCCGCGACCCAGGCCTGGTACTTGCCCATGTGGGTGAAGAGCGCGCGGCCGTTGACGTCTCCGATCGCGTAGAGCCAGTCGCGGCCCCCGACCCTGAGCCGGTCGTCGGTCTCGAGGAAGCCGTGCTCGTCCGTCTCGACGCCGGCGGAGTCGAGCCCGATCTCGCGGGTGTGGGGGACCCGCCCGACCGCGATCAGGATCTCCGCTCCCTCGACCCGACTGCCGTCGCTCAGCTCGGCGACGACGCCGGCCGCCGCCGCGACCTTTTCGGCCTGGACGCCGGTGCGGACGTCGATGCCGTAGGTGTCACGCAGAGAGGCGGCGACCTGCTCGCCGGCGAAGGGCTCCTCGCGCGAAAGCAGGCGCTCGCCGCCCTCGACCAGAGCCACCCGGGTCCCCAGCGTCGACCAGGCCTGGGAAAGCTCGCAGCCGACCGGCCCGCCGCCGAGGACGATCATGCTCTCGGGGACCCGCTTCGAGGTGGTCCCTTGGCGGTTGTTCCAGGCCTCGATCCTGTCGAGCCCGTCGATCGGCGGCATCGCCGCTCCGCTGCCGGTGGCGACCACCACGGCGGTGCTGGCCGTCAGGACGTCGTCGCCGACGAGGAGTCGGCGCTCGCCGTCGAGGCGGGCCTCGCCACGGTAGAGGTCGATCCTCCGTTCTTCGAGCCAGGACCCGGCACGCGGCGCGCCTCGGCGAGCAGGTCGCCGGGCCGCAACAGCGCCTTCGAGGGCATGCAGGCGTAGTAGGAGCATTCGCCGCCGATCAGGTGCCGCTCGACGATCGCCACCTTCATGCCGCCGCCGGCGAGGCGGCCGGCGCAGACCTCTCCCGCCGGGCCGGCCCCGAGCACGATCGCGTCGTACTCCCTCTCGCTCACACAACCGCCTCCCGCGTCGCTCCCTCACGAAGAATCGGATATGCACGTTCGGTCGCTGCCGCGCTCGATTGGCCCACCATCCCCGACACCGTACAATTCCAAGCGCACATAGCACGGGGGGCGACAGGCTTCGACGTGGTCGACCCGTGCGAACGGTTGCAGGTCGAGGTTGCCGGAGGCCTCGTTAAACACCGGCACAAACCAATACGTGCGGACCATGAGTTCGCCCTCGCCGCTTAGCTAGAAACTAAGCGCTGTGAGAGTCGGTCCTCCCTCGCCCGCAGGGAGGGGCACCGGCTTCAGAAAGCGGGCTCACCCAGGCGGATCGCCCCGTCCGCCGGGGGACAATTCAGAGGGCTGTGTCTCCCGTAGTGCCCGCCGGCGCGGACCCCGGGAGACGAGAATCAAGCGCCGGCTAAACCTGTAGACGCCTTCGCACCGCGGCCGCGGATCCGAGTTCGAATCTCGGCGCCTCCATGAGTACCGCCCGCTAACCCTCTCGGGCCTGGCGGTCGGCGAGCCAGGACAGCACCTCGGCGGCGTTGCGGTCAGGTGGGAAGACGGGGTAGAAGGCCCTGACGATCGTCCCGGCCTCGGCGACGAAGGTCAGCCGACGGTAGAGCGTCATTCCCGCCGCGCCGAAGGTCGGCAGGCCTAACCCGGCCGCGAGCCCGAGGCCGCTGTCGCTGAGCAGTGGGAACGGGATCTGCTCGCGCTCGGCGAACTCGGCCTGTTCGGTGGCACTCTGAGCGCTGATCCCGACCACGGAGGCGCCGAGCCGCTCGAACTCCGCCAGGCTGTCGCGATAGGCGCAGCTCTGCGGCGTGCACCCCCGCGCCCCGGGGATGTCGTCCCACCCCGCCGGGGATGGCTGGCCCGGCGCCCCGGTCCGTGGGTAGACGTAGGCGACCAGGCGACCTGCGGAAAGCTTCGCGAGGTCCGCCGTTCCCCCGGCGGTCGAGGACATGACCAGGGACGGCACGGCCAGCCCGGGCAGGTGATCGGCTGCCCCGTCGTCCTCCGGGACGGGGAGGTCCGGCGGCAGCGAGGCGTAGTCGGTGCTCATCGCCAGATCCTCGCACGGGCCCTATCCCGTTGCCCCCGTAGGCTGCGGGGATGGAGCGCTACGTGGCCTTCCTGCGCGGGATGAACCTCGGCGGGCGCCGGATCAAGAACGACGAACTGCGGGCGGAGTTCGAGGAGCTGGGCTTTGCCGACGTCGCCACCTTTCGCGCCAGTGGCAACGTGATCTTCGCTGCCGGCGACGAGAGCGAGAGCGCGCTTGTCAGGCGGATCGAGGAGGGTCTTGGCGAGGCGCTCGGCTACGAAGTGCCGGTTTACCTGCGCAGCTGTGCCGAGGTCGCGGCGATGGCCGCAGGAAGGCGGTGCTGGCGCTTGCCACCGACGAGGACCGCCTCGCGATCGAGGGCCGCGAGCTGTTCTGGCTGCCCAGCGGGGGCCTGTTGGAGTCCGCGCTGGACCTGAAGGCGATCGAGGCCATCGTCGGTGTGGACACGAGACGCACCAAGGGCACGATCGACCAGATCGCCCTGAAGCTCGGAGACCTACCGGGCTGATAGGACCGGTAAGTCTCCGGGTTCGATATCAGCGGTCGCCCCGGGTGTCCGTGCGGGGGAGGGCGGCGAGTTGGATGTCGCGGCTGACGGCGCCGATCTCGGCGGGAAGCTCGGAGAGCTGGACGTTGGTGACGAACTCCAGGGATTGGCCCAGCGGGCGGAAGAAGTTGTCGTAGTGGGTGGGGACCACCGCGCGAGGGTCGAGCCGCGGGAGGATTCGCTGCCAGTAGTCGTCGGTGAAGCCGCGGCCGGCGACGCCGGCTAGGAAGACGTCGACGTCGCGCTCGCGGATCGCGTCGTCGAGCAGGTTGGCGCTGCCCTGGTGGTAGAGGCGCAGGCCCGCCACAGCGATCGAGATGCCCCAGACCTGGCCGCAGCGGTAGGCGCCGGGGGAGAGCGAGTCGAGGTGCTCGCAGGTCAGTTCCCCGTCGTAGGGGACGGCGAGCCCGAGCAGCAACTTCGAGTGGACGCTGGGCGTGAAGCTCACCTCGAACGGTCCCAGCTCGTAGGTGCGGTAGGGCTCGACCTCGACCGCCCGCTCGGCGAGGCCGTGCAGGGCCATCAGGTTGACCAGGGACCGCGACCCGTAGGCCTTGCAGCCGAAGCGCCTGGCGATCGCCGGCGCGTCGACGGCGTGGTCGAAGTGGGTGTGGCCGACGAGGACGCCGACGGTCTCGCTCGGGGCGCTGACGAAACGGTCGAGCGCGGCCGGGTCGGGCATCGTCGGCCGCCGCAGCACAAGGTCGCGGAAGGGGACGCGCGAGAGATAGGGGTCGACGAACAGGGCCGCGCCTCCAGCTCGGCCAGCGCCTGCCCGTCCGCTCGCTCCGACGAGCGTCGCGTCGCCCGCGCCTTCGCCAGCTCGCCCAGGTGTCTCAGCGGGCCGGTCACGGATGCCCGCTCAGACGGCGGCAGCGCTGACCGACAGCTCAGGCGGGGTGGAGAGCGTCTGGAAGACGACGCAGTAGCGCTCGGTCAGCTTCAGCAGCGTTCCCAGCTGCTCGTCGTCGGCCTCGGTGTCCAGCTCGAATGAGAGGCGGATCGCCGAGAAGCCGACCGGGGCGTCGCGATCGACCGCCAGGGTGCCGCGGAAGTCGAGGTCGCCCTCGGCCCGCACCCGCCCCGACTCGACCGGGACCCCGAGCGAGGTCGCCACCGCGCGCAGGGTCACGCCGGCGCAGGCGACCAGCGCCTCCAGCAGCATGTCGCCGGAGCACAGGAGAGAGCCGTCGCCGCCGGAGGCGGGGTGCAGCCCCGCCTCGGCGATCGCGCGACCGGTGTCGACCGAGCAGGAGACGCCCTCGCCGAGCGAGCCGGTCGCCTCCAGGGTAACCCGGGCCCGCGCGGGCTCCTGCTCGTAGCTCTCCTTCAGTGGGGCCTGGATCGCCCGCAGTTGGTCACGGTCCACGGCCCAAAGGCTACGCGGAATCGGAGGTCATCTAAGTTGGTCCGGCCATGGCCATCGCGACTGCGACCTCACTCGACGTCCACGTCGGCGGCAAGCTGCTGTTCGCCGACGTCTCCTTCAAGCTCGAGCCGCGGGAGCGGATGACCCTGTCCGGCCGCAACGGGGCCGGCAAGTCGACGCTGCTGCGGGTCCTCGCCGGCGAGCACCCGCCGGACTCGGGCTCGCTGACGGTGCAGCGGGGGGCCCGGGTGGCCCTGCACGACCAGCGGCCGCCGCGTGAATCGAGCGCCACACTCGGCGAATACGTCTTCTCCGGCCGCACCGACATGCTGGAGACCGAGGTGGAGCTGGAGCGGCTGGAGGGGGAGATGTCGAAGCGGGGTGGCGCCGACGAGGAGACGATGGGCGCCTATTCGGCCGCGCAGCAGCGACTCGAAGCCGGCGGCGGCTACCGCTGGCGCGACCAGGTGCTGGCCGTTCTGCGCGGGCTCGGCTTCGACGCCGAGCAGGCCGAGCGGTCGCTCTCGACGTTCTCCGGCGGCGAGCTGACGCGAGCCTCGCTGGCGCGGGCGCTGGCGACCAAGCCCGACCTGCTGTTGCTCGACGAGCCGACCAACCACCTCGACATCCCCTCGCTGGAGTGGCTCGAGTCCTACCTCGTCGACCTCGACGCCGCGGTCGTCCTCGTCGCCCACGACCGCTGGTTCCTGGAGGCGGTTGGGACCTCGGTGCTGGAGCTGGAGGCGCAGCGCGCCCGCTTCTTCGCTGGGCCCTGGCACGCTTGGCGCCAGGAGCAGGCGGCGCGTCAGATCGCCCTCGGCAAGGCGATCGAGCGCCAGCAGGCCGAGATCGAGCGGATGCAGCGCTTCGTCGAGCGCTTCCGCTACAAGGCGACGAAGGCGCGGCAGGCGCAGTCGAGGGTCAAGCAGATCGAGAAGGCCAAGCGCGACGGCCCGGTGGCCGAGCGCCGCGACAGCCGCAACCTGCGCTTCTCCTTCAAGCCGCCGGAGCGACCCGGCCGGGTGGTGCTGAAGATGGTCGACGCCTCGATCGAGGTTCCGGGCCGCACCCTCCTCGCCGGCGCCAGCCTCGAGGTCGAGCGCGGCGAGCACGTGGTCCTCGTCGGCGCCAACGGGACCGGCAAGACGACCCTGATCGAGACTCTCGCCGGCCGTCGCCCCGCCGCCTCCGGCATCGTCCGCAGCGGCCACAACGTCAAGCTCGGCTACCTCTCCCAGCACGCCGACACGGCGGCGGGGGCGGGCACCGTGCTCGACGCGGCGCAGCGCGAGACCGGCCTCAGCGGCCAGAAGGCGCGGGTGCTGCTCGGCGGCTTCCTCTTCTCCGGCGCCGACGCCGAGAAGCAGCTGAGCGACATCTCCGGCGGCGAGCAGCGCCGTCTCTCGCTGGCGATCCTGGTCGCCTCGGGGGCCAACGTCCTGATCCTCGACGAGCCCACCAACCACCTCGACATCGAGAGCCGAGAGGCGCTGGAGGACGCCCTCACCGAGTTCGAGGGAGCGGTCGTCCTCGTCTCCCACGATCGCGCCCTGCTGGAGGCGGTGGGCAGCCGCACGCTCGTCTGCGAGGACAGGAAGCTGCACAGCCACCCCAGCGGCTGGGCCGAGTACCAGCGGCGGCGCGACGAGCGCCAGTCGGCCACCGCGGCGGCCGCCAAGCCCGCCGCGCCCGCTGGCGGCCGCAAGCGCCGCGACGGCTCGGCGAGGCCCGCACAGAAGGCGACCAGGAAGGCGGCCCGGCTGGAGGAGCGGATCGAGCGGGCCGAGGCGGAGCTGCGCGAGGTCGAGGAGGAGCTCGCCGACCCCTCGGCCTGGTCCGCCGCGAACTAGTAGGAGAGCGGGCGCTCGAGCACGACTCGCGTGCCCTTGCCGGGGGCCACGGTGATGTTGCGGATCCGCGCCCGTTCGGGCTTGGGGTCGGCGGCGCTGAGCTGGGCCCGCTCGACGAACTCGCGCAGGACGATCCGCATCTCGAACTCGGCGAAGGCGGCGCCGACGCAGCGGCGGACACCGCCGCCGAACGGGATCCAGGCGTAGTTGTCGGCCTTGGCGTCGAGAAAGCGCTCCGGCCGGAACTCCTCCGGTTCGGGGAAGACGTCCTCGCGGTAGTGGAGGGCGCCGATCGCGGGCAGGACGAAGCTGCCGGCCGGGAGCTCGTAGCCGGCGACCTTGACCGGCGCGGTCAGCTTGCGCGCCACGTCGATGATCACCGGCCGCGCCCGCAGCGTCTCTTTCACGGTCGCCTCCAGGTAGTCCTCCTGGCCAGCGGCGATCGACTCGCGCAGCCGCGCCAGTACCCGCGGGGCGCGCAGCAGCCGCTCCATCGCCCAGGCCAGCGCCGTCGCCGTCGTCTCGTGGCCGGCGCCGACCACGGTCAGCAGCTCGTCGCGCAGCTCTTCGTCGCCCATCGGGCTGCCGTCGTCGTGGCGCGCCCGCAGCAGCAGCGAGAGCACGTCGTCGCGCTCCTCGCTCTCCGCTTCGCCCCGCCGGATGGCGATCTCCTCGTAGAGGAACTCGTCCAGGTTCGCCCGCGCGCGCAGGAAGCGCCGCCAGGGGCTGAGGGGCCCGAGGTCCCGGCGCAGATTGGGGAACTTGGTGATCAGGGTGACGCGGTCGCTGAACTCGTCGATCAGGGCGGTCGCGCGATCGACCCGCGCCTCGTCCTCGATGCCGAAGACCGCGCGCAGGATCACCGACAGAGTTATCCGCTGGGTGTGTGGCCGCAGCGAGAACGGCTCGCCCAGCGGCCAGCCCTCCATCTCGCGCCTGGTCATCTCGCGGATCAGCTCGCCGTAGCGGCGTACCCGGTCGCCATGGAAGGGCGGCAGCAGCAGCTTGCGCTGCTGCATGTGCGGCTCGTCGTCGAGGGTCAGCACGGAGTTCGGGCCCAGCGCCGGCTCAAGCACGGTGCCGTTGGCCTCGCCGGCGTGGAAGACCTCGGGCGAGCCGGTGAAGACCTGTTTGACCAGCTCCGGGCTGGCGACGTAGACGATCTTGCCGAAGTAGGGGAAGGCGACGGTGAAGACGTCGCCGTAGCGGCGGCGGAAGCCCGATAGGAAGCCGAGCGGGTCGCGCATGTAGCGCAGGCCCTGGAGGAAAGCCGGGATCCTCGGCCCGGGGGGAAGGGCGCTGGCGCCGGTCAGGGGAGGGTGCGGGAGGGTGGCCTGCTCCATCTCGCGCAGACTTTAGGCCATCGACTGGCCAGGCAGCCAGTCGATGGCCCTGACCATCGGACCGCGGGGGATCAGAAGACGATCGTCCGCTCGCCGTCGAGCAGGACGCGGTCGTCGAGATGCGCCATCACCGCGCGGGCGAGCACCAGCCGCTCGATGTCGCGGCCGATCCGGACCAGGTCCTCGACCTCGTCGCCGTGGCTGACCCGGGTCACGTCCTGGTCGATGATCGGGCCCGCGTCGAGGTCGGCGGTGACGTAGTGGGCGGTGGCGCCGATCAGCTTGACGCCGCGCTCGTGCGCCTTGCGGTAAGGGTCGGCTCGGGGGAGAGGATCTGCATGTAGCGGGCGAGGACGAGCAGGTCGACGTCGCCGATCAGGTCGAGGGCCTGCCGCTCCGCCATCTCGCGAGAGCCTGCCTCGACCGGTATGTGGTGGAAGGGCAATCCGACCGAGTCCACCTGCTCGGCGTGGTCGGGGTGGTTGGAGAGGACTCCGACGAGATCGCCTCCCAGCTCGTCGTTGCGCCAGCGCCAGAGCAGGTCGGAGAGGCAATGGTCTTCGCGCGAGACCATGATCGCCACCCGCTTGCGCTGGCTCGACTCGGCGAAGCGGTGCTCCATCTCGAAGGGCCGGGCGACCTCCTCCTCGAAGCGCCGCTGCAGCTCCTCTCGCTCCCCCTCCGGGACCGGGTCGAAGACCATCCGCATGAAGAAACGGCCCTCGGCGGTCGAGTGCTGATCGGCGTCGACGATGTTGAGCCCGGCGTCGGCGAGGAAGCCGCTGACCTTCGCGATCAGCCCCGGCCGGTCCGGGCAGGCGAGCAGCAACCGCGTTGTCGAATGCTCGGCGATCCGCGGATCATGCCGCAAGAGCGGCTGCACCGAGCGCGACGGCCAACGCGCGTTCGTGCCTGAGCTAGTGCGGATTGCCGCTTGAAAAGATCGTTGTGTGATCGCGATCACCGAGCGAGGCCGGGAACACCGCAACGGTTCCGCGCTTGCTCATAAAACGCAAACATATTTTTCCTGCCCTGATCCTTGCCCTCGTCTTCCCGGCCGCCGCGATCGCCGCGACCGATTCCGGCGGCGACACCGTCGAGGTGGGCGTCAACGACGCCCAGGTGGCCAGGATCGCCGCCTTTCAGCGCCCGGTCGACCGCTTCCAGCACCTGGTCCATGTCGTCGCCAGGCAGATCCGGGCCGAACGTCTCGCCGCCCTGCGCAAGCGGCGGCGCGAAGCGTTCGCCACCCTTCCCGGCGGGGTGACGATGGAGACCCTCGACTCGATCGCCTCCTGCGAGTCCGGCGGCGACCCGACCGCCGTCTCCTCCGACGGCAGCTATCGCGGCAAGTACCAGTTCGACTACGGCACCTGGGAATCGGTCGGCGGTCACGGCGACCCGGCCGCCGCTCCCGAAGCCGAACAGGACTACCGGGCGGCGCTGCTGTACTCGCGATCCGGCTCCAGCCCCTGGCCGGTCTGCGGCTAGAGTCCGCGGGTGTGAGCGGCGAGCCAGTTCCTGGAGGCGGTCAACGGCGACGAGCAGGTGCGGGCCTGGTGGTACATGGCCCAGGTGCAGGCCGAGCGGCTGGGGATGTCGGACCATTCCTGGGTCCATATGCAGATCGTGCTGAACATCGCCCTGCGATTGCTGCGCCTGCTGGTCAAGGCCGGAGTGGAGCCGGCGATGGTGAGCGACCACGGGATGAGGGACCGCGACGCGGAAGTGGTCGTGGCCGGCGGCGCGCTGCTGCACGACGTCGGCATGTCGATCCACCGCGCCGACCACGAGGCCTACTCGCTGTTCCTGGCCAACGGCGCCCTCGACCGGCTGCTGGCCGGCCCCTACCGCGAGCCCGAGCGCACGATCGTCGCCTCCGAGATCCTCCACGCGATCATCGGCCACCGCCGCCGCGGCGAGCCCTACACCGTCGAGGCCGGCATCGTCCGCGTCGCCGACGCGCTCGACATGGCCCAGGGCCGCAGCCGCATTCCGCTCGAGGCGGGGCAGGAGGGGATCCACTCGATCTCCGCCGCCGCGATCGACGAGGTGCGGATCGAGGCGGGTGAGGAGCGGCCGGTGCGGGTCGAGATCGAGCTCAACAACTCGGCCGGCATCTTCCATCGAGGGAGAGAGCGAGAAAAGGCTTCTCAGCGGCTTCCGCCTGTCCTGACGGCCGTCAGGCGGTGTCCTCGGTCGGCTCGCGTGCGGAGCACGCCACGCTCCCTGCGTCCTTGCCTGACGGCCGTCAGGACAGGCGTTGCAGGTCGTAGCGGCGCCGTTCCTTGCGCTTCTCCAGCTTGCCCTGGATCAGTGACATCACGATCACCAGGACGGCGAAGAAGGCGATTACGCCGAAGCAGAAGAAGGTGACCGTCTTGTCCGTCGTGGGGCCGGCCAGGCCGACGCCGTTCTCGGCCATCGCCGCCGGCGCTCCGACCAGCATCAGGGCCCAGATCGAGAGCAGGGCTGCGACGGTCCGCTTCACGGCCGGCAATCTAGCGCACCCGCTCTCGGCGAGGCCCGCTTTGCCGCAAATTCGAGCTGCTCGACTTGTGAAAATCCTGTGAACGCAGGCATTCTGTCTCCGCTGGGCATACAATCGTCCATGTCTTGCCGGGCGAGGCGCCACCGAACCGAGACCGGCGCTGCCGAACCTTGAACCCACAGCAGACCATCCGGCTCGCGGTTATCGACAGCGACAGCGGTTTTGTCACCGTGCTCTCGAAGCGTGCGGAAACGGCCGGCTGGCAGTTGCGTCAGGTCGCCAGCGCGATACCGCCGGAGGAGCTGGTGGCGATGAAGCTGA
>WNFN01224966.1_pt1 | contig 10635 bp, 10 predicted proteins | sample 5400161 | NCBI WGS metagenome assembly WNFN01 (sample SAMN13153353, study PRJNA577476) | soil metagenome | isolation source: 80 cm saprolite on Douglas fir-dominated hillslope | place: USA:California | collected 2013-09-17
GTAGATCGCACCGGGTACGCCGAGCCACCATGTGCCCGTCGCCAGGGCGAAGCCGTAGACCGCCCAGTTGGTGAACCGCCGCGCCCAGATATAGAGATAGGTGCGCGTCTCTTCGCCGACGGCATAGAGCGCTCCCGCGCCCGGCGACACTAGCGCCACATGCGCGACGGCGAGGATTAGCCGCGCCATCAGGCTGGCGTGGATGATGACCTCGGCGACCCGCGCCGTGGCAAAGCGCGGCTGCACCAGCGGCAGCACGAAATAGGCGGCGCCGGTGAAAACCAGGATCGGCATCGCCTCGATCACGAGCTGCAGCAGCATGAGCGATGCCTGCACCGCGACAGAGCCGCTTATCCGCGATACCAGCCGCAGGGTGGGGCGACGCAGCAGCAGGCGGGCGAACCATTCGGCGATCAGGGCGGCGCCGAAGATGATGCCGAGCTTCAACCCGACTTCGAGCCAGAGCTCGCGCGCATGGATGTCGCTCACCTGCGACTGAACCCATGCGATGAGGCGCGGCGCGTCGACGACGACCGCCGCCGCCGCGAGGATCTCGCCGCTGATCGCGTCGATCTGCGCCGAGAAGTTGTTGAGGAGCGTGGCCGGGCCCTCCTCGGCCTGTTTCTGCTCCACGCCGCGTTGGGCCGCGATGAGGCCGCGCAGCTGCTCGACGAGCTTGCCGCGCGCCGCGTCGTCCTGCAGCGTGCCGATGAGCCGCTCCAGTTCGTCGGCGGAGACCGGTGCGGGGACGGGCGAAGCGGCGGCGGAAGGTGGAGACTGCGCCAGCACAGGCCCGGCAAGCGCGAAGAGCAGCCACGCGATGCACGCGCCTACGCCGAAGATGCGGGATCGGATCATGGCGCCGGAGATTAGCCGCGCCCCTGGGCAGGGCCAAGCGCCGCGTCACACCATCGCAAAATTGCCCTTTGCGGCGATATTGTGGCCGCCAGGCGCAGTCTCGCGCAGCAATGTACGCGAGGCGCAAGAGAGACGCGCACGTGCCGCCGCTCAGATCGGCACGCCGGCGAAGGCAAGGAGCGCGGCGCCGACCAGGCCGAGGCCCGACAGGGCCAAGATGGCGCCGGAGATGCGGTTGAGCCAGACCAGCCGCACCGTGCCGACGCCGCGCCGCAGCGCGGCGATGCCGAAGCTGAGGCCGAGCCACCACAACAGCGACCCCAGGAAGACGCCGCCGACCAGCACGGCCATGTCCGGGAGCCCGGCATCCCGGCTGACGCCCACCTTGGCGAAGATGCCGGCAAAGGCGAGGATGGTGACGGGATTGGTGATGGTGAGGGCGAAGGTCGAGACGAAGGTGCCGAGATGCCCCTCGTCATGGACCGGCTCGGGCTCGGTATCGCGCGCCTCGAGCAGCGCCTTAGCGCCGACATAGAGCAGGAACAGGCCGCCGGCAGCGGCGAACCAATCCTGATAGCGCAGCATGAAGTCGCGCACGATGGTGATGCCGAAGCCGGCGATGATGCCGAAGATGGTGTCCGCGGTGGCGGCGCCGAGACCCGAGACGAAGCCGTATGTCGGACCTTCGAAGAGGGTGCGGCGCACGCAGAGCACGCCGACGGGACCAACCGGCAACGCGATAACGATGCCGACGGCGATGCCCTTCAGGAGGGCGAGGAGGAGCGTGGCGGGTATCGGCACCGGGATGCAGCGAAGAAGCGCTGTCAGTCTCGGCGACGCGGCGGCTCGACGCAACCGGGAGCACCGCCGGCGACTCCGGCTTTTGGGGAGAGCGCGGCTGTCAGGATCAATCCCGGCCTCTGGAGCGAAGAGCGATTTCGGCTAGCCCGGACGGAGTTCGCTACGACGGGCCGACTTTGATCCAGTTTCCGCTCGCGGGCTGCGGTGGATTCGGGCTGCCCTTGACCGTCTGGCGGCCGCGGAACTCACTGCTGTACCACGCTCTGGTCTCGGCTTCGTTTGCGCAAGTGACTGTCCGCCCGTCGGGGCAGAAAATGTCGATCGGCTCGTCGGTGTGGTCTTTGAACGTCACCTGCTCGCCGTGTTGGATCATCGCCACGTCGACACCCGTCTTCATTCTGATTTGGGATTTGATGAAGTACTGCACATCGAAGAACTGCTTGCCACGCGAATGCGGCAATGGATCCATGGATGTGCCGCGGCTCCAGTTCTTGTCGCGGGCGATCACATTCGTGGCGACATCGCCCGCGGGGACGATGTCGTAAATGTCGTAATCGCCATGGATGTACTTGCCCATGGTGAGCACGGAAGAGGGCGCGTACTTCAGACAGCCGTAATGCACACTGGATTTGTCGAACTCGGTGGCATAGATCTTTCCGGGCATCACGGTGAAGGCGAGCTTGCCCGACGCATCGCGCATGGGCGGGGCCAGCAAGTTCGCGGCTTTGAACGCCTTCCATGAATCTTCGGCGTCCTTGCGCTTGGCCGGGGTAAAGGCCGCCTCGCCGAGGACGTCCCAATCAACGACGAGTCCGGCGATCTTTCGAGGCTGCCCCTCGATGACCGGATCGTGATCGATATTTGCGGTCTTCGCCTTGCAGTCGAGGGGCTTCGGGACGTAGTCGGGCGCACCGATATAGCCGAGCGAAAACTTGTTGATCCGACGCATCGCGATATAGACGTTGTGCCGCTTTGCCGCGAGCTTGAAGATCGCGACGTGGCCTTCCTTGAAATAATCCCTGGGTTCGCCCTTCTGCCCGTCGCCCATGCGAGCCTCCCAACCACTAGTTTAGCCCAATTCCGCCGAACTGAGGAGGGGCTTGCTCGCCTCGGCGAGCGGCGGCTCGGCGCAACCGGGATCCCGGCGGCTCGCGCAAAAGCGACCCTGCGCCTATATGATGGCGATTATGTCAGGGCCGTGGAGGATCTGATGGCGGATGATACGGATAGGCCTCTGGCGAAAGCGCGGCGCAAGCTCGTCGAGAGCAAGGAGCGCTGGGCCCGCGAAGGCCGTCTCCTCACCGGCCGCGCGGCGCGCCCGGCGGAGGAGCGGCTGCCCCCCGGGCAACGCCAAGTCACGAACTGGCCGGTGCTCGATCTCGGCATCCAGCCCAATGTGCCGGCCGAGCACTGGCAGCTCACCATCGACGGCCTGGTCGAGAACCCCGTGACCTGGGACTGGGCGACGTTCCGCGCCCAGCCGGTGTTCCGCGACGCCTCGGACATACACTGCGTCACCGCCTGGTCGCGTTTCGACAATGCCTGGGAGGGCGTCAGCGCCAAGCATATCCTGGCGACCGTTCGGCCGAAGCCCGAGGCGCGCTTCGTCGTCTTTCACAGCTATGACGACTACACCACCAACCTGCCGCTGGCCGAATTCGATGCCGAGGACGTGCTGCTCGCGCATTCCTGGCAGGGTCGTCCTTTGCCGCGCGAGCATGGCGGCCCGGTGCGCGCGATCGTGCCGCGGCTCTATTTCTGGAAGAGCGCCAAATGGATACGGCGCATCGAGTTCCTGGCTGCCGACCGCTCCGGGTTCTGGGAGGAGCGGGGCTATCACGACCACGGCGATCCCTGGACGGAGGAGCGCTATGGCTGATGCGGCGCGACCGGGTTTCGCGCTCGTCGTTGCCCTCGGACTCGCCCTCGTCACGGCCGCCATTCCCGCGCAATCCAAGGGAGGAACCGGCATGAGCGCCTATGATTTCACCTTCACCTCGATCGACGGCGCGCCCTTGCCACTCGCGCGATACCGCGGCCACCCGCTGCTCGTCGTCAACACTGCATCCTTCTGCGGCTTCACCTACCAGTATGAGGATCTCGAGGCGCTATGGCGACGCTACCGGGAGCGGGGCCTCGTGGTGATCGGCGTGCCCTCCAACGATTTCGGCCAGCAGGAGCCGGGCAGCGAGCGGGAGATCAAGCAGTTCTGCCAAACCCGCTACGACGTCGACTTCCCGCTCGCCGACAAGCAGGACGTCATCGGGCCGCAGGCGCATCCCTTCTTCCGCTGGATCTCGACTGAGCTGGGCGAGGCGGGCACGCCGCGCTGGAACTTCCACAAATACTTGGTCGGCCCCGACGGCATGCTCGAGGGCACTTGGCCCTCTTCGGTCCGCCCGACCGATCGCGCCGTCACCGACGAGATCGAGCGGCTCCTCCCGGCCAAGACCGCCGGCTGATCAGCCGCCCAGTGGGCGCGCGTCAGCGCCGCCCGTTTGCGGCCGCAGCGGAGTGAAGCGGCGCAGCGCGACGCTCGAACAGCTCGCTCACACCGAGCACGATGCCGCCGAGCGCCAGCGGCACGATGTAGTAGATGATGCGGAAGACGATCAGGGCAGCCCAGGTCTCGGCGCTCGGCAGGAACGAGAGCACGACGAACTCGGTGACCCCAAGCCCGCCGGGCACATGGCTGATCAGCGACGCGACGCTGGCGAGAAGAAAGATCGCCGCCGTCGTCCAGAAGGAGAGCGGCGCACTGGCGACGACGAGAAAATGCAGCGTGGCCGTGAGGAGGGCGAAGTTGAGCGCGCCGGCCGCGACCTGGGTGGCGGCGATGGGCAGCGTCGGCAAGGCGATGCGCCAGCGCCGGAGCTTGAGCGGCCGGCGCAACCACTTCGCCGCGGCGAGGTAAGCGGCGATGGCGACGGCGCAGGCGATACCGACGAGCCGCACGACGCTGTCATCGACACGGAGCCATGAGGCGGCGGGATGCGGCGCGACCAGCAGCACGATCGCGGCCAACGCCACCTCGCCGATGGTGACGGTGGCGGCGCAGAACAGGATCACCTTGCCGATCGCCTCGGCGTCGAGGCCCCATTGCGCGTAGTAGCGGGCACGCAGCGCGCCGCTGCCGAGCGGGGCAAGCCCGAGGGTGTGGCCGATCGAGAGCGCGACGAAGGACGCCAGCGCCGCCCTGGGATACGCCAAGGGACGCTCGGCATAGCGCAGGCCGAGCCAGTCGAAGAGGGTCAGCGCGGCGTAGCTTGCCACCGCGAGGGCCGCCGCCAGGGCGAGCCGGTCGCGCGGGATCGCCGCGATCGCCTGCAGCATCCCGGCCAAGCCATAGGGCAGCACTTCGCGCCACACCAGGAATACCGCTGCGGCGAAGGCGAGGACGACTAGCAACGGCAGCAGGCGGCGCCAGCGCGAGGGCTTCATCCATTCTCGAACATCGCCGGGGGTCGCCGGTTCCTGTGCGCGCGGCCGGACATTACAGCGAATTTACTTGCGCGCCTGGCGGCACCGGCTTGATTCACTGCGCGAAATGCGGCACATGGGCGGCATCTGACAACCCTCGCGGGAATGACGGCACAGGGTGAGACAATGGCCATGGACGAGATGATTTCGGTCCGTCACCTGACCAAGCGGTTCGGTCCGGTGACAGCGGTGGACGACGTCTCCTTCCGGGTGGCGCGCGGCGAGGTGCTGGGCTTCCTCGGCCCGAACGGTGCTGGAAAGTCCACCACCATGAAGATGATCACCGCGGCCAAGCGGCATATCGGCTATCTGCCCGAAGGGGCGCCCGCCTATCCCGACATGACGCCGGCCGGGTTTCTCGATTTCGTCGCACATATCCGCGGCTTCGCCGGCAAGGAGATGGAGCGCCGCATCGACCTCGCGGTTGAGCGCACCCAGCTCGGTGGCGTGCTCGACCAGCCGATCGAGACCTTGTCCAAGGGTTTCAAGCGGCGCGTCGGTTTGGCGCAGGCTCTGCTGCACGATCCCCCTGTCCTGATCCTCGACGAGCCGACCGACGGACTCGACCCCAATCAGAAGCACGAGGTGCGCCGCCTGATCGCGACCATGCCGGAGAAGGCGATCGTCATCTCGACGCATATCCTCGAGGAGGTCGACGCCGTCTGCACCCGCGCTATCGTCATTGCCGAAGGCCGCGTGCTTGCCGACGGCACGCCCGGCACGCTGGCCGCGCGCTCGCGCCATCACAACGCCGTGCGGCTCGCCTTGGCGCCGGACGGCAGCGATGCCGCCGCCGCGCTGATGCGCCTGCCGGGCGTCGCCGCCGTCGAAGCGGTGGAGGACGGCGAGGGCAGCGCGCTCATGATCTTCCCGCGCGACGGCGGCTCGATCATCACCGAGATAACCGACCTTGTTCGCACGGCCGGCTGGCCCGTCGCGGCGCTGCGCGTCGAGCGCGGGCGGCTCGACGACGTCTTCCGCAGCATTACGCTGCCCGCCGGTTAGCGGTCAGCCGACAAGCCAGCATCTCATCCGCGCCATGCACAGCACCCTCGTCATCTTCCGCCGCGAGCTGCAGAGCTACTTCGCCACGCCGCTTGCCTATGTCTTCATCGTTATCTTCCTCGCCATGGCCGGGGCGCTCGCCTTCTTCCTCGGCAATTTCTTCGATCGCGGCCAGGCGGACTTGCAGCCATTCTTCACCTTCCACCCCTGGCTCTATCTCGTGCTGATTCCGGCGCTCGCCATGCGGCTCTGGGCCGAGGAGCGCAAGAGCGGCACCATCGAGCTGTTCCTCACCTTGCCCATCTCGATGACCCAGGCCGTGCTCGGCAAGTTCCTGGCGAGCTGGGCCTTTGCCGGGATCGCGCTGGCCCTCACCTTTCCGTTCTGGATCACCGTCAATTATCTCGGCAATCCCGACAACGGCGTCATCCTCGCCAGCTATATCGGCAGCTTCCTCATGGCCGGCGCCTTTCTCGCCATCGGCGCTGCGCTTTCGGCGCTCACCAAGAACCAGGTGATCGCCTTTGTCGTGACGGCCGCGGTGTGTTTCCTCTTCACCGTGAGCGGCTCGCCGATCGTGCTGGGCGTGCTCCACGGCTGGGCACCCGAGGGCGTGCTGCGCACCGTCGCCTCGTTCAGCTTCCTCACGCATTTCAACGCCATCGTGCGCGGCGTCATCGATCTGCGCGACGCGGTGTTCTTCCTCTCGGTGATCGGGGCGTTCCTGTTCGCGAACGCCATCCTCGTCGACCTCAAGAAGGCGGATTGAGAGGCGTGCCATGACCGGCTTCTCGCTCTCCCGCCGTACCGCCGCCGCGATCGCCATCGTCTGCGCGGCGATCCTGCTCGTCGCCGTCAATGTCATCGCCCAGCAGGGTCTGCGCTCGGCGCGCCTCGACCTGACGCAGCGGCACCTTTACACGCTGTCGGACGGCTCGAAGAAGACGCTGGCGCGCCTCGACGAGCCGATCACGCTGCGCTTCTACTACTCGCCGCGGCTCGGCGACGAGGTGCCGTCCTACGGCATCTACGCCCAGCGCGTGCGCGAGATGCTCGAGGAATACGCTGCGCTCGCCAAGGGCAAGGTCCGACTCGAGGTCCTCGACCCGCAGCCCTTCTCCCCGACCGAGGACCGCGCCGTGGCCTTCGGCCTCCAGGGCGTGCCGATCGACCAGGGCGGCGAGCAGGTCTATTTCGGGCTCGCCGCCACCAACTCCACCGACGACCAGCAGGTCATCCCGTTCTTCCAGCCTGAGCGGGAACGCTTCCTCGAATACGACCTGACCAAGCTGGTGCACAGCCTCGCCTTCCCCAAGAAGACGGTGGTCGGGCTGGCGACCAGCCTGCCGCTCGAGGGTGATTTCATGGCGGCGATGCAGGGCCGACCGCTCACCCCCTACACCATCGTCGAGCAACTGCGCCAGCTCTACGAGGTCCGCACCCTCTCGCCCGATTTCGACAAGGTCGACGACGACGTCGACGTGCTGATGATCGCCCATCCGCAGGGCCTCTCGGAGAAGACGCTCTACGCCATCGACCAGTTCGTGCTGAAGGGCGGCAAGGCGCTCGTCTTCGTCGATCCCTATTCCGAGACGCAGGCCGCGCATGCCAATCGCATGAACCCGTTGCCCGCCGGCGCGGCGAGCAATCTCGACAAGCTCTTCGCCGCCTGGGGGGTCGAGATGGCGCCGGGCAAGGTGGCGGGCGACCGTCGCGCCGCGCGCCGCGTCAACGCCGGCGCGGCCAGCCGGGTGCAGCCGATCGACTATGTCGCCTGGCTCGCACTCAAGGAGGACAACCTCAACCGCGACAATCCCGTCACCGGGGATCTGTCGCAGATCAACCTCGCCACCGCCGGCATCCTCACGCCGCGCGACGGCGCCAAGACGATTTTCACGCCTCTCATCACCACGTCCGACGATGCCGAGGAGATCCCGGTCGAGAAGGTCGAGGGTCTCCCTGACGTCGCCGGGCTGCTGAGCGATTTCAAATCCGAGAACAAGAAGCTGGCGCTCGCCGCACAGATCAGCGGCCCGGCCGAGACCGCCTTTGTCGATGGCCCGCCCAAGCCCGCCGAACCTGGCAATGACAAAGACAAGGAAAAGGTTGCGGCGAAGGACCAGGCGATATCCGGCGACACCAAAGCCGAGGGGCAGGAAAGCAACCCTGCGCCGGCGCAGATCAAGACGGCGGCGCAGCCGATCAACGTGATCGTCGTGGCCGACACGGACATCCTCGACGATCGCTTCTGGGTGCAGGTGCAGGATTTTTTCGGCCAGCGCGTCGCCATCCCGACCGCGGGCAACGGTGATTTCGTCACCAATGCCGTGGACGTGCTGTCGGGCGGCAGCGACCTCATCGGACTGCGGACGCGCGGCACCTCGGCGCGCCCTTTCGAGGTGGTGCAGAACATCCAGCGTGCCGCCGACGAGCGCTACCAGGCGCGCGAAAAGGATCTGGAGCAGCAGCTCAAGGACACCGAGGCCAAGATCAAGGAGCTGCGCGCCAAGGGCGGCGGCTCGGGCGGGAATGTGACGCTCGCGGCCGAGCAGGTGCAGACCATCGACAATTTCCGCGCGCAGATGCTGGACATCCGCCGCGAGCTGCGTGGCGTGCAGCTCAACCTGCGCCAGGACATCGACCGGCTCAAAGCGACGCTCGAGTTCTTCGACATCGCCTTCATTCCGCTGCTCGTCGGACTTGCCGCGGTCGTCCTCGGCATCATGCGCATGCAGCGGCGCAAGCGCCGCGCCCATGCCAAGTGAGGGACGCGCCATGAGACCCAAGGGATTGATCGGCCTCGTACTCGTCACGGCTGCGGCGCTCATCGTCGCCGTCGTGCTCGCGGCGGGCAGCGGCGCGTCCTCCGCCGATCCGCAATCGGGCGCGGCGGTGCTCCCGGAACTGGCCAAGCGCGCCGACGATGTCGCGCGCCTCACGCTGGTCCATGGCGAGAGCAAGGCAACGCTTCTGCGTCAGGGAGACCAGTGGCGGGTGGAGGAGAAGAGCGGCTATCCAGCCGATCCTACGAAGGTGCACCAAGTGCTCCTCGGCCTGGCCGAGCTGCGCTATGTCGAGGCCAAGACGCGGAAGCCCGAATTCTACCCGCGCCTCGAAGTCGAGGATGCCGGCCAGAAGGGCGCGAAATCGACGCTGGTGACCGCGAGCGACGAGAAAGGCGGTCTGCTGGGCGAGATCCTCGCCGGCAAACGGCGCGTCGATCAGCTCGGCGGCGGCGTCGACGGCATCTATCTGCGCAAGCCCGGCGAGGCGCAGAGCTGGCTCGCGCGCGGCACGCTCGATCTCGCCGGCGACACGTTGGGTTGGCTCGATCGCAAGGTGATCGACTTGCCGCAGGAAAAGGTGAAGGAAGCGGTGCTGATTCAGCCCGACGGCAGCAAGCTCGATATCGCCCGCGACAAGCCCGAGGACCCGCTGGCGCTCAAAGGATCGGCCACCGCCACGCTCAAGAGCGATACCGCGGCGAGCGAGCCGGCCAACGCCCTTGCCGGTGTCGAGCTGGCCGATGTGCGCCCGGCGGCGGAAGTAACCTTTCCCAAGGAAGGCATCGCCCATGCCGAATACACCAGCTTCGACGGGCTCACGATCAAGGTCGCGCTGGTCGAGCAGGACGGCAAGAGCTGGGCGCGGTTTGAGGCGAGCGGCGCCGGCGATGGCGAGAAGGCAGCGGCCGAGCTCAATGCCAAGCTCTCGCCCTGGGTCTATGCCCTGCCGGACTACAAGGCCAAGGCGCTCAAGACGAAGCTCGCCGAATTGGTGGCGCCGGCTAAGCGCTCGTGAGCGGCGCCGACCCCGGCTCGCCGTGCACCGCTGTCTGCGTGCTCGACAGCGAGAGCGGCTGTTGCCGTGGCTGCTTCCGCACCATCGCCGAGATCGCCGCCTGGGGGAGCCTCGGAGCCGCGGAGAAGCAGCGCATCCTCGGCGAGCTGCCGGCGCGACGGGCGCGCGGCGGGCTGCAGCCTCCAGCAAGCGGACCCGCCGGCTGAACTCTGCCCGCTGTTGCGTCCTGCGCAACAATCTCCTGCATATAAAGACGGTTGTTCCTCCCCGATGAACGCCCACATCCTGCGCCAGGCGGGGCGGCCGGAGCGGGTCGCGTCTCGACAACGGAGGGATGAATGGCAAAGGTTCTGGTGCTCTATTATTCGACCTATGGTCATGTCGAGACACTGGCGGAGGCCGTGGCCGAAGGTGCCCGCTCGGTGCCCGGCACGGCGGTCACGCTGAAACGGGTGCCCGAGTTGATGCCGCCGGACGTGGCGCGCCAGGCCGGCGCCAAGCTCGACCAGAAAGCACCCATCGCCAACCCGCTCGAGCTTGCCGATTACGACGCGATCATCGTCGGCGCGCCGACGCGCTACGGGCGCATGCCCGGGCAGATGGCCAATTTCCTCGACCAGACCGGCGCGCTCTGGATGCAAGGCAAGCTCAACGGCAAGATCGGCAGCGCCTTTTCCTCGACCGCGTCGC
>WNFN01020574.1_pt2 | contig 10633 bp, 8 predicted proteins | sample 5400161 | NCBI WGS metagenome assembly WNFN01 (sample SAMN13153353, study PRJNA577476) | soil metagenome | isolation source: 80 cm saprolite on Douglas fir-dominated hillslope | place: USA:California | collected 2013-09-17
TGATGTCCCAGTGACCGTGTGCCATTCCCAGGAGACCGAACGGACCCACGCCTAACGTGGTAACTGGGATTCCATTGACGAGCGTAACTGGCCCAGGAACGCTCTGACGCGCAAACACCGGAGAACCACTGATTCCTCCAATTGAGCGCGCTTCAACCAAATACACGTCTGCATAGCCAAGCTCGGTGTCTATTTGTTCGTCTGGAATCATTGCGATAGTTCCGTATCTCACGATAGGCATATTGCGCTTGACGCCCGGAGCCGGAGTAAATAGGCCGGTCATAAACACCTCATCTCCAATGCCCATGTTAAGTTTCTTCATCGCTTCCGGTGTCAAAAATTCGTTAGTTGAAACACAAAGGATGTCCAAGCCTCCGACTGAAGGGAATGGAACAACAGCGACATCAGCAGTAAGGTCAGTCGGGTGTGTTATCCATTTAGGCTCATCAAGATTTATAGTTTTTATCCCTTCCCCTTTCTGGTTAACCAAGAATGCGATAGGCTTACCTTTCAAATCCTCAGCGATGTGCTTCGCGGTCACAAAATATGAGTACGAGAAGGTCGTGCCGTTAGGCAAGACCGGGGCAACAAGCATGACAAAGAAGCCCGTAGCATAATGATCCGCGCTCGAAGCCGAGGAGCTGGCGTCTATGACCTCCGCCACGAATCCTACGCACTTCAACAATTCATCGCCAACCCTCAAGTCTCGTTTCCTTTCAATTTGGCAGCGAATCAATCGACAGTTGGAGGTTATGACTTACCTCTAAGCCGCCGACCACCCCCGATCACCTTACTACTCGACCTTGGATTCTGACCACGACCATCTTCACAACGCCTCCGGCTATTGGGAAGGGCAGAAACAACGGTCAAGGAACAGCGAAGTTGACACTTCGCAAGCGGGCAGAGTGCTAGAGGCTCTCACGCAAACTGGAGTGTCAGCTTCGGCTGAACGATTACAAGAAGGAAGCACATGATCTTGGACTTGCTGTCAGGACTCTCAGAGGAGCGGGTCAGTGTCCGTCAAGGCGTTATTCTATCCTGAGCCTCAACCGTCTTCTGAATGGGTTGTCGGCGTTAAACGCCATGAGAACCAGGACGGTCCTTTGCAGGTTGATTGGGAACCTGAATGGCCAGAATCAGCGACACATGCAAACATTCACCTTTTCTGGGGCAGGCGTGATATTGATGCTGTGTCTATTAACAGGTGGCCAGCATCAGCCTCGATTCTCGGAGCTGTTGATGAATATTTCGATCCCGAACACAGCAGTGAAATTCTCTACGCTTGCAGAGAGAGCCAAGCATCTCAGACAGTCTCTTCAGATCAAAGCAGAAGTTTTGCCCGTAGTCTTCACGGCGGCGCATATAGTGGACTCGGAGACCACAGCAGCGAAGGAATACGGCGTAGGACTGATCGGCTCGGACGCGATAGATCGGTTGGTGAAGCTGATTGCAGCGCCCGACACTACTGTCGACAAGGTCCTTCAGCACCTGAGGCTGAGCCCGACAATCACCAATCTCATACTAGGAGCGGCAGGACAACTGACGGGTCTTGGTTAGCCGGAGAAGGTCATGTCAACTTAGGCGGTTTTCTCTGCCTCCCACTGTTCGCCTTCATGGTTGGTGTGCTTCCCATGATGGCCCGCTTTCATCCAGCAGTATTTGATGGCATGGCCCACTCGATGCGAAGCTGTGCATCCAAAGTCAGCCTGATAGAGACGGTCTGCGATCTTGCGAAGGGCACCGGAAAGTTCCCACCGGCGATTCTCGGACATTTTAGGCATCTCGGTGTCAGCTTGGACAGAAAGAATTCAAGAGTTCGTCTAAAGTCATGCGAGCCCCGCTTTCGGATCTAGCGTAGCACCAACTTACGAAAATCGGTCGTCAATCTTCCGCATGATTTTTTCGGCCCATTGAATACTCGCGGCGATGAATTTGTCCGTCCGGGGACTCCCTTGTGGCCCTCCAAAGGATATTAGCATATTCGCCATTTGTTCGCCCATCGGGATACAATGAGAAAAACGCAAAGGAGGAATGAAAGAGTCTGAAATACAGAAGCAAATCATCGACCTCTTAAAGCTCAAGCGCTACGTTGTTTTCAAGCATCGCAATGTGGGGATCATGAAGCCGAACGGCAGCTACGTCCCACTCGCGTTCGGCGAGAAGGGGATCTCGGACATTATCGCTTGTTCGCCGCAGGGAGTTTTTACGGCAATTGAGGTCAAGCGGCTAGGAGGGAAGCGTCGCCGGAGCAACGAGAGTTTATAGAGAGCGTGAAGCGGAACAAAGGCGTGGCGTTCATCGCGTATTCGGTAGCCGATGTTTTATCTCATCTTTGACCATTTGCTCAATTCCTTTGTTTCTGACTTCAGGAGGCAGTGTCTCTGCGTAAGAATCAAAATTGTCGACACGTTTTGTTTGCGCCCTCACCAAACGAAACACCGAAGACAGAAGCCCAATGCCAAGGGTACTGAAAACCGGCCCTGCCAGGGCAAAAACCAATAAGGCAGGTTTTGCACGAAAAACGCCGATTCCCTGAACAATATGAAATTCCTGCCGCGCCTGCCTCACCTCAGGAGCTGCAATCGCAAAAAACTGCAGTCCACACAATGCAAAGAACGCAGCTATGATTAACCTCATCGCGCAAAGTATCAAGAACTGAGAAAACTTCTCGGGATTTCTCAGAAAAACAAGCGTCTCATAATATTCGTCTCGCTGATCCTCAAGATGTCTTATTTGTCGCGTCTTGTGCCGGTGTTTATACCACCTTTGTAGGGGCGGAACGGCAAGGCCGGTCCCGATGCCGACCGGGACAGACAAGACGAGCGTCCACCAGAATTCTCCGCTCACCCGTTTCTCCTCTCTTGACGAACCGCGCGGACATTGTACGCTTTAAGGCTTTAAGTAAACCCCTCCCAAACACCACCCAACAAATGGCACACGCCAAAGGAGAATGCAGATGCGACGCGTGTCTCCAGGGCATCTGCCGCCGGATGCGGCCACATGCGCCGCTTCCACCACAAGAAAGGCGGGTGCATGTATCAGGTAGGGCGGGATCTCGGAGTAGGGATGGATGAAGGCGGCGACTGTCCCTGCCCGCTCGCCCCCGACGACTCACCAGAACTATGACAGAACAGCAATACAAATCAGGCAAGCGCATTATGAAGACCATCGTCCCTGCGGTCCAAGCGCAGAAGCGGAAGCATGTAGAGCTTCACGTTGAGGGAATTGTCCTTATTGCGGAAGGCAACGCCCACTTCATGCCAATACTTTTTCTCGCCCCCGTTGTCTTCGATGGCGAAGACTTTGAGAGGCTTTTCCTTGTTGGCCATATTTGCCCGCTCCTCAAGGGGCTGACTTAACAGTAGGAAATAGGCAGAATTCCGCAAGTGCGCGAAAATTGAGTCATGAATGCAAAACAACAAAAGCAGGCCGTCTTCTCACTGCATCGCTACTACATGTGGTGTGATCAAATGAAGGCCCACTTCGAGCAAATTGCTTTAGAACATGGGCGGATCAACGACTTATATTCTCCGGAAGGGGCCAAGATCTTTATGTATATGAGTTATTGGTACGCGGGCCTCTATGTGGTAACGGAGGGCTGGAAGCAACTGGATCTAGCCGACCCTCGCGTTGACTTGCTTCGCAGCTCGACAAAACATCTTGCTCTTCTAAAACGATACCGCCACGGAGTTTTTCACTTTCAAAGAAATTACTTCGACGTTCGATTTAGAGAGCTGATGGAAACCGGCAAAGAGTCCGTAGTTTGGATTGGAGACCTTCACGAGGCCCTGGGAGCTTTCTTCCTTCAATGGATAGACAAAGAAAAATTGAAACTCAAAAAGAACATTTGACAGTATCGCTACGAGTTGTTCCTAAGCCAGTGCATACGATCACTGAGGACACAGAACCTAACTGCAGAGTTGAAACGCGGTCTGGCCTACGTTCGCCACGAGAAGAAGCCGTCGAAATAGTACCGCCCTCCGTTTTAGAATAAGCCATGCTGCACGAAACCAAGACTGCCGTGACTCATGATGCCGTCACAATATCGCCGGGTTCGCGCTTTCGAGCCGCCATGGTGCTGGCCATCATTGCGGATGCACTGCAAATTGTTGTTTTCCCCTTATTCGTAGAAGGCGCTTTGTCGCCCGCCGAGGACGTACTAGATTTCGGTATTGCAGCCGTGCTGGTTAATCTTCTTGGCTGGCACTGGGAATTTCTGCCATCATTTCTCGCCAAACTCGTGCCTGGAGTCGATCTAGTGCCTTTCTGGACGATGGCCGTTGCAAACGTCTATCGGAAGTCCAAGCGGATCGCCGTCACAGCGGAAGAGGATCGTCAGCACCGCTTGGGCTAAAAACCCACAATAGGGCATAACGTAAAACCAGTCTGCCATTCACCTGCCATTGCCATCCCTTTGCATCCCCCAAGAGCGTCTTACATGCCGTCCATTGCGCTGTAAGTCGTTGAATCGTCATTCAGGTGCGGATTCGAATCCCACGAAATCTGTAAACTGAGTCGGTCGCCAATCCGTCCGCAAAGTTGAGGTGATCCGGGGCTGGATTCCTGGGGAACGGGTTGGCTAGACGGGGTTTTATTGCCGATGGCTCTCCGAGTGTCTCTTGAGTATCGGCTTCCTTGCCGCGGGCTCGACTCCAGAGTTCTTGCCGTACGGGACCATCGGTGCCGGAAACGAGAAATCCTTTCAGAGCATCGGCCAAAAAATCCCGTCACGAGCAAGATTGCTAGAAAGGTTCGTAGAGCCGATCACCTACGGTGAGCGGACTCGGCCTAGCTTGTTTCGGCTATTCCTCAATTTCTCAGGACCTTGCTGCTGCGGCATTTCCGTTGTTCGGATTTTGTAACAGACAAACGCTTCGTATTGACGAGGGTAGAACCATCTTTCTTAGATTGCACCACCTCAATCCACGCCCTGGCCAAAATCTGTTTTCCGAACATGATTACAAAATTCATCAAATTTATCGTTGACACCAATAACACTTCCGCGTAACGTCCTCCGCTATCAGCGAGTAGGATTCGCCGGGGGGCGACGGATTCTCAGTTCCGTCAGTGATCCTGATCGTTGCTTCCCTCGAAGTGTGAATCGATTGCGCCAGGCTGACTCTTGGCGGTGTGCAATAGTGCGGATAAGGAAGTCGTCGAACCGCATTACGCCCGGCGAGAGTCGGACGTTAGTAGTCTGTTCATTTTCTTCGGAGAAAGCTACATGGCCCCTGATATCGTGTCACACCTTTCACCGCCCAGACCACACGTAACTCTCTCTTTGCGGTCCGCTCCTTTGCTCACGACTCTGGCGTTTCTGGTCCTCCTTTTGGTTCCCTGCGCAGTGGCGCAAAACACACCGGACGATCTGGCCGGTATCAGGGAAGGTTCGCCATACAACGTCAGCGACTTCGACGCTGTGAATGTTGCGACGGGCAGCCTAACGCTGCACATCCCTTTGCTTTCATATCCGCAGCGCGGTGCCCTGAAGGTCGAGTACGAACTTCTTTACAACGGCCAGATGACCCAGCAGCAAACGTCCTGCGACGAAAGACAAGGAACCTGTAATCCACCATTATTTTCTTGGAGCTTGCTACCGCGAGGCGTTTACGCAAATGAGGTAAACCAACCTAACGTGAATTCGAAGCTTATTAGGTTCATCTGGCCAAACGTCACTACCTACAACTACAGCGCATACATTCGAACGGTCCGGGAAGCTGATGGAGCAACTCACATTTTGGGCAATATGGGAACGAACACCCTCCCTCCTGCCGGCGGTTTGATTATCGAGTCAGGCCCTTGGAGAGCGCTGGACGGCACTGGATGGGAGCTGCTAACGGACGGTATTACGTTGATCAGTTCTGCAGGCGTCAGGTTTGCCGGAGGAGGTACCGACACCAATGGCAATCAGATTCAATACACGACGTCTGGCATAACGGATACCCTCGGTCGCCAACTTCCGCCCCTGCCGTCTTCCACATCTGCGTCAAATACCGATGCGTCTGGTTGCACCGGTCCGCTAGCTACCACATCTGCCGTCCTTTGGAGTCCGCCAGCTTTGCAGGGCGGGACGGCGAACTACAAGTTCTGCTACGCCACGGTCCAGGTATTCGCAAAGGCCTATGAAGCGTCCAATGGTGCCACCTTCCCCCAGGTCATGCTCCAGAGCGTAGTTTTACCGAACGGGACAACCTGGACATTTGAATACAGCGATCGCAACTCCGGAGACGCATCCACCGTCAACTACGGCAGCTTGACGACAATTACATTACCTACCGGCGGCACGGTCTCATATACCTATGCTGACGGGTCGATGTTCGCATGGGGGGAAAATTGTGGCATACAACAATTATCGACCACCAGCGTGAGCCGCTGGGTCACCTCAAAAACAGTTACAGATCAGACGGGAGCGCACACTTGGACATACGGTGGCGGTAAAGTGGCGGCTCCTGATGGGAGCTCCACTGTCCACCAGTTCATCGTGGACTACCAAGGCACACCGCACGAGACCGGTACGCTTTACTATAATACTGCCGGAACTCTCCTGAAAAACGTCCAGACCACCTACAACACACCTGTCACCACGTGTTATCAAGGTGTGGTGAATTATCTACCGCTGACGCGAACAACTACCTTGGACAATAGTCAGGTTACGAAGGAGACTTACACGTACGACACGGGCTTTACCTTCCTCGATCTTCTCGGTTCACCGCGCTCCTACGCTGCCAATTACGGAAAGGTCACAAGCACCACCGCATATGACTACGGCAACCCCTCCGCCGGGGCACCGCTCCGCACCACCAACACCAGCTACGCATGGCAGAATCCGAATCCGAACTATTCCACGTACCTAAGCAACAACCTTCTGAATCTTTCTTCTCAAGTCGCTGTTTTTTCTGGGACAGGATCGTCAGGTGCGTGCGGAGCCAATGGTTCTGTCGCTTGCACCACCTACGGCTACGACGAAGCAAGCTTGCAATCCTCTGGCGTCAGTAAACAGCACGTGGCGGGGCAGGCATATGCTGGCAACCAGACCTCAGTCCACCGCTGGCTCAACGGCAGTACCGTGGCGCAAGCGCCTTGCAACATTTCAGTCTCGAATGGCTACCTAGTCTCTAACAATGTCTACTACGATACGGGCGAACTCCAGAAAAGTACCGACCCCTGCCTTTGCTGAACCAGAGCACGTCCTATGGATATGACTCCAATACTGGAGTCGTGACCTCCATCACCGACCCGAACTCGCAGACCACAATCAAAACCTACGACAACATGGAGCGGCTTGCGACAGTTACTTATCCTTCATCAGACGCATCTGGAAACGGTGGCGGCACAGCCACCTACACTTATACAGACACCCCCGGTAGCTTGAGCCTTGAAGTCAAACGTTCCATCGATGGTACACGGTCCACGGATGAGGTTGCTCTCTTTGATGGGCTCGGCCGCGAGATTAGCCTTAGCAAGGCCAACGGCGAAATCACACCTTGGGATAAGACCGACATCTGTTATGATGCCCGTGGTTTGAAGAATTTCGTCTCGTACCCTTATCAAGCGACTTCCTATAATACTACTCAGGTGTGCGCGGGGGCGGGGGACAGTTACACCTACGACGCTCTGAACCGTGTCACATCCGTGACCCATTCGGACGGTAGCGCCGTCAGCACGGCCTATTCTGGTGCTGCCGCCAGAGTAACCGACGAAGGCAATGGTACCAGTCCGGTTCAGAGAATCTCCCAAGTGGACGGGCTAGGACGATTGATTGCCGTTTGCGAAATGAGTGCCACTACACTGCAATACGGTCTTTCGCCAACACCAACAAATCCATGTAACTCTTTCTTCACGGGTTCTGGATTCCTAACAACCTACCAGTATGACGGGCTGAGTAATCTAACGAATGTCATTCAAGGTAGCTTAACTGCTCGTAAATTTACCTACGACAGTCTCTCCAGGCTTCTCACCGCTTCGAATCCAGAATCGGGTATCACTTGCTATGGAACGTGGAGCAGCGGATACAACAGCGTCTGCAACAGCGGTTACGACAATGACGGTAACCTGACTCAGCGCACTATGCTCGTGCCGAATCAGGCTGCGAACGGGACGGCTGTCGTGACCACGACATACAAGTATGATGCACTAAATCGCCTGGGCTCGAAAAGTTACAATGACGGGGCAACTCTTGGTTCGTATTACTACTACGATCAGACTACGGCGTTTGGCAAAAGCTTATCCCATGGGATTGGACGATTGACCAGCGAAGGAATTTACAACGGGACAACATGGGTCAATTCGGCTGAGTTCGGCTACGATCCAATGGGGCGCATTGTGTTTGACGGACAGAATATTCCGAGTCAGTACAATCTCAGTTACGGCTACGATTATGCCGGCGACGTTACCTCGATGACCAACGGGGCTGGGGTAACATTTAGTCCGACTTACAATGTTGCGAGGCGACTGTTGTCGCTAGGCAGTTCATGGTTAGATTCTTCTCATCCTGCATCGTTGGTGTCCAATGTCACCTACGGCCCCCGGGGAACGACGGTTGGGGCGACGTTCGGAAACGGGGTTTCTGAGACACGACAGTACTACCCACGGGGTTGGTTGAAGAACATAACCGAGACGGGAGTGGTCTACTCCGCGGGAGCGGCGGGTACCGGAAACATCATAGTCTCCGGTGTAGGAAATTCCAATGCGCAAGGTTCCGGGGTAGTGACCATCACAGGATCAGAGCAAAATCGCCTGTCGCAACCAGCTACTCAATCGACTGGAAGTATGTCACTGGCGGGAACAGAAAAGTGTAACCAGGCGTCGACGGGATGCCATGTATGGGACACAGGAACGGTGACCATCACCGTCAATGGTGGCAAACCTATTCACTAGCGACTCTAACTCCCCCGTTACCGCAACTGCAAGCGGTAGCAGTATTAATTTCACGAGTCGGGCGAGCGGATCGAATACGAACTACCAAATGGTGGGCAGCGTGGTTTCGGATCTAGGCGGAATCGACTTCTGGTTTGTGTCCTCGCCAAAGAATATGACCGGCGGCAAGGATACGGTGTATGTCTACGACGCAGGAACGGTCAACCTAACAGTCGGGTCGTATCAAGCGACAGCTTCTTTTGATAACAACACCAACAACATTGCGAGTAAGGTTGCGTTGGCTCTCGCTGCCAGCCTGAATGCAAGCACTATCGTGACTGCGACCGCGTCTGGAGCGAATGTCACGATTACGAGTAAGGCTTACGGGGCGAACACAAACTACACCCTGACCGGTAGTTCTAGCTCCAGTCAAGGCTTCGCTCCGCCGTCGTTTGGAGTCTCCGCTCCCGCGACTCTGACTGGAGGAAAGGACCCCGCTAGCTCCAGCAAACTCTATGACACGGGCACCGCGTCGGTGACCGTGAATAATTACCAAGCGCAGGTCGCTTACGGACAATCCAGCACAGCTCAAAGCATTGCCAGCACGTTGGCCTCAGCAATCAGCAACAGCCCGGATGTGACAGCCAATGCCAGTGGCAGCGCTACCATCACGATCACCGCAAGAAACATTGGCTCCAATACCAACTACTCGGTTTCGGAGTCGCTGACCTCCAGTGATGGATTCTCGCCGCCCTCGTTTGCGCTGAGTAGCTTGGGGGGCCTCAGCGGCGGAATTACCCCTGGAAATTACCCAGGAACGATTTATGGTTTGTCCCTCGGCTATGCTGCGAACGGCGATGTCATCTCGGCCAATGATTCGGCGAACGGTAATTGGACGTACGCGCATGACGACATGAACCGTCTGATTACAAGCACTTGCGTCAGCGGGTGTACTGGGAGCTACACCTACGCTTATGATCGATTTGGGAACCGCTGGCAGCAGAAAGTAACCAGCGGGAGTGGCTACAATGTGAGTTACGCGTTCGACGGAAATAATCGCATCAGCGGTGGCGTAACGTACGATCCGGCCGGAAACATGACGTTCGACGGCGCAAACTACTACACCTACGACGCGGAGAACAGGCTGATTGGGGTGGGAACTGGCCCCGGTTCCAGCAACATTGCCAGCTATGGATACGATGCGGAGGGTCGCCGGGACAGCAAGACCAGCAGCGGGCTCACTTTGGACTACCTCTACGATCTGGCGGGACACCAACTGGCGGAGCTGACCTCGTCGGGGACTGTCAACCGGCAGGAGATCTATGCTGGGGGGAGTCATCTGGGGACCTATGCAGGAACAACCACATACTTCCACCATGCAGATTGGCTGGGCACGGAGCGGGCGCGCAGCAATATGACTGCGCAAGCATGCGAAACCGTCGCCAGCCTGCCGTTTGGAGACGGTCAGACGAATAGTGGAAACTGCGGTGACCCGAGTCCTATGCATTTTACCGGCAAAGAACGTGACAGCGAGTCAGGACTCCACTACTTCGGAGCTCGGTACTACGGATCGAGCCTCGGAAGGTTTATGTCGTTTGACCCGGTGCAAATGAGCCGTAAGAAGCTTCTCGATCCCCAGCAGTGGATCATGTACAGCTATACACGAAACAATCCGCTGCGGTTTGTGGACCCGGATGGCAGAGAAGTGAAGGTGTTGGACCCCGAGGCATTGAAGAGGATCAAGAGCACCCTTCCGAAAGATTTGCAGAATCAAGTG
>WNFN01234494.1_pt1 | contig 10630 bp, 8 predicted proteins | sample 5400161 | NCBI WGS metagenome assembly WNFN01 (sample SAMN13153353, study PRJNA577476) | soil metagenome | isolation source: 80 cm saprolite on Douglas fir-dominated hillslope | place: USA:California | collected 2013-09-17
GCCATGTCCGCTAAGTGCCAACCGGAAGTCACCTCTAGTCGACTATCTCATTGGCGCGGATATCCATGATGGACAGTAGCACAAACGATCCAAGCAAGGGCCGCGGATACAGATGCGCAACACCAACCCCCTCCCATTTCTTCACATTCGGCTTGCAACGCGCGGCCGGTCCATGCAAAGGTCCCAACAAGCGACATACCGGACGCGGTCGATCTTAAACAAAACCGCCCGAAGACGGCTTCCCATTCAAGCCGATCGTGCATCACGCAGCCATCAATGCTGGCTTTGACTTTCGACGATAAGCCATGAAGCCAATGCCCGCAAAGCCGAGGAGCAGCATCGTTGGTGGCGAGGATTCTCCTGGTTCTTGAGCCCACGGACCTGCTCAACTTGCCGGCGCAGACAATCGCTGCCACGGCATAATTCTTATATTGTCGACGCGCTACCGGATGCTGGATAACATCATCACTCTTCGCCTTCATCGTTATTTAACAACGGGGGCTTCATGTTTAATCGCAAATTCGTATTAAGTGCCGGTCTGCTTGCGATTCTAATGTACGGAATTTCGTCCACAACCGCTGCGGCCGGAAACACTGTCGTCTATATTAGTGCGCGCGATTGTGTGCCCTGCGCTAGGTTTGATGCAAGCTATCTGGAGAGGTTCACGGCGGCGATGCAAGCGAAAGGCTACGCTGTTCGTAGAGTCGTTGTAGCGCGCCTGAATGACATACGAGACCAAAACTATTGGCCAAGTGATCTAAAACCATTGCTTGCGCAATTCGGAAATAAAGGAGGCACGCCGCGCTTTCTTGTCGTTCATGACGGCCGGGTGATCCAGAATCTCTTTAAGGGATCAAGTGGGCGCGCTTTGGCAGGAATTTCATGACGCAGCCGGTCATCCGACTGCTAATCATTCTCTGCATTTGGCCAACAATTGCCGCTGGCGAGACACGCTCGGATAACCTTTTCCGTGTTTCAGCCAGCGTTGGTCAAGCGGTAGTTAAAGTATGTGTGGAGGCCCTTGGAGAAGGTTCGCTGAGCGGTCCGCTGGGCGTGGAAATCTCATGGGTTGCGAGAGAAGCCCAGCGTTGGGCCGTCCCGTCACCCGTGCTCATGGCAGTTAAAGAGGATCATCTGCCCAGTCCGACGGTTGTTCAAATTCGACGACAAACCAACGATCTGGGATCGCATGTGACCGTATCATTTGGAATATGCGTCGGAGATAATTACTGTGTGCCTATTGATCATGTAGTTCGTCTTTCTCGGTCTCAGACTTTGGGGCCTCAATGCCATTGAAGCTGTCGTCCGCCGGTTCGGCGCCGCCCCAAACAGGCGCTCAGCCTCTTTGAACGGGAGGAGATTTCCAGAGGGCTCAGCACGCAACGTTCGTTGCGTTCGATTGCTCGGCAATTGGGACGATCTGCATCGACTATCAGCCGTGAAGTCAGCCGTGATGGTGGCTTGGATCGCTATCGGGCTGCCCGATCCGATCAAGCCGCCTGGGATCGGGCGCGGCGTCCCAAGCTTTGCAAACTGGCTTGCCGGCGCGCGCCATCACCGTGTCAGCTAGGCTCGACGATAGGACGAAGCGAGGATGACACCCGCTGGCGCCAAAACCCGATAAAAATCTTGTAGAATGAATCGGTTGTCGATGCGTTGTCGGCCATGCGACATCGCGAGGGCTAAAATATCAAGGATCCATTCATGAAGGAAGAAGCAGTCGCGAACCAACGGAAACCGCATTCGGGTTCGGCTTTTCAAGCCATTCGGGCGATCGACTATACGGTCATTTTCGTGCGCGACATGGCGGCGATGCGTCGCTTCTATGAAGGCATCCTTGGTTTTCCACTGGTGCGAGAGCTTTCGCCGGGTTGGATCGAATATCGGGTGGGCAACAACACCCTGGCCTTGGCGAGGCCAAGCCTGACTGCAGCGGATGCTCCAACGCCCAACGGCAGCGCCTCGCTGCAGCTGGCATTCAAGGTTTCCGCTCCCGAAGTCGATCAGTGCGCCGACGAACTGGTGCGGCAGGGCGTCAGTCTGCTCTCACCGCCCACTAACCAGGCCTTTGGACATCGCACGCTGTTCTTCCGTGATCCGGATGGAAATCTGCTGGAGGTGTTTGCGGACATTTAGTTGAGAGCTCGACTGAGTGCCCATGAAGTCGCGCGAGGGCATTTGCTGGCACTTGAACTCCGTCACCGCGAAGCCGAACGAGATATTGGACTCTCCGCTCCCGGTGCGTCGGGCTTTAGATGAACGGCCAGGCAACAACAACAAAGTCCGAGCCCGATCCGGATCGATCGATCATGGCTGGGTGGATCTGTTCTGTATGGCCGGTTGAAAATTTGGGTCGCTCGGTAGCGCGATAGCCCCGGCTCTGTCGACCACAGCCGTTGTGATCATGCTGATACTGTCGCGTTGAACGTCGTCTTTTAGGCCGACCTCCATGAAGACCAGCGCGGCTATTCCGACCACTGCAACGGCTGCAGCCGCCGCCATCGGTACAAGGTCTCCGTGCCGGTTTTTGCTATGGGCGTGCATTTTAGCCAGTCTCCCTGTTTTGGTCTCGTCTCGAGTTCCGGGCTGACTATGTTTCAGGACACATCGAGGCAATGAATCAAACGCTTCCAATCAAGGTGAGGCGAAGTGGCGAACCTTTTCAGGTCCGTCACCTCGTCTCATCAGGCAGCGAAGTCGGAAGAAGCCACGCAGCTTGATGATCAGGCCGGGTTCGAGGCCTAAATCTTGTCGCGGCTCGTTACCTCGTTATGCCTTCGGAAGCATCACGGTGTCGATCACGTGGATTACACCGTTCGACTGCTTGACGTCCGCAATTGTTACGGTCGCAACGCTACCCTTTTCGTCGGTCAGAGTGATCTTGTCACCGGTCATCTTGGCGGTAAGCATGCATCCGCCCACCGTCTTGACAGCATGGGCGCCGTTGTCGTCCTTGATCATCTTGCCGATGGCCGTCGACAGCGCGGCCGCTGACACAACATGACATTTCAGGATTGTAGCGAGCTTATCTTTATTTTCAGGCTTGAGTAGCGTATCGACGGTCCCAGCGGGAAGCTTTGCGAACGCTTCGTTCGTAGGGGCGAATACCGTGAAGGGGCCACTGCCCTTCAGAGTTTCGACGAGCCCTGCCGCCTTGACAGCGGCGACAAGCGTTGTGTGATCTTTCGAATTGACGGCATTGTCCACGATGTCCTTGTTGGGGAACATCGCCGCGCCGCCAACCATGGGATTATCCGCGAACGCAACGGTGGCCAAAAGGCCAAGACTGGTTGCTGCAGCAAGGGCGATAAGTCGATTTTTCATTGGGAACTCCCTGAATTGAGCCGTTGTCCCGCCGTGGAACTTTACGGTAATTCGAACTACGGCAGACCACTGAAAGAGTTTCAAAGTTGAATCTGAAATATCCCACCTCTTCCGCGATCCGGATGGAAATCTGCTGGAGGGTTTGCGGACATTTAGTTGTCGCGAGGTCGAGCGAGAGTCCACGAGACCGACCTCTCCTCCCCCTGTGCCCTCGCGCCTGCCCGCGTTGTTTGATATACAGGGTCTTGAAAACGCTGGACGAGGGGTTCACTGGTAGAACGATGATGCAGGTTGGCGTGACCGTAGCGGGAGCAAGAACCGGAAGTCGACTTGGCCGACTGCCGTTCGTGCTGTTGCTGACGCTCGGCCTGCTGGTTTCGCTGATCCGCTGCGCCGGGTGCGATTTGGATTTCGCCAACGCCAATGCGCCGACCGTGGCGATGAACCTCGACCAGGACTCCGCTCCGGATACACCTGAGCAACAGTTGCCATGCCACCATTGTCTTTCGCACGTTACCGCTCAGCAGGTGGCAGCCATGGTAACGCCGGCTGACCTGATCCCGCGAGCACCTTCATTCGGCCAGGAGCAATCCCCGCCCGCGCTCGCCGGACTTCCCCTGTTCAAACCACCCCGCGCCTAAACCTCCCACGCGGCCTTTAGGCCCGTTGGCATGTCTCGTTGCAGCCACAGGCAACGCGACAGCTTGCATGCATTCAAGAGCGGTTTGGCGAAGTCAGGAGCTGTCAAAGCTCGTCACGGGATATTTCCAATGGTCAGAATTTGGCTACTCGCGGCTCTATTGGTGCTCGACGCGGCATTTCCACTCGCCGCTCGCGGCGAAAAACCCGGTGCCGGCGAAGAAAAACACGACGAGGCGACGATAAAGCTCAACGACAGGCAGGTGGATGCCGGCAAGTTCGCTGTCAGCGAAGTGCAAGGCGGCATGCTGAGCAAACGCATTACCGTACCGGGCGCAATCGTGCCAAGCGGCGACCACATCGCACGCGTCGCGGTACGGTTGTTGGGGACGGTAGCGGAGCTGCGCAAGCGGCTGGGTGATGCCGTGCAGGCGGGCGAAGTTGTTGCCGTGATCGAGAGCCGCGAGGTGGCCGACGCCAAAAGCGAATACCTCGCCGCCCGGCTGGTGTTCGACCTGCAGCAGACCTTGTTCACTCGCTCGACGAGGCTGTTTGAGGGCAAGGTCCTTAGCGAAAACGATTTCCTGCGGGCGCGGACCACCTTTGAAGATGCCCGCGTTAAAATCGAAATCGCCCGCCAAAAGTTGTTCGCGCTCAGCCTCACCGCCGAACAAATTGAAGCCCTGCCGCAACAACCGGTCGAGACGCTGCGACGGCAGGAATTGCGCGCGCCGATTGCCGGACGGGTTGCAGAGCGCCGCGTCGAGCTTGGCTCGCTGGTCGGTCGCGAAGGCCAGGAAAGTGAGCTGTTCGTCATCGTCGATTTGAGCGTGGTCTGGGCCGATCTTGCGGTATCGCCTTCGGACCTCGCGACCATCCATGAAGGTCAGCAAATTACCATCGCGGCCGGCACGGGGGGTGAACCTTCGCCTGCTACCATCATGTTCGTCAGTCCACTGCTCGACAAGGACACGCGCGCCGCCCGCGTGGTCGCCTCTGTCGATAACGCCGCGCTCAAATGGCGGCCGGGCTCATTCATCACGGCCGAGATCCCCACGGATGAAACGCCCGCGGCTATCGTGGTGCCCAAAACAGCGTTGCAATCCCTCAAGGGCGATACCGTGGTGTTCGTCCGCACGGCTGATGGCTTTGAGGCACGCAAGGTGTCCATCGGCCGGCAGGGCGCGCGCCTGGCAGAAGTGACCTCCGGCCTGGCGGCTGGCGAGCACATCGCGTCTGCCAACACCTTCATCCTCAAGGCTGATCTCGGCAAGGCCGAGGTCGAGCATGACGACTAGGAGGCGATATGATCAGCCACGTCCTCGCTTTATCGATCCAGCACCGCTGGGTTGTCGTGCTGCTCAGCCTTGGCGCGGTGGTGCTGGGACTATGGTCATTGATCCGGCTTCCCATTGATGCCGTGCCCGACATCACCAACAAGCAAGTCCAGGTCAACACCACCGCGCCTGCGCTGTCGCCGGTCGAAATCGAAAAACAGGTGACGTTTCGCATTGAGACCGCGCTTGCCGGCATACCCGGCCTCGACAACACCAGATCGATTTCGCGCAACGGCTTTTCCCAGGTGACGGCGGTGTTCAGCGAAAAGACCGACATCTATTTCGCCCGCCAGCAAGTGGGTGAAAGACTGCTTGAACTGCGCCCGAACCTGCCGCGCGGTGTCGAGCCGAAGATGGGGCCCATCTCGACCGGCCTTGGCGAAATCTACATGTGGTCAATCGGGTTTGCACCCAGGGGTGCCGATGCGGGCGCTTACGTCACACCCGAAGGCGATCGGCTCGATACGGAAGTGGAGCGCGCGGCGTATTTGCGCACCGTGCAGGATTGGATGGTCCGGCCGCAGGTCAAAAGCGTCGTGGGTGTCGCCGGGGTCGATTCCATCGGCGGCTATGTCAAGCAGTACCAGGTGCAGCCTGACCCTTTGAAGTTGATCTCGCTCGGCTTGTCCTTCGGGGACGTCGCTCGCGCCATTGAAGCCAATAACGTCAGTCGCGGCGCCAGCGTGATCGAACGCAATGGCGAGGGGATCGCCGTTCGCACCGGTGGAAGGCTCGAGACTCTCGCCGACATTGGCGACGTTGTGATCAGCACGCGCGGTTCGGTGCCGGTGCGCGTCCGCGATGTTGCCCAAGTGGCAATCGGCGGTGAAATCCGAACCGGCAGCGCCAGCGAAAACGGCCACGAGGTTGTTGTCGGCACGGCGCTCATGCTGATTGGCAGCAACAGCCGAACCGTGGCTGCTGCTGTCGACGCCAAAATTGAGCAGGTGCGTCGCACACTGCCGGCGGGCATTGAAATCCAGACCGTGCTCAACCGAACCCAGCTTGTGGATTCTACCGTGAGCACCGTCGCCACCAACCTCGGCGAAGGCGCCCTTTTGGTGATCCTCGTGTTGTTCCTGTTGCTCGGCAACTTCCGCGCGGCGCTTATTACCGCGCTCGTGATCCCGGTCGCGATGCTGATGACGGCAACCGGCATGTTGCAAGGGCGGATCAGCGCCAATCTGATGAGCCTCGGAGCCCTCGACTTCGGCTTGATTGTCGATGGCGCGGTCATCATTGCTGAGAACACATTGCGGCACCTCGCCGAACGTCAGGCCGCATCGGGCCGCCCTCTTTCCATCTCCGCGCGCCTGCAAACGGTACGGGCGGCCGCGGAAGAGATGATTGGCCCCAGCGCCTACGGCCAGGCCATCATCATCATTGTCTATGTGCCGCTGCTGACCTTTGGCGGGGTTGAAGGCAAAATGTTCGAACCGATGGCGCTGACGGTCATCCTCGCTTTGGGCGCGGCGTTTGTGCTCTCGCTGACCTTCGTGCCGGCGCTGGTTGCCATATTCATTACCGGCCGCATCTCCGAGCAAGACAACTGGATCATCCGGCATTTGAAGGCATCCTATGCGCCGTTGCTTAAGCGCACGATCAAACACCCGCTGCCGGCGATAGCGGGTGCGGCCGTATTGTTCACCCTCGCACTGCTGGTGTTCTTCCGCCTGGGCCAGGAGTTCATCCCGACCCTGGACGAGAAAAATGTGGCTATGCATGCCCTGCGCATTCCAGGCACGAGTCTCGCGCAGTCGCAGGCCATGCAAATTGATATCGAAAACACCGTCAGCGCATTGCCGCAGGTCGCGTTTGTGTTTTCAAAAACCGGCACGGCCGAGATTGCCTCGGACCCGATGCCGCCTAATGCCGCCGACACCCTCATTATATTCAAGCCTCGGGAGCAATGGCCCAATCCAGACCTCACGAAAGATGCGCTGCTTGAACAAATCGAGGCGGCGGTGCGTGAGCTGCCCGGCAACAACTACGAGTTCAGCCAGCCCATTCAGATGCGGTTCAATGAGTTGCTGGCGGGCGTGCGCGGCGACATGGCGGTCAAGGTATTTGGCGATGAGTTCGAGCCCATGCTTCGCGCCGGCGAACAGATCGCAAACATCCTGAGGGCCACCAAGGGCGCCAAGGATGTCAAAGTCGAACAAGCCAGCGGCCTTTCCATCCTGGACATCAGCGTGGACAAGGCGGAGATCGCCCGGCGAGGCCTCAGCCTGGCGGCTGTGCAGGAAGTGATCGGCTCGGCCATCGGCGGGCGGGATGCGGGCGTCGTGTTTGAAGGTGACCGGTATTTCGAGATTGTGGTGCGGTTGCCGGAAACGACCCGCAACGACCTCGATGCCTTGAAAAACCTGCCGGTATCCCTTCCCACGGCAGGCGCCGTATCCTTGACCGTGCCGTTGGGCCGGGTGGCTGCGTTTACGCTTGGCGAAGGCCCCAACCAGGTCAGCCGCGAGAACGGCAAGCGCCGCGTCGTGGTGACAGCCAACGTGCGCGATCGCGACATCGCTTCCGTGGTGAACGAGGCGCGCGCGCAAATCGATGCACAGGTGAAGCTGCCGGCCGGCTACTGGATGACGTGGGGTGGACAGTTCGAGAACCTGGAGGCGGCCCGCCGACGATTATCGATCGTGGTCCCCGTGTGCTTCCTGGTGATCTTCCTGCTGCTGACGAGCGCACTGGGCTCCGCACGCGATGCCCTGCTGGTATTTAGCGCGGTGCCGCTCGCCCTCACCGGCGGCGTACTTGCGCTCTGGCTCCGCGGCATGCCGTTTTCCGTCTCGGCGGCCGTGGGCTTCATCGCGCTGTCGGGCATCGCCGTCCTCAATGGGTTGGTGATGCTCACATTCATCAAGCAGTTGATGGCGCAAGGTCGCGAAAAACTGGATGCCATTTATGAGGGAGCGCTGACCCGGCTGCGCCCGGTGGTCATGACGGCTCTGGTCGCATCGCTGGGCTTCGTCCCGATGGCTTTGGCGACCGGTACCGGGGCTGAAGTACAGAAACCAATCGCAACCGTCGTCATTGGCGGCCTTGTTAGCGCGACCCTGCTTACGTTGTTGGTGTTGCCGGCGCTCTACGCCTTGTTTGGCCGTAAGCCGCTATTGAAGGAAGCGGTCCGCCTCGATGTCGCGCGGAGGGCCGCGGAATGATGGCGCGCCATGGAACTGGCTAGACCGCATCGTAACGCACAACCAAATTAGGCCACTGCCAAATTCATAATAGGCCAGCGAGGGTAGAACAGTCATTGCCGAGCGCGCCAAAGGAACAGTTTGGCGGCGCTTATCCTCGAGTAGGCCGCTTACCACACGTTGCTGCGCGCTAAAGCAGGCTCCCGGACCATCCCTCTAGGAACCGTGAAAAGATGGCCCTGGTCCCAGTTCTGGCGACGATGCTTTTTCGGCTTTGGCGTTGCCGCCGGCGCCCTTGCCTGCGCGTTGCTACCGGACGACGCCGATGCCACTGGCGCCTCACCCTTGGCCGGTTCGCGTCCGACTTCGCGGCGCGGCCAGGCAAAATCGTCGGCGCGACCGGCCGGCGCCGACAAAGGCTCACCTTTGACCAAGACCCGCGCTGCTAGCGCATCGACCGCCACCGGCCGCGACCCCGGACCACCGAGCAATTGATCGGTGCCGACAGAGGAGGCCACCAAGGGAACGATCGGTCCGGCCAGCGGACGCGGCGCCGGCTGACCCGGCAGCGCATTGGCGTCGGGCGTTGCCGGTTCGGTCGGCAGCGCAATCGGCGCCGAGCGCGCAGCCAACAGCCGGTTGATCTCGCGCTCGACATAGTGTGCAAGCTTGCGCGCGCCGGCCTTGGTGAAGAATACGCCGTCGTAAGAGCGCAGCCGGCGGATCTGGCCTTCGAAATCCGGACCTTGCTGCAGGAAGCGGCCGGCTTCATCAACAAAGCCGTCCCAGACATCGACATAGGTGATGCCGGCCTTGCCGGCCGCATCGCGATAGAGCGAGTCCAGGAACAGCGTGTCGGCGGTCGCCTTGGGGCCACGTACCACTGGCAGACCGACCCACAGCACCGGCACACCCTTGGTCTTAAGCACGCCGATCATCTCTTCGATCTTTTTATTGTAGAGTTCGATCCACCGTTGCTCGCGAAACTCGTAAACGCCGTCCGGCGAGCGCGCTTGTTTCTCCGGCACAATGACTGGCGGCTGATGGGCACCGGCGGCATCATCGGATGACAGTTCAGCATCTGCCGGCTTGTCGTCGGGCTTCCCGGCGGCCTTGCCCTCCGGTTTGGCCTTCGCATCCTTGTTGTCTTTCTTGTCGACCTTCTGGTCTGCCGCGGACTTGCCGTCGGTCTTCTCGGCCACGGGCTCACGTATCGACATGCGGTCATTGAGGCCCAGCATGACGACAATGGCGTCCGGCTTCTCGGTGGCGAGGATGCCTTTAGCGGCGGCGGCCCAGTCGGCGGGATCGCCCTTGGGCTGATAACGAATTAGACCGGAAACGGTCTTGTGCTTGCGTATCACGCCCATGTCGGGCTGCTCCGAATAAGCCTCTTCGAGACCGTAAGCCAACCAGTCCGCCATCGCGTCACCGAGCACCAGAATGTGGCGCTCCGGTACAGTTTCGCGTTTCTCGGGCGGCGGCGCCTTTGAAAAATCCTCGCGCACGGGCGGTAGCGTTTGCCGACGAGGCTGGGGCGGCGCCTGCTGAAACGGCTCAAACATGTCGTTACCAAACCAGCCGCCACCGAACCCGCCACCACGTTGTGGCTGCGGCCGCTGCTGAAATCCGCCGAAATTGAAGAACTGCGCCGAGCTAGGTCCGACAATGCCGAGCACCATCCCCGCAGCGATTGCAAGCGCAATCAGCGGGCCGCTCTTGGTAAAGACGCGCAGCTTCTTTGGCTTGTCTAACATGCTCTTGGACCGCACAAGACGGAGAGCTTGCCTCCACTTAAACTAGCACTAAAGTTGTGTGACGAGTCTCAGATCACCGTGAAGTGTACCGCCAGCGCGGACCAAACGAAGCGTTCGAGATGGTCGACGGCGGCCGTGAAGGGCCAGCACGGTGAGATGGCCAACGCCGAGGAGTCAGGGCGCCGGCACCGGCCTGCGCGTCGGGGTGGCAGTCGGCCGTGGCGGAGGCGCTGACATCTTGGGCCGCAGGTTCTGCTCCGAAGCCTTGGCAAGGACGCGGGCCATTTGTTCCCGGCTCGCCTTGAGCTGCTCGGCGGTGTTCGCATTGTCGCGGGCCATTTGTTCCTGGCCGGCCTTGAGCTGCTCTATTTCTTGCCCCAGGGTTGCGAGATCGCGCGCCATCGACTGCAGCACCTGCGTCAACTCG
>WNFN01221019.1_pt2 | contig 10627 bp, 10 predicted proteins | sample 5400161 | NCBI WGS metagenome assembly WNFN01 (sample SAMN13153353, study PRJNA577476) | soil metagenome | isolation source: 80 cm saprolite on Douglas fir-dominated hillslope | place: USA:California | collected 2013-09-17
GTGATGTATGGCGATGAGGAACCTGTACGGATTCGCTTGCGCTTCAGTCACTGGGTGACCAAACGCGTGAAGGAAACGCTCTGGCATCCGACACAGCACATTAAAGATACTCCCGAGGGATGCGAGTGGACGGCAACTATTGGTGACATGGTGGAGATTGCCAACTGGGTGCGCGGCTGGGGCGCGGACTGTGAGGTGTTAGAACCGCTAGAGCTACGCGAGAATCTCACCAGGGAAGCACGACGCCTGGCTCGGATGTACAACGTTGCTCAGGCACCTACGCCCAACCAGGATGATGGACCAGATATGGATCTTCTCTCGAATGTTTTTGGAGGATAGGATGACCACGACAAAACCGTTTCAACTCTACCCATTTCAACACCGCGTCTACGATGCTATTGTGAACGAGAGACGCAACGTCATTTTGCAGGCTCCAACTGGTGCTGGTAAAACACGCGCTGCCCTGAGTCCATTTATTAACAATCTGGCACGTGAGGGCAGTGCTTTGCCTCTCACCTGTCGCTATGCGGTGCCGCAACGTGTGCTGGCCAATCAGTTTTTTCGTGAATATAAGTATCTTGCTCAGAAAATCGATCAGTCCGCGCCGACACGCCTGGAGGATGTCTATCGACACATCGAGCGGCAAGCCGTCGCCGTTCAAACGGGCGAGCAACCGGAAGATCCGCAGATGGAAGCAGCACTGACCTTTTGTACCATTGACCAGCTCCTGGCCAGCTTTCTGGGTATCCCCTATGGTTTGGGTTTGAAGCGTGCCAATCTGAATGTTGCTGGTGTCCTTGGTTCGTATCTCGTGCTGGATGAGTTTCATCTGTATCCGTTACGCGACGACAAAAGCATTTTTGGGGCGCGTACCACGGCTCTTCAGATGCTAAGCTTACTCAAGACGACAACACCCTTTATTCTCATGACCGCGACATTCTCTACAACTCTTCTCAAGCGTTTGGAGATATTACTCGATGCAGAGGTGATTTCAGTAACGGATGAGAAGGAGTTGGCGGAGATTGCTCAGGGGCGGGCGCGCACCTTCTGGCGCTCTGAGGAGCCGATGGACACGCCTGGGATTCTGGCTGAGCATCGCCAGCGTCCGGCTAATAAATGTACGCTGGTGGTTTGCAATACGGTTGGGCGCGCCCAGCAGCTTTACCGGCAACTGGAACAGACCGAGCATGAGGGGACACGCGTCGTTTTATTGCATAGTCGCTTCACGACAGCGGATCGGCAGGCGCTCTCACAAAAAATTGAAAATGAGCTTGGTCCTCGCAACTGGGAAGATGGACACTACCGGGGTGAAGATATCATTGTGATCGCCACGCAGGTAGTGGAAGTTGGCCTCGATATCTCTGTCCAGGTCTTACATACTGAAAACGCGCCTGCCAGCAGCCTGATTCAGCGCGCGGGACGCTGCGCTCGTTTTGCTCATCAACAGGGAAAGGTGTGGATCTATCCGCTGCTGCTCAATGACGATGGCTCTGAAGCCACTACTCTTCCTTATAATAAGGATCTCTGTGAAGCAACCTGGAAGGCTTTGAAACAATTTCATGAACAAATAGTGGGCTTCACACAGGAACAGGTGTTGATTGACGAGGTTCATTCACAGGAAGACAGAGCGTTTCTGGATCAATACGCAATGAGTGAGGATCTGATCCTGGAACAAATCTTTAACGGCCTGCGCACAAACGATCGTGGGCTTGCTTCATCGCTTATCCGCGATGTGGCACAGGTGCAGATCCTGATTCACGATGATCCCAACCAGGCTATCCAGGAATCCCCCTGGCAGTGGGAAAGCTTTGGCATGCATCCCGGCTCACTGATGTCGAACGAGCGCTGGCAGGCTCTTTTGGAGCGCGCCGCTCGCGCTGGCCATGATTTTGTTTGCTGGGAAGCGGAGCCGCTGGTCCAGGAGAAAAAAGATGACGAGGATCTGGATAACAAGGAAAAGACCGTTTATAAATGGAAACCGGTTGCGAGCGCTAACGCCATTCCCAAGGCGTTAATGCTTGCGTTCCCACGTGAACTGGCGCGGTATGATCACAAACTGGGTTTTCTGCTACTCGACGATCAGCTTGCGCAAGAGTTGAGGACAACCACGTATCAAAGCACGCGTGAGGCTGCGCGTGTTCCAGGCTATGAGAACCATGGAGCGCGCCAGCAAAACTATCAGGAGCACATTGCTGGCCTGGTAAAAGCTTACGACTTCTATATCAGCAAAGAAATTCGCTACGCCGCAGTTCGCCTGGAGCAAGAAATGGGTCTGGAATCAGGCACCATAGATCAGGCCATCCGGCTGGCTATTGCCTGCCATGATCTCGGCAAACTGAATCAGAGCTGGCAGCAATGGGCACTGGAATGGCAACGACTGGTCTATCAGAGACGGCATGGACTTGCCTATCAGCTTCCCGATGCAGCTCATTGTTTCGCCAAAACCGACTATACCTATCGCGAGCTGCGAGAGTGGCAGAAGGACATCAAAGCGAAGCGCCCGAACCACGCCTGCGAGAGTGTTGTGCTCGGGCGCAAGCTGATCGGCTTTAGCCTGGGTATTACCCTGGATACACGCCAGGAGTACTCGCCCGTGTTACGAGCGGTTTGCGGGGCCATTGCACGTCATCACACCGCGCAAGCCAGCGAGTATCACTCTGCCCGGCTTTCGCCTCACGCAATCCAGGCCGCAACTGAGGCGCTAACGCACATCCATCAAAATGGCACCTGGAGCTATAATCCCACACATCTACTCGACCATATCGCGACTGGAGGTGATCTTGACCCAATAGAAGCGGAAAGGCCCAAACTGACCCGGCCTGGCAACGCAACACGCCAGGCCGAGCTAGAAACCTGGCTCTACTTTCTGATCGTGCGCGCACTGCGGCTATCAGACCAGCGCGCTGGCTAGCGTTGTAAGTATCCTCAACGGATGGATTTTGATAAGAAAGGAGGGATTGTCGCTAAAAGCAACACTCTATTCTTGCAGTATCCTCAACGGATCGTCTACGCTAAATTTTAGCACTTGCAAGATTTTTTAGCAACCCAAGTTTAGAGGATTGACAGCCTGTGGTATGCTATTCCCATTAGAGTGTTACTTTTCAAAGAGGTATCCAGGGATGAAAATACCGCCAGTCTGGTTTAGTAAATTACATCCAGTTATACAAGCTTTGGTGATTGTATGCTGCTGCTGTCTTATCGCGATTATGCTCATCAGTCATGATGCCACGACAAATTTCATCAGTATTTTGACGATGGCAGTGTACTTTATGAGCAAACGCCCCAAAGATCCAAACTCAATAGATGGAAAGGAAAAATGAGCACATACTATATTGAAAAAATCAGCGACACATCGGCTGACACCTTACTTGCAGTGGGTTTTGCTGAACTGCTGGATAAGGTGTTGCTAAAAGAAAAGCACACATCAGCAGGCATCACCATCGAAGATGCTGGACCATATTACCTGGTAGAGATGCTGGCTGTGATAGACGCCGCTGATCTCCAGAAGCAGACCCCATTTGGGATGATTCGCCCACTGATTACAGAAAAGTACGTGGATAAACAGGCAAAGGAGGATCAGAAGCTCGACGGTTTTCATTATCAACAAGAGCGAGATAAAAGTGCTGCCTATTTTGAAAAGCTCAGGAAAATAGCGCTTCAGGAACGGCGAGAGAGTAATCCTCTGTTTGCTGAATTGCAGCAAAATCGCCCAGATCCCATGTTGGGGCATTATATGGCGATCAACCAGATGAAAATCGCCAGCACTTTTAATGAGTTGGTTCAGCGCTGGTTCTACCTGGGAGAGCTCCAGCGCCAACATGTGCAGATTCTGCTGGATCTCTTTAGTCAATTGCCTAACGATCTGGAGCGAGCTGTGCAGGCATGCCAGAAGATGGCAAAAGACCATAACCCGAAAAAGGACGTGTTCGTCACCGCGCTGCAAATTCTCAACCCGACAACGGGCAAAGGTGCCAATTTCGCAAAGGCCAGTGAGTTGAACCGCGCTATTGGGAATCAGGAGAGTTTCTGGCTGTTTGAACTGCTCAAGTTTGTGGGCTTTATGGACATCACGGCTCCCTATATTATCCAGGGCAGCAAGGATCGCAAAACGTATATCTTGCAGCCCAGGAAAGCCGAACTGAGTGCGCTCAAGCGAATTATGAGCAAGTTTCGTGCGGATTGCTGGTCTTCAACGGCAGTCAAACTGGATGTGCAGGCGGCACTCCGTTTCACCGAGAAGTATGTACAGCACCGTGAGCGCGTGCTCACAGGCGAGGCGGAAGAAGATCCTTTCGAGCCGGAACAACTCTACAGTCTGGCACAGGGCTTTGAGGTGACATCCTACAAAGACATGGGAAGCGCCTATGCCACGCTCAATATTGCCTCGCTCAATCTACCACGCTGGCTACCACAACTTACCACGCTGGAAGGAGCACAGATGGCCAGTGCATTGCTGGAAGAACACCTCCAGATCGTCCAGCGCATTCGGAGTGGCCGGCCAAATAACGAGGAAGGAGCTGAGGAATATGCGCTACTCCGCGCGTATCGTGATTTCCTCTCTGGTAATAGTCTCAAACCGCTCTGGGTTTTTACCACCATGTACAGCGGTTATTATGTCAGTCAACGTGAAAGCGGAAAATATCCGCAACAGTTTACAACGCTTGGATTGGAGCATTTGATTACCATGAGCAAACAGACGAATTACTCAGCAATCGTACAAAATGAGGGCTTTAAACGCATCGCCTCTGCCATTCGGCAGGCAACCGTGATTGCGCAATATCGCCGTTCACAGCAACGCGATCGAACCTATGAAGTACGCTACGGCCTTGGCACGGAACTGATGCGCGAAGTCCACTACCCTGCCAAATTTCTCCTGGCCATTTCAACCTTTTTGCAGCAGTATAACGCGGAAACTGCCCGCGAAGAGGAGAAACTGGCCAATAGGTTGGGACGAGCTTTAACCAGCCAGGACAGGAAGACCCATAAGTTGCGTGGAAGTGTCGCCAATGCTGATATCGATGAGCTGATTAAGCTGATCGACGAATTTGGGCATGAGCCAGTCTTTGCGCTGCTGGTAGCCTATGGTTACGCCCGCGATGCCTCTGACGAAAAGAATGCTGAACAAACCCAACCTGAAGAAGATGCTTCAGCCGTGAATGCATAAAACAAACTCTTCTCTCAAATGAGAGAAGCAGAAAAGAAAGAGGATTTTTCATGAAAAAGACTATCGCTTCCATTTCGCTGGCCCTGCGCGCAACACTTGATATGCATAGTTTGAACAATGAAGGTGGCGAGGGCAACCAGATCCAGACTCGCATGGTTGATATTGTTGACCACGAAGGGCATTTGCATAACGTCAATGCTATCTCCGGTGACATGCTCAAACATGTGCTGATGGAACATTTTTACCGCCAGGCCCGCGAGCAGCGCTTGCCACTTTGTCAGAGTTGTCAGAGTTTTAATACCAACCGTATCAATGCAGATCGTGACTTCATTAAACGTTATGGGGATAAAACGATCAGTAACGCCGATTTTCTGGACCAGATGCTGCAAACCTGTGCTATTGATGATGTCGCTGGAGTCCTGGTAACGGAAAATCGCTCGCTCCCGCGCAAATCGATAACCGAGTTTGGCTGGGTTTTGGGCTTGCCTGATCGGGTGAGTACTGGCAGCTACTTCCACGCAAAATATGCCGCCGAACTGGGTGCTGAAAAGCGTGCTGAGGATGCTGAGGGACAGAAAACAGGCGCGAACCTGGGGCAGAGTATCTTTCATCGCCCTGCATCCAGCGGCATTTATGCGGTTGTTTGCCATTTGGAGTTGGCGCGTATTGGTTACAACGATATTAAGCAAACGTATGCTATCAGCGACGATGCGCGCCAGTTGCGCACGACCTTACTTCTGGAAAGCCTACTCCATACCTTCGTCGAACTCAACGGGGCAATGCGCTCAACACAATTACCCCACCTGGTGGCCCTCGAAGGTGTGTTGACCACCAGCACGGGAACGCTTCCCGCGCCGCTCATCAGCCCATTGATTGGCGGTAGTGATGATAACCACACCTATCGCGACCAGACTGCACAAATTGTACAAGGGCTCAATGGCGCATCTGGCGAAAGTGTTCACCTGGATACATTCGATACAGTGGGGAATTTCGCGCTTCGCATGCGCGAGGTCATTGATGTAACTACTCCTGCCGCCTGGGCAGTAGGCCGTTAAATGAGCAAAGGGAAGCGTCTTATGTGGATCATCGCACGCTATCTGCCGGTAGCTCCCTTCTCGCTGAAACCGGCCAACTCAACCTCATCCGGAGGCAAGACATTACTTGCCCCTACGCCTTACGCGATTAAAATGGCTCTACTCGATGTCGCCCTACGAACCAGGGGATTGACAGAGGGCGAACGTCTCTTTCCGTTCCTACGTGATCTGACGATTGCTATTGACCTTCCACACGACCTGGTCGTCATGAAAGGATTCAGTAAAATCCAACGGCCTTTGAAAGACAAAAATGATGAAGAGAAAGCACAGGAAGCACGGGCACGTGGTCACTGGCCAATGCAACCAACGATTGCCTATCGTGAGTACGTCTACTATCGTGATCCATTCTCTCTGGCGTTAGCTCTTCCAGATGAGTCCGAGCTTCAAACAACGCTACTCTATCTGTTAGCACGAATCAACTACTTTGGCAAACGCGGCGGCTTTGTCCAGTTATTGGAAGCGCCGGAGAAGAGAGAGCATCTTAATGGGGGGCAGTTTGTTGAGTTAACCACAACCGAGCAGCATGCCTTTTATCAGACTGGCACTTTGCAGATTCTCGATGACTGCGCTCCGAGTCTGTCGTTCCAACGTGCCAACATCTATAGCACAGAGCGCATTGCTCTCTCAAAAGAACGCATCCTGCGGCATGTCGTCTTTCCCTATCAGTTGCTGCGTTCGAGCCGCAGCTATAGCTGGTATCAGCGTATCCCGGAGGAGGGCTAGCAGCATGGGAACCTTAGTGACACATCACTTTTTATTCACTACCCGCGTCGTTCGTCCCCTGGAACTCGACGAGCACTGTGGGGCAGCTTTACGCGGCAATCTTTTCGAGGCAGTCTGGCAACGTTTTTGTAATAATAAGGCGGCACCTTCCTGTGCCGCCTGTCCGCTGAATCAAATGTGCCCGGTCAGTGCCCTGGTTGCGCCGCTGCGCGAGGAAAATGTGCGAGGCCGGGACATTCCGAGGCCATATATTATCCTGCCTCCGCTCGAAGGATCACGTCATTTTGCTCCAGGTGAGCGCTTGACCTTTGGCTTAACCCTTTTCGGCACAATCATTGAACTGCTTCCCTATCTTTTGCTGGTCACCAACTCATTGGAAGCAGCGGGGTTGGGACAGCGCTTGCTAGAAAACCAGGGGCGACGTGGCACATTCAAAATCCAGCAGATCGAGGCATATAATCCCATCAGCGGCACACGCCAGGTGCTCTCTGAAGCTGGGAAACTACGGGTTGAGGCACCCACTTTATCTGTTACCAGCACGGATGTAAAAAAACGAGTGGCAACGCTCTCAGCAAAGCAAATCACCATCCATTTTTTGACCCCGACACGTCTACAGCAAGAAAAACAGCTGGTTCGCCGCCCGGTCTTCCAGCCACTCATTGCGCGCTTGCTTGAACGCCTCGCTTTGTTAGAGAGAGAATATGGGCAGGGAGACGAGCTGAGTCCTAGCCAACGATGGGAAGAACTCACACCATTAGCAGGTCAGATTGTCTGTACGGACGATCAGACACGTTGGGAAGAGGTAAGCAGTTACTCCAAACGCACAAACTATATCACGCAGATAGGCGGTATCTGTGGAAGTGCTACGTTTGCAGGTAATCTGGCCCCTTTCCTTGAACTGCTTGCCTGGGGAGAGCTGGTCCATGTGGGCAAAAATGCGGTCAAAGGGAGTGGTTGGTATCGGATTGAGCAGTAATGTAGCGAGACAGCCGCTAGAGAATTGATCCGCTGAGGATACTGCAAGGCTGAGGGCGCTGAAAAAACTCGTCAGAAGATTCCGTATTCCCTGCGGAATCTTTTTTTATACTTCGTCTCAGGTGGATCACTCTCTGGGAGATCCAAACAAAATACAATGAGAAGGAAAGAACAAAATATGGAACTTATCGTGGAGGGGCAGGGAACTTTTCTGAGAAAGCATCAGGGGCGTTGCGCGTCACCCGCGAACAAAAAACGGTGACCGAGGTGGCCCTGCTGCACCTGGAGCAGGTCATTATTATGGATAGCGGTGTCGCAATCTCCAGTGATGTCATCCGCGCCTGTTGTGAAGAAGGCATTCCGATTCACTTTCTGCGCCGCAACGGGCAGGCAATCGCCGGGCTGTATTCCGCCGGCCTGGTTGGCACGGTCCGTACACGCCGAGCACAATTACATGCCTACGAGCAAACAGCAGGGGCTACGCTGGCAAAAGCATTTATTACGGGAAAATTGGAAAACCAGGCCAATCTTTTGCGCTATATGGCCAAGTATCGTAAAGAGACGAACCACGATTTGTACACAGAGATGATGCTGATCGCGGTCGAAATGCGCGATTTTCTATACGAACTGGAACAGTTGAAAGGCGAAACCGTCACAGAGATACGGGAGCGCTTGCTCTCCGTCGAGGGACGCGCGGCGCAACGCTACTGGCAAACCGTTGCACGTGTTATTCCTCCTGAACTGGACTGGCCAGGGCGCGAAACGCAGGGAGCGACCGATCCATTTAATTCTGCGCTTAATTATGGCTATGGTATCCTGTACTGTCAGATTGAACAGGCTCTTATCCTGGCTGGTCTGGACTGCTATGGCGGCTTTCTCCATACGGATCGACCAGGCAAACCGAGTCTCGTGCTGGATTGCATTGAGGAGTTTCGTCAGACAATTGTCGACCGTACTGTGATTGGCTTTGTGAATAAACACATCCCGCTGGAACAGGATGAAAATCACCGCTTGACTGAAACGACGCGGCGAAAGTTGGCCGAAAAGATCCTGGAACGGTTAAGTGGCAGCGAGTTGTACGAAGGCAAAAGGCAGGCGCTGCGCTTTATTCTACAGAGCCAGGCGCGCCATCTGGCCCTTTTTCTGCGTGAGGAGCGAGCACAGTATGAGCCGTTTGTAGCAGGGTGGTAGCTAATAATGCGTTGCTTGCTTATCTATGACATCTCACACGATGGTACACGCACAAAAGTTGCCGATGCCTGCCTCGATTATGGCCTGGAGCGGGTCCAATACAGCGCCTTTTTCGGAGAACTCAGCCACGTGCATCAGCGTGAGCTACTCTTGCAAATCAAGCGCAGAATCGGCAAACACTCAGCCAATATCCAGCTCTTTCCGCTCGACGAAAAGAGCTGGCTGGCCCGACGCACCATCGAACAGACAAATACTGCTGAGGAGAAAGCCCATGTCTGACTGGTTTCTGGAAGTGACCGATCTCAAACAATACACCTGCTGCCCCCGCATCGTTTTTTATCGTTACTGTCTGCCACGTGTCAGGCCGATAACCTACATGATGCAAGAAGGCATCCGCAGCCACCAGGAAGAGGATGAGCGAGAAGAAAGACGCAGCCTGCACACCTATGGCCTGAAAACTGGTGAGCGCACCTTTCATCTCGCCTTGCATTCAGAGCAATCAGGCCTGACAGGCTGCCTGGATTTAGCTATCGCAACACCAGCGCGAACTGATCCACATGCTTCGGCTATAGTCGTCGAATACAAACTTTCTGAGCAGCAAGCTGGACCACATTTCAAACTCCAACTGGCAGCTTATGCGCTTCTCCTCGAAGAAGCCTGGCATGTGCCGGTTACGCAAGGTTTTCTCTATTCGATCCCTTTGCGGCAAGCAGAGAGCATTTCTATCACACCAGCGTTGCGCCAGAAAGTGAGCCGAACCATCGCACACATACGCCAGATGGTAGAACAGGAAAGCATGCCACCTCCGCCATCCTCTCAGCGCCGTTGTGCAACCTGCGAATTTCGCCGTTTTTGCAACGATGTGGTGTAATTTTACCCGCACTATTCGTTTTTCATCACTCTGACAAACAAAGCGCCTCTTCAAAAACGAAGCTGGCGCTTATTTTATCAAAGGGCCACTCCATAGCATTTTTAGACCACCAGCAGGTGGTGGCCTGCATAGCAGTCAGGTCTTATTTTATCAGAGAACCACTCCACAGCATTTTAGTAGATTGAATGTTCCCTCCAGCCAGATGCTCCATTGAATCATTCCTCATCGAGCTTTCTTTTTCAACAGGATACAGCTTAGAAAGGCTCTTTGAGCACCCCTTTCGCAAATCATAGAAATAAACGAGGCCGAGGATTATATCCAGGAGAAATCAGGGCAAAAATTGCCCTCTATTAGAAGCAATGTATGCTCAATCAGAGGAAAACCGACTTCGCAAATCGGCCTTGTCTTTGTGCAAAAAACGATTTGCGAAAAAAGGGAGTTGCAGAAAAGAAAAAGATGTGAGACAATCACTTTGGAAAATGCTACAAGGACCTGGAGGGGCTAAAAATCGTTTTCAACCTTCTGGAAAACCTCTCACTGTCTTTATACGTATACGGCCGCTGGGGTGGATGATCCGCTGAGGATACTGCAAGTTTCGTCATTTGTTTT
>WNFN01177564.1_pt2 | contig 10626 bp, 7 predicted proteins | sample 5400161 | NCBI WGS metagenome assembly WNFN01 (sample SAMN13153353, study PRJNA577476) | soil metagenome | isolation source: 80 cm saprolite on Douglas fir-dominated hillslope | place: USA:California | collected 2013-09-17
AGAAGACGACATCCGAGGTTCGTAGTACCTCAGAGAAAGAGATGTGGGACCGAATGGGAAGACGACATCCGAGGTTCGTAGTACCTCAGAGAATGTGGGACCGAATGAGAAGACGACATCCGAGGTTCGTAGTACCTCAGAGAAAGAGATGTGGGACCGAATGAGAAGACGACATCCGAGGTTCGTAGTACCTCAGAGAAGTAGGTCACGAAATGAGATGATGTGAGAAGGGTACAACCCTCCTCGTCGTAGGACGCAGAAGACGAGGAGGGTACTACCCTGCCGTTTTGTCTCCGTGGTGATTGTCGCAGGCGGGTGGTTGCTAACGAAATTCCCCCAAGGTCAGTAAGAAAAAGGTTTTAAGTAAGATATAAAGCTTATGTACTTAGCGTTACAATGGTCCATCCCCTTCCCTAGCCGTTCCTGCCGTTCCTCGTCCTTCTGCCGTAGGTGTTATGTTGCGTCATGTGTGATGGTCGAAAGGAAGATGCGTGACGGATCAAATTACCTTCGTTTGTTCCGTCTATGACGCCTTCCTTCCAACATAACAACATCTATGGCAGAAAACGCCGGCAAACGGCAGCAAAGTGGGAAGGTTTAGGGAACGGAGAGGGAAGGGGTTGGTCTGGCGTGTCCATCCCCTGTAACGCTAAGTTTTTTCCCTTTCTTATTTTTCTATCCCTCTTACTGACCACGGCGGAATTTCGACAGCGACGACTACACTATACAACACCGCCCACAACGATCTTGCCAAAGCCGCTCCAATCGATCATCACTAACTACATCACCCTCAACGCCCACGACTACCGTCGTACACACCACTCAGGACCAACACATGGCGAGGATGGGTAGTACCCTTCTCGTCTTATCACGAGGCGAGCACCCGTGAGGCTCGACGAACCTCACACTTTGCGTATGGAGTAGTACTCCTTCACAGGCCATATTGCGGATTCGATATTATTGCCTAGATGGTAGACGACCCTCTCCCGTTCCGAAGGTCGAGAATTTACTACACAACCTATGCGAAATCTTATATACAGAGACAATAGCGAGGGCCCTAGCCACCTCCTCTCAACGACAAGCCGCAGATCCCTACAGCGACTGCTGGAATCGACACCAATACCTGAGGGTCACGGAATTGGCGATACACGAATACCTAAATGCCATTTGGTCCGGGTCTGCCAAGCTCACAACATCCGATCTTGCAAAGTAAGTATGCAGCAATGCTTGTGGAATACCTTGACCCACTATATGACAACTGCTGTCAAGACATAACGCTGGCTTGTAGAGTTCGCGGACACAACGCTAGGTTAGGCGGAAAACAAACGGTTAATCACCTCGATATGAACAGGGTCACGGTCGGGGTCAGATCCGTTCCTCTTGAAGTAAGTTCCATGTGCCGAGATAGCTGTTCGCTGCTAACACTTGAAAAGGTTTGGCTTTATGGCACATCTGCCGAAGATAAAGGAAAAACGTTGTGCTGATGGGGTTGGCCCTACCATCTTGAAAACTGAGCGTGCCAAACATGAAGCGCAGTTTCTCATTATACCACCTGGCGTAGAAGCCCAGGTTATTTCATGTCCGATTTGCAAGACCTCAATGCTCACGACAGCCGTAGTAAAAAACACCATCTATGTTTTCTTTTACTTTTTAAAACTGATCCTTATTTTTGTTTCAGACAGGCGTGATGAGGTACCCCTCCTCGAACGTATTTCCTTGCAACAAGATGACCATTCGTGAGGTTCGACGAGCCTCGGGCTTTCTGAGTTCTCGCACTCGTATTGCTTGAGGCTCGCCGAACCTCACATTCTGTGAGTTCTCGTACTCGCATTGTTTGACCTGACCATATCTGACCTGATCCTCACACACAGCTGTGAACTTGCGTATCGTATACGGACTCTATTTCATTTTTATCTTCTTTACAACTAACTCCTTCTCATGGTACTCACATCCCTGATTTTCCCCTTCTCGGAGATTCGGCGAGCCTCGCGTCTCATGCGTCTGTGAGTCTGCACTTGTATTTTCCACAAACCTATCTCTGTTGGCTCTCTCGTTTTCTGGGGCTCGACGAGCCTCGCCTTTTGCTGGGACCTATTTCTCTCTGTTTGCTTTCTTTTTTCCTAATCTCATACAACGCGAGCCTTATCTCCTTCATGTATTACATTTAAAACAATATATATTCCGTAAACTCTGAGGGTTCGTCGAGCCTTACAATATTAATATGCTGTGGTTTACATGTGATGTCTCTGGCTCGACGAGCCTTGAAAACGAGTGCCAATCTTGAATCCCTTGCTTACGTTCTCATCCATCTAATGGTCACTTCATTTTATCATTTCCACCAACATCATTATTAAAATCGAACGTATGGTGCACAAGCAAAGTATATACAAAATTGGAAATCAGTTTGAATAAACGAACAGTTTTCGTGTAAAATTAATAATGGAGACACAAGCGAGAGAGGGTTCATCATAGCTGGAAAGTATACTTGAGTACAGTCCCGCTAGACCAAAAAAGAGCTTTAAAACATACCTTGAATTGGCGGTTTATAAAACTCGCTGCGAGCGCCTCACAGCCCCTGTATAGCGGTTCCATCTGAAGCCGGTCGTACTTGAGGGTCTCCTTCCATGCGGTGGCATTCTTGAGTACCCAACGCTTCTGCTCCATTGCTTTGACTTGCTGAGCGTAGAACACTTCTGCGTCAGGGGTCCACTGATCTGTAACGAGGCCAGTTCTCATCCAAGCACCAGAGACAATGTCAAGGTCATTTTCTGTGATGAAGTCGTCAACGAAAACGGTGTTGTCCGTCCTCCCAATAACCTCGTCGCAAAACGAAGGACCCCCAAGAACTGCTACGTTTGGGACGGCCTCGAGTGCAAGCCTTCCAATAATACCCCCACGAAGGCGAAGGACGCGAGCCCGGGGGGATCTAAAAACATCGTCCCGAGACTGGACATAGGCTAGATAGTCCGACTCGCTTGGTTGAAAGCCCATTGGTCGAGCGTCTAACCCGCGTGGACGATAGCGATATGGCGGTATAGGTGCATTTTCTATCATTCGCTCCACGACCGTATGGAACGGAATGCCAAGGTCCAGAAACGAGGTAGCGATTTCACGCATGGTTAGCAACTGCTTCCGAAAAACGAAAAGAACCGCGGTGGAACTTGAGGTGGCGACATACCAGGATGAAGAATCTCGAGAGCTGGTAGTCGGTCTGATAACATAAAGCTTTCCTTGCTCTGCACCCACGCGAGTCACGATTTGCACTTGAAGTCGTTCGAGTCCTTGCTTAAACCAGACACTCGAACCAAGATCCCAAGTTGTAGGAAGATGGGTAGGGCGAATCAGCTTGGCGTCGGATGCGGTACAGATGTTGTGAAAGTTGACGATAGACTTGAGTTCCTCCTCATTGTTTGGGGTTTGTCCCTGGAAATAACCCAGGCGACGTACGGCTGATGTCCATTTTGTGGCCTCAAGACGGAGCTTCTTCTGTCCACGCCCCCCCAAATGGAGTTCTGGATGCCAGTTGTCAATGATCGATGTGGAGAAGCCGTGACGAGACTTGAGGTACTCCGTTACTGCTGGGAGGGGTAAGACATATTGTCCCGTCAATTGGACGCCGCTGCCAGCGTCATCGGTCTGAATCCTACCCAAGGACAGTGACAAAGGCTTGAACTCGTCGTCTGGCTTTCGAGGAGGAACCTTGCTGTACAGGAAATTGTCCCGATCGTCGTCTATTTCTAGATCCTCCACTGGCGTTTCTTGTCGATGGCCAGGAGGATACCGGGGGAGATGAGGGACTAGATCCCACTCCTTTCGATGCGCCCAGAAAAATCGCTGATGCACAGTGCACTCCGACCAATATTTCGAAACATCGGCCCTATCAATCTTGGTTCGGCGATAAAACCCACGTTGGACTTCATCCTCTTCCCAGTAGAAAACCGTGGTCTTCTTTGAATACCCACTATTACGAGCGTTAGTTTCCAGGGCCTCACGGCTCTGCCTTTCTTTCTCCAATTCCATACCCTTGCACTTTTCGAGGCTTGCCTCCATTCTTGCACGAAAACCCTCCCACGTCTCCTTTGGCAGCTGAGAACTACGATAGGTATCAACTACAAGGCATCGATCCACAGTTTGAATGGCCAGATCTGTTTCGTTATCCAAGACAGCATAGTCGGGTAAAGGGTGGTCGTAACAAGTTTCGGAGGCTGCAGGCGGTAGATTTGGCTGAGGAGGTGCAGCTCCGAAACATTTCGAGTCGGGAAGAATCAACCATGAAAAGGTCGCCTGACGCATTTTGACTTTTTCGATGTAGTCGTCATCGGGCAGAAAGACTGATTTGATGGAACTATCCGCTGGCGCAATATTTTTGTACAAGCTTTCGTGGCCCCATATCATCCAGAACGGAACGCGAAAGCGACAGAAGCGGAACATTACGCGACCCCATTTCGTGGTGTACGGGTTTAGGAAACCACCTGGACGAAACCCATCTGAAATCCTGCAGACGGCAGAATCCCTGAGGTAGTCGAGAGTAATGGGTGGAAGGGGATCGATGGGACGTTTCATTAAAGATTGAAATGGCCTATCGAAGCAGTTGTCCTCATCTTCTGTGACCCAAAGCGAGAGAGTGAAGCTAACGAAGGCGGATAGCAAACGGAAAGCATGCTGAGCGCGTTTTAAGGAAACGAATGCTTCTACTCTGGATGCGTGAGCTTCACGATAGCCACATTGATGGGGCCAAGGTGGATAGTCGATGTAGGGCAGGTATTGTCGGTCGTTATATTCCGAGAAAAGGTGGTCCGAAACGTCAAGAAGGAAATTTTCTAGCTCTGCCCAAGCTTGACAAACATCGTCTTGTAGTATAAATTGAGGGGCATCTGGAGTAGAACGCGGGCCTTCAACAATGAGATAGAGAGTAAGTTTTCCCGGTATTTGCATGCTGGATCCCAAGTGACTTTGGATGGTAGCACACGTGCATACGGCGAAAAGATGAGTCCGCTCTGAGGATGCCACATAGCATGTTTACGTAGACCGGGAAGTTTTTTCGGCTCGACTTCCATTATAAATAAACACTGAATAGTAATCGTTGTCATCGGAGCAGAGGAGAATCCAGACGAAGACTTACATCGAATCAACAAAATTCTCGAACCTTTAATTCGAGGAGGAAAGGCGACCGGGGTAGCTATTAAGAGTAATACTCTCAACACAACTGTTGTCGTAATTGCGCCGCGTCGAGGAAGGGGGTTGGGGTATTGAGTAGCACTCTCAATACCAGTAAGTTCGAGACAAGCAACGATCGGGTTATGCCGCAAGTTGTTTGTACATATGAATCCGAGTCGGCATTGAACCTTCCGACTTCCGAGTCGAGCTTCAATATTTCAATCCTCACCACCCGGAGTTGTACCCCTGCTGGATTCAATGTATGGAGTAGTACTCCTGCATTTGTGAACCAATACCTGAAGATCAAAATCTCAGGGAATCGGTGATACGTATGCATGCGGCGTACCTTGACTGGCTATCTGAAAACTGTTGTTAGGACAAAACCCCGGGTTGTAACCCACTACTTGCATGACCGACTTCGGTTTGCGGACACGACGTTAGGCAGAAAACGAACAGATGATCACCTCGATATGCACTTTAGACGATGAATAGAGTCGGGGTCAGAGCCGTTCCTCTTGAGGTAAGTTCCGTGTGTTGAAATAGCCATTCGTTACTGACTCTTGAAAAGGATTGGCTTTATGCCGCATCTGTCGACGATAAAGGCAAACGCTGTGCTGATGGGATGCCCTACCAACTCGAAAGCTGAGCGTGCCAAATATGAAGCGCAGTTGTCGTTCTAACTTCCTACGATTAAGGTAGTACCCTCCTCGTCTCGTTCCCTTCTTTCATTTCGTCTCCCATTTCTCCGAGGTTCGCCGAGCCTCTCCTTTTGTGTCCCTGTAATCTCACATTTCCTTTCTACGTCCCAGGGATCTTCCGCCCTCGCTGTGTCCTCTCGTCTTCTCCATGCAGCATTTACGCTTGGTGGGGCTAGGCTAACCTACGCGTTCGGTGGCTCGTAGGTCTCCCCTCTTCATTGTTTTTTTACGAATTCTTATGGATTTCTTTCTAACAGGTGCCATACCTTACGATGAATGAAGACAACGTATAGGAATCAACGATTTACAAATTGGACTCCCCCTCCATCGTCAGCGAATCGCCTTTCCCTTCCGACCTCTCCTACGAAATCTCGAAAACAGAACAGAGTGATACTCTTGTCCTCGTTCCCTCAAGACCGATTGCAATGTACGGAGTAGGACTCCTGCATCTGGGAACGACGTAGGTTTAACGTACGACGCCGCTGAGGCAAGTGATTTCTCTCTCAACCCATTATTCTTCTCATTGTCGTACTTTTTTCTTCAGCAATTTTCTCGTTTTGCTGCCGTATTGTTTTAAAAACCATCTTGTATTATTAGTCGAACTTCCTTTCCCTTTCCGTAGTACTGGCGTGTTATATCTTGCACGTTCTTTCTAATATACTCGCATACTTCAAACAAACACCTACTATCAAAGCTCAATGGCGGCCGCGTTCGCATGGGTCAAGACTCGCGCTTCACTTACCAAATTAGGACTTCACTCCATATATCTCGCGGATCTCTCCATCACTCATACTCTATCATGTTACCCACACCTATTATCATTGACACTGCGTTCCGTGCTTTATTTTGTGAGTTTTCTTTCATTCCCTTTTATATTCCTTAATCCCTTCCACCAGCCGGGGTCGTAACTTACATTATCGTTAAAACCGTCAACTTCTTTGTCGATTGGAAGGATCGGGCTCTAGGTAACTGTCTTTCTTCGGTAGCGTTATTTATCTAAACAATGATGGTTAGCTTTATTGGAAATGCAAAACAGGGAGTATAGGGCTCTCATTGGTAAGTTTTCGTAGTTTGTCTTGGTATTTAATTCAACTATTTTTAGCGGAGACGCAAAACAGGGAGCCTAGGACCCTCATTGGTATGTTTTCGTACATTGTCTTGGTATTTAATTCAATTAGTTTTAGCAGGAGCGCAGTCTGTAGGCGTTTCTGGGAGTTCATTCGTGATGGATAACCGTGTGTATAACTGGTAAGTGTTTTATTTCCCGTGTAAGTTTTCGGCATTGAACATAGATTTAGGGCATCCAAAGCATGATTGGTTTCGAATTTGTAACGATAATGTATTCCCACAGCGTATTGTGTATATAGGACAATACCATTGGCCACCTTGCAGCACCTGCCGCAGGAGGGGGACGAGGAACAGCGTGGGCAGGGATTGCTCGTCGTGCACGCTCGTTCTAACGGTGCATTTTTATTCGATATAACCTTCTTAATTTTACTAACAACAGCAACCTCTAAACCTCTAGCCCGCATTGTGTGAGGTTCGACGAACCTCGCAGATAACGAACTATGAACGAATCCGGCCCGGCCATTCACTTCTCGCTTCACTTCAATCACATCCTCCCTTCAATCCCACCACACGACAAAAGGCTACGTGGTAACGACGTGAAGATGCGCGATCGATATAATAGTGGTGGCAAAGGTGAGAACTACTGTAGTAGCAACCTTGTCCGTGATGACAATTTAGGCACTTGAAGAAACTCGTCTCGATAAAAGCTATGGCCTCTTCAATTTCGCGATTCGAGGAAGATGGGTTAGTGGGAAAGTGGTATCCGCCCATCGGGTATCGATGTTTGGTTCTGAAAATGAAGTCATTAAAGAGCTGAGATGAACGATGGAGAGATTCAATTTCATGGATGAAACATAGACCTAGCCTGTCCTAACCCCATTTTCAAGTGGGCCGAACAGAGACAAATCGTGGGAGAGCAGACCAAACGCGAGGTTCAGCGAACCTCAGCAGGACAGGACTCCAGAGTTTGGGAGTAAAGAATTCGGACTCTAGAAACAAGGTAGGGAACAAAAGAGTCGGTTCCCGTTTTCAGAGGTTCGTTGAACCTCGGCTTTCATGACGCTGCCTTGTACATCTCATTTCCTTTCATTCTGCCCCCGTTTCTCTGAACCTCACCTTTTGTCTCTAGCATTTTCTTTTTATTCGGCCCTCGTTTTTCTGAGGCCCGAGCTGCGCCTTTCGTGGGGATCTATCCCTCCTCGTTTGTCTTCTGCCGCCCTTCCTTGGAACAAGGAGGGTGTCGGCTTTTGTGTGAGATTCGGCGAGCCTCTCTCACTTTGTGCGTTTCTCAAACTCGCATTGCGTGTGAGGCCGCATTTTGAGGGGTTAGTAATATTAATTATATTCAATTATTTAGTAATTATTCAATATAATATATATCTTTGATTCTTATCATGATGGTCCAACTTTGTTCGTGCGGTGACGCAGAAGATTCGAGTTGACTCCCGTGCTGTCAGCCTGACCTTAGCTGTACGGAGTAGTACTCCTGCATCTGCGAACTTTATGTTATCTGCTGGTGGTGAGGAATGGTCGGGTGGTTGAACTCTTAGTCGTTCAAGGTATGTGGCCATGTACTACTTCTGAGGCTCTTATAGTTGCGTAGATATTGTGATCATGCGATGCTCGACGAACCTCGCAAGTACTTGCTACTTCGAACACCACGCAAATACTCATTAAAGACAAATGTTACTCGAATCGCGCTTGGGAGAAGTTATCGGAATTCTCTTGTCCCTTACAAAGAAGCGATTTTAGTATTACTTTAACAAGTGTGTCTAGTCCTCGGAGTCAGATGGACCATCTTCGTTGACACTTTCTTTTGACAAGGTCCTGAGAACTCAGATTTGGGAAATGGTCGCGGTGGTGGGTGACCTCCATGGATATCGAATTCCGAATGGCGGATGCTTTTTCAGGACACTCTTCATTGCCGACCGCCTTTTCAGCGAAGGAGCGTCGCTGGTGATGGTCGTTGAGACCGGTGCAGTACGCAGCCTTTTCGGATCTCGATGGAACTGGTGAGCTAGTGGATTCTTCCGTGGAGTCGAGTCGTGGCTGAGAAAATCGACGAGAGGCCCCGGGTTCATTTGGGTCTTTTAAGAGTTGCGCTGGAAGCGTAGCGACGGAAGAGGTGTCAGAAGGATGTGATCCACCAGAGGGCGAAGTGGTCTCTTGAATTTCTTGCATAGAGATGTTGACTTTTCGCTTTTCTGAAGCTCTCTTTCTTCTTCTAAAGTAGGCGTTAGTCCCTGTTGTCAAAGAATAAAATCATACATACAAGTACAATCGATTTCGTGCCTTGTCTTGTTCGTAACTCAAGACCGCCTTTTGGACATCGGGAGGAAACGGCAGCTTCAGTTCTTTGAGTCTGCTGGCCTCTCTGATCAATTCAGCCTTTAACCGCCTGAATAATTCGAGTTACCAGGAAACACGTGCCGAGTAATCTACCTTACCTGGACTTCTGATTCCTTTCGGCACTAGTGGTCTTGGAAGTGCTGCCTACATCAATCCGCCTTTTTTTGTATTCAAGAGAAGAATCGGCGCCGTGTACATACGGGACGAATTGTATCTCAATTTCGTCGTCTGGTAAATTGGTTGTAATGCAAACTCGATTGTCTGATGCAGTAGGCGCACCAGTCTGTTTTTGAGCCTGGTTGACGTTCATTGGCAAAAGGAGCGTTGTCGGTGTTGTAATTTCTAATTGAAATCGATTTGATATAGTCCTGATGAAAGAAGTATCTGCGGTGGCTGTGTGACAGCAAAAGTTAATTACGGCAGCAAATCATTCCGCAACTATCACGAGAGAAGCAACAATAAAAATTTATTGCCAATCAGGTAGATACTTCCATGGCTGTAACAACGGTAGGCACGCAGAACAAAAAGAAAAAAATAGCAAATCTGAGAATATTACTCCCACCTAGATTTTGTTTGCTTCTTCAGTATTCTCGTAAAAGGATTCTGAGAAGGAGTGGATCTAGGCGGAGGACTCAGTCTCCCTGACTGCAGAGTTGTCGCCTGACGAATGACAGGAATATCTTCATACAACCATGATAGTAAGAATGGAAAAGAAGGATCTTTGATAGAACACCTACCGTATTTCCGCGTCATCGAAGATGAAGAAGGCCCAGCAGCATCAGCCCGCTTCTCCTGATCCTTCACCAACCGCAGTTTAACGTTATGAAGTTTTTCTTGTCTAGCTTTCGCTTCTTCTTCATTCAGCGGATTGTTCTTGGCAAGGATCATTTGCCTCATTTGCCTAAATGCCGACTTCATTTTGCGGTTCTCTTGGTTCTCTTGACCCCGTCGCTGGACTTCACCGTCGCTCGTGGTATCGGAGTTGTTATTTGGTGTCGGAAGTGGTGAAGTGGGTACGTTGAGAGGCTGTCTCTTGGTCACGACGGAGGGATTTCCGCCCATTGTCTGCATTCCACCTCGCCACCCGTCCGTGGTTTGACCCCATTGCCCGCCTTCACCACAGTGCTCGCCTTCACCACAGTGCTCGCCTTCACCCCATTGCTCGCCTTCATTATCGAGGTGGAGGTGACCATCGCTAATTTTTGCCGAAGAAAAGGATTGGGTGAGCGTGCTGGCATTTCTACTCGTGACCGTATCCACTAAGCGGCTGTCCTGACCAAGTGTGTCTTCCGTTTGGTGTAACATTTCGATATCGGAATCGGGGTCCGTGTGTCCACCGGCTGCTGGCTTCTCT
>WNFN01180350.1_pt1 | contig 10624 bp, 9 predicted proteins | sample 5400161 | NCBI WGS metagenome assembly WNFN01 (sample SAMN13153353, study PRJNA577476) | soil metagenome | isolation source: 80 cm saprolite on Douglas fir-dominated hillslope | place: USA:California | collected 2013-09-17
GCGTCCACCGACACCACCACGCACTGCGCGCCGAACCGGCCTGCCACCTCGGTGAGCAGTTCCGGCCGGGCGATCGCGGCGGTGTTGAGCGACACCTTGTCCGCCCCGGCCCGCAGCAGCCGGTCCACGTCTTCCACGCTGCGCACTCCCCCGCCCACGGTCAGCGGGATGAACACCTGGTCCGCCGTCCGCGCGACCACGTCAACCAACGTGTCCCGGCCGTGGGCGGACGCCGTTATGTCGAGGAACACGAGCTCGTCGGCGCCCTGGGCCTCATAGGCGGCGGCTAGTTCCACCGGATCGCCCGCGTCACGCAGCCCGAGGAAGTTCACACCCTTGACCACCCGCCCGCCGTCGACGTCCAGGCACGGGATGACCCGGATGGCGACGGGCATCAGGCCACTGCCACGGCCGCCGCGTTCAGGGCCTGCTCCAGGGTGAACGCCCCCGCGTACAGGGCCTTGCCGACGATCGCGCCCTCCACGCCCGCCGCCCGTAGCCCGGCGATCGCCAGCAGGTCAGCCAGGCTGGACACCCCGCCGCTGGCGATCACGGGCCGGTCCGTGCGCGCGCAGACCCGGCGCAGCAGGTCGAGGTTGGGCCCGCGCAGCATGCCGTCCTTCATGATGTCGGTGACTACATAACGCCGACAGCCGTCGGATTCGAGCCGTTCCAGAGCCTCGTCCAGCTCCCCGCCCTCAGTCGTCCAGCCGCGCGCCGCCAGCCGGGTTCCGCGCACGTCCAGCCCGACGGCGATCCGATCCCCGTGCGCCGCGATCGCGCTGCGCACCCAGTCGGGACTTTCCAGCGCCGCGGTGCCGATGACCACCCGGGCGCACCCGGTCGCCAGGGCGGCCGCCAGCGAGGCGTCATCGCGGATGCCCCCGGACAGCTCGACCGCCACGTCGAGCTTCCGCACGATTGACGCGAGCAGCGCGGAATTGGAACCGCGGCCGAAAGCGGCATCGAGGTCGACCAGGTGGATCCAGCGGGCTCCGGCGTCCTGCCAGGCCAGGGCCGCGTCCAGCGGATTCCCGTATCCCGTCTCGGTCCCGGCCGCGCCCTGAACCAGCCGGACCGCCTGGCCGCCGGCCACGTCGACGGCCGGCAGCAGGGTCAAGGGACCGGGCGGGCGAGGTCCGGGCGGGCGAGGGCCGGGCGGGCGAGGGCCGGGCGGGCGGGGAAACTCCGTCACCCGATCGACTCTAGCCAGTTCGCCAGCAGCGCCGCCCCGGCGTCACCGGACTTCTCCGGGTGGAACTGGGTGGCGGACAGCGGCCCGTTCTCCACCGCGGCGACGAAAGGCTCCCCATGCGTGGCCCAGGTGACCAGCGGCGCCGTCATCCGGTCGCTCTCGGGCAGCGGCAGCGACGTGGCCGCGTAGGAGTGCACGAAGTAGAACCTGGCGTCCTCGGCGATCCCGGCGAACAGCCGCGACCCGGCGGCGGCGCGGACCGTGTTCCAGCCCATGTGCGGCAGCACCGGGGCATCCAGCCGCCGCACGACCCCGGGCCACTCGCCGCAGCCCTCGGTCCGCTCCCCGTGCTCGACCCCCTCGGCGAACAGCACCTGCATCCCGACGCAGATGCCGAGGACCGGCCGGGACCCGGCCAGGCGCTTGCCGATCACCACCTCGCCGTGGACCGCCCGCAGCCCGGCCATGCAGGCGGCGAACGCGCCCACGCCCGGCACCACCAGCCCGTCGGCGTTCAGCGCCGCGTGCGGGTCGGCGGTCACCTCGACGTCGGCCCCCGCCCGCTGCAGCGCCCGCTGCGCCGACCGGATATTGCCGAAGCCATAGTCCAGCACCACAACCCTGCACGTCACGCATCCAGCCTAACGGCCAGCGTCCGCCCTGCCCGTAACGCGCACCTCGGGTCAGGCCACCAGGCCGGCCACCAGCGGCCGGTCGTGTTTCGGAAGTTCCCGCAGGCCGTGACGAACGACCAGGGCGGCATCGATGAGCGCGCACGCCCGTGCCGTCTCCACAGCGACACGCCAGCCGGTACTCAGAGCACGCCCTTGGTGCTCGGGATGCCGCCCGCACGCGGATCCGGGGCCGCGGCCGCGCGCAGCGCCCGCGCGAACGCCTTGAACTGGGCCTCCACGATGTGGTGCGGGTTGCGTCCGGCCAGCACGGTCAGGTGCACGCAGATTCCCGCGGTGATCGCGAGGGACTCAAAGAAATGGCGGGTCAGCGTCGTGTCGTAGGTGCCGATCGTGGGCGCCATCGGCTCCGGCTCCGCATGCACGGCGTACGGCCGGCCGGACAGGTCCACCGCGGCCCGGGCCAGGGTCTCGTCCAGCGGCACCAGCGCGTCGCCGAACCGGGAGATGCCCGCCTTGTCGCCGAGCGCCTCGCGCAGCGCCTGCCCGAGCGCCAGCGCGGTGTCCTCCACGGTGTGGTGCGCGTCGATCTCGGTGTCGCCCCGCGTCAGCACCTGGGTTTCCTTGGTGACGCGCTCGACCCGCGCGGTGCGGCTCATCGCGCCAGCACCTCGTCCAGCGCCATCCGGAACGCGGCCATCTCCAGGGCGGTGCCGACGCTCACCCGGAGCCAGCCCGGGGGGCCCACCTCGCGGATCAGGACCCCGCGGTCCAGCAGTCCCTGCCAGATCGCGTGCCGGTCGGCGAACTCGCCGAACAGCACGAAGTTGGCATCCGATTCCGCCGCGGCCAGGCTGCGGCCGCGCAGCCAGCCCACGAGGTCATCGCGTTCGGACCGCAGTACGGCCACCGTGGCCAGCAGCTCGCCGGAGTGCCGCAGCGCCGCCCGGGCCACGGCCTGGGTGATCGCGGACAGGTGGTAGGGCAGCCGGACGATCAGCAGCGCCTCCACGACCGCCGCAGCAGGCTGAGCGCGGTCCCCTCTCGGTCGCGCGCGAACTCCGCGTACGCCTCGTCGACGACGACCATGCCTGGGGCAGCCGCGCACACCGCCTCGACCACCGCGGGCGGCAGCGCGGTCCCGGTCGGGTTGTTCGGCGAGGTGAGGAACACCAGGTCCGGCTGCACCTCGCGGACAGTGGCCGCCGCCCGGCCGGGATCGAGCCCGAAGTCGTCGTCCCTGGAGGCCGGGACCCAGCCGGTGCCGGTGGTCTGCGCGATGAGGGGATGCATCGAGTACGACGGCTCGAAGCCGAGCGCGGTGCGCCCCGGCCCTCCGAAGGCCTGCAGCAGCTGCTGGATGATCTCGTTGGAGCCGTTGGCGGCCCAGACCTGCCGGCCCGTCAGCCCGTGCCCGAGATAGCCGGCCAGGTCGTCGCGCAGGTCGACGGCGTCCCGGTCTGGGTACCGGTTGAGCGTTCCCGCCACGGCCGCCACGGCGTCGGTGACCGCGCGCACCAGGGCGGGCGAGGGCGGGTAGGGGTTCTCGTTCGTGTTGAGCCGGATCGGCACGTCCAGCTGCGGCGCCCCGTAGGGCTCGCGGCCCGCGAGGTCGGCACGCAGCGGCAGGGCCTGGCTGGTTGTCACCCGGCTAGCCTAGCCTTGCGTTCTCGCCGACGGCGTTGCCCGCGAGCGGCAAGGGAGAGGCTCACCCTGGCCGTTCCCGCTCGCCAGGGCGGGAGCGTCGCCGCTCTTTGTAGGCTTTGTGAGTGTCTGATTCCGCGCTGGCTCTCCGTGCCCTCTTCCGGCTGCCGCGCCGGTCGCCCGGCGTTTCCGGCCAGTCGGTCTGGCGCCCGACGTGGTCGGCTCCCGCCGCCATGCGGGCGCTGCGCGCGACGATCGTCGTCCCGGGCCTGTTCGCGCTGACGTTCAAGGTCATCGGCGACCTGCAGATGGCCCTGTTCGCGGTGTTCGGGGGCTTCGCCTCGCTGGTCATGGCCTCGTTCGGAGGAACCAGGCGGGACAAGGCCATCGCGCACCTCGGGCTCGCCGTGATCGGCAGCGTCGCGCTGATCATCGGCACGGCGGTCAGCGGGACGACGTGGCTGGCGGCGATCGTCACCATCCCGGTGGCGTTCGCCATCTTCTTCGCCGGGGTCGCCGGGCCGAACGCCGCGTCCGGCGTCACCGCCGCGCTACTGGCCTACGTGCTGCCGGTCGCCTCCTCCGGCACGGTCGCCGAGATACCGGCCCGCCTGGCGGGCTGGTGGCTGGCCTCGGCGGCGAGCGCGGCGGCGGTCCTGCTGCTCTCGCCGCGATCGCCAGGAGACCGGCTGCGCGCGGCCGCGGCCGGCTCGGCGTCCGCGCTCGCCAGCTGCCTGACGGCCGCCGCCGGCGGCGGGGCGACGCCGGCCGACCGGGAGGCGGCGATAGCGGCCAAGCACACGCTGTTGAACCTCTTCGCGGCCTCGCCGTTCCGCCCGACGGGGCTGGCCACCGCCGACCAGGGAATGGCGAACGTCGTCGAGGAACTCGAGTGGTGCACCTCGCTGGTCTCCGACGCGCTGGACGGCCACCTGGACCTCCGGCGGGTAGCACCGACCGACCGCGAGCTGCTCGGCGCGGCCGCCGCGTTGCTCGAAGACGTGTCCTGGCTCCTGGGCAGCCAGGACGTCTCGGACCAGGACGTCGCGCGTGACCTCGACCGGCTGGAACGCGCTCGCGCCGTCAGCGCCGCGGGCTGCTTGGAGCTATCCGGGGATCCGGCCGGCGTCGTTGCATCGGCAGCGAACGCGTCGCACGCGGAGGCGATCGCCGTCGCGGCGCGGGCCGCCGCCGCGGACGCCCTGATCGCCGCCCGGCGGGCCGACCCGGAGACGGTAGCGGCCCAGCGCCGCAGCTGGTACGCGGGCCTCGGGGATGGCCCGCCGCTGGCCGAGCGGAGGTTCGCCGGCCTGACCGGTGCCGCCCGCATCGCCGCCCGGCACGCCAGCCTCCGCTCGGTCTGGTTCCGCAGCAGCGCGCGCGGCGCGGCGGCGCTCGCCGCCGCGGTGGCCGTCGCCGACGTCAGCGGCGTGCAGCACGGCTTCTGGGTGGTGCTCGGCACGCTGTCGGTGCTGCGCACCAACGCCGCGTCCACGGGGTCCACCGTGTGGCGGGCCTTGGCCGGCACGGTCGTCGGCTTCGTGGTCGGCGCCGCGCTGCTGCTGGCCATCGGCACCGGGCAGACCGCCCTGTGGGTCGCCCTGCCCATCGCCATCATCGTGGCGTCCTACGCGCCGGGGACCGCTCCGTTCGCGGTCGGCCAGGCGGCCTTCACGATCACCGTGGTCGTGCTGTTCAACCTGCTCGTCCCGGCCGGCTGGAAGGTAGGCCTGCTGCGGATCGAGGACGTCGCGATCGGCTGCGCGGTGAGCCTCGTGGTCGGGGTGCTGTTCTGGCCGCGCGGCGCGAGCGCCGCGGTCGGCGACGACCTGGCCGACGCCTTCCGCCGCGGTGCGGCGTACCTGACCCAGGCGGTGGACTGGTCCCTCGGCGTGCGGCAGCAGGCGCCGGACACGGCGGTCGCGACGATCACCGCCGGGATCCGCCTGGACGAGGCGCTGCGGCTGTTCCTGGCGGAGCAGGGGACCAAGCGGGTACGGAAAGAAGACCTGTGGAGCCTGGTCATGGGCACCATGCGGCTGAGGCTTACGGCGAATTCAGTGGCCGGCCTGCGCAGCCAGGCCGGGCCGGACCGGGCAGCCGGGCCGAGCCAGGCCGATCCGCTGCAGGCCATGCTGCGGCGGCGAGCGGCCGGCCTCGCCGACTTCTACGGGCGCGTCGCGGACCAGGTCGGGCCGCCCCGGCATGATCAGCTCGCACCCGTCGTCGTCCCGGACCTGCGCGGCCTGGACGGCCTGGACGGCCTGGACGGGCTCAGCGGACTTGACGGGCCGAACGGGGCGGGCGGCGGCGAGGCCGCGACGGCGCACTACCATCCGCGCGCGCTGTGGGTACGCGAGCACCTGCACCATCTCGGCGAGCATGTGCAGGCGATTACGGCGCCTGCCGAGCACGTGGCCGAGCTGCGACGTGTTCCATGGTGGCGGTAGAGCCGGTCACGTCCAGGGCGGCGCTGGAGCCGGCCACGTCCCGGTCGGGGCGCTGGGCCGACCACCACTCCCTGATCGCAAGCGCCAGCAGGCCGGGCACCAGGTCGATGGAGCGGCGCAGCACCCAGGCCGTTCCCTTGGTGGCCAGCCACCCGAACTCGGCCAGGCGGGTCGGCGGCGGGCTGGACGGCTCGGGATCGGGCGCGGGCCCTGTCAGCACGCCCGCGTCCACCAGCTTGTCGTGGAACCGGCAGGCGATCAGTCGGTGGCCGCGCTCGCTGGGGTGCAGCCGGTCCACGGCCCACATGCGGGGGTCGTGGACCTCCGCGTCCCCGGCTGCGTCGTAGTGCAGCGTGCCGAACCGCGCCGCCACCGCGTCCATCGCGGCATTCACCTCGTTCATCCGCCGGGCCAGCGGCCGCGCCAGCGAGCCGGGCAGGCCGAGCATGCGGCCCGGGTCGGGCAGCCGCATGGTCAGCACCTCGGCGCCCGCGGCGCGCAGCGCGCCCACCGTGTGCGCCGCCGCCGCCGCGATCCGGTCTGCGTCGAAGCTGGTCCGCAGCGTGTCGTTGACCCCGACCACGACGCTGGCGATGTCCGGGCGGAGGCGCAGCGCGCGGGGCAGCTGATCGCGCTCGACGTCCGCGAACCGCGCCCCGCAGGATGCGAGGATGTGCAGGTTCGGCTCGCGCGTGCCCTCGGCCAGCAGCGCGGCCCAGCCCCGCCAGGCCCAGCTGCCTGCGCGCCGTACCGGGTCGCCGACACCCAGCGTGATCGAGTCCCCTAGGGCCGCAAACGTCGTCATGTTGTCCCTCCCGCTTGCCTCCGGAACCCCGCGCCCCTCCGGCTCGCTCACGCTGGCACCTCCACTGACCTTGCTGTCTCGAGAACCGCCTCGTAGTGGCCGATCAGCTCGTCGCCCAGGGCCTGCCAGGTGCGGCCGAGCACCTTATGCCGGGCCGCGCGCCCCTGGGCGGCGCGCAGGCCAGGGTCGGCGGCCAGCTTGGCCACGGCGGCGGCGAGCGCGCCTGCGTCGCCGGGCGGCACCAGGAACCCGGTGACACCGTCGTCGACCAGGTCGAGCGGCCCGCCGGCGGCGGGCGCGACCACCGGCAGGCCGCTTGCCGAGGCCTCCTGGAGCGTCTGGCCGAAGGTCTCGTGCGGCCCGCTGTGCACGAAGAGATCCAGGCTGGCGTAGATGCTGGCAAGCTCCTCCCCGTGACGCTGGCCCAGGAACATGGCGGCGGGCATGGCCCGGCGAGCCGCGCCCTCGGCCGGGCCCGAGCCGACGATCACCAGCCGGACTCCGGGCAGGGTCGCCACCTCGCTCAGCAGGTCGACACGCTTCTCGGGCGCCAGCCGGCCGATGTAGCCGACCAGCACCTCCCCGGCCGGCGCAAGCTCGGCGCGCAGCCGCTCGCTGCGCTTGGCCGGGTCGAACCGGAGGGTGTCCACGCCCCGCCCCCAGAGCCAGACGCGCTCGATGCCGTGCGTGTGCAGGTTCGAGGCCGCGGCGGTAGACGGGGCCAGGGTCCGGGCGGCGGCGTTATGGATCCGGCGCAGGCGGCGCCACGCGGCCTCCTGGCCGAGAGGGCCGAAGCGGTAGGCGCGCGCGTAGGCGGGCATGTCGGTCTGGTAGACGGCCACCACCGGCAGCCGCAGCCGGGCGGCCGCCACGCTGCCGTTGGTGCCGAGGACGAAGGGGCTGGCCAGGTGCACGAGCTCGGTTCCGTGGCGGGCCAGCGCGGTGCGCAGCCGCGAGCCCGGCACCGCCACCCGGAAGCCCGGGTACCCGGGCATCGGCAGCGACGGCACCCTTACTACGGGGAACTCCAGCTCGAGGTCGGGGCGCGGCAGCGAGCGGGCTGGCTCGGGCGCGATGACCATCGGGTGATGGCCCCGGAGCCTGACCAGGTGCTCGGCCACGCGTAGCACGCAATGAGCGACGCCGTTCACGTCGGGCGGGAACGACTCGGTGATAATCGCGATCTGCACGATCACACGGTGAACGAGCTAATGCCCGGAAACGGCCTCTACGCGATGACGAGACGAATAACTATCGGTGACATCTCGGTTACCAGGCCTCCGGGGGGCTCACGGCCGCCCTGTGGACCGGGCCGTGGCCGTGCTGGATCCGGGGGCCGACCCCCCGGATTCCCTCGCCGTGGCGCGGGCGCGGACCGCGTTCACGTGCGCGGCCAGGTCTTCGGCTCCGCCGAGCGCGTCGATATACGGGGCGACCTCGGCGAGCGCCGCGGCGTCGCAGGCCACCACGTGGATGCCGCGCAGGAACGTCAGGACTGACAGCCCGCCGGAATGCCGGGAGGTCCCGCCGGTGGGCAGCACGTGGTTGGAGCCTGCCAGGTAATCACCGAGCGACACCGGGGCGAACGGGCCGACGAACACCGCGCCCGCGTTGCGGACTCGGAAGGCGAGCTCGGCCGCCCGTTCCGCCTGGATCTCCAGATGCTCCGGGGCCCAGGCGTCCGCGACGGCCAGGGCGCCGTCCTCGTCGTCCACCAGCACGCAGGCGGACTGGCCGGCCAGGGCCGCCTCGACCCGCTCCCGGTGCCGTGTGCCGGCGACCTGCCTGGCGAGCTCGCCGTCGGTGCGATCGGCGAGGCCGGGATCGGTGGTGATCAGCAGGCACGCGGCCAGCGCGTCATGCTCGGCCTGCGCGACCAGGTCGGCCGCGACCAGCACGGGATCCGCCGTGTGATCCGCGATGATGGCGATCTCGGTCGGCCCGGCCTCGGCGTCGGTCCCGATCCTGCCCTGCAGCAGCCGCTTGGCCGCGGCCACGTAGACGTTGCCCGGCCCGCTGACGGTGTCCGCCGGCGGGCAGTCAGCGGTGCCGTAGCCGAACATGGCGATCGCCTGAGCGCCGCCGACCGCGTGCACCTCGGTGACCCCGAGCAGTGCGCAGGCCGCCAGCACCGCGGGATGCGGCAGGCCGCCGTTCTCGGGGCGGGGCGGCGAGGCGACGGCGATCTCGGCGACGCCCGCCACCTGCGCCGGGATCACGTTCATCACCACCGACGAGGGGTAGGCGACCAGGCCGCCGGGCACGTAGACGCCGACCCGGCCGACCGGCACGTAGCGCTCGGTCACGGTCGCGCCGTCGGCGACCGTGGTGACCGTGTCCCGCGGTAGCTGCGCCTCGTGGACCAGCCGCGCCCGGCGCGCGGCCTCCTCCAGCGCCGCCCGGACCTCGCCGCCGAGCTCGGCGAGCGCGGCCTGCAGCGCGGACGGCGGAACCAGGGTGGTGGCCAGGTCCACGCCGTCGAATCGCCTCGTCATATCCCGGACGGCCGCCGCGCCGCGTAGACGCACGTCCTCGCAGACCGGCCGCACCGCCTCGAGCGCGGCCTCGACGTCAAGCCGGGCCCGGGGCAGCGCCCCGGCCAGGCGCTGCCAGCCGAGACTGGCCGCCGTCTCCCCGCGCAAGTCGATCCTGGTCAGCACCTGAACAGCGTAGCCGCCCGGCCGGAGCCGCCGCCGGCTGATCTTCGCGCGTCCTGGCGGCGCGAAATTCGCCGAGAAGCCGGGGGTACCGCTGGCCCGCTGAGCCAGTACCGCGAGGATGTACGAGTGGCATGGATCAACCTCGACGGCGCGGTCAACGTCCGCGACCTGAGCGCGCTGCCCACCGGGGACGGCCCACGACATAGGCGTGACCACCGTGGTCGACCTGCGCAGCCCCACGGAGGTCGAATCGGAGGGACCCGGCCCGCTGACCCGGGTCGAGTCGGTCCGTCACGCGTACCTCTCGGTCCTCCCAGAGCGCGGCTCGGCCACCGATGCCGCCGCCGACGCGCTCGCGATGCGCCGCGACGGGGCGCGCTCCCGCTATCCCGACGACGTCCGGGCCGGCTACTACCTCGGCTACCTGGAGGACCGGCCGGATCACGTGGTGGCGGCCCTGCGGAGCGTCGCTGAGGCGCCGGGCGCGGCGCTGGTGCACTGCGCCGCCGGCAAGGACCGGACCGGCGTGGTCGTCGCGCTGGCGCTCAGCGCCGTCGGGGTGCGTCGGGATGCCGTGGTCGCCGACTACACGGCGACCGCCGAGCGCATGCACGCCGTCCTGGGCCGTCTGCGCGCCTCCGAGACGTACGCGGCCGACATCGACAAGGCGCCCGACGACGACCATATACCGCGGGCCGAGACCATGACGGCGTTCCTCGATGAGGTCGACGGGCGTTACGGAGGCGTGCTGCGGTGGCTGTCCGAGCACGGGTTCGGCGCGAGCGACGTCGCGTCGCTGCGCGTCAAGATGCTCGCCGCGTGATGACGCCCTCCCATGGCCGGAGCGTGCCCGCGGGCGGTTCCCCGGCGGTACTGAGCAGGATCTCGCCGGACGGGCCGGGCAGGGTGGCGGGCGCGTCGGAGAAGTTCGCGGCGACGGTGAGGCCGCCGACGCGGTAGGCCCACAGCCCCTCGGCCCCTGCCACGATCTCGTAGCCGGCGACCTGGCCGCCGAGCTCGGCGCGGCGCACGGCGAGCAGGCTCCGGCAGAACGAGAGCACCGAGGCCGGGTCCTGGCGCTGGCCTGCGACGTTGCGTGCGGCGGCATCGCCGACCGGTAGCCACGGCTTCACGCCGTCGGCGGTAAACCCGCCGGACGGCGACGCCTCCCACTGCATCGGGGTCCGGCCGCGGTCCCGGCTGTGCTGCTCGGCGGCGTCCCGGGTCATCTTGTCCCG
>WNFN01190000.1_pt2 | contig 10624 bp, 9 predicted proteins | sample 5400161 | NCBI WGS metagenome assembly WNFN01 (sample SAMN13153353, study PRJNA577476) | soil metagenome | isolation source: 80 cm saprolite on Douglas fir-dominated hillslope | place: USA:California | collected 2013-09-17
TACTTCACGCGGAGCGCGGGCCGTTGAAGAACTCTATCAACCTTTTGCCTGTATCATCGGAGAACCAAGCGGCAGCCAGGCGGTGACGATTGGCTACAAGGGCAGGTTGCTAGTGGACTACTGCGTAACGCGCCCGGTACATCATAGTGCGGGGCTGCTGCAAAATAGTAGCGAGGTAGCCATTGCCTTCTGGCATCGCGTGCGTGACCATGCTGCCAGTTGGAACCAACAGTATGCAGAAAACTCTACATTTGCTGCACTCATGCCTTCGCTGCGCGGTATCAACAGCAGTCAGGACGGTTTTGTAGAACAGACACAACTTTGTATTGGCTACCGTTTACCTCCTGGCTACAATATTGCAGATCTGCGTACTTGCCTGGAGCAATGGGCCTCCGAAGATGAGGCGCACATTAGTTTTTCAGGTGAAGAGATGGCCTTTCAGACGACCCGCACAACGTCCTTATCACGAGCTTTCATATCTGCTATTCGAACTACTGGGAGACAACCTGTCTTCAAGCACAAAACGGGAACATCGGATATGAACGTCGTTGGACCGGCCTGGGGACAGAACATTGTTGCATATGGGCCAGGCGACTCGCGACTCGATCATACGCCCCAGGAGCACATACAAGTAGCCGAGTATATTCAAGCCATCGATGTGCTTGAGTTAGTACTGCGGGAACTCTCGTTACAAGGAGCAATGACACAATGAGACCACTGACTATTCTCGACTCAACGTTACGCGAGGGTGAACAGTTCGCTAAGGCCTTCTTTACCTTTGAGCAGCGGCTAAGAATGGCCCGCTTACTGGATGCCGTCGGTGTAACGTTTATAGAGGTCCCTTCGCCGATTGTCTCACCGGAGATGCAACAAACGGTGCAAGCGCTTTGTGAACTTGGTTTGCGTGCGCGCGTAGTAGCGCATGTGCGTTGTGTTGAGGCTGATGTACTGGCAGCCCTGGACACACCTGTTTTCGGCTTGAATCTCTTTTATGGCACGTCTACCGAGCTACGTACCTTTAGCCATGGTCGCCGCATCGACCAGATCCTTGCTGATGCCGTACCACTGATTCAACTCATTAGATCTGCTGGACGTTATGTGCGCTTTTCCGCTGAGGATACATTTCGCAGCGACCTGGTTGATCTACTCACTGTCTTTGATGCCGTCGTCGAAGCTGGCGTGCAGCGCATTGGTTTGCCTGATACTGTCGGCATCGCTACACCTCGCCAGGTTGAACAACTTGTCCGTCTCTGTGCTGAACGTTATCCACAGGTTGGCATTGAGTTCCATGGTCACAATGATACTGGCTGCGCCATTGCAAATACTGTCGCTGCATTGGAAGCGGGCGCAGATTGCCTTGATGTTACCGTAATGGGTATTGGGGAGCGCAATGGTATTGCCTCGCTCAGTGGCCTTGTCGCGCACCTGTATATTCACCACCCGGAACTGCTGGGTGTATACGATCTCACGCAATTGGCTCCTCTCGATCAATATGTCGCAGAGTGCCTGGATCTGCCTATTCCTTTTAACATGCCAATAACTGCTCCGGATGCGTTTACGCACAAGGCGGGTGTGCATACCAAAGCAGTACTTCGTAATACTCGTTCGTATGAGGTGCTCACGCCAAGCGATTTTGGATTAATGCGCCACATCGATATTGGTTCGCGCTTCACCGGGCGCTATGCCGTTGGCCACCGGGCTACAACCTTAGGGCTGGACCTCAATAATGATGAGGTCAGTCAGCTTACCCAGGCTCTAAAAGAACGCGCCGAGCGCGGTTCGTTGAGTCAGGAAGAAGTCGATACATTTATTCATGCATGGTACCAGGAGAAAGAGAGTGTAATATGGGAACGTTAACCGAAGAAATCTTTAGCAACAAGTTGGGCCGCACTGTAACGCAAGGCGAGACGGTTGTGGTAGATGTTAATCACGTAATGAGTCACGATACGACGACTCCCCTGGCTGTACAAGCCTTTCGTAAGTTGACGCAACAGAATGGTGGACGCGTATTCGATGCGCGGCGGTCGCACATTGTGTTTGACCACATTGTGCCTCCTGCGACCATTGCAGCGGCAACGCTGCAACGCGACATCCGTCAGTTCGCACGAGAGCAGGATATCAGCATTTTGCAAGAGGGTATTTGCCACCAGGTAATGCCGGAGCGCGGGTATGTCACTCCCGGCGATATCATCGTTGGTGCCGATAGCCATACCTGCACCTATGGAGCTTTAGGAGCCTTTGCCACTGGTATGGGCTCTACTGACATCGGGGTAGCTTATGCTACCGGGCGTTCCTGGTTTCGTGTCCCGCCAACGATCAATATCCGTTTAACGGGAAGGTTGCCCTTTGGTGTGTACGCCAAGGATGTGACATTAGAGATGGTACGCCGTGTGGGTGTTGATGGCGCCAACTATTGTGCCATTGAGTATACAGGAGAGTTGGTGGAGCAGATGTCAGTAAGTGAGCGCTTCACTTTCTGCAACATGGCGATTGAGATGGGGGGGAAAGCGGGACTCATTACCCCGGATGCAACGACCCAGGCCTGGCTACATGGGCGTATCAACAGCGATTATCCCTTGCTCTCACCACGTAACCCACGCTATGAACGTGTGGTGGAAATAGATGCTTCGGATCTGACTCCCTTAATCGCCTGTCCACCAGATGTCAACAATGTCGTTCCGGTTGAGACGGTTGGGCATATAAAGATCGACCAGGTGTTTCTTGGTACTTGTACGAATGGACGCCTTGACGACCTCGCGATCGCCGCAAATATATTGCAAGGGAAGACGCTTCATCCGCAGACGCGAATGGTGGTTGTTCCTGCTTCCCGTGAGGTTTATCTGGAAGCGCTGCGCCTGGGCTACGTGGAAACATTTATTCAGGCGGGTGCCTCGGTTGGAACACCTGGTTGTGGTCCTTGTATCGGTCGACACTATGGTGTACTGGCACCGGGAGAACGTGCCTTGACAACGATGAACCGAAATTTTACGGGACGCATGGGCGATCCCACGGCCGAGATTTACCTTGGTAGCCCTGCCACAGTTGCTGCCACCGCCTTGACTGGCTACATTACTGATCCAAGAGACTTCTTATAGCCATTAACTACGACGAAACATAGAAAGGAAATATATAACCATGAGCCGAATATGGATGCTTGGCGACAACGTGAACACCGATGTCATCATTCCCGGACGCTACAATGTGACTACTGATCGAGCTCAACTGGCTCGTTACTGCCTATGTGAGGTACTACCAGAGTTTGCCCAGCACGTACAGGCAGGTGATGTAGTGATGGCCGGTCACAACTTTGGCTGTGGCTCATCACGCGAACATGCTCCCGCCGCATTACAAGCCTGCAATGTGCAGGCTATCATTGCGCGCAGTTTCGCACGCATTTTCTACCGCAATGCCGTAAATATTGGCCTGCCTGTGCTTGTCTGCGAAGAGGCAGTACAGGCCAGCGCTGACGGCCAGGCTATAGAGATAGACCTGGCGAGCGGCATTATTCACAACGTAACAACCGGACAGACGTTTCAGGCTGAGCCTTTGAATCCTTTTGTCGCGCGCATTGTCGCTGCTGGCGGAATCATTGAGTATATTCGCCAGGAAGGAACGCTGCGATGATCACAAGTTACTTCAGACATCCGCGCTCGTCTTTGGTACCTCCAACCGTGTGTGTAATTGCTGGAGATGATGCCGCTCCTGAAGTGATGCGCCCTACAGTAGAGGTACTGCGTCTGCTAGCGCCTGATGTCTGTTTTGTAGAGGCGCTGAGCGGAAGCGAGGCATTACCGCGTTACAATGATGCGTTTCCTGACGAGACTCGCCAGGCGATTGATAACGCCGACTGTACACTCTTTGGTGCCACGGGCGGACCAAGCAGGCCTATCTTATGGTATCTCCGTTGGGGTAAAGAGACATATGTAAATGTGCGCCCTGTGCGCTGGGGCCCTGGGTACCGCAGTCCGATGCTTCATCCTGAACGTATCGACTATGTGATTATGCGCGATAATTTGGAGGGCATGTACCCACCACGCGAAGGTGATATTGCAGAGCTACCTACCTTATCCAGCAGCACGTCCTGGTGGCAATTTCCCCCTGTGGAAAAATCAGGTGCCTATGCTGTGCGTGTCTGTACCGATGAGCAAATACAGCATGTAGCGGTGGCGGCGTGCGAACTTGCTCTACGTCGTCAAGCTGCTGGCTATCCTGGTCGTGTGACCCTTGGAGCTAAGTACTCGATTTTGCCGCGCACCGATGGGCGTTTCCGCACAATTGTCGCAGAAACCGTACAAACCTACTCCAGTTTGAGTTACCAGGAATTTCTGATAGATGACCTGGCCCGGCGGATGATCGCTCTTCCGGAGACGCTGGATGTCGTAGTGCTTTCCAATGAACATGGTGATATTCTTGCTGATGTTGCCAGTGGCAGTATTGGAGGGTTGGGTCTCGCGCCCAGCGCCTGTTATGGCCAAAACTATGCTTACTTTGAACCTGTCCATGGTTCTGCACCGGACCTGCTCGGCAAAGGCATCATCAATCCGACCGCCATGTTGCTTTCAGGCGCAATGATGCTCGCATACTTTGGCTATATGGAACAGGCAGAGCGACTAGAGCGTGCAATCGAGCAGGTTTACCGAGGTGGAACTCACTTGACCAGCGATCAGGGAGGGCAGGCGAGTACAGGGGAATTAGTAGAAGCCGTGATTGAAGCTGTTGTAGCTATGAAATAAAGGCAGCCCAAATTTTTACGTTGTGTGTTTAGGTTGTGACTTCCTCAATCACAATCTAAACGTACAACATAAACTATGGAGGTTTCTGCAGGTTGTACGTTCCAGAATCAGCGCGAAATAGGGCGCGGATCCGGCAGGTCTTCTGTGAATACACGGCTGGCCAGGATATCCTCAGCTTCAATCGTCATCAAATCCGTCTTCGAAAATCTTCCCCCTTTCGCGAAAAGACGGTTCGCCTGACGCAGGCGTGCGCGGTCGAGCGCATTGCGCACACTGCGGGCATTGGAGAAGCGGGGCATGTGCATCCGCCTCTTGAGGTAGGCTTCGAACGCTTGTAACGCCTCTGGACTGAAACGATACATCTGCTCTGCCAGCATGAGCTGGGCGATGATGAGTAGTTCTTCAAGAGAAAAATCGGGGAAGTCCAGGTGGTGTGCAACGCGCGAACTGACACCCGGGTTGGACTGGAAGAAGGTTTCCATACGGTCCTTATAGCCCGCGAGAATAACGACGAGATCATCGCGCTGATTCTCCATCACCTGCAAGAGGATCTCGATGGCTTCCTGTCCATAGTCCCGTTCGTTTTCTTGACGGTAGAGGTAGTAGGCCTCATCAATGAAGAGCACCCCTCCCATTGCTCGCTTGAGGACCTCTTTGGTTTTGGGGGCAGTATGGCCGATGTACTGACCAACAAGGTCGTCGCGTGTCACCGCTATTAGATGCTCTTTGCGCACATAACCGAGCCGGTGCAGGATCGTCGCCATCCGCATAGCTACTGTCGTCTTGCCAGTGCCTGGCTGACCGGTAAAGGACATATGCAGAGAGGGAGGTCGCGCCGTCAACCCAAGGCCACGGCGTAAACGATCAATCACTAACAGGGCAGCGATTTCGCGGATGCGCGTCTTGACCGAATTGAGTCCCACCAGTTCCTCATCAAGCTTTTGCAGCACCTCCATCACCTGTGATTCCTGGAGAACGCTCGCCACATCTACATCGGCATCATCAGGGATGTCAAGTATTGAATTCGTAGGGCCGTTCTGTCTCTCGGATTGAGTTGGTGAAAACATGCTCATGATCTTCTCCATAGGTTTCAGTCACATCTAATCTGACTTGTCGTCTTCATGGTGCAGGCTGGTGGGCACAGATGCCTGTTACTCATGAGAACAGAACTGGAATTGGATCAGCCAGTAAACCGCTCTCCCGTGGGCTTGTCGGTTGCATAGCTGTGCAGCGTATAACGGATGACACGGTCATGCGACTCCTGGCGGAACAAGCCGAAGCCAGGATCGTAGGGCGGTCGATTGACTATAAACGAGAGGGCGATGGTCTGGCGGCCTTTGCGGCGATCGTAGGCACCCACCCGGATATAGTGGTGTGGGTAAGCTCTCCGGCAGGCGTTGATCTCATACAGGACCGCCGCCGGATCCTTCTCGTCAAACATCGGCAACCCCCACATCTGCCAGTAGGAGTTACGCGGATGGGGGTCGTCGGTGAACTCTACGTTGATTGGCCAGTCGTTGTCCAAACAGTAGTGCACCTGCATGCAAATCTCATCATCAGTCAGATCGGGCAGAAAGGAAAACGTTCCTTGGGTCAGGTGAAAAGCCATAGTGATCACTCCTTCTCGTTCCGCTAATAACTTGGGGTCGGTATGGCATCAGGCGTGTCGGTTGAGGCGTAGTTGAAGCTCACGTCCTTCCATAGCTCGAGTGCGGCACGCAGCGGACCGCACCACTTCGCGGCCTTCTCCAGGATCTCTGGTCCTTCATTAAAGTAGTGGGTGACCAATAGTGCCGCCACCGAACTGGAGCACCACATCCTCACCCAGGTAGTACAGCAGTTGGTGCATCTGCCCGGCATGAATACCACCTGAAGCGACAGGCATGACGGTGGCCAGAGATGCCCAGTCCTGCTCGAAGAATAGTCCCAGGGCTGGATCAGCGTCGTACTTCATGCTACGCAGCGTCTGATAGTAGCCACGTATAGCCATGGGATCACCTTCCAGTTTTCCAACCACAGTACCGGCGTGGATGTGATCGACACCAGCCAGGCGCATCCACTTGGCAATCACCCGGAAGGAAACGCCATGCGTCTTCTGACGCGTGTAGGTGCCATGACCAGCCCGATGCAGGTGCAGGATTAGGCCGTTCTTGCGGGCCCATTTGGCCATGGACTGGATGGCCGTGTAACCTATAGTCAGGTCTATCATGACGATGATACTTCCCAGCTCCTTGGCAAAGTCGGCTCGCTCGTACATGTCCTCCATGGTTGCAGCGGTGACGTTCATGTAATGCCCCTTGATCTCACCAGTCTCCGCACTGGCCTTGTTGACGGCCTCGATACAATAGAGGAAGCGGTCACGCCAGCGCATGAAGGGCTGCGAGTTGATATTTTCGTCGTCTTTCACAAAGTCCAGTCCACCACGCAGCGCCTCGTAGACGACACGACCATAATTACGGGCAGAAAGGCCAAGCTTTGGTTTGGTCGTGGCACCGAGCAGCGGTCGGCCATACTTATCGAGATATTCACGCTCCATAACGATACCATGGGGCGGACCTTGAAAGGTCTTCACATAGTGCGGCGGAATGCGCATATCCTCCAGGCGCAAGCTCTTCAGTGCTTTAAAGCCAAAGACATTGCCAATGATGCTGGAGGTCAGGTTCGCGATGGACCCCTCTTCGAACAGATCTAGATCGTAGGCGATGTACGCAATGTATTGATCCGTACCAGGAACTGGAACGACCTGGTAGGCTTTGGCCTGGTAGTTCTCGTGTGCCGTCAAGCGATCCGTCCAGACGACTGTCCAGGTGGCAGTGGAAGACTCGCCAGCAACAGCTGCCGCCGCTTCAATAGGATCCACACCTTCTTGAGGCACGATACGGAACGCACACAGAATATCGGTGTCTTTTGGTTCGTAGTCAGGCTTCCAGTAACCCATCTGGGCATAGGGGATCACCCCGGATGTCCAGCGGCTCCTCTGCTGCGCCACGGCATCAACTGTCATAATACTAACTCCTCATGGTTTCAAGTTACAACCTTCGCTGAAAGAAGTGTAGCATGGCTGAAACATTAGTTGTAGTAGCAGTTCACTATATACACTATAGAGTAGACTTTATATATGATCTGTTTACGTAGTGACCCTCGCCTTTGCTAGATCACTTCCCAGATCACTTGTATTTGGATGAAGGCACTGAATGAGGAGACTAATGGAAGTTTTTTGTCCAGCGCTATCATGATAGTCCTTCCGCAACGATGATTCTATGCTATGCTATTGAATGGAGGAAGATGGCACCGGTACGCGAGGATCTGAGACCGTTGATCATTGGGGGTGACGATAACGCGATGGAGAAATTAGTTCGCACTGTGGCAGAGCACCTCAGCTACACACGGGCCGCCGATGCGCTGTATCTCTCGCAGCCCGCCGTCACGCAGCAGATCAGAACGCTTGAGCTAATGCTGGGTATGCGGCTCTTCGCGCGTAGAGGCAGAGGCATTGTGTTAACTCCTGCGGGCCAGGAGTTGCAGAGGCATGTTGAACGGCTGCTCATGCTACTGGCTGAGACCACTTCTGTGGTGCATGAGATTCATTCGCTTGAACGAGGGAGCATTGTTGTGGGGGCCAGCACCAGCGCTGGCACCTACGTGGTACCTTCATTGCTCGGTGTCTTCCATGCGCACCATCCAGGGATCCGCATCACGCTCACAGTGGCAAACCGTCGCTCCATCGAAGAACTCCTCCTTACTCATCAAGTAGACCTGGTAGTCATGAGCCTGATCGAGCAACGAGATCGTTTTGTCGTAGAGTTTTTGATGCCTTATGAACTGGTGGTGGTAGCTTCCTCGTCTCACCAATTGGTGGGATGCTCAAGCCTCTCGCCAGACGATTTACACGAGGAGACGTTCCTAATGCGCGAGCAGGGGTCAGGTACCAGGCTAGACACAGAGCAGCACTTCGCGCAGGTAGGTGTGTCCATACAGACTAGCCTCGAACTCGGCAGCATCGAGGCAATCAAGGAAGGGGTGACTGCGGGGTTGGGAATTGCAGTTCTCTCCCGTGAGTCAGTTGCGCTCGAAGTTGCCCATGGTGATCTGGCCATACTCGACGTGGTGGGGTTTCCATTGGAACGCGAGTGGCACGTTGTCCACTTGAAAGGCAGGAGGCTCTCGCTGGCAGCAGAGACCTTCCGCCAATTCCTCCTCCCAGACAAGGCGCGTTCTCTGTAGATCTCGCTAGATCAGAGAGTAGACGCCTACAAGACACGAAAGATCAACCGGTGTGCCTGGTCACCCCCACTGAATTTTGCTGCCTTGATGACTGCCAGCCCTATAGGACAGACCTTCTGGGATCATAGATCAGTGTACCTACACTGCTGCAAAAACTCGATGAACGCAGCGGCATCGGCGCTCAAAGGAAGCTGGGCAAGACGTGCGATATACCAGCGGCGCTGAATGGGGAAGTGCTCCACATCTAAAATAACCAGGGTGCGGTAGCGAACTTCGCGCCTCACTGCTGCCTCTGAAAGTACGCTCACTCCCAGACCCGCTGCTACTGCCTGCTTGATCGCTTCGATATGACCGAGTACCATTCCGATCTTAAGTGGTATACCGGTCACCTCGAACATTTCCTCCACGGCAGCTCGTGTTCCCGATCCCACCTCGCGGAGGAGGAAAACTTCCTCAGCCAGGCGAGTCAGGGGCAGTTGGATGCGTCCAACCAGGACGTGCCCGGGTGCCGCAATCGTCACTAATTGATTTGCCAGAAATGGCTCGGTTACCAATCCATCGACTGCCGGCGGTCGTCCAGCGATGACGAGATCGACCTCTCCCGCCAACAGATGGGCACGAACATCAGCGCGGTTAGCCACATAGAGGTTGAGAACAACATCGGGTCGCCTTTGGTGAAAGTCGCCCAGGAGATGGGGCAGCACGTAGGTCCCCACTGTCGTGTCAGCTGCCACACGTACCGGCACACGCTCTGCCATCGTGACGCCACGTAGCTCTGCCATCGCCTGCCACGCTTCGTCCGCTACCGCTATCACCTGCTGTGCGTGAGCGTAGAGCTCTTGCCCTTCATCCGTCAGGACGAGGTGCTTACCCCGCTGCTCAAGCAGAGTCAACTGCGTCACTCGTTCCAGTTCTGCTACCAATACTGAGACGGTTGGTTGTTGGCAGCCGAGTTCCTCTGCAGCTCGTGTATAGCTCAGGAGTCGCGCAACCATACAGAACACACGCAGCTGGCGAAGCGTGAGGCTATTCAGGCGTGACCAATCCATTCATAACCTCCAATCTATGTCAAGTATAGGAAATTGCGGCTTGTTCTTATATATCATGTTACGTATCATTTACGTATCATTATAGCATGGGTTTGGTATAACCCACAGATTTCAACGGCGTTATTATCAGCACCTGTGCTCTCTGGGCTGGGTATCCCTGATGGGATATACGGTGCAAGGAGTTTGGAGAACGACATGATCACATCATTTGGAGCAGTCCAACGTCCGATCATCCTGGGGATTGTGGGAGACAGCGCTGCCGGGAAGACGACGTTGAGCCGAGGTATTACCCAGATTTTGGGTGCTGAACACGTGTCGGTGCTTTGCACCGACGACTATCATCGATATAACCGGCAGCAACGCAAGGAGTTGAGTATTACACCCCTGAATCCGGATTGCAACTATCTCGATATGATGGCGCAGCATTTGCGACTGCTGCGTGCTGGAGAACCCATTCTGAAGCCGCACTACGAACACAAGCGAGGCGACTTCGGGCCACCACAGTATATCGTTCCACACCCATTCCTCATTGTCGAGGGCCTGCTCGGCTTTTACTGGCAGGAGATGCGCAATGCCTATAGTGTACGCGTCTATCTCAATCCACCTGAGGAACTAAGA
>WNFN01190656.1_pt1 | contig 10620 bp, 11 predicted proteins | sample 5400161 | NCBI WGS metagenome assembly WNFN01 (sample SAMN13153353, study PRJNA577476) | soil metagenome | isolation source: 80 cm saprolite on Douglas fir-dominated hillslope | place: USA:California | collected 2013-09-17
GGGGGGAAGCTAGATTTTACCCCAGCTTTCAGATACCTCTTAGGTTACTATCGGCACTTTCAATGCAGCCTGTACATGTGCTCTTTTGGACCTGTTCTTACTGCGATCCCTTCCTGGCCTTCTCAAATTCATCGCCCGGCTGCCACGCAGCCAAACCGGGCTGATTGGCGGCTTCCCATCCCAGGGCCAGGCCAAACTTTGCCAGCTTGGCGTCTGCGGTGAAATCCATGTCCGGCCGGTACTCGTCAGAAGGCTGGTGGTAGCGATGGGCCACGTAATCCCGCTGCTTTTCTTCACCCCAGGCCAGATCATGCCCCTTGAAGAGCGCTCCTTCGTTCACGCTGAAGGATGGCACGCCCACGCGCGCCAGGCTGAAATGGTCAGAGCGGTAATAGTGTCCAGCCTCAGGATGATTGTCGGGCTGGATGGCCAGCCCAAATTCTTGCGCTACCTTCTGCACCAGCGGGTAAACGCTCGTGCGCTCTGCCCCTGAGACGACCAACTGCTGCGGCTCTCCCAACGGCTGGATATCGTCATAATTCAGGTCAAGGGAAATGTTCTGCGCGGGAATGGGTGGGTGCTGCCCCAGATATTTTGATCCCAGCAGACCCTGTTCTTCCGCCGTGACCGAAGCAAAGATAATCGTCCGTTTGGGCTTTTCTGCGCCCGCGGCAAACGCACGCGCAAGCTCCAGAAGAATGCCGCATCCCGTGGCGTTGTCCTCCGCGCCGTTATAAATGTTGTCGCCCGGCTCATCCGGATGAATTCCCAGATGGTCATAGTGGGCCGTGTACAAGATGGCCTGCTGCACCAGTTTGGGATCTGAACCGTTCACCTTACCCAGCACGTTCCGGGAAGCGAATGGCCGTACATGGCTCACGATTGTCTCTTTCACCCGGACCGGCAGCTCCACCGGTTTGAAACTCCGCGAATTTGCGTCTTGCAGCATTTTATTCATGTCCATGCCGCTGGCCTGCGCCAGCTTCCGGGCAACTTCTAATTGGATCCAGCCTGCGGACTTCAATTTGGGATCTTTCTCGTCCTGCAGCAGTGAGCTCTCTCCGCCCCAGGAGTTGCGCACCACCTCCCAGCCATAACTGGCCATCTCGGTTTTATGCACCAGAACCACGCCCACCGCGCCGCGGCGCGCCGCTTCCTCGTATTTATAGGTCCAGCGGCCGTAGTAGGTAAGGGCGCGTCCCTTAAAGAAGTTCGGGTCATCTGACGGAGGCTCATTCACCAGCATGAGCAGGACCTTGCCCTTCACGTCAGTGCCTTTGTAGTCGTCCCAGTTGTATTCCGGGGCATGAATACCGTAGCCCACGTAAACCAGGGGAGCGTCAATCTCCGATTTTTCCGAATGCGTCTGGTCCGTGGCCACGTAGTCGTCGGCGAACTTCAAGGTGATCTCCGCTCCCGAACTGGGTACAAAGACAAATTGTGTCTGCTTGGGATCGGTCGTCACCCCAAAGAAATGGACTTCCTGAAAGTAGCTGCCTGCATCGCCGGCGGGGATCAGCCCATAGCTCTTGAATTGCGCCGCGATCCAGTCGGCGGCCATGTCGCCGCCCTTTTGCCCTGTGCCGCGCCCTTGCAGCGCGTCGTCAGAAAGATATTTCACGGTGGCGCGGATCTTCTCCGGGTCAATGGCGTTCACAGCTTTTTGCGCTGCTGCTGGCAGGCCCGGTTGAGTTTGCGCTGCAACGAATGACGCAAGAGTGACGAGCAGAGCTATGCTGAGTTTTCTCATGGTTCCTCTTTAGCTGAATGCTGATTGTTGATTGCTGAGTGCTTTTCATCCGCGACCGCGGACTAATTCTTTGATTCTCAACCCGGCTTGAACTCGGCAACTTTTTCTCCGGCGTGAAAGACCTGCGCCGGCGTCGCGCCGCTCACCTGTGCCAGCTTGCGGTTCAACTGCTCCATATCCGCCTTGGACCAGCCTACGAAGGAAGATTCAACCTCGCCTTCACTGGAGATCAAAAAAACCGACGGCACATTGGTCAAGCCGTAGGCATTCGAGGCAGGATATTTCCCCGCTGGATCGAGCAGTACCGGGAAAGTTACGCCGAACTCGCGATTGAAGCTCCTGGTGTCGCCTGCGTCGTCTTCTGAAATTCCGACGAACGTAAACTTGCCGCTCTTTTCATAAGCTTTGAAGATGCGTTCCAGGTAAGGAAAAGCCAGGTGGCAGACCGGGCAGCTCACTTTGAAGAATGCGGCCACCACCGGCCCCTTCTTTCGCGCTTCCTTGAGTGAGAATTTGCGGCCATCAAGATATTGCAGTTCAATTTCCGGCGCCTGAACGCCGGCTTCAAGTGCAGGCATCGTCTCCCCTCCAACGTAACCTTCTATTGTAGATAACTCAGCGGGTTCCGGAAAACCCACTCTCCGCCGCAGCCGCCTTTGGCGACGCACCAGCAACGCACGGGCCATTGTGGTTATCTGCCAGGTCAGCGCGCGGACGCCCAGTTTCGTCGTGGTTGCCGAAGAAGCAGTTCTGTGACTTCTGCGAAGGACCTTCAAAAGCAATCTTCAGTCCGGCTGCGATCTGGTTGGATTGATAGCTGTTGTTCCGGTTGGCGCCGGCGCGCCGGCCGGCAGAGTAATTCCGGATGGCGACTGATTTTGCAGCGGAAGTATTCTCCGCCAGCAGGATATTGCCGGCGATCACTGAATCCGTGACATTCCCGCGAAGAACCAATCCCGTAATACCTGACTTGTGGATGTGCACCGTATTGTTCACGATTTTGAAGTTTGTGAACGCCGCGTCGCCTCCCGCCACAATGCCGAATTTTTGCGGATGAATGATGCGGTTCGATTCAATGCGGACCCCGCGGTTGTCCCAGCTATCCACGTTGAATCCGTATTCGGTGTCAACCGCGGTGTTGTCATGAAAAAAGACCTCCGCCATTTTCCATCCCCCGTACCCAATAGGATAACCGTTCACCAGATTGTGACGGACTTCGGCCAGAACATTGGCGATAGCAATGGCACAGCCAGTCTCACCAAACGATTGGCTCATGGTGACATTTTCAATAAGGTTGCCGCGGTTCTCGGTCGGCGAAGAATTGTTCATGGAGACAATCCACACCGGAAATGCCTCCCATTTGATGTTGATTCCGCCAATCTCTCCCGCCGTGTTGATGACGTTTACATTATGGATCCAGTGGCCGCCCTGGTCTGCGCGGAGGCGGATGGCCTCCAGCGTAAGCGCTTTAATGCCGTTCTGTCGCGCCCGCGACTTCAGCTCGGGATAGTTCGCGTCTATGGTGAGATCGGAAATCTCCACTCCAGAAGCACCGTCTGTGTTGGTGCTGAAGACCAGCCCAGTACCGGTGTCCACAGGAAACTGCAGCGGATTCCTGGCTTCAGTATTAGGCAGGTAGGCGCTGAGTTTCACCGTTGTTTTGTCCTGGCCGGCGCCATGGATCTTCCATCCTTTTCCAACGGTAAAGCCGGCCGCGTTGGTATGCGGAACGCCGACGATGTAGTCGTAATTCCCCAGGGTTGAAAATGTCCCAGGCCCAAGGCATACGATCAGATTTTCAGTTCTCGCCACCGGCTGCCTGGGATTTCCCGGATCCGTGCAGCCCTCGGAATAACAGCGCAGAATGCTGTCAAAGGCTGCTGCCGTGCTGCCGTCGCGCGCATCGTTGGCTGATCTGCCCGATCCATCATTACCGCTCCGCAACGCGATATATACTCTGCTCGCGCCTTTCGGCAAAGCTGCCTCTTCCGCGGAACAGTCCGCGGACGAAGGGCGCGTCCCGGGCTGGCCTTGGATCGCGGCCGCGACCAAATCACCGCCATCGCCGTGTGGAAGCTTCATGCACGCGGTTATCACTGCCGTCATCAGGACAAATGAGGTCGCGAATCTAGACATCGGTAATCCTTTCCAGAATCTTCCGCGCCAACCCCGTCAAAGGCAGCCGTCTTGCGGAATGCAATGGGACCCATCGTCCATTTTCGGTATTTTTGCCGGTGGCGGCATGCACGAAGACCGTATAGTCAGTGGTGGTAATCGAATGGCGCAACTTGAGCAGTGGCTGCAGATAGCGGGCTTGGGCCGCTGCAAGCGCCGGCAGCTCCCACATGCCAGGCATCAGCGAGCTTTGCAGCGGGCGCTCCTGCAGCAGAACGCTGCCGTTCCTGCGGACCAGCGCGTAACGCAGAATGGCCTTGCGCCGGGCGTCGCGCTTTTTTCTGGCAACCGGCCCACGCGCAACACACATTGCAGCAACGGGACATGTATCACACAAGGGCTGCCCCGGCAGGCAGACCAGCGCTCCAAGCTCCATCATCGCCTGGTTGAAGTCTCCGGCATGGCGCTTGTCCAGCAGCTGGGCCGCAAGGTCCCAATAGCGCTCTTCCGCGACCGAGACAGCAGGCGCTGCACAATCGGCAAAGACGCGCTGCAGAACTCGCTTCACATTGCCATCCACCACCGCCACCGGCTCGCCAAACGCGATGCTGGCGACCGCAGCCGCGGTGTAGCGCCCAACCCCGGGCAAGGCCATTAGCTCTGCCACAGAGTCAGGAAACTTGCCGCTGCTCACGATTTCTTTTGCCGCCAGATGCAGGGCCCGCGCCCGGCGGTAATACCCCAGACCGCTCCACGCCGCAAGCACCGTTCGCTCTCTTGCCCGCGCCAGCCGCTCTGCCGTGGGAAACTGAGCAATAAATTTCCTATAGCGGTCTGCTACTACCGCCACGCGGGTCTGCTGCAACATGATCTCTGAGACCAGGATGCGGTAAGGATCGCTCTCACCGCGCCACGGCAGCTTGCGCTGGTGTTTATGAAACCAACGCAGCAAGCGGCGGCGAAAACTGGCGGCGTCGCGTGCTTTGATCGTTGCCACTGCTCCTGGCATGTTGAAAAGATTGTAGCGTAACCGATGCGTTCGCGTGCCGCCGCGCATCGAGCCTCGGTTTGTTGCACCCACGTTGCGAGGGCAATGAAAAAGCCAGCCTTGGCCCGGCTGGCTTTGAATCCCGCTTGGCGCTGACGCCCTAGGGCTGCGAAGGCCCTCCCGATGCGCCCGAAGGGCCAGAAGCGGCCTTCTGCGCATTCACCAATTCAGTCTGGGCCTGATCGAGCTTCTGTTGAAAGAACGCGATATTTTTCTTGTCGTTTTCGATTGCGTCCTCATACATCTGGCGTCTGAAGTCGCTTGTCTCATTGGCCAGCAGCGCTTCGTATCGCTTTGCTGAGCTTTTCCATGTGTCCCGCTGCTGCTGGTAGGAGTCAATTTGCCTTTTCAGCTCCGCCACCGCCGGGCTTCCCTTGCTTACCGGCCCTGCTTCTTTCGCGTCGTCCTTTTTCTCTTGCGAGGCTACGGGGGCGGCAGTTGACGCGCCGGTGGCTGCTTGCGCTGCCGAAGCAGCGGCCGTGGTATCCGTTGCATTCGCTCTCGAACCAGACAGGTCCGCCTCCGTGAAGGTCTTTACCCTTTTATGGGCGGCTTTGTTTTGCCTGGCCAGGTCGGCCAGCGACGGCTGCTCGTTCTGGGCCCGACACATCCCAGCACCCAACAGCATGGTTCCTAACGTGATCCAAAGCATCTTCTTCATTACGTTTCCCTTAGTACATGACTTCGTGTGTCGCCAGCAGTTTTGGGGGACCTGAACTCGGCATCAGCTGTAGCGCGCATGAATCGTATTGGAAGCTGAAGCTGCCACCGATGGTGTCCGTGATGGCGACGTCCTGCGCGTTTACGTCTTCACCCGCCAGGATGGACCCGTAAACGTTTACGCTCTGGTGACCGCCGCCGGTAAAAGTGATCTGGCCTTTCACCAAAATCAGTCCGTAAAACGCCAAACCGCCGTGGACATCCAAGTCACCATCGATGATCAAAATTCCTGAACCCGTGGCATTGCCGCTCAGGTGTACGCTACCCGGAACGTATACGGTTGCCGGCCCGCCGGTCAGAAAGACCGGAGCGTTGGGCAGCCCCGTGGGATAAGTGCCAAAACTTTGACCGGTCTGGGTTCCGCAATTGGCGGGTGATCCGGTACAACTGAAATTCCACGGCGACCCGGTCGCGCTTTGCGCGCCAGACTTGTAATTCTGAATCAACGAGTTCACGTCGTATGGCCAGGTCTGGTTGGCTGCGGTTGCGCCCTGCTGCACAACGTTCCCTTGACCATCGTAAGTTGTCAGACCGCTGCCCAAACCTGAGCTCAGGGTAGCGGCATTGCCGGTCTGGCTGACGCCCTGCGCGCTGAAAACTGCCAGATGGCTGCCATCACATGTCTTGCCCGGCCGGCTGGTATTCGTTGCGGTACACTTGCAGTTGTCATAACCGTTCACCTGCAAATTGCCTTGCAGGTTGATGGGGGCCTGCGCCGCGATTGCGCCTGGCGGAGTGACCGGCGGGGACAAAGCGACTTCCATCTGTACGATCCTTCTTGAACCCGGGCTCAGCCCCACTTTCGGCGTTACCGCCAGCGAGGTCAGTTCCCAGACCGGCATCATCACCCACCACCTTTTGTCCCAGCGGCCCCATCAGATTTTGCTTGTTCGTAATCCTGACCCATTTGAACAGCAGGGAATCAGGTCCATTCACGCCCGGCGCCTGCGTCAGGGTCTGCGCAGTGAAGGGCAAGGAGGTGCTCATCAACTGAGTCGATTGGCTGTTGGAGCCGCAAGGTCCTGAGGTAGCAGGAGTGACCGTGGCGGCTAATCCTGTGTATTTCTCCCAGCACAGCTGATCGTCCAGGTACGGATTGGCCGCGGTCGTGGCTCCGGCTCCCGTGGTTGGGTCAATGGCTTCGCCAGCCGTGGGATTCTTCACATAGATCATGCCTGTTCCCCCGGCGGAAAGAGGCATGGTCAATCCTATAGCGGAAGCGTACAAACTACCGGTGCCGGCCAGTTGCAAGCGCACATTTTCAACGCCGGCGCGCGCCGCAAAATAGGCTTTCTGCGAGTCGCGATAATTGTTGTTGACGCTGTTCTCAGTGTCAGCCATGAACATCAAGGCCATGCCGATGGCCGCCAGCAACACCAGTGAAAGCAGCGCTACAATCATGGCTATTCCACGCTGTTGCCCTAGATGCGTTTTCATTTTTCTGTTCATGGTTTACTCCTTTTTAGTTGTTCACCAAGCGCGCCATACCCGTCATTGTGACCTGAATGTTCTTGGTTGTGTCCGTGTCCTTGCCTTGGCCTTGTGTGGTCAGTGTAATGCGGACCGTTTTTATGGTCTTGAGAACGCTGGTACTTGTGACCGCCGGATTGATGGCGACTGAATTACCGCTGGCATCATAGGCGGCGAACACCGGCTGTCCATTGATCGGAACAATGTTGTCGACTTCGGTAAAGTACGTGCCCGCCGGCTGTGCTGTATGCCGTCGCCGTCCACGTCACCTTCCATGTGGATCTCTGTGTCGGAGATGGACCACACGCCCGCCGCCGTGTGATTGCTCGTCAAATCATACTGGGTGCCGAAAACGGTCATGGACGGGTAGCCCGCCTGGTGCAGGTCCCGCGTAAACTGATCGATGAACTCCCGCTCCTGCTGGGTCAAGTCGAGCTGCTGGTCTTCCACTCGGTAACGAACTTGAGCGCGCTCAAGCTGTGAGAAGAGCGCTCCGACAATGATGCTCAGAAGCAACACTACCAGCAGAAGCTCCATCAATGAAAATCCGGCTTGCCGCCGTGGCTTGGCTTGTATAGTCATGGCGATCTCACATCCCCACAATCGTGCGCAATGTAACCGGCGCGATGAAGCTTATCCCTCGGCTTCCGGCGACAAACGGTTGGCGCGCCGCTACCACCACCAGTTTGCCCGAGTTCGCGGGGCCTACCATGGTCACATGCCAGCGCACATCGTAGGTCGTCTGCAGCCCGTTATTGCCGCACACTGTGTAATTCATCTGATATCCCGGCACTGCAGCCTGGGTAAAATCGATATCACCGTTGTTCTGCAAGGGAGCACCCGTTCCCGGCGAGTTGCTGCCCGTGGTGTTGACTTGCAGGTTGTTTCCCTTGCAATCCGTCACAGTAAAAACCAGGTTGCTGTTCGCCGGCACGCCGGCTATCCCCTCCAGCACTGCCTGTGCGGCGTTAGTCGCCGTGGTATCTACTCGGTTCGTATTGTCGCGGGTCAACCCCATGAGGATCATGACCATCCCTCCGAGAACCCCGACGGCCAGAATGAACATGGCAACCGTAAGTTCTACCAGGGAAAACCCTTCTTCCTCGCACCGGCCAATCGTCTTGCTGTTCTTCATGGTTCCACCTATTGCCAACATGCTGTGTATCCGCACATCGCGTTTCCACCGCTGGTCTTGGACAAACGCCAGCTCTTGATTCTCCCCGCGGGAGTCACCGTGACCGCCTCCCATCCGCCCACCCCGGAGTTCTGAATAAACCACTCAATTCCTGCGGTCACGCTGGGACAAACCGAAACATTAGTTCCGGCGGTGCAGGGCAGGCCCCGCGCATTGAACCCGATGCTGCCGCCTATTTGCGGCGCATTGCCGCCGAGATATGCGTCCAGTTGGTCGTGATTCGGGGGCACTGCCTGAAAAGAGAGCCCGCTCGCCACTGCTACGTCCGGGTTGCCGCTGACGTACGCGTTAGCCGGATCGCCCGTGACGAACGCCACGTTGTTTGAATTGTAATTTGCATAAGCAGGCTGGTTGGTCTTCACCGCCTGCATACGTGCTTGTTGCAGCAGGCTGGCTACCGCATGCCCCGCCCCATCCAGCTTGTAATTCGCGTTGGCCTGCATAATGTTGGGGATTGCAATGGCCTTGATCGGGGAGTCAGATTTTTTCCGTCGATAATTCAAATGGCTTACTCCTCTAACATACTTCACGACGGGCTGACGAGCTAAAGGCCGCCGGGGTAAGGTCGATGGCCGAATTGTAACTCGCCCATGCGGGTCAAGATACGTTACTTGGTATCTGGCAGGTGACCTAAGTACTACGATCTTTCCCAATTCAATCGCCATCACCTTCGAACCAACGGAACCATGTAAATATTTCCGATATCCGTTCGAGGCAAGCACCTGTCAGCTGCGCTCTTTCATGCTCAGTCGATATAGGGTTGAAGGCGAAAACGCATGAGCTCTTGCATTCTTGTCTACGCACCCACCCATAGACATCTTCGGCAAAGCGCCCGAGGGTCTTTAGTTGCCCTTGCCGATAAAAGAGCTGGCTTGGCCTCCAAGGATCCAGGTTACTTAGGTAATGTATTCAGTTGTTTTGGATTGGAATGATTGAGGTAGTGGTGAGCATCCAACGTGTTTTCATCTGCTGCCACACTGAGACAACGCGAAGACCGGAAGCCGGGGCCTGTCTCGCGCTGCCTTGAAGATGAAGGATGTAGGTCACTTTCATGTCAACGCCTTCCGGCTGGACAGACAGATCTCCCAATGAAAAGTCGCCGGCCTGAGCGCTTTTCAAGTATGCAAGCCAGCCTGCGCGATCAAGCATCTGTCCATCGGGATTGACCCCGACAAAGGTCGCCGAGAGACGCCGCTCAACGCTGGTCCAGTCTTTGTCCCGGACCGCCTGCCACAGCAGCCGTTCATGCTGCTCCGCCCCCGTGGCGTTGTTCCAGGCGAGGCGCTTCGGCTCACCGGCACAGCCGGCCATTAGCACGAAAGCCGTCAAAGCGAACAGTATACGCATGCAAAAAATTTAACCACAGAGGCCACAGAGAAACACAGAGAAATTGGGAGCCCGAGTCCAGGCAGCAAAATTAGCGGTTAAAAAACTTGAGGGTCACCAGGAAAAACCAAATCCTCTGTGACCCTCTGTGTTCTCTGTGGTTGAGATAACTCCTTTAATCGCCAAAAACCTCTTCCTTCTTGTTTTCCGTTGCGTCCACTTTTGGCGCAGCCGGCGCGATCGAACCAAGAGGAATAAACCCGCCCTGCGCCTGCGGTTTGGGCTCTTTCAGGATATGCTCGCGATAGAGCGCTTCCATGCGGGCGTCGTCCGCGGCCTTCTTGAGCTTTTCATCGCGGGCGCGCAGCTTTTCTTCGCGCGCTGTTTTGGCTATCCCAAGCTCATCCAGAGTGGTGTTGCGGCCCGCGTGCACGTGGGCTTCGTTGAGATTGAGTTTGTGAGAGCTCTGGTTCAATCCCACGGCCTTGCCGCCGGCAAAGATCTCATGCCGTCCGTGCTCTTCATACCATTTGGTGAGCGTGGCCGTCATGTGCATCTTTTCAATAATATTGCGCCAGCCCACGCCGGTATTGTAGGCACAGAAGCTGATCTCGCCTTCCTGTGTGGCATAAGGAATAATGCACTGCTCGGTGCGGCGGAAGTCGTAGTTGTAAAGGTCCTGGAACCACATTCCGGCGATGAACAGGAAGTTCCAACGGTCAGTGCGGCGCTTCTTGATGTCTTCAATGGTGCGATCGCCGGAGACGTTGCCATACTTCGTGTCGGCCTTTTTGGTTGCGCCGAATGTCTTGTCAAACTTGCGGAGCAGGTCGATCAGCTTGAAGTGTTTGGGCGCCTGGAACGGATCGTAATTGCGCGCCAGCGCCAGCGCCATGCCAAAGACCGAAAGGAATCGTCCGCGGCCCGCGTCATTGACCTTGGCCACATCCTTGGCAATGCGGTCGCCATTTAGAAACGCCGTGACCGGAACTGCTT
>WNFN01227950.1_pt3 | contig 10620 bp, 7 predicted proteins | sample 5400161 | NCBI WGS metagenome assembly WNFN01 (sample SAMN13153353, study PRJNA577476) | soil metagenome | isolation source: 80 cm saprolite on Douglas fir-dominated hillslope | place: USA:California | collected 2013-09-17
GAAGTCAACATCCCATTCCAGTTTCACGCGGGAAACACCAAGCTTCCGCCAGGCAAGTACCTCATTCACATGCTCGACGACGCCGATCTGACCTTCATGGAAATCAGCAGCGCGGACGGCTCTACTTCCGCTCTCTTCGAAGTCCAGGCCGCGGCGGCCGACTCCGCGCCGGACAAGAGCGAGTTGATCTTCAACAAGTACGGGGATCGCTACTTCCTTGCGGAGGTGTTTGAGGAAGGCAACCTAAATGGCAGCAAGGTGGCTGAGTCCCGCTACGAAAAGAAAATCAGTCAAGAAGACGCGGCTGCTCACGAACGCGCGTCGGTGCGCCACCAGGGGCAACAGTGAGGACTAGCGGCGCGCTGGAGCGCGACTGGGCCCCTCTCCGGAATCTCGAAGAAAGAGGAATTATGAAACTGCAAAGAGTCGTATTCGTTTTAGTGGGAATGATGTTCTTGTTCGCCAGCACGTCACCTGCCCAGCAGGTGAAGACGGATTACGATCGCGACGTCAACTTCGGGCAATACAAGACCTACTCCTGGGAACAGGTTAAGACCAAGGATGCGCTGGATATTGATCGAATCAAGAGTGCGGTCAATGCCGCCTTGGCGGCAAAGCGTTGGACCCAGGTAGATTCGGGCGGCGATGTTTCGATCGTAGCCATGGAGATCACACGCAACCAGCAAACCTTGAATACGTTCTATGACGGGTTCGGAGGAGGCTGGGGCTGGAGAGGATTTGGAGGCGGAGGTTTCGGAGAGGCAACCACCACGACAGACACCTACAAGGTGGGCACTTTGGTTGTCGATCTGTTCGACACGAAGACGAAGAAGCTCCTATGGAGAGGTACTTCGAGCGACACGCTTTCCAACAACTCCAACAAGAACATCAAGAATCTCGATAAGGGCGTGGAGAAAATGTTTAAGAAATTCCCTCCCGACGCTTCGAAAAAGTAGGTATCGCAGATGGCTCGCCAGCGACGCGCCCGGGTTACCCAGGCGCGGCTAGCAGAGCATGAAGTCATTTGAGAGGGACTGAACTTAGTACAGGAGAATTTACTATGAACATAAAATTGGTTAAGCAGATTTTGGTCGTACTTCTCTGCTGCTTGCTTGTGCAATTCACCGCGCAAGCCGAATATTACGGCACCAGCGGGCAATCCAGCGATCAATCAAACGGGCAATCCAACGGGCAACCACCAGCTCCGGCGGCGAAACAGTCGGCTCAGGAACTGCAGCAGCTGGTTGCGCCGATCGCGTTGTATCCCGACGCTTTGGTGGCGCAGATCCTGGCCGCTTCCACGTATCCAACGCAGATCGTCGAGGCGGAACGCTGGATGCAAAGGAATTCCAAGCTGAAGGGTGAGGAGCTGGCCAAACAAGTCGACAAACAGGATTGGGATCCCAGCGTAAAGGCCATGGCGCAATTCCCCTCGGTTCTTGAAAACATGGACAAGAACCTGTCCTGGACTTCATCCCTTGGCGAGGCATATGTGAGCCAGCCGGAGGATGTGACGAACGCCGTACAGACCCTGCGTGAAGAAGCACGTAAGTCTGGCCATCTAGATAGCAATGAACAGGAGAAGGTGACGACACAAGGCAACACGATCGTCATCGAACCTGCCAACCCTCAGGTCGTCTACGTCCCTGCCTATGATCCTTGGCTAGTGTACGGGGCGCCTATCGTTGCCTACCCGGGCTGGTATCCGGTTCCCGGGATTTTTTGGGGAGGCATCGGACTCTCTTTCGGTATCGGGTTTGGTATCGGCTTCTTCGGAGGATTTGGCTGGGGCTGGGGCCACTGGGGGTACGACTGGCACGGCGGTCGAGGATCCTTCGACCATCACGATTACATCTCGCATAGCCGAGACTTCGGTCATGACGGGTTCCATCATGGTGATTTCGGCCACGGTAACGCCGGCCACGGCGGCTTCGACCATGGCGGCGGATTCCACGGGTCTTCGGGTTTCCACGGAGGTTCTGATCACGGAGCGTCGGGCTTTCACGGAGGTTCGGGCTTTCACGGTCAGTCAGGAACACACTCCGGCGCATTCAGTGGCTTTAATCACGGCGGAAGTGCCCGAGGCTTTTCCTCCCGCGGGCAGTCGAGCTTTGGAGGCGGCGGCATGCATGCCGGCGGCTTCCATGGCGGAGGCGGCCACGGGGGCGGTGGACGCCACTAGGTGTCACTAGGTGCCACTAGTTGATTGACGTACCCGCGTGGGTAACTTGTCGAGAATTCAAAAATGGAGAAGAAACACCATGCTGCAGAGAATTTCGGTTTTTGTTGAAAATGAATGCAAGAGATTTGTTCGATTCGGTGGGTCCGCTCTTTTGGCGCTTTCTTTGGGAGGTTCGTTCGCGCCAGCGTTCGCCCAGCAGCCCGGACAGCGCACCTTTGCCTCCGCGGACGATGCCAGCAGCGCTCTCTTTACGGCCATGCAGGCCAAGGACGACCAATCTCCCTTGAACATCCTGGGAGCAGCCGCAAAGGATATCCTCTCGTCCGGCGATCCAACGGAAGACGCGGAAGCGCGCGCCGCCTTCGTCGTCAAATACCAGGAAATGCATCGGTTCGTAACCGAGCCAGACGGGGCGGTAACCCTGGTTGTGGGAGCTGAAAACTGGCCGTTTCCGATCCCCTTGGTAAACAACCGAGGTTCCTGGTATTTCGACACCGACGCGGGCAAAGACGAGATCCTATTCCGTCGCATAGGCGAAAATGAACTTGCCGCCATGGACGCGTGCAGCGCCTTGGTCAATGCGCAAAAGCAATATTTCGCGCGCCCCTCTGGCGCTCTCTCTAGACAATTCGCGCAGAAACTGGTCAGCGATGAGGGCCGGCACGACGGTCTGTACTGGCACGGCGCTTACGACGAGTTCGATAGCCCGATCAGCCCCCTCATCGCCAGTGCGCAGGCAAAAGCCTCTATCGACGGTTTCGACCCGGTCCCATTCCATGGCTATTTTTTCCGCATCCTCACTAGCCAAGGACCTCATGCCCCGGGCGGAGCGAAGAACTATGTCGTCGACGGGAAGATGACAGGGGGATTCGCCTTCGTGGCCTATCCGGCGGAGTACCGCTCCTCGGGCGTGATGACTTTCATTGTCGACGAGTCCGGAACTATTTACGAAAAGGACCTCGGCCCCGACACCACCAAAGTTGCACAAGCCATGACCGCTTATGACCCCGATTCCACCTGGCACCAGGCGGAGGCGGAATAAGAACACAGCGTACCAGGCTGCGGGCTTCGCGCCCGCAGCCGCATCTGAGAGAGACAAAGAACCCGCCTCCGGCACTGATGCACGACACGCGAATGCATAAAGGGAGAGCAAGGCTTTGCATATCGCCTGAAAGGAGGCAAGCATGCGCGCAATCCGACCGAGCCCCGTGCTAGCGCTAGCCTGTCTATGTGCGCTGGCTCTGGCGTTGATTGGCCTCAGGAAGACGCAAGCACGCTCTACCCCAGACATTAACGCGAAAAAACACACGCTTTCCCTAAGTTTGCATGCCGGCATTACAAGCGACGGCAAGGACTCCTTCTACTTTAACGGCCAACCGAACGCTCCGACTTTGCGCCTGTCACCGGGAGACCAACTGAAGATCACCTACATCAACGATCTTCCAAGCCAGCCGCAGGAAAAATGCCTGATTGCTCCGTGCATGGACATGACGAATTTGCATTTCCACGGTTTGACCGTTTCTCCCGACGCTCCTCAGGATGACGTCTTGAGCATGCTGGCCATGCCCGGAAAATCACTCAGTTATACCGTGCAGATTCCGAAAGACCATCCGCCCGGATTGTATTGGTACCACACGCATCCTCACGGAGAGAGCTACCAACAAGTGCTGGACGGCATGTCCGGGGCGCTCGTGATTGAGGGAATCGAATCCTATTATCCGGCGCTGGCCGGCTTGCCGGAGCGCATCCTGGTTGTCCGTGGTCGTTCCACCAAGAACGACCCGCAGTCCGCCGCTTTGAAGCAGCGCGTTGAACTCAGTTCGGATGTTTGTGGCGCGGAGCATGAGACGCCGCATGAGATCATGACCGTGAACGGATCCGTACGGCCTCAAATTGAAATCGCCCCTGGTGCGCGCCAGTTCTGGCGCTTGGTGAACGCTTCCGCGGATCGCTATCTGGACCTGCAACTGGACGGTGGAACGTTTGAAATCGTCGCCATGGATGGGATGCCCATCGCCCTTCACGATCGCAATCATCCAACGCGTATCGTCGATCATGTCTTGTTGCCGCCGGCAGGCAGGGTGGAAGCGATTGTCGCCGGTCCGGCAGCCGGCGCGCCTCGGCGTCTCATCTCCCGCTGTGTGGATACTGGACCAGACGGCGATCCGAATCCAGCGATGGTACTGGCCGATGTCGTTCCGCAGTCTGCGGCGGATGCACTACACAAAACTTCCGAAAGCTCGCTCAAGCCTGATCTCAAAACGCTAAACCTCGCGGCCGAAGAAGAAGCGCCCCCTCGGTTCGTCGTGACGTTCACGGAAGACAAGAACGGCTTTTACATCAACGGAGAAAAATTCACGCCGGATGCCGCTCCGATGGTGCGCGCAAAGGTCGGGACGTTTCAGCACTGGAGGATTGTCAATGCTAGTGCGGAACTGCATCCCATGCACATCCACCAGGTCCACTTCCTGGCCTACGCCGAAAACGATAAACCGATCGCCGACCCACTGTGGCTGGACACGGTCAATGTTCCTTATGGCGGTTCCGTCGACGTCATCATGGACTTCACCGACCCCGTGATCAAAGGCATGTCCGTCTTTCACTGCCATCTTCTCAATCACGAAGACAAAGGAATGATGGCGAAAATTCTCTTTGAATGAATGATGTAGCGCATCCTGCTGTCCGGGAATCGGAGCCCGTCGAGTTGCGCGGTTTTCGCGAAAGGATTCCGTTGCTGTCCCTCCTGCGGAAAGATGTGGCTTCAAATGGACCGGCGTGGCTGCCGCTTGTGTTGGTCTTGGGAGCGATTGGCGCGGTCGCGTATGCGGACCATCTCGTTCTCTCGATTTCGCTTGTCTACCTCTACATCTTCCCTCTTGGCGTTGGCGCGATCTTCCTGCAGAGGGAACTCAGCTACAGCCTCATCGCCGTTTGTATTCTGTTCCACGATTTTTTCTCCCCGCGGAATATCGGCCCGGGGCTTCGGATCTTCCACAACCTGTCCGCGATGTTGTGCTTCGCCTTTGTTGTTTACGTCATCCAGCGATATATCGACCAGCGGGAGGCGCTGGCCACAGCGGTTCAGCAGCAGCGTGACGACCTCCTTCACGACGTGGAGCTCGCCGCGCAAGTGCAGCGCCTGTTTCTTCCCGTGGGTAAACCGGCCATTGCCGGACTCGAAATCGCCGGCATGATGCAGCCGGCCCGTGGCGTGAGCGGCGATTACTACGACTATATTCCCATCGACGCGCACAGCATTCAGATCGTCATTGCCGACGTATCCGGAAAGGGCGTTCCCGCTGCTCTTTTGATGTCCGCGACGGCGGCAGCCGTGCAGCTTGAGGCGAATCACGATCGAAGCATGCTGGACGTAGTGGGACGGTTGAACACGGGTATCCGCTCCGTGTCGGATGGCGAACGCTACGTGACCCTGATGCTCGCCGAAATCGATGCAGACAAGCGGACCGTCAACTATGTCAACTGCGGCCACAACCCTGCGCTTCTGTTTCGAGCCGAGACGGACACGCTCACGCACATGGATTCGTCTTGTCCACCAATCGGAATATTTCCGCAAGAGATGTGTGAACTGGCCTCGGCAGACCTCATTACCGGCGACGTGCTGGTTTTCTACACCGATGGCGTCACAGAGGCACGGAACCAGCTCGGCGAAGAATTCGGCACAGAGCGCCTTTCCGGCGTCGCGGCAGATTTCTGCAGCGGGGTCGGTTTCAATGATGATGTCACCATTCTCGTGGTCAAATGCGATTTCGACGGCTTCTCAACTCTGACTTCATAACCCATTTTCACAAGGAACGCCTTAAACCCTGCCGGACCTAGAGTGCCGCAGAGGCGTCCTGTCCAGATTCGTTTCCTCTCCGTCCGGCAGGCAATCCGCAATCTCAATGACACCCCGTCGACCGGATGACACCGGTTCCATTCCATGGACACTTGGAAACTTTCTCCACCCTATTTAATTTCCTTCCTCCCAGCTCAAACGGCCCGTTTTCAACTACTTCCCGAAATCTCTACCGCCCTCGACAGTGGCACGCGGGCTGCATCGTCTGGGCATGCGGGCTGCATCGTCTGGGTCCGAGGCAAGAAAAACTCAAAACTCCTGCGGAGAATCTTTATGAGAAAGTTTCTGTCCTGTCTGAGCAGCGTTCTATTTGCGGCTGCGCCATTTTTTGCTGAGGTGGCCAGCGCGTCGGACCAAACCAAGGATGACGACCGACTGAAAAATTGCGGCACGGTCCTGAAAGAGATCCTCGATGTTCCTGACGATATTCCGCAGGATTTGCTCGACAAAGCCGATTGCGTCGTCGTGTTCCCGTCAGTCTTAAAGGCCGCATTCATTGTTGGCGCCAGCTATGGACGGGGCGCGATGTCCTGCCGCAGGGGTGAAAACTTCAGGGGACCCTGGGGCGCTCCCACGATGATGGCGCTGGAAGGCGGAAGCTTCGGATTTCAGATCGGTGGAGAAGCTACGGATTTTGTGTTGCTGGTGATGAATGAACGGGGCGCGACCGGCATCCTGGCCAGCAAGGTCAAGCTCGGAGGGGATGCTTCCGTTGCCGCGGGCCCGGTGGGCCGCGATGCGTCCGCCGAAGCCGACGCGACTCTGCGAGCCGAAATCCTGAGTTACTCAAGGGCGCGCGGTCTGTTTGCCGGAGTGTCCCTGGAAGGCTCTACAATTCGTCCGGACGGCGGCGACAATCGCCGTGTGTACGGCAAGAAGATTCCCGCGAAAGATATTGTTCTGTCCGGAAAGGTCAGCGTACCCCCGGCAGCACAGCAAATGGTTTCTACCCTGGATGCCAAAACTCCGAAACACCGTGAGTAGTCTCGAATTGGTTGAACGCAGCAGTCCGGTCAAACTGGAACAGGAATTGGGGGCACTCGAATCATGATGTGGATCGTCAGGCTCGCGCTAAAGCAGCCGTACACAATCGTGGTACTCGCGATCTTGATCTTCCTATTCGGGGGCCTCTCGATCGTTCGGACTCCCACGGACATCTTTCCGAACATCAATATCCCGGTGGTCAGCATTGTCTGGACCTATAACAGTCTCGAACCACAAGACCTGGCCGACAGGATTGTCACAATCACAGAGCGCAACCTGACCACCACCGTCGATAACATCGAGCACCTAGAGTCGCAATCGCTTTATGGTATCGCCGTGGTGAAAGTGTTTTTTCAACCCACAGTCAGTATCGACAAGGCCATCGCCCAGATCACCGCAAATTCCCAAACGCAACTCAGGCAGTTGCCCGCTGGCACCACGCCGCCTTTGATCATTAGCTACAGCGCCTCGACAGTTCCGATCCTCGAACTCGGGCTTTCCGGCCAGGGCATATCGGAGCAGGCCCTCAACGATTATGGTCTCACTTACATCCGCCCTCAGCTGGTCACCGTGCAAGGTGCCGCCGTCCCGTATCCGTATGGGGGAAAGCAGCGCCAGGTACAAGTGGACCTAAATACACAGGCCTTGCAGGCGAAGGGTCTTTCCCCCTTGGACGTGGTCAATGCCATCGCCGCTCAGAATCTGATTCTCCCTACGGGAACATCTAAAATCGGTTTGAAGGAATATGACGTCGACATCGCCAATGCGGCCCCCCAGACCATCGAACAACTCAACCGCATCCCTATAAAAACGATTGGCAGCACGACCATCTATATCAGTGATGTCGCTTGGGTGCGCGACGGCTTTCCGCCGCAGACGAACATCGTACGCGTGAACGGTCAACGCTCCTCCCTCTTGACTGTCCAAAAGAGCGGCGATACGTCGACCCTAAGCATCATTGCGGGAATCAAGGCTCTGTTGCCGTTCATCAAGACGACCGTGCCGCCGGCGCTGGATATTAAACCTTTGGCGGACCAATCCATCTTTGTTAATGGCGCCATTAAGGGCGTGGTGACCGAAGCGTCCATTGCGGCCTGCCTTACCGGCCTCATGATTCTCATCTTTCTCGGCAGTTGGCGGAGTACGACCATCATTGTTGTTTCCATTCCCCTCGCCATTCTGACCTCAATCATCACTTTCAGTGTTCTTGGAGAAACGATCAACATTATGACCTTAGGTGGCCTCGCCCTGGCCGTCGGAATTCTGGTGGATGACGCGACAGTCGAGATCGAGAACATCAATCGGAACCGTCAGGCGGAACCAGACAGGGACATGGATGAGGTGGTCATAGACAGCGCCGCGCAAATCGCTACGCCGGCCTTTGTGGCCACGATTTCGATCTGCATCGTGTTTACCCCGATGTTCCTGCTCTCTGGTGTCGCGCGATATCTGTTCGTTCCGCTCGGTGAGGCCGTAATCTTTGCCATGCTGGCCTCCTATCTGCTCTCTCGCACCGTTGTTCCGATGATGGCCAAGTATCTTTTGCGCCATGACGTCCCGCATACCATGGAATCCCGCAATCCATTCGTTCGTATGCAGCTTCGCTTTGAGGAAGCGTTTGAGCGTCTCCGCGAGCGTTATCACGGATTGCTGGAACGTTGCCTTCATCATCGCCGTGCCTTCCTTGTCGGATTCTTCTCCGCTTGCGTGGCTTCCTTGGTTTTGATCATTCCCTGGCTGGGGCGAGACTTCTTCCCCACGATTGACAGCGGCTCGTTTAATCTCCACATGCGAGCTCCAACCGGTTTACGAATAGAAGAGACCGCCCGCCTGTGTGATCTCGTCGAGCGGTCGATCCGGCGACAGCTTCCGCCGGGCGAGATCTCCAACATTATCGACAACATCGGACTGCCCTACAGCGGCATCAACACGTCGTACCTGAATACTGGAACCGTAGGCACCTCGGATGCGGATATTTTGGTGACGTTTGGCGTTAACAACCACAAGACGGCTAAGTACGTTCACGACCTGCGAATCAGCCTGGCAAAACAATTTCCCGGCGTGACCTTTTCTTTCCTGCCTTCCGACATAGTCACCCAAATCCTGAATTTTGGCTTGCCGGCTCCGATCGACATTCAAGTGGTGGGTAACGATCTACAGGGGAATCAAGCCTTCGCGAATGCCTTGCTTGAGCAAGTGAAATACGTGACGGGGATAGCCGACGCGCGCATCCAGCAGCCGTTCGATGAACCCTACATCCACCTTTGGATGGACCGCACCAAGGCGCAAGAGATCGGCTACAATGGCTCAGCCGTTGCGCAAAACGTTTTAATCTCGCTTGGTGGCAGCTTCCAGACCGCGCCAACATACTGGCTCGACCCTAAGAATCGAAACAGCTACGACATCTCTACCCAAACCCCGCAGTATCGCGTCGACACGCTCCAGGACCTCGCCAACATGCCCATCACGGGACCCACTCCTGGCGTCGCACCGGCCCTTCTCGCGACCGTCGCTTCCATCCAGCGCGGAACCGGAATGGCCGTTGTCTCGCACTACAACATCATGCCAGTCATCGACATCTTCGGAGCGGTGCAGGGCCGCGATCTGGGCGGCGTATCCGGGGACATTACAAGCATCATCGATAAAATGCGGTCGAAGCTGCCCCGCGGCTCGCAAGTTGTCCTGCGCGGTCAAGTTCAGACTATGCGCTCCTCCTATATTGGTCTCTTATCGGGGCTGGCCCTCGCTATTGTCCTTGTCTACCTCCTCATCGTGGTGAACTTTCAGTCTTGGCTGGACCCTTTCATCATTATTACTGCACTTCCCGCGGCTCTCGCTGGCATCGCCTGGTTCCTGTTCGTGACTCACACCACGTTGAGTGTGCCGGCACTCACGGGCACTATCATGTGCATGGGTGTAGCCACCTCCAACAGCATCCTGGTGGTGCAATTCGCCACCGAACAGTTGAGAGAGGGCAAAGACCCCGTCGCCGCGGCTCTTCAGGCGGCTTGGAGATGGTGGCGAGCAGAACGCTCCCCTTGGCCGCGCTGTGATTGGTGGATTGCTCTTCGCCACGGTGTCCACGTTGCTCTTCGTTCCAACGGTGTTCAGCATTCTCCATGGACTGCGCCACCGGCCGGCGGAAACCACTACTCAACCATAGGGCTTGCGAAATCGGATTTGAAGGGTGATGCAAATGCAATCGGAAACAGAAGGACAGGGTCACGTGCAAGAAGCGCAATCGCCGACTAGCCCCGCCACACAGCGTCGTTCGCGACGAGGCTGGCTCATCGGGGGCGCAATTTTTCTAGTTTTCGCCGGAGTATTGATTTCCGGCATTCTTGAGCGCATCCACACAAACGCCAGTCTTCGCACGGAAACCGCGGATTTGGCGGTACCCACCATTTCGGTTGTTGCGCCTAAGCGGGCCGCACCCTCGCAGGAAATTGTGCTGCCGGGAAACGTCCAACCGTTTATCACCTCGCCGGTTTTCGCGCGCACGAACGGTTATCTGGAACATTGGTACTTCGATATAGGGGCGCATGTCAAAAAAGGCCAGCTTCTGGCGGTAATCGCGTCTCCTGAAGTGGACCAGCAG